>JACCDU010815103.1_pt1 | contig 10469 bp, 12 predicted proteins | sample 7446081 | NCBI WGS metagenome assembly JACCDU01 (sample SAMN15323447, study PRJNA562643) | freshwater metagenome | isolation source: river surface water | place: USA:Blue River Watershed | collected 2017-08-17
CCATGCGAGCGCAAAAAGAATCGCGACGTGGGCCACCTTCCGGCTGCGGAGCCTTCAACCCCGGTTTCCCGGGGTTTGCCTTATTGTAGGATGCACGGCCTTTAGCGTTAAGCCCGCCCTTTTCGGACTTGCCTTCTTTCCGCTGCCATGCCGGTGACTTAGCCATAAAACACCGTCGCGGTTACGCCTGCGCCACACTGCACCAGCAGTGATGTAGTGCACAGAATTCCCTCACCGGGAAACAGCATGTAGATGCTGCCCGCCACCGCAGGGTTGTAGTACTCAAACACACCATTAACATCGTCTAGTATCGTGACGCTACTAGGCGTAGCGCCGTACGAAATAGCGATGGCTTTGACGCGAGTACGGTAGTCCGTTACGGTGTTAGTCGTAGCTTCGGGGCAAGCCGCCGATTTAACGTCTGTTTGCATCATGGTGATGCTCCTTCATTAGACGTTCTGCTGACCAGCCAGCGGATCTTCGACGAAATACGTGATGTAGCCCAGAATATCGGTAGCAAACGGAGTATCGCCGCCGCCGTAAACCGTGGTAAGGCTTGGCATCGGTACCGCGATGTAGTTACCCGCATCTGCAGAGGTTATGGCGATGTCGGCGTTATTTTCGACATCCGCCGTGTTAACCAGTGCGTACTGGGTAGCGTCTGCGGCTTCTGCGTACATGCTAACAGTCGAGCCAGCCGCTGCGCCGCCAAGCAGCACGATATTCATGACGATGGCATTTGCCGGAAGAACTAGCGGGGCCGTATTGGTAAGCGATACCTGCACCGGGTCGGTGGTTGCTGCGCTTGCCGGGATAGCAAACTGCGCGACCATCATGCCAGAACCGCAATATGCGGTGCGCGTTTGATCGCCGCCGCCCGAACGCCAGATGCTTTGGGTAGTAGAAACTGCCATTTGATTTTCCTCACATGCGAGTTAGGTGTAAGCGATCTGCATGTCGTCAGCCGGGACTGTTCGCAAACACCGGAGTTACCCGGAATTTCACTGCTTTATAGCACAAACCAAGACAAAAAGGGGGCCGAAGCCCCCTTTTCTTTACGCGCCTTGCGAGCCGTACATGCCCAGCGGGTCAGACCAGCCGAACGAGTAACGCTCACGAGCCTTGTAGCGGACGTTGCCGGTGTCAAAGTCACCGTCCATCGACGTTGCCATCGGGCTACGCACGAAGTGCTTCATGCCGTTCGGAACATCAGTGGTCAGGAACCATGCGTTCGGGTCGGTCAGGAAGTGGTTGATCGCGAAGCCTTCCGGGATCGAACCATTGTTCTTCAGTGCGTTGATGTCGTTGTCGTTGGTACCGACGCGCAGCGAGGTTTCCAGCAGGCGGGTTGCAACGAATTGCAGGGCCGGAGGGATAACCAGCTTACGCGGGCGGGCAGCGATCAGCAGACCGCGTTCGTCAGTCCACGCAGCGATTTGAATCACAGCGTTTTCCAGCGAGGTTTCGTTCAGGTCAGCCGCGGTTGTCGGGACGTTCGAGTTCACGCCGCCCGAAATCAGCGGGTGCTGATCCGAGAACAGAGGAACGCCGTCGCCACCGTTGTAGCCAACAGTGAAACCGTTGTTCAGGATCGACGCAGCTTTCACCTGTTTGGTGTAGGCCATCGAGCGAGCCAGCGCCTTGGTATAACGAGCCGAGAGGCTGTCATACAGGTTATCTTCAATCGCCTCTTCGGTGATCGAGAAACCTTGAGCGACGGTTTCGTGGTTGTATCGAGCAGTCCATGCTTCCTGCGCATTGTCATACGCGATTGCAGAACCTTCATTTTTGACCGGCGCTGCGGTAAAGCCCGACAGCTTGGTCTCTTCTTCGAACGAACGCTCGGAAGTCTCGGTTTCGTAGATTTCCTTGTGCTCTTCGCCGTAGCGCGAATACTCCAGACCAAACAGTGCGTTCAGGCCGGGGAGCAGCTCTTTCAGTAGTTGCGAACGAGAAATAGCCATGTTTTACCCCTTATACGCCAGCAGCGTTTTGGAACTGAGTCACGTTGATCTTGACGATAACTTCCGGGAAGCCCGTGGAAGTTGCCGTTTCCGGAACAACATCGATGATGCGGATCGGATAGGTCGAGGTGCCCGACAGGTCGGTGCTGTTTACCGACATGCCAGAATCACCAGTGGTTGCATTACCTGCACCCAGAACCACGGCGATGTTGCTGCCGATATCGCCCACAACCAGTTCAGTCACGTCGGTACCATCGGTAACAACGACTTTGTATGCCGCCTGATCGTCAACGACGACTTTACCGGTTGCGTTAGTCGTGCCAGTTGGGAAGTACTGACCATGAACGGGCTGACTCATCGAGTTGGTGTACGAAGCACCAACAAACACGCCAACCGGATAACCGCTGTCGGTACCAGTGAAGCGTTGAATCAGGCCGTTGACGAGAACCACCAGATCGCCGTAGAAGATGCTTGCGCTACCGGACGCAATACCGTAGGTACGGGTTGCGCCAGCATACGGCATGCCATCGACACGGTTGATCGGGCGGAATCCGTACGGAGCACTTACAGTAGGATATGCCATGTTCAACTCCTAGTTAATAAAAGACTACTTGTTTCCTTTGCCAAAGGTAGTCGTAGACTTCCGTTCATTGAACAGCGGCATACGAGCATCACTCTGGCGCATCAAGGTGTTGTCTACCGACTCCACCTGCTTGTCAGCTTGCTGTGCGTAGTACGTGTTACGTGCTTCCACACCTTCGGCTGGCTGTTTGCACAGCATCAGTCCACCAATTTCGACGTTACCCTTTTCATTTGCCGGAAGCATAAGCTCCGGATGATCTTCCGCTTTTACCGGAACCCAGCCTTCACGCAGTCGCATAGCGACGTTTTGCGCATACGTCTGGCCGTTGATGTGCGTAGCAATCCAACGGTATTTCCAGCCCGGTTCAGGGGTTGGATCCGGCAGCGCTGTCGGTGGGACGTAGACAGCACGGGCAGTTTTTTCACGAGTTACGAGATCACGGGGTGTACGATTTTCAGCCATTTGAAACCTCCAATTTAGCAACTTCAGCAGCGTACTGCTGGGGTGTCAGTCCATACTTCTTTGCCAGAGCAATCTGCCGTGGCGTTAGCTGGATTTTCTTTGTTCCGGACGAACGAGATGCCGGAGCAACCACCGTAGAAGGCCGTTTGGATGTTTCCTGCCCATTACGAGAATGGTCGTTATCCCCGTTCCCGCCGAATAACTCGGGGAACGTCTTGTGCATGCGAGCGTCAATGTGCTCGAAGTATTGGTCAGTGCGGGGGTCTACCCCGGAATTGACTAGCTTATGATGCAGCCCTAGTGCGTAGCTGGTGTATTCTTCGAACCCGGGTTGGCCGTACCACTGGTTTTTTGCCTGCCAGCGCAGGGCTTTCTCGTCCGGCTGAACAACCTCTGGTTCTACTTGAGGACGTTGTACAACATATTCTTCCTCTTGTAAAGGGGTAGGCCTGAAATTTCGTACTTGTTCAAACCGTGTTTTGGCATCCAGCAGGGCTTCTTGCGCTGCAACAATAGCATCCGAGTCAAAAGACTCTTGTGCTTCCTTCAGTGCACGGCGTGCTGCCTGCAGTTGGCCTTCTGCTTCACGGGTTGCCGTCGAGATGTACGCTTCCTGCCCGACGTTGACCGTCTGCTTGAGCTTGTTGTTCTCATTGGCAAGGTACGCCATCATGCGCTCCATCTCCTGCTTTTCACGCAGAAGCTCTTCCTTGCGGCGGCGCTCATCATGGCGGGCGTGGGTCAGTTCCTTGATACGGGCCTGAACCTTGTCCGAGTAGTTTTCGATTTCGTCATCGGTCGGATCGGCCACGTCTTTGTCTAATGGCTTACGACCACGATCCTTTTCAGGGGTATCGTCAACAACCTCTATCTCTACGTCATCGTCATCAGATGCTGCATTTTTGATAACGGAATCGTCCTGAGAGGTCGGATCACCCTCGTCAGGAAACTTGAAATCATCAGTAGGCATGTGTTACTCCCAGTTAAGCGCGTGAAATGCCACGCGGATCATCGACGACAGCATCAATCTGATCGTCGTTCAGCAGGCGAAACTCTCGCCCGTAAATCTTGAAACGGGTGCCAGAATACGTACGCACCAGCACGAAATCGCCGGGTTTGCACCACGGGCCATTCGGGAACTTGGTTTTGTCGTTGTACGCTTCAGTACCTACTTCCAGTACAAAAAGTACTGTTGTGGCGTTCTCTTCGTTTCTACGGAAAGATTCGGCCCTCACAATTTCTGAGTTCTCAAACGTCTCCGTCACTTCTGGTACGCCGCACAGAATCTTCCAACCGGTAGGCTTGGGCAGCATGCGCCCACGATCTTCCAGCGGAATGTCCTCTGCCGTGTCTTTTTGCTGAATAGGCTCGGGCATCTTTACGCCCGGTGGCAGCAGCAAGTCACTCATCGTCTTCCCCTTTTCGTATTGCTTCAACAAGGTCAAAAATGTGCCGCTCTGCGAGTGCCAGACCCTGAATGACACCGCACAGTTTTTGATACGCCGCGAAATCGCCACAGGCTCCTGTGGCGACATCATCCGCGTAGTTGTTCATGTCTTTTCGAATTTTCTCGCGCAGGACATCTGCGAAGTTTGTGTCCATCTAGGTCACTTCTCCTTTTTTGGTGTTGGTGGTTTCACCTTCGGTTCTGGCTTTGACTTGAACTGCGCCAGATGCTTAATGGCCGCTTGTTTGCGTGCCAAATCTGACTGCTCACGCGCCTTGGCGATTTCGATGCCCATACGCGTGCCTTCACGAGACTGCTGTGCTTGCAGTTGCGTCTTCTGGTTTTCGATGTTGGCACCGAGCTTCATGCTTTCGAGCTTCAACCGACCTTCCAACTCCTGCTCTTTCAGGTCAAGCTCGTCCGCTTTTGCCGCGGCATCAAGCTGCAGCTTCTTCTCTTTCAGCGCAAGTTCCTGCTGCTTGATCTGCAGTTCCTGCTGCTGCATCTGGACAATCGGATCCTGCTGTTGCTGCTGGGCTTGCTGCTGTTGCGCCTGTGCTTGATTCTGCTGCAGCGCTTGCTGTGCGGCCTGCGCCATCATCACAGACAGAGCCAACTCAAACTGCGGCGGCAGCTTCTCGTCCTCTGGCGGCAACGGGATGCCCATCTGCTGTTCCACCTGCAGGCGGTACATAAACGCCGTGTGCTCGGCAATGTGTGCCTGCATAGCCTGCATAATTTGCGGTGCTTGCGGGTTTTGTCCAATGTTCTGCATGACCAGCGGATCCTGCATCATGGACTGGTGCACTGTGATGTGTGCCTGATGATCTTGGTACAGGAACGCCTTGGCCGGTTCGAGCTTCATGATCGCCATGTTCTCGGACACAGGATCCTTGGGCTTCTGGTCATCCGGCAGCGGAACGATCTTCTCGGCGTTCTTGATGCCCAGCACGTCCAGCATCTGACGGTGCAAGAACGGCATATCGTAGATCTGCGGTGCGCCTTGCGACAGTTGCAGCACAGCTTGGTACTGCACCACGCGCTGCGACAGCGTAGCGGCATTCGGATCGCTGACCGGTATCAGATCAACCTTGTCGTAGTCTTCCTTCTTGGCCCGCTTGGTGCCGTACTCCGGGGTGTACTCGTAGTCTGGCTCGGTGTAGTCCCGGATCAGTTCCTTGATGAGCTTGAGTTCGCGCTTCAGGGTGTTATGGATCCGTGCCTGAACCGCCGTCATCACCTTCAGTTGACGCTCAAGGATCGCCAGCGTGGAACCGACCGGGCTGTTGGCCGACATGTCGGACACTTGCAGATCCGCCGTTGCAGCGAATCGACGGCCTTCATCAACGATCTTGTCCAAGAGACCGGCCAGCACTGCAGACGGCTCTTTGTACGGCAGCGGCAGAATGCTGTCACGGATGTTGCCAGATGCTAGATCCACATCACGGAACTCACCCGGGGCAATCGGTGTATCGTCACCCTTGATTCGCAGACCACGCGATTTGAGACCGCCCGGCAGGTTACTGAGCGTACCGGCATCGACCAGTTGCCGCATGAGGGCAGTGGCGTTCTTGGCGAATCCACCGATGAGGTGAAACAGGCCAAAGCCATAAGCACCGAAGCCCGGGATGTACTGGTAATGAACGAAGTGCTGACGCTTGAGTTTGAGCGGGTCATCTTCTTTCCAGTTGCGGCGAACTGACAGGATGGTGTTCGTGCCTTTAATCATCGTCACCACGTACGGCAGTGCGATCTCGTCTTTGTCTGCGTACTTGTCTTCTTCGATGTACAGGTCTACGTGCGCTTCGTACAGGGTGTAGCGATCATCGTTAATATCCGAGAAGCCCGTCTCTTTGTCCTTGGCCTTCTGAATATCGTCCGTTATCTTATTTGGCGCACCTAGCTCTACGTCGCGGTAGAAACCAGCGGCTTGCAGCTTCTTGATGTCGTTCTCAATCTTGCGCATCTCGTGCGTGACGCGATGGCAGGTATCCATGTCTGACGTACCGTACGGCAGGAGTACGTCCTCTGCTGGGATGAACATCGACACCTGACGACCAAGGTTCGGGTCAAAGTAGACCTTCTTGAACGCCGAGCCGGTCGCAGGCAGCGACCACAGCATCCGCTCATGCTCCGGACGGTACTCCGTCATCACTTCCGTGAGTTCGAAGTTCATGTCCTCTTCAACCCGGGCAGCGGCTTCCATGACCTCCGGTGTCTCTTTACCGATGATCTTGGTACGCACCGGCCCCTGCGCAGGGAATGTCTCGGTTATCGTCTCAGACTGAAAGCGGACAACCGCTTCGGCCAGCATCGGGTGAAACACACCACACGCACCGTTCCACGGCTCCGTACGCTCTTCGATCTGCAGGCCCAAGAGCTTGATACCCTCGACGTACATCTTCTCCCACTCTTTGCGGGAGCCTTTGTCGTTGTCGATGGCAGCGGCTAGTTCTTCAGCAATCGAGGCCAGTGCTGCTTCTGACAGCACTTCTTCGGCTAGGTTCTCGTCGAACTCTTCATTCGCTTCTTCCGGCTCGATGTCCAGTTCAAACCCGTCCATCTTGATACTGACGGCTTCCGGATCAACAACCTCGATCTCGATTGGTTCTTCGTCACCCAGCGACTCTAGGCCCATAGGGGCTTGGTACAAGCCTTTATCGATTGCCATGTCTATTCCTTAAATGATCTTGTTACCGCCCGGCAAGGGCTTGCCGATGCTGCCGCCTTTTTTGGCTGCGGCTACTTCTGGCGCGTCTTGTTCCTCTAGTAGTGCGTTCTGACGCATGAACTCGCGAATCTGCGAGTTGTCTTTGTGTTGCAGTGCTTTTCGATTCTTTCTCACGCGGTCTACGTAATCGTCGCCCGTCTTGCCGTATTTCGACGTGCCGGTGCCGTTCCACGCCTTCTCAAACGGAATCTTCAGTCGCTGCGCTACGTCTGATTTTTCTTTGATGGCTGCGGCAAAGCCTGCCGCCCGATCCGGTATACCCATACTCTTCAGGTTCTCGTACAACTCCATGACCTTCGGGTTGTTGCGGTCAAACCGGTTGTAGCCAAAGTCTTCGCGGCCTTCCGCCAGTGCCATTGCCGCCAGCCGGTCTGCGCCAATATCCGGCACGCCAAACTTGTTTTTTGCGATTTTGTAGGCCGACAGAAACGGTTTGACTTCGGCCACTGGGTAGTACGTCGGCACAGTCTCAATAGGACTTTTCAGCTTCGGATTCTCGTTATGCCGGTAGCCAACGATGTACGCATCAGGGTTCTTCTTGTAGTCTTCTGCGAACTGCTGCTGACGCTGCAGGTTGTACTGCCACGGAGTCATCTGCATTTGTCCGGGCGGTGCAAACTGCATAGTTACACGGCCCTGCGGTGTCGGAGCTACTTGACCCGGGGCTGCCTGCGGAGTACTTGCCGTTGTCGCAGCATTCATTTGTTGCTGCTGGGTTGGCGGCATGTTTCGGTACTGACCACCTGCCGGTGGGTTTCCCCAGTAGCCGTTAGTCTGCAACCAGTTAGCTAGTGCCCCCAGTCCGCGTGAAACGATGTTACCGTCGTTCTGTCCGTCTGCCATGATGTCCTCAGTAGTAGGCCGCTCGGCGCGGTACGCGGTAGTTGTCGTACACCTCGTCCGAATCGAGTGCGATGAACCCGCCTTGCCGGAACCGAAGCAACGCCTGCGACGTGGTATCTACATAGTCATCATGCTCGCCAACAGGGAATGCCGCCACTTCTTCGATCACTTCACGTGCCCAGCGGGTGTCTGGTGCCCAGACTTTACCAGAAGAGAACAAATCCGCAATGGCGTTGACGCGTACGAGCTTGTCGTTTCCTCGGCTTGGGCTGAACTCTTGGACAGGAATGCCCATTGCTCGTAGCTCTTGAATAAGAGGGGCACCTGCTGCCTTCTTTTCAACGATGAACGCATCCGGCTCCCACTCCTTGTAGTGCTTCAACGCTATCTGTTTCAACTCTGGAAACGCCATCCTGTCCTTGAATGCGTCGAGCAGGATCAACTGCGGGGTGTTGTTCTCTTCCTCGTTGTAGAACACGCCCCACGTCGTGCATGCAGAGTAGTCGGCGGTGGTCTTGGCCTCAAACGCCGTGTCCCATGACTGGATGATGTACTCGCACGGTGGCGGGTTGTCCTGTTCCCAGATCCGCCAGTGCTTACGAGAGATGATGGCCGACGAGTCGGCGGTGGGCTGCTGCATGTACTGGGCGTTCCAGAACCGCGGATCCATCCCAGCCCGTTTGGACTTCAGAGACTCCAGCGGCCACTGCTCCGGCCACAGCGACTTCTCGTTTTCGGTGCCCTCGTTCAGGATCGCCGGTAGCTCCACGATCTCCCACGGGTCAGACTCCGGGTTCTTGATCTGGTAGTCGATCAGCCGCCCGGTCAAGTCGCGCAGACTCCAGCGGGTCATCACCACTATGATCGCCCCGCCCGGCATCAGACGCTGCAACGGGCCTGTTTGGAACCAGTTCCACGCCGTGTCAAATGCCAAATGCGAGTTTGACTTCACATCCTGTTCAGAATGCGGGTCATCAATGACGAACAGATCAGCACCACGACCTGCAAGAGCGCCGCCAACGCCAGCAGCGTAATACTGACCGCCAGCGCCGGTACTCCACTTGCCCGAAGCCTTCTGGTCTGCAGCCAGCGTGGTATCCGGGAATAGCTCTTGGTATTCTTCACTGTCGATCAAGTTCTTGACGCGCCGACCAAAATCCTCGGACAGGGACGCGGTATGCGTACCCATGATGATCTTCTTGTCGGGGAAACGGCCCATGAAATAGGCAGGAAACAGGTAAGACGAGAACTCAGACTTACCCATACGTGGTGCAATATTGATAATCACCCGCTTTTTCTTACCGGCAATCACATCTTCGAAGATTTTTGCCAGCTTGCGGTGGTGTGGGCCGATCTTAAAGCCCGGGTAGACGTGCATGGCAAAGCCCAACATGCTGTCTTTGCCGATTTCCTTCGAGGCTCTGGCCGAGCGCTCTTCCAGATCAGCCAAAAGCTCGGCTTTTTCTCGTACCGAGAGCGTTGGCAGCACTGCCTGCAACGCCCGGATCTCTTCAGGACTCAGTACTGCTTTCATCCTCGTCCTCAATTGTGATCGGCGTCACATCTCTGACCTCGATTATGTCCGTAACCTCGACAATTTTCGCCAGTTTGCCCAGTTTTTCCTTGATTCTGGACTCAAGTTCAGCGTCGGTCAGGTCATTTTTCTTGACTTCGATCTTCTCCGTGAACAAGCCGACCTCTGTGACCTTGCCCAGCAATGCAAGCGCCTTCAAACGGATGCTGGCGGTGGGGTGGTTGGTCTCTTCGATCAGTTTTGCGACGGTGTACCCGCGCAATTCCTTGGCCTGATGCACGAATTCCCAGTCATACGCCGTCAGGAGTCCCACCAAATGCTGAACTGCAGCCGGTGTCTTGACTTCTGCCAGTGCAGAATGGGTTTTCTCGGGCGGTTGTGCCGATACTAGGTTCGTAAATGCGTCCCTAGCGGCCTTTGCCTCTATTTCTGTGACTACTTCTTCTCCTGCTGCGCCTAGTTCTTTCAACCAATCGGCGGTTTTCACCTGTGCGTCCACCATATCGGACGGGCCTACCTTTTCTGCACGCGTGCGTAGCGCCGAAGCATTAGCTTCGACATCTGGCTCGAATTCAATTAAATGGTCAAACATGCGCTGGTTCCCTTGAAACCACGTTTGGCGCAGTGTATAGTTTGTTTTGCAAGTGCGCAAGTGGCTGGTAATCTCCCCGGTCACGCATTTGCTTCTCCTTTGCGGCGCTACCGTCGCACTTTCCCCCGGCTTCCTCTTGCCGGGGTTTTTTTGACTACGTATTGTCAAAGATTAGACAAGTTGGTTTTGGATTTTTGCAGAATTTTGGCGCGGGTAGGGTGGTACCGCGTTTACTCTGCATTTCTGTATCGAGGGGGTGGGGTATTGTCTAAGTGATAATTGAGATGCTGATTGTTTGTGCGGAACAGTGTTC
>JACCDU010068650.1_pt1 | contig 10468 bp, 13 predicted proteins | sample 7446081 | NCBI WGS metagenome assembly JACCDU01 (sample SAMN15323447, study PRJNA562643) | freshwater metagenome | isolation source: river surface water | place: USA:Blue River Watershed | collected 2017-08-17
GAGGTAACTCCCCATTTTTTATAAATATTAATAGAATAAAAATTCAAGAGGGGTTTAAATGTCTCTATACGGAAGAACTGATTCTAACGCAAATAAGACTAAAGTTGAAAGAACTATTGCTGCTTCATCACGAGTAAAAACAATTGTTTTCGTTGATGAAACTGAAGCAAGACTAAACGAGAACCGTACCCGTGGCATTGATGGTCCTGGTTGGTGGTCCTACTTCACTTATACTGATGCTGCAGGAAATACTCGCCATAAAGCAGAAAAGCTAGTTGCACTTGGCAATCCAGATACCAATGCAAACGAAACTCAAGCTGACGACACAATTGCTGCAGACGTTGCATCCGCAGTAACAATCAACGTTGCATATCCACAGAATGCTACTACAACATCTGGTGGAGCAACATTTACAGTTAATGGTCAAACCACTACAACTGGAACTCCAGGAACTCTTGCTTATCAGTGGCAGGTTCAAACTACAACCGGAACTCGTTGGACAAATCTTACCAACACTGGAATCTATACAGGTTCTTCAACTCACACTCTAACTCTAACTGGTGCTACTTCAGCAGTTACTGGTTATAAGTATAGAGTTAAGATTACATCTGCGGGTGGTACTGAAGAGGTTATTTCCAGAACTGCAACTCTAACATTTGGCACTTGATAAAATATGAGATTTACTGAGTTGAATGAAGATAATTTTTTGTTATTTGCAATAAAAAATTATGACAATCCAAATGCAATGACAAAAGATGATTTTTTTGAAGACTTGAAAAGGTTTAAGTATATTAAAAGATTACTTAAACGTTATGATAAAACAGGGATTCTTAAAACTCATCTTTTATTAAATCATATCATAGTTGTATATAATATTTTTGGTGATGCAGCAACTCCAATATTATTCTTTAAAATAGAACAACAGTATTGGAAGTATTTGAAATCATTCATGATGTTTATTAATAGAATGGAACTGAGTGATATTTCTCATATAGAACCAGATAGTTATTGTTTAGAGGAACTTAATAAAATATGAACTATAACGAAGAAGTTGCTGCTAATTGTGTCGGTAATGGATCCGCAGTATCTATTCCTCCAAGTGTAGAACCACCTGGGATTCCTGCATCTAAAAGAAAAAGAAAAAAAATTAAAGAACAAAGATTGTTTGAAAGTGGCGGCAAAGTAATAGATCAATTAAAACAAATTGCTCTTGCCGGCCAACAAGGAGTTGTTATGTTTGATAACGGAGAGAAAGCTCAAGTATCTCCTGATGGTGCAAATAAACTTGTTGATTTATATAGAAATCTAAATGCTAGTAACAGAGTGAAAATGATTAAAACAATTAATTCATCTTCTGCCGGATTTGAAAAAATCTCTACATTTGCATCCTCCAGAGGTTCTCAGCCAGCCCAGTAAAAGAGGATCAAAATGTTTCAAAATTCTTCAACAGAAACTAAATTGGCTTTACTTGAAGAACGACTCAGTGTGTATGAGAAGATGATGAAAAAGATTGATTCTGCTATAGAAAAGATAAGTGAGACGAGTCAAACTATTAGTAAAATGTTAGCAATACACGATGAAAGAATAGAACAAACCGTGAAGTCGGATGAAATTATAATAAAAATGGTAGATGAAATAAAAAAATCTAATACCACAGAACACAAGTCTGTACTTGATAGAGTAGAAGAAATTGAAAAAACTGTTAGTGATTTATTAAAATTTCGGTGGCAGGTGGCTGCGATTTCGGGGGCCGTTGTGCTAGTTGTCGGACTGGTCGTTCCCTTCATTGACAACATGGTTGGAATGCACTATAATGGGGGGACCGAGCAGCCCTCCACTAAATGAATTACATTGACGCCAAATACATCAACCTCATTTCTATACGTCTAGATAAATTCTCAAAGAAAAAAGATAATCTATATAACTTTCGTTGTCCATACTGTGGCGATTCTGTGAAGAATAAGAATCGTGCAAGAGGATTTTTCTTTCTAATGAAATCGGATATGGTCTACAAGTGCCATAACTGTGGAGTTGGAAGGAACCTTGCAAATTTCCTAAAAGACTTGGATGTAACTCTCCATGATGAATATATCATGGAAAGATTTAAGGTCGGGTTAACTGGACGAGGATCCAATACAGCAAACCCACCGATGGCGGAGTTCAAGAAACCTGTGTTTGTTAAAACACCTCTATCAGAACTCCAAAAGATATCAGAACTAAATAATTCACACCCAGCAAAAGAATACCTTCTCAAAAGACAAATTCCAGAAAAATATCTTTCTAAATTTTATTACGCAGAGGATTTTCATGCTTGGGCCAAAACAGACACAAAACTTAAAGAGTCTAGAATCGTCATCCCCCTCATGTCCAAAAGTGGAAAACTTTTTGGATTCCAGGGGAGGGCTCTTGACAAAACTGCAAAACTACGCTATATTACTACCATCCTGGATGATAAGTACGTTAAATTATTTGGACTTGATTCTTTAGATTTCGATAGAACCATCTATGTCACAGAGGGTCCATTTGACTCTCTTTTTCTGTCTAATGCAATTGCCATGTGTGGATCTGATGTGTACCTGGAAAAGTCTATTTACCGAGACAGAATTTTTGTATTGGATAATGAACCAAGAAATCTTCAGATTGTTCAGAGGTATGACAAGCTTATCACTGCAGGAGAAAAGGTCGTTATTTGGCCAAGCATCATAAAAGAAAAAGATATTAATGATATGGTTATTTCTGGACTCAACCCACAGGAAATAATCAACCAAAACACATTTCAAGGGTTGGAAGCTAAAGTTAAATTTACTACATGGAAGAAAGTATGAGTAACGGTACTAAAGTAAAAAAACGTAATGGTACTCTGGAATCTTTAGATTTGGACAAGATTCACAATATGGTTGAATGTGCATGTGGAGGACTTGCTGGAGTAAGTGCATCCCAAGTTGAAATTCAATCTGGACTACAATTTTATGATGGAATTACAACTGATGAAATTCAAGAAATCTTGGTTCGGTCAGCTAGTGACCTCATTAGTCTTGATAATCCAAATTACCAGTATGTTGCTGCTCGTCTTCTTTTGTTCGGCTTATATAAACAAGTCTTTGGAGCTAATTGGAAGAACGGGTTCCCTTCAATAGGTGATCACCTGTACCAAGGTATCATGAATGGTGTATATGATAAAGCCCTATCTGGTAAATACACTGATGAAGAATGGGATAAAATTAATTCCTGGATTGATCACGAAAGAGATTATATTTTTACTTATGCTGGTCTTCGTCAAGTAGTAGACAAATATCTTGTACAGGATAGGAGTTCAAAGAAAATTTATGAGACTCCTCAATATATGTACATGTTAATTTCTGCAACTATTTTTGCAGAATATCCACAATCAACTCGACTAGAATATGTCCGACGATATTACAACGCAATCTCAAAGCACAAAATCAACATTCCAACACCAATTATGGCAGGTGTTAGAACCCCTCTTCGTCAATTTGCTTCTTGTGTGCTTATTGATTCTGACGATTCTCTCAATTCTATCTTCAGCTCTGACATGGCTATTGGCCGTTATGTGGCTCAGCGTGCTGGAATCGGTATTAACGCAGGCAGGATCAGAGGTCTCAATAGCAAAATTCGTGGTGGCGAGGTTGCCCATACTGGAGTTATACCCTTCCTCAAGAAATTTGAAGCGACGGTCAGATGTTGCACTCAAAACGGCATTCGTGGTGGGTCGGCTACAGTTCACTTCCCTATTTGGCATCAAGAAATAGAAGACATCCTAGTATTAAAAAACAATAAGGGAACCGAGGATAACCGAGTTCGTAAGCTAGACTATAGCATTCAGATCTCAAAACTATTCTACGAGAGGTTTATCACAAATGAAGAAATTTCTCTATTCTCTCCACACGACGTTCCTGGTTTGTATGATGCTTTTGGGACTGATTCGTTTGATGACATGTATGTGGGTGCAGAACGAGATCAATCTATTCCAAGAAAAACTGTAAATGCACAAGAACTATTTCTTGATCTTCTCAAAGAACGTGCAGAGACTGGTCGTATTTACATCATGAATATTGATCATTGTAATTCACATAGTTCTTTCCTTGACAAAGTGAACATGAGTAATCTCTGCCAAGAGATCACACTTCCAACTGTACCAATCAATCATATTGATGATCCACAAGGTGAGATTGCACTTTGTATTCTTTCTGCAGTTAATGTTGGTAAACTGAATAATTTAAATGAAATGGAAGAACTTTGTGATCTTTCAATTCGTGCTTTGGATGAATTAATTGATTATCAAGATTATCCAGTTGAAGCTGCTAGAGTTTCTACAAAGTCTCGTCGTTCACTTGGAATCGGTTATATTGGGCTTGCACATTATCTGGCTAGACATGGTGTGAAATATGAAGATCGTGAGTCTTGGAAACTAGTCCATGATTTGACTGAATCATTTCAATATCATCTATTGAAAGCTTCTAATACACTTGCTCAAGAAAAGGGTGCATGTGAATATTTTAATCGTACAAAGTATTCTCAAGGAATTCTTCCCATCGACACCTATAAAACAGATGTAGACGAAATCGTACCTAACGAACTGAACTATGATTGGGAGACTTTACGTTCCGAGATTCAAACACATGGTCTACGACATAGCACGTTGTCCGCACAAATGCCTTCGGAAAGCAGTTCCGTTGTGTCAAATGAAACCAACGGAATTGAACCACCTAGAGATTACTTGTCCGTTAAGAAATCAAAGAAAGGTCCACTTAAGCAAATTGTTCCTAGCTATCAAACCCTCAAGAAGAACTATACGCTTCTTTGGGACATGCCTAATAACACTGGTTACATTAATATTGTTGCTGTGATGCAAAAGTTCTTTGATCAAGCAATCAGTGGTAACTGGAGCTACAACCCAGAAAACTATCCAGATAATGAAGTGCCAGCATCAGTAATGGCACAAGATCTACTGACAACATATAAGTATGGCTGGAAGACATCATACTATCAAAATACATATGATAGTAAATCTGATGGTGATACGGAAGAGAAAACGGATGCTCTATCACAACTAGTCTCACAACTAGAGACCGAAGACGACTGCGAAAGCTGCAAAATCTAAAGGAGAATTTACATGCAATTCATCAAAAATACAAACAGTGAAATCAAGGGCATGACCGTATTTAATAGTAATCATGTAGATACCAAAAAGCAACCAATGTTTTTTGGTAAACCACTTGGAGTTCAAAGATATGATAGCTACAAGTATCCTATCTTTGAAAAGCTAACTCAACAACAACTTGGATATTTCTGGAGACCTGAGGAGGTCTCCCTCCAAAAAGATCGTGCAGATTATCAAACTCTTCGTTCTGAGCAAAAGCATATCTTCACTTCCAACCTGAAGTATCAGATCATGCTTGATTCGGTACAGGGTCGTGGTCCTGGTCTTGCATTTATTCCATACTGTTCACTTCCTGAACTGGAAGCTTGCATGACCATTTGGGAAACTATGGAGATGATTCATAGTCGTTCATATACCTACATCATCAAGAATGTATATTCAGATGTGACAGAAGTATTTGATACTATTCTAGATGATGAAAAGATTCTAGAACGTGCAACTAGTGTAACTGAAGCATATGATGATCTGATTCAGTGTGCTCATCAATGGGATTCTGGAACTCTTTGGGAACTAGGTGATCATCCAACTGCACAGATTGAACTCAAGGAACTGAAGCGAAAGCTTTATCGTGCAGTTATGAATGTGAATATTCTTGAGGGTATTCGTTTCTATGTTTCATTTGCTTGTAGCTTTGCATTCGGTGAACTAAAACTCATGGAAGGATCTGCAAAGATCATTTCTCTGATTGCTCGTGATGAATCCCAGCATCTTGTGATCACTCAAAACATTATCAAAAACTGGAAGAATGGTGATGATCCTCAGATGTTAGATATTATTGCTGAGGAAGAAAATAATGTTAAGCAGATGTATGTTCGTGCAGTTAATGAAGAGAAGGCATGGGCAGAGTATCTGTTCAAGGATGGTTCTATGATTGGTCTAAATGCTAAACTACTTTCTTCATATGTTGAGTATATTGCAAATCGTAGAATGAAAGCAATTGGTATTAAGCCAATGTTTGATATCTCCATGTCAAACAATCCTCTTCCTTGGACTGAGCATTGGCTCAATTCCAAGATGATGCAGAATGCTCCACAGGAAACTGAAATTGAGAGCTATGTAATTGGTGGTATTAAACAAGACATGAAAAAAGATACTTTCTCTGGATTTAAACTCTGATTGATACTGGAGTTTTTATAAATAATACTATAAAGTAACATTTATAGAAACTCCAATGACAGAAACTCAAAGACTTTACGAATCATACTTTGCCGTTTATAACGATGAAGTAAGAGAAACATTATCTGAAGAAGTAGAACTTCTTGAGGATATTAATTATCTTTATGATGGTGAGATTGAAGAGATTGTTGAAGAAACAATCGAAGCTATGCTTGAAGAGGGATATGAATTATTAGATATTGAAGAAGCTTTAGATGAGATTTTCTCTGAAGCTACTGTAACTAAAGGTCGTGGTGGATATATTAAACTAAGTACTGATAAGCGTTCTGCACCAGTAACAACTGGTCAGGGTACTGCAATGCGTCAACAAGCTAGAAGGCAAGCTGTTGTATCTGCTGCCCGCCAGCGCCAAGTTCAAGCAGTCAAGGATGCTCCTGGTAAGGCTGTAGCTAGAGCTAGAAAGGCTGTAGACACCGCTGCAGGTGATTATGCTGCTAAGCATGGCCTAGTATCAAGCAAGAAGGGTAAGCCACTCAATAGAACTTCTATTGGTATGAAGCAGGCTTCAAAGGATCCTTCTGTTCGTAGAGGTATTCGCTCACAGGTTGTTGGCCACCTTGCATCAAGAGCTGCCAATAAACTCCAGCGTGGAGTAGAAAAGGTTAAAGGTGCAGTTAAGTCTGCTGGTCAAAAAGCAGTAACTGGCACTAAAACTGCTGGTGATGCTGCTCAAGCTAAGATGCAAGCAGCAGGTTCTGCTGCAAAGAAATCTGGCAAAGGCTTCCTAGGTAGAGTTGCTAGAAAGGTAGCTTCTGGTGCTGGTAGACTTGCATCAAGACTAGGTGAAGATGTAGATGTATATGATGTGGTTCTAGATCACCTTCTAGAAGAAGGATATGCTGATACTGTAGAATCAGCAGAAAACATCATGGTTAACATGAGCGAAGATTGGATTGATGTAATTGTTGAAGGATTTACTGCACCATATCCAGAAAGGCCACAATCCCCAAAAACAACTAAACTGCCAAGAAGTCGTGAAGCAAATATTGGCAGGCATAATGATTGGAAAGATAACACTCCAACTGAATGGGATGGTAAAACATCTGAACAAAAGAAGGCAGCTAAATTGAAATCTAGATTAAATGCAGTTGTGGGAACTCAGCGTAGACAAGATGATGAAACTGGTGTAAGAAGAAGCTACGATGGATAAACAAAATATTTAAGTAATCCAAGCCATCTGCCGACTAGGTAGGTGGCTTTTTTGTGTCTGGGACTTCCAGTAAAATCTCCCAAAAAACAGCGGTTTATGGCCTTTAAACTGGTCTGCCTAGGGAAATGGTCATAGACCCCTTTAACTGGCCATATAAGCTGTTTAATTCCTGAAAGAAGGGGGGCTTGACAAGACCCAAGAAACCCTGTACAATAACTCTGTCAGGGTTCAGATAAATATTCTAAGTTATTAGAGATATATTATGAAACCTCAGAGTGCTAAAGCTAAAGGTAGGAATTTACAAAAGTGGGTTAGAGATCAACTCATAGAAGAACTAGATATACATCCTGAAGATATTGAATCTAGATCTATGGGTGCTGGAGGTGAAGATTTAATTATGGCTAGAGCTGCTAGAAGTAAATTTCCTTTCTCAATAGAATGTAAAAATGTTGAGAAGTTAAATGTCTGGGAAGCATATGAACAAGCTAAAGCAAATTGTGGTGATTATGAACCAGTAGTGGTCATGAAAAAGAACCACAAGAAACCATTAGTCGTAATAGACGCAGAGTACTTTATCAAACTATTTGGAGAGAAAGATGGCCAGAATTGATTTACACAATTTCTTTAAACACTATGATGAAAATAATCCAAAGCATGTTGCTGCAGTAGAGCAACTTGAAGTTGATTTAATGGATTCTCCATTAATAGATGATTCATCTAATTGGGTAAGAATTTATAGAACAAAACCAGAAAAACCAAAATCAAATACTATAGAAAATTTTCCATGGTTTCCTCAGACGGATAATTACAGAGATGCAAATCGAACCTGTAATTCATCGGCATGTGCAATGTGCCTTGAGTTTCTTAAACCTGGCACATTAAAAGGACCAAAAGGAGATGATGCATATGTTCAAAAAGTCTTCTCCATCGGAGATACAACAGACCACTTGGTCCAAACAAGGGTTCTTGCGTCTTATGGAATTAAGTCCAATTTCAGTTATTCTCTTAGTTTTGCTGATCTTGATAGAGAGCTTGCCGCTGGTAGACCTGTTGTTATTGGTATTCTTCATAGGGGGTCTTTATCTAATCCGACAGGAGGACACATGGTAGTTGTGATTGGAAAGACACCAAATGGAGATTATGTAGTTAATGACCCTTACGGGAGCCTCAATGATAGCTACACTGGTCCAGTGACCAATGGTAAAGGAGCAATCTACAAACGATCTGAGCTGGCTCGTAGATGGTGTCCTGCTGGCAACGATGGATGGGGTAGGGTTTTCCAGACACCATAAGTTTTATAAATATCCCAAACACCTTGACAACCAAATAGAAGTGTGTTAAGATTGTCTTAAGTCTGAAGCCAGTAAACCTTTTGGCATCTCCGCCAAGAGTCCTGCTGGAAATATGTTACTCGCTATGCAGATAGCATAGAAGGAGGCATTACTGGAATCAGGCTTTCGGGTAGGTGTCCGAGTGGTTAATGGAGGCGGACTGTAAATCCGCTGGCTCTGCCTACGGGGGTTCAAATCCCTCCCTGCCCATTGGTAACACCAACTTATATCATAAGCGATTGAGTGTTATCATTTTGTGCCCAGGAAAGTGCCCTCCGAGAGGTTGGGTGTACCCCCTTTCTATTGGGATGTAGAGTTCTATTCAAATTAATGCGTTTTATTTCAACACTTCTTATTGCTTCAACACTTCTTGGATTTACGCCCCAAAAAGCTGAAGCGGCCAGCGGATGTTCACTGGCTTCTCATTATGGTATCGGTGATGGATATCACGGTCAAACCACCGCAAATGGTGAAAGATACAATGCATATGGTAAATCAGTAGCACATAAATGGCTTCCATTTGGTACTAGATTACGAGTGACAAATCAACGTAATGGAAGATCAGTTATTGTGCGAGTGAATGATAGAGGTCCATATGTCGGAGGACGAGACCTCGACCTGTCCTACGGGGCATTCTCTACTATTGCATCTCCAGGACAGGGAGTGGCAAGTGTCTGTTACTCTAGAGTTTAACAGATAAATAATGGGGAGAGGTGATCTCCCCTTCCTCATGAATAAAAAGCAAGTAATAAATTTTGCAATCATTGCTATAATACTTACATCATCAGTAGGTGTACTTACAAAATGCACAGGGATTGATGAGATACATTGGTATGACCTGATTGACGAAATTCAAAGAAAGTATTTTCCAAATAGTCAATTAAACGACTATATAATAAAGGACGACAAGCTTCTCAAGAGAAGAATCGAGAGAGATGTCGATAAAGCAATTAAAGATTATGAGGACTTGACAAACGACGATGGACGTGCTACGATACCATCACCACGACGTTCAGAGAAACCAGTAGACCCTTCGGTGTGCTACACTTCTGAATGTCAAGCACTTGGAGGAGAAATCCGACTCTGTGCTCCATGGGTTCCAGACTGCCCCTTGACAAACCAAGACTAGTCTGCTACAATTAACTCACAAATGACTCAGTAGCTCAGTTGGATAGAGCATCTGCCTTCTAAGCAGTTGGTCGGGGGTTCAAGTCCCTCCTGAGTCGTGAAAACTGAATATTTAAGGTATGAAACAATGTACAAAATTAGATGCAAAGATTGCAACACTGAATTGCAAGTAACTCAACCAAACCGTGGTCAATCATGTAAGTGTCCTAATGGAGCATACATAAGACTTGACAACAACGGATTACCTGTTATAATTGCTGAGGACATGAGCCGTATTGAAATGGTCCATGGATTCACAAAACCAAAACCAAAAGAAAAACAAAAGATTATGGAACCAATGACTCCAAAGAGACGAATACGCAGATTAGATTACGAAGTTCGTTAATTTAATCTAGGGAGTATAGCTTAATGGTTAGAGCGGGCTCCTTATAAGGGCTTAGTCTGGGTTCAACTCCCAGTATTCCCATTGGAAATCGACGGGTTTCCAAAGAATGTGACAGA
>JACCDU010195842.1_pt1 | contig 10468 bp, 7 predicted proteins | sample 7446081 | NCBI WGS metagenome assembly JACCDU01 (sample SAMN15323447, study PRJNA562643) | freshwater metagenome | isolation source: river surface water | place: USA:Blue River Watershed | collected 2017-08-17
AACCCGGTTTGCGCCCCGCGCAAACCCCGCCTATGGAATGCACGGCGCGCGCCCGTAGCTCATCTGGATAGAGCGCGAGACTTCTAATCTTGAGGCAGCAGGTTCGAGTCCTGCCGGGCGCGCCATCAGTCAGCCTCTGTGCGAACCGCGGCCAGTCGCCACGCTTGACGAAGTGAACGTTATCATTTAGGTGAACGTTCACATTTGAGATAGTGTGTCCACTAAGGCACGCATTTCTGGGGAGGAAGCGCTGATGATTGATTCGCGGAAGTTTGCCTCGAAGCACCTGCTGATCGGTGCCTCGGTATTGGCTCTGGGGCTAACCAGCCAGGCCGCACAGGCTCAGGCTGCATCGACCGATGCCACAGTTGACGATGAAATCGTCGTTTCGGGCATTCGTGCCAGCTTGAAGGCTTCGATGGATCTCAAGCGCGATGCCCAGGGCGTGGTTGATGCGATTTCGGCCGAAGACATCGGCAAGTTCCCCGATACCAACCTTGCGGAATCGCTGCAGCGCATCACCGGCGTCTCGATCGATCGCAACAGCGGCGAAGGATCGAAGGTTACCGTGCGCGGCTTCGGCCCGGACTTCAACCTGGTTCTGCTGAACGGCCGCCAGATGCCGGCCTCGGGTCTGGGCAGCTGCTGCGAAGCCCCGGCCTCGCGCAGCTTTGATTTTGCAAACCTGGCAGCCGAAGGCATTGCCTCCGTCGAAGTCTATAAATCAGGCCGTGCTTCGCTGCCGACTGGTGGTATCGGCTCGGTCATCAACATCCGCACCCCGCGCCCGCTCGACCGCCCCGGCTTCCAGGGCAGTGTCGCGGTCAAGGGTGTCTATGACCACACTTTCGAAGGCACCGAGATCACCCCGGAAGTCTCGGGCATTGTCAGCCAGACCTTTGCCGACGACAAGGTCGGCATCCTGCTGAGTGGCTCCTATCAGAAGCGCAAGGCCAGCCTGGCCCAGTTCGGTGCTGGTTGGCGCGAGGGCTATCTCGGAAATGAAAACAATTGGGGCTCGTTGCCGGTTGATGCCAATGATTGGCGTGGCAACTTTGCCCAGACGAAGAACCGTCCGAATGCAACCTCGGTTTATCAAGTCACCCAGAACGCCGCTTACGACTTTACCGACATTGAGCGTGAACGCATCAATGGTCAGGTTGTGCTGCAGGTCAAGCCGACCGACACCCTCTCGGCGGTGATTGATTACACCTATTCGCAGAATACTATCGATGCGCGAACCAATAGCATCGGCGTGTGGTTTAACCATAACAACACCAGCAGCAGCTGGACCGATGGACCGGCTGCGGGAGCCAATTTCTACTCAGAAGCTTTCGGTGCCGGTGAAGGCAAGGATCTGGCCATTACTGGTGCGCTGGCCAAGAATCGCAGCATCAACCACTCTGTTGGCGGGAACCTCAAGTGGGATGGCCCAGGTGGGCTGAAGCTAGAACTTGACGGTCACCATTCAACCGCGGAAAGCAAGCCGACTTCGCCGTTCGGCAGCAATATTGCAGTTGGCAGTGCAATCTTCGGTGTGCGCAGCCAGGCGGTTGATTTTACCACAGACATGCCGGTCGTATCGGTCAGCATGTATCCGGGATCGGAAATCAACGCGGCCAATATCCGCCCTTCCGGCAATGCATTCCGCAATGCCTATATGAAGGACGAGGTTAACGAATTGGCGCTCCGCGGTGGTTGGGATTTCGATGCTTCGGTGATCGACAGCCTCGACTTCGGCGTGACCTACACTGAGAACAAGGTCATCTCACAGTATGGCTTCCTGCAGAGTGATAGCTGGGGTGGCACGCTTACTGCCGCGCAGACGCCTGATGATATCTACACCCTAACCAACCTGCCGGCCCGCCTCGCGGGAATGGAGGGTTCGCAGGCGTCGAATATCATTCCGAGCTATTACCAAATCGATACGACCCGCCTGATCACGCTGCTCGACCAGCAGCTTGGTGTCTGCCGCACGCCGTGGACCGGCAAGCCGATCGCAGGGACCTGCCTTGCGCAGTTCACCACCGATCGCCGGATCAACGAAAAGACCTGGTCGCCGTTCCTGCAGTCCAAGCACAGCTTCGATCTGGGCACGGCTCGTGCCAATCTGCGGCTTGGTGTGCGCTATGAGAAGACCAAGATCGACTCCACGGCGTTGGTCCCCGTGCCGACCGGCACAAGCTGGGTCGCCGACAACGAAATCGGCCTGATCTTCGCCAACCAGTCAGACTACACGACCTTGAAGGGCGAATATGACAACTGGCTACCGGCCTTCGACTTCGACGTCGGCATCGGTTCGGACGTCAAGCTGCGCGCTTCGTACAGCCACACGATCACTCGCCCGGATTACACGAGCATGCAGGGCGGCATTACCGTCAACCAGCCGCTGCGTCCGGGCGGTGGCAGCACTGCCGGCAGCGGCAACCCGGGTCTGTTCCCCTACAAGTCGAAGAACATCGATATCTCGGCTGAATGGTACTATGGCAACGCAAGCTATGTTTCGGTTGGTTACTTCAACAAGAAGGTTAGCAACTTCATTGCCAACTCCACGGTCCAGGGTCCGCTATTCAACCTGACCAACCCTGCCACCGGTGCCGCAGTCCAGGCGGCCCGGACGGCGCTGGGCGGGAACCCGGGCTTTGCCGCGATCCTCGCCTACCTGGCAGTGAACAACCCCAGCGTGGTCGAATTCAGCAACGGCGCACCGCGCGGCGTGCTGGGCCGGCCGAGCGATCCGGCGGTACAGTTCACCATTACCCGTCCGGGCAACAGCACCCAGGTGGCCAAGCTCAACGGCTGGGAATTCGCCATCCAGCACAGCTTCTGGGAAACCGGCTTTGGTGCGCAGCTGAACTACACGATCGTCAACAGCGATACGAAGTTTGACAACACGCTGCGCTACACCGCCACCCAGTTTGCAGTGAACGGGGTCAGCGACAGCGCCAACGCCGTGCTCTACTATGACAAGAACGGCTTCCAGGCCCGCGTTGCCTACAACTGGCGCGATGGTTTCCTGAGCGGCTACGGCTTCGATCCTTACTACATCGACGCCTATGGCCAGTTCGATGTCAGCGCGAGCTGGGAGTTCAAGAAGGGGATGACGGCCTTCGTCGAAGGCATCAACATCACCAAGGCGGACCGCCGAGGTCATATGCGTAATGACCAGACCGTATTCTTCGCGGCACCTGGTTATGCCCGTTACTCGGCGGGTCTGCGCTACACCTTCTGACGCCGAAGGCGTTTGGCAGAAAAAGGGGGAGCCGCGCCGCTTGTCGGGGCGGCTCCCTCGCTGCATGCTGACCCGGTGCTTGCAGCGTCCACGAGTTTGCTGAGGGAGATTGCCGCGTGACTACCCATCAGGTTCTCAATCCCGCCGATCATGGCGCCTTGCGGGTGCGGACCGAAGCCGGCGCGGAGCTTGGCGATGGCACCATGGCAACACTGGTTGTCCCAGCTGAATTCCGGCGGCTGGCCGCGGAATATCCCATCCTGTTTCGCTACGATACGGCGCAGAGAAGCTTCAGCGCCCTGGCGCTGTTGGGGTTCGAAGATGGCGAGAACCTGTTTGTCGAAGGCAGCCATTGGCAGGCATCGTGCCGCCCGTTGGCGATGGCAGTCCAGCCGTTCCTGGTAGGCCGCGCCCGCGATGGCGAAGGACCTTCACAAGTTCACGTCGACATGGCCCACCCGCGCATTGCCACCGGCGAGCAGGGCCTGCCAGTTTTCGATGCGGCCGGGCAACCAACGCCCTACCTTGAAGAGATTGCCGCAATGCTGGCGGCGCTTGACGAAGGCTATCGTGCCAGTGGCGATTTCTATGCAGCGCTTGATCGCTATGACCTGCTCGAACCCTTTTCCATGGACGTTACGCTCGATAGTGGGGCCAGCCATCGCCTGGTCGGCTATCATCTGGTCAACGAGGAAAAGCTGCGCGCGTTGGAACCGGGGGTACTCGCCGAACTGCACCGCGACGGACATCTTGAGCAAATCTACATGGCGCTCGCCTCGCTCGGCAATCTTGCCAAGCTGGTGCGCCGCAAAAGTCAGCGCGTGAATGGTTGAACCGGCCGCACATCTGGCCGCGCTGCCGCGGGTTGCAGAGGAACTGGTCCCGCGCGCTGCGCTCGACCAGCGCCTGACGGGGGCTGACCAGCCTTTCGTGGTGCGCGGAATTGCCAGTGACTGGCCACTGATCCGCGCTGGCCTCGATGGCGCTGATGCGGCACGTAACTACCTTGTTGAACACAGCCGCGATCGGTCCTTCGCTGCCAATATCGGCACCAGTGCCGGTGATGACCGCTTGTTCTACGATGCGGAGATGCGAATGAATTTTCGCATGGTCCAAGGCAGCCTGGCTGAATTCCTTGCGGCCATGGCAGCGGCAGAAGCTCAGGGCGATGCCCCCGTCCACTACCTCTCTTCAGTGGATATGCGGGACTTTTTCATCGGCCTGGCGGAAGAGAACGCTTTGCCGCTGGGTGAGCGCCGGCCGCTGGAATCGATCTGGATCGGCACCCGTACCCGGATCGCCGCGCACAATGATGTGCCCGATAACCTGGCGGTTTGCGCGGTCGGCAAGCGCCGTTTTACGCTGTTCCCGCCCGAGCAGTTCGCCAATCTCTATCCGGGACCGCTGGAAAACACGCCGGCAGGTCGCCCGGTCTCGATGGTCGACCTGCGCCAGCCCGATTTTGCGGCCTATCCCCGCTTTCGCGAGGCATTGGCCGCGGCGCAGGTGGCTGAGCTGGAGCCGGGCGACGCGATCTTCATCCCATCGCTGTGGTGGCACCATGTCGAAGGGCTGGCGCCGTTCAATGTGCTGGTGAATTACTGGTGGCGCGATGCCCCGCATTTTCTGGGCAAACCGGAAGACGCCCTGTTCCATGCGATCCTGGCGCTGCGTGACCTGCCAGAGGCCGAAAAGGCCCGCTGGCGCGACCTGTTCGATCACTATGTCTTTGTGGGTGGAGATGCTGTGACCCAGCACCTGCCACCTGCTGCACGCGGTATCCTGGCGCCGCTCACTGCTGAAACTGCCGGGCAGATCAAAGCCCACCTCTTGCGGAGTCTGTCGCGATGAACCCGAACAAGAAACTGCGCGTCGTTGTTGCCGGCGGCGGAACGGCTGGCTGGATGACCGCCGCCGCTCTGGCCGGTACCCTGGGCGATTGCATCGACCTTACCTTGGTCGAATCCGAAGCCATCGGCACGATCGGGGTGGGCGAAAGCACGATCCCGCCGATGGTTCTGTTCAACCGACTGCTTGGGATTGGTGAAGCGGACTTCATGCGGGCCACCCAGGCGACATTCAAGCTCGGGATCAAGTTCGAAAATTGGAAGGACGTTGGGCATTCCTACTTCCATTCGTTCGGCACCACTGGAAAGGATCACTGGTCTGCGGGCTTCCAGCATTTCTGGCTCCATGGTCTGACCCAGGGCCACCAGTATAGCTATGATGACTACTGCCTTGAACTTAAGGCCGCGCTGGAAGGCAAGTTTGCGCACTTGCCTGATGACAAGATGAACTATGCCTACCAGCTCGATTCAGGCCTTTATGCAGCCTTCTTGCGCAAGCGAGCGGAGGGTGACGGCGCAGTGCGGATCGAAGGCAAGATCGCCGAGGTGGAGCTGGACGGCGAAAGCGGAAACATCGCCGCGCTGCGGCTGGACGGTGATCGGCGGATCGAGGGCGACCTGTTCGTCGATTGCACCGGCTTTCGCGCGCTGCTGATCGAAGGTGCGCTCCATGCCGGGTTCGATGACTGGACCCATTACCTGCCGTGCGATTCCGCGATTGCGGTGCAGACCGCCAGCGTTCGTCCGCCGGTACCCTATACCCGTGCGATTGCCCACGATGCCGGCTGGCAGTGGCGCATCCCGCTGCAACACCGCCAGGGCAACGGGATCGTTTATTGCAGCCGCTATCTGGATAAGGATGCCGCGCTGGAGCGGTTGCTCGGCACGGTTGAAGGACAGGTCCTGACCCAGCCCAACTTCATCCGCTACACCACGGGCGCGCGGCGCAAGCAGTGGCACCGCAACTGTGTAGCGATCGGCCTGTCGGGCGGGTTCATGGAGCCGCTGGAATCGACCTCGATCCACCTGATCCAACGTGCCGTGCTGCGCCTGATCCGGATGCTGCCGGGTGGCCCGGTCAGCGAACGCGACATTGCCGAGTTCAATGACCAGCAATTGACCGACATGGACCAGATCAGGGACTTCCTGATCCTCCACTACAAGGTGACGGAACGGCGCGATTCTCCGTTCTGGCGCCATTGTCCGGCGCTGCCGATGCCCGATAGCCTGGCCCAGAAGATCGAGCTGTTCCGGGAAACTGGCCGGGTCTTCCGCAAGAACGAAGAGCTGTTTGTCGAGAACAGCTGGGTCCAGGTTATGATGGGACAGGGGATCATGCCCGAAAGCTATCACCCGATCGCCACCAAGCTGCGCGCGGATGAGCTCGACAAGTTCCTTGCCATGCTGCGCGATTCCGTTGCCAGGACTGTTGCCGGCCTGCCGGATCAACAGACCTATATCGCCAGCTACTGCGCTGCGCAGGAAGCAAAAGCCGCATGAAACAGGTGCTGTTCGCCATATTGGCCCTGTCGGCTGCGCCGGCGCTGGCGGCCGACAATTCCGCTTGGTCCCTCGTCTGGTCTGACGAATTCGACGGCGGGAAGATCGATCGTGCCAAATGGGGCTACGATGTTGATTGCTGGGGCGGCGGCAACGAGGAGCACCAGTGCTACACCAAGAGCGCCCGCAATGCGGCGATCGAGGATGGCAAGCTGGTCATCACTGCCCGCTATGAGCGAGTGACCGGCCCTGCCTTGCCCGAGCACTTGCGCCGAACTTCGGCCACGCCCGAGGCCGAGGCAACCCGTGACATAAGTTCCGCCCGCCTATCAACGCGAGGCAAGGCGGCGTGGCGCTATGGCAAGGTGGAAGTCCGGGCCAAGCTGCCGCAGGGGCAGGGGACCTGGCCAGCGATCTGGATGCTGCCCGAGAAGGATCGCTACGGCAGCTGGGCAGCGTCTGGAGAGATCGACATCCTTGAGGCGGTCAATCTTGGCGTCCCTTGCGCAAAGTGCCCCGGCGGGCGTGAAAACACAATTCTTGGAACCCTGCACTTTGGCGGAAAATGGCCGAACAATCAGCACAAGGGTGAGGAAGTGCCCGTTCCGGAAGTGCTCGATGATGGTTTCCACACCTATGCGATCGAGTGGCAGCCTGAACGGATTACCTGGCTGTTCGACGGGCGGATTTACGCCGTGCGAACCGCGGATGAGTGGTCGACAACGGGATCTCCAAAAAGGGGGGCACCGTTCGATCAGCCGTTTCATCTGATCCTCAATCTCGCGATCGGGGGGAAGCTTGCTGAAACGCGCGGGCTTGGCGGCGTGCGTCTGGATGGCTATCCGAAGCGGATGGAGATCGATTGGGTCCGCGTTTGGCAGCAGCCAGACGCGTTGGGGATCTCTGCCGGGACCAACCCGGAGCAAGGGGGCAGGTAATTCATGGCGAGGCGTCGCCAGGCTGTGACAATCAAGCATGTGGCCGCCGATGCCGGCGTGTCGCTGCAAACTGTCAGCCGGGTCATCAACAACGAACCGAATGTCCGCCCGGAAATGAAGAACCGGGTCCAGGCCTCGATCGACAAGCTGGGCTATGTCCCATCGATTGCGGCCCAGCGGATGAGTGGATCGCGGTCCTACCTGATCCTTGCGATCAATGATCGTGACCGCACCATTGCCGACTGGCGGGCGCGGCAGGGAACCGACTGGGTTGACCAGATGCTGCTGGGCGGCATGCTGAAGTGCGCCGAACATGGCTATCGGATGATCTTCGAACTGGTCGACACCCATTCCGACCATGTCGAGCGTGAATTGCTGGCGGCCATTGCCGCGCTCCAGCCCGATGGCATCATCCTGACCCCGCCGCATTCGGACAACCCGCAGATCGTCAACTTCCTGGCCGACCAGAAGATCCCCTTCGCGCGGATCGGTTCGATCCAGAAAGGGGCTGGAATTCCGGTTTCAATGGACGATGAAGGTTCGGCCCAGCAGGCGACCGAATATTTGCTTGAGCGGGGGCATCGCCGGATCGGCTTTATCTCGGGGTCAAGCGAATATGCCTTGTCGGGGTGGCGTATCGATGGCTGGCAAAGGGCTATGGCCGCTGCCGGGGCCGGCACGGACGGTCTGCTTGCTGCGGGTGACTTCAGCTATGCATCGGGTGAGGCTGCGGCGCGCCAGTTGCTGGATCGCCCGGATCGCCCCACTGCAATCATCGCCAGTAACGACCAGATGGCGCTCGCTACACTCGAAGTGGCACGGGCGCTCGATATCGCCGTCCCGCAGCAACTCTCGCTGATCAGTTTCGATAATACGCCGCTAGTCCACTTCACGCAGCCCCCGCTTACCGCGGTGGACCAGCCGATTGCTGCGACGACATCGAAGGCGGTCGAGCTGCTGATTGCCGCGCAGAAGGGCGATGCGGCGCCGCAGGACCTGACAATTGTGCAGGCCAGCATCTTCGTTCGCGATTCGGTTTCGCCGCTGGCGGACGTGCCGGGTGCCTGATCCGCGTTCGCCACTCGATCGCTTCATTCTGCTCTATGCACTCGCCTGGGCCGGCGGGACGATAGGCTATGTGCCGCTGCTCAGTATCTTGTTGCCAGTCCATGTCGCCGGACTGGCGGGGGACAAGGCCGGGGTTGACTGGCTGGCCTATATCGTCCTGATCGGAGCGATTGCAGCCAGCCTGGCCGGGATCCTGTTCGGCTATCTTAGCGACATAACCCGCAATCGGCGCGGCTGGATCGTGGCCGGATTGGTGCTGTCTTGCGCCTTGCTCCCGGTAGTCGGGAAGATGACCAGCTTGCCTGCCTTGGTGGCGGCAATCGTTGCCTGGCAGTTGGGAATCAACATGATGCTGGGGCCGCTCGCGGCCTGGGCTGGCGACGTGGTTCCCGATAACCGCAAGGGCATGCTCGGCGGGCTCATGGCCTTTGCCCCTGGCCTTGGCGCGCTGGCGGGGGCCTTGGTCACGGTTCCCGGACTGGCCGGGGGACCGGCGCGGCTAACGCTGGTTGCGCTTTTGGTGGCTGCCTGTGTGGTGCCGGTGCTGTTTATCGGCGCGCCGGTTGGCGGCGCGGAAGCAGAAGGGCAAACCTCGCCGCTTCGCGACCGGCGGCAGCACGGCGCAGCCCTGCGGATGTGGCTTGCCCGCCTGTTTGTCCAGATCGCGGAAGCCACACTGTTTGCCTACCTGTTCTTCTGGCTGCTGAGCCTTGATGCCACGGTAACCGACAACCAGACCGCCCGGCTTTTCAGCCTGATCATGCTGGTTTCCGCCCCGCTTGCTTTGTGCGTGGGGCGCTGGTCTGACCGAAAAGGGCGACCGATTGCTCCGCTACAGGCCTGCGCGCTAATCTCTGCGCTGGGCTTGTTAGGAATGGCGCTGGCGCCAGACCTGGCCGGGGCAATGCTGGCTTATGGGCTGTTCGGCTTGGCGAGCGCGGTGTTCCTGGCCCTGCATTCTGCCCAGACGCTGCGCATTCTTCCCCGGTCAGACCGGCGTGGTCGCGATCTGGGGTTGTTCAATCTTGCCAATACCGTTCCCTCGCTGGTCATGCCCTGGCTAACCCTCTCTCTGGTGCCAAGGGCGGGCTTTCCGGCCTTGTTTGGCCTGCTGGCAGTGCTGGCGACGCTATCGAGCCTGCTGTTGCGGAAAATGGCCCGCGCCGACTAAGCCGTGCGCTTGACTTACACCCATCTTTCATGCGAATGAGAACGTTCACAAGTGGGTTGGGATATGAGGGTTCAATGCGCATCAGGATGCTGACTGTTGCCGGTTTCATGATGTTGGCAGGTTGCGTTCAGGGGCCGGTTGCTTCCACTGCGCCGGTGGCGGTGACGAAGCCCGCGCCGGAGAGCGAGGACGCGCGAATTGCCGCGCTGCTGGCGCGGATGAGCCTGGAGCGCAAGGTGGCGCAACTGATCCAGCCGCAGATTAATTCATTCACTGCTGCAGACATGGAGCGCTATCGCTTCGGCAGCTATCTCAACGGCGGCAATGGCGGGCCGTATGGTGACGAGTTTGCGCCCGCATCCCAGTGGCTCAAGCTGGCTGACGAAATGTGGGACGCCTCGACCAAGCCGTTGCCGAATGGCGAACCGGCCATTCCGGCAATTTGGGGAACGGACGCAGTCCACGGCCACACCAACGTCATCGGTGCAACGGTCTTCCCGCACAACGTCGGCCTCGGCGCGACCCGCGATGTCGATCTGGTCCGCCGGATCGGGGCTGCAACTGCGCTGGAAATGCGTGCGACCGGGATCGAGTGGGACTTCTCGCCGACTATTGCCGTGGCCCGCGACCGCCGCTGGGGCCGGTCTTATGAAAGCTATTCGCAGGATCCCGATATCGTCGCCCCGCTGGGCGCGGCGTTGATCGAGGGGCT
>JACCDU011030548.1_pt1 | contig 10465 bp, 5 predicted proteins | sample 7446081 | NCBI WGS metagenome assembly JACCDU01 (sample SAMN15323447, study PRJNA562643) | freshwater metagenome | isolation source: river surface water | place: USA:Blue River Watershed | collected 2017-08-17
CAGGTGGCCACCACCTGGGCCACCTGCCGCGAGGCCCTGTTCACCGCCGGCGGCCCGCTGTCCCACCTGTCCAATCCCTTCGACTCCGCCATTGCGGTCGCGGGCAACAAGTGCGAACGCCGCAGCCGCACGACCCGCGGGGTGGTCTATGTGCAAAAGGGCACCCCGCCCCCGCCGGGGGTTCCCGGCGGCACCAGCTGGTCGCCGATCGATGACGAGGAGCCCATGGTCCGCGGCCTCCTGCTGAAGGTCCAGGTCTGTGACGCCGGCGGCTACACCGTCGGCATCGGGGAGGTGAAGCTGTGAGCGCCGTGCACCCCACCCCTGCCGCCCCGGCGGATACGGCCGAGGCCTTCGAGGTGCCCCGCATGGCCCTGCGCCAGCGGCTGTACCGCTCGCTGCTGGACCCGCACACGCCGGGCAACCACCATGCGACGATCGACCGTTTCATCGCCACGCTGATCATCGCCAACCTGTTCGCGCTGCTGTTCGAGCACGTGCCGGCGATCCATGACGCCTATGCCGGCTGGTTCCACTGGTTCGACGTGGTCTCGGTGGGCATCTTCACCGTGGAATACCTGCTGCGCCTGTACCTGGCGCCCGAGGACCCGGAGTTTGCCGGCAGCCGCTTCAAGCGCCTGGCCTACATGCGAAGCCCCTTCGCCATCGTGGACCTGGTGTCCATCCTGCCCTTCTTCCTGTCCATGTTCATCCACGTGGACCTGCGCATGCTGCGGGCGCTGCGCCTCCTGCGGATCTTCAAGCTGCTGCGGGTGGTGGTGCCGGCCATCCACGACTTCGCGGCCATGAACCGGGGCCGCACCTTCCGGCAGAAGGTGCACGCCCTGGTCTGGCCCACCGACCACGGCGGCAAGCTGCACGAGTACTTCGACACCTTCATCGTGGTGTGGGTGGTCATTTCGGTGATTGCGGTCATCCTGGAGTCGGTGGAGTCCATCCACTTCATCCTGAACCTCGAGTTCATCATCCTGGACTCGGTGGCGGTGGCCATCTTCACCACCGAGTACCTGCTGCGGATCTATTCGGTGGTGGAAGAGCCCGGCATGAAGGGCGCCTTCGCCGGCCGCTTGCGCTTCGCGCGCTCGGGCTCGGCCCTGGTCGACCTGCTGGCCATCCTGCCCTTCTTCCTCGAGGTACTCCTGCATCACCTGTTCGACCTGCGTTTCCTGCGGGTGTTCCGGATGATGCGGTTGCTCAAGCTCTCCCGCTACACCGGCGCGACCAAGACCCTGGTCATCGTGATGAAGCGCGAGTGGCCGGTGCTCATGGCCTCGGCCTTCATCATGCTGCTCCTGGTGGTGCTCACCGCCAGCCTGGGCTACCTGTTCGAGCACGAGGCGCAGCCGGACAAGTTCGAGAACATCCCGCAGTCCATCTACTGGGCGGTGGTCACGCTGGCCTCGGTGGGCTACGGCGACATCTCGCCCGTCACGCCGGCCGGACGGACCATGACCATCATCCTGGCGCTCCTGGGCATCGGCATCTTCGCCATTCCCGCGGCGCTCCTGTCCTCCGCCTTCAGCGACCAGCTGCGCATCGAGCGGGAGAACCTGCAGAACGAGCTGTTCGAGATGCTGTCCGATGGCACCATTTCGGACGAGGAGCAGGAAATCATCGACGCCGAGGCCAAGCGGCTGCACCTGGGCCGGGACGAGGTCGACCGCCTGATCGAGCGCGCCAAGCGCCAGCGCGAGTCGACCAGCAACCATGCGCTCATGTCCATGCCCCAGCTGGTCGAGCAGCCTGCGGCGGCGGTGGAGCGTTACCGCGAGCTCCTGAGCCAGATCCGGCAGCTGGCCCTGCTGGGGAACAACGAGCGCATGACCGCCCTGATCGAAACCGGCGACCGCGCCAGCGGCTTCGAGCGCGAGGCCTGGCGCTGGATCAACGAGCGCACCCAGGGCGAGCGGGTGCCGCCCAAGACCTGAGCGGGGCCCGGGCCGGACGCCCGGGCCCCCGGGGGCCTCGGCCTGCGCCCGGGCCTAAACTCGGGCCCATGATCGTTCTCGGTATCGAGTCTTCCTGCGACGAGACCGGCGTGGCCCTGGTCCAGTCCGGCGCCGCCCCGGTGCCGCACCTGCTGGCGCACGCCCTTCACAGCCAGATCGAGATGCACCAGGCCTATGGCGGCGTGGTGCCCGAGCTCGCCAGCCGTGACCACATACGCCGGGTGCTGCCGCTGGCGCGCCAGGTGATGGCGGAGGCCGGGCGCTCCCTCGCCGAGGTCGACGTGGTGGCCTACACCCGCGGCCCGGGCCTGGCCGGCGCGCTGCTGGTGGGCGCGGGCGTGGCCTGCGCCCTGGGCGCGGCCCTGGGCAAGCCGGTGCTGGGCGTGCACCACCTCGAGGGGCATCTGCTCTCTCCCTTCCTCAGCGCCGACCCGCCCGAATTTCCCTTCGTGGCCCTGCTGGTCTCCGGCGGGCACACGCAGCTGATGCGGGTCGACGGGGTGGGGCGCTACGAGCTCCTGGGCGAGACCATCGACGACGCAGCGGGCGAGGCCTTCGACAAGTCGGCCAAGCTCCTGGACCTCGGCTACCCCGGCGGGCCCGCGCTCTCGCGCCTCGCGCAGCAGGGCGATCCGCTCGCCTTCAAGCTGCCGCGTCCGCTCCTGCACAGCGGCGACCTCGACTTCTCCTTCGCCGGCCTCAAGACCGCGGTGCTCACGCAGGTGCGCAAGCTGCAGGCCGGGGAGGGCGGAGGCCTGGACGCCCGCCGCGCCGACCTGGCCGCGTCCACCGAGGCGGCCATCGTCGAGGTGCTGGTGAAGAAGTCGCTCGCCGCCTTGCAGCAGACGGGCCTCAAGCGCCTGGTGGTGGCCGGCGGCGTCGGCGCCAACCGCCTGCTGCGCGAGCAGCTGAACGCCGCCTGCGCCAAACGCCAGGTGCGTGTGCATTACCCCGAGCTGCACCTGTGCACCGACAACGGCGCCATGATCGCGCTGGCCGCCGCCATGCGCCTGGGGGCCGGCATGCAGTCGCCCACCACCGCCTACGCCTTCGACGTCAAACCCCGCTGGCCGCTGCACGAACTGGCCGCCTGAGGCGCCTTTCCGTGCCGGGGCGCAGGCCCGCCACGGGCCAGATTGCCCTGTCATTCCCTGCGGCCATTGCCGCCCGCCCGCGGGGCCCTGCCCTTACACTGCGCCCGCTTCCGGAGAACCGATGACCCACGTCCCGAACCGCCGTATCAACCGCCGGCATTGGCTGGCCAGCACTGGCACCACCTTCTCGGCCCTGGCGGCCCTCGCCACCCTGGGCAGCCCCCTTGCGAATGCGCAGACGGGCGCCCAAACCGGCGCGCAAGCGGCCACCCCTTCCGGCCCCCCGATTCCCGTGGCCATGATCGAGGGCCTGTCCGGCCCCTTCGCCAACACCGGCGAGGCGGTGATCCGCAACCTGGCCTTCGCCATCGAGCGCATCAACCAGCGCGGCGGCGTGCGGGTGAAGGAGGGCGGGCGCGAGGTGCACCGCCCCCTGCAGCTCACCCGCTACGACAACAAGGGCCAGACCGAGGAGGCGCTCTCGACCCTGCGCGCCGCCATCGACGACGGCGCCCGCATCATCGTCCAGGGCAATTCGTCCGCGGTGGCCGCGGCCCTGATCGAGGCGATCAACAAGCACAACGAGCGCGAGCCGGGCAAGCGCGTCGTCTTCCTCAATTACGCCGCGGTCGAGCCCTCGCTCACCAACGAGCGTTGCAGCTTCTGGCATTTCCGTTTCGACGCCCATGCCGACATGCGGGTCGCGGCGCTGATGCAGGTCATTCGCGAGGACAAGGCCCTGCGCGGCGCCTACCTGATCGGGCAGGACTACAGCTTCGGTCAGGCGGTGCTGCGCGAGGCGCGGCGCCAGCTGGCGGCCCAGCGCCCCGACGTGCAGGTGCTGGCCGAGGAGCTGCACCCGATCGGCCGGGTGAAGGACTTCCTGCCCTACGCCACCAAGATCAAGGCCAGCGGCGCGCAGGCGGTCATCACCGGCAACTGGGGCAATGACCTCACCCTGCTGGTGAAGGCCGCGCGCGAGGTGGGCTACGAAGGCAAGTTCTACACCTTCTACGGCAACGCCCTGGGCGCGCCCGCGGCCATTGGCGACGCCGGAATCGGCAAGGTGGTCGCGGTGGCCGACTGGCTGCCGAATGCGGCCGGTGCGCCGGGCATGCCGGCCGCGGCGGGCGCCGCCAGCGACGCCTTCTACCAGGCCTTCCGCCAGCGTTTTCCCAAGCCGCAGGACGACTACGTGCACCTGCGCATGTTCATGATGATGGAGGCCCTGGCCCAGGCCATCACCCGCGCGGGCAGCGCCGAGGCCGGCGCCATCGCCCGCGAGCTCGAGAAGGCCCAGGTCGACCTCGGCGGCCAGCGCGGCACGATGCGCGCGGCCGACCACCAGTTCCAGCAGCCGCTCATGGTCGGCATGATGGAGCGCCAGGGCGCGCCCGGCGTCAAGTTTGACGTCGAGGGCTCGGGCTACGGCTTTCGGGTCATCCGGGTCCTGTCGCCTGCGGAAGCGGAGATGCCGACCAGCTGCCGGATGACCCGGCCGGCTTGAGGGCGCCACGGGCCGGCTAGTCGTCTGCGGCTGGCTCCGGTACGTTCACCATGGACTCGAATTCGGCCATGAGCACTTGCGCTGGCTCTTTTTTCCGAGACTCCAGAGTGTCGTAGAGCGTCATCAAATCATCACGCGTTGCGCCGTGCTGATAGGCCAGAGCGATCCGTTCGGGAGTGACCTGCTCCGGCAGCAGGAACCGGCTGCGGCCCCCATCCTCCTGCAGCATCTGACTGGTCAGGGTGGGCGCCCAGGCCTCTGTCACCGCCTGCAGTGACTTCATGAAAGCCGGGTCGCGTCGGATGGCTAACTGGTAGAGCCTTGAGCTACGCAGGCGTGGGGGTAGCACGTACGGTGCGGCCCCGCCTTCCACCACGGCCCGGAGCAGGAACCGGTCAGGCAAGCGATCGCCGTACTGGTCGATCCATTCGCCCAGGTAATTGGCTGCCACTGTGATGGCTCTGTCCCCCAGCTCTGCGCAGAGGTAACGCGCGGGAACGAACGCCCAGGCCCGCGGATCACGGGCGATGGCCAGTTCGCACAAGGCCAGCGTGCGTTCGGACTCCGGAATCTCCCTCAGGTTATCCGCCAGTCTCAAGACCGACACCGCCTGCAGCGCCGGGCGCAGCCGCTCGGGGATCAACGCCAGGGGCACCCGCCCGTGGCCGCCAGTGCGTACATGTCATCAGTCAGCAGGCTGGGCTCCAGTTGCCGGAGCGACTCCACGGCATTGCCAAATCGCGGCAGGATGTCCCTGCACAAGCCCTCGGTCGTCTCGCGGTCAAACAACGCCCAGATTTTTTGCGTGATGGGAGAGAGTGGGTCGAATTCCTCGCCATTTCCTCGAGGCGGTTCCGTTCGTCGCATCAGCTGCATCGCGATATCGGGATGGGCCTGGATCACTTCAAACGGAATGTCCTGCAGCTCGCAATATCCGGATGCGATGGCGCTCCGGCACAACTCGGCGTCGTGCCGGATCCGGTCGGAGGCTCGGCACATCCAGTCGCCGTGGTGCGTCAGCGCCCACCGCAGGATCGACAGCTCGCTCAGGTCGTCCAGCGTCATCTCACCGTCTTCCAGTGGCAGGGTCACCGGCAGGTCCAGCCGGACGCCTGAGCGCCGGGCCGCCGCTTGAATGGCGGTGACCACCGCCTCGAGCGGGACCCCCTCGCCATGGTGCGAGAGCCTGGTGCAGAAGGACGCGAGCTCTTCCAGCGAGCGGCTGCCACCACCCGTGCGCAGGAATTGCGCCGGATCGTGGAGCGCCACCAGGTCCTTGAATTTCCGGGACGCGCCTGCGGCCGGCAGGAAATCACCCGGTCCGAGCCGGAACGACCAACCCTGCCGGAGGCAGAAATCAGTCATCGCATCGGCGACGGCGACGCCCCGCAGCCGCCTGGGGACGCGCGCCCATATCGCCGGGAATGAGTCATCCGACATCGCGCCGATGGCGGCCACGCACATGCCTTCGGTCAGGAGGTGATCGGGCGCATCGACGATGTCCAGCGGGCGGCTGGCCAGAAGCCTGGCGCACCGGTCCGTGGTGAGCAGGTCGGCCGGCACATGCCGGATGCGGGGCAGGTGCTGGCTGCCCAGGGCCGCATTGACCAACGTCTCCCGGTTCGGCGCGCCTGGCACCAGCAGGGACAGCGGCAGGCAGGCGAGCGCCATCCCGTTGCGGCGCAGGAGGTCCTCGAGGAAAGCGGGCGTGCGTCTGTTCGCGGGCAATCGCCGGATGGCCGCCGGGTCTGCCTCCACCGCGGCGCGGAAGCACCCCGGGCCGCGCTCTCGCTCGGGGACCTTGTCCAGCGTGCCGCCAGCGCGGAAGTAGCGACGCCAGTCCGCCAGGGTCCGGAAGTCCGGGTGCTGCTCCAGGAGCGCCTCGGGCCGCAGGCCGAGCATGGCGTCATGGGCCTCCGAGGCCACCGTCCCCGGCCCGCGAAGCGTCTTGCGCAGGCCCGCGAGGTAGGCCTGGGGGCGGGAATCGGGGACGAAGGCCGCGATGCGCGCCAGCACCGCATCGGGCGGGACCCGGGATTGCCGGGCCTGGGGCGCGGCGGGTTGACGCAAGGGCGCGGGCCGGTCGGTGTCCCCGCGGCCGAGGGCACGGATGTTCCGAAAGCCCGCGGCGGACTGGGCCGAGGCGTTGTACGCAAAGGGGTAGAGGGGCGCTGAGGCCACCGAGGGGGTCAGGGGCTGGGCGCGGCGGGCCAGCGGGCCGGCCTCGGCGGAGGAACTCGACGAACTGGAGGACGACTTGTCGTCGTCCTCGCGTGCGCGCTTGGGTGCGCGGGCGGCGCCGGGCTGGCCTGCCGGCGCGGGCTCGGCAGGCAGGCCCTGAAGGAGTGGCGGGGGCAGGCCGGTGGCCGAGGCGTAGGAGGTCTGGCGGGAGGAGCCCGTGGGAGGGATGCGAGGTTGCATGGGTGGCTCCGTAGACAGAGGGAGGAGGAGGTGGCGGGTCAGGACGGGCGCTTGGCCGCTGCCGCGCTGCTCCTGCTGCTCCTGCTGCTACTGCTGCTGCTGCTCTTCGCGTCGCGATCCGGGTCGCCCGCCGCTTCGGTGAAGGGACCGATCTCCGCCAGGAAGTCGGCCAAGGTGTCGCCGTCCGGAATCTCCCAGGTCACGGACTCCAGTGTCCGGCCGCCATGGCGATAGGCCGCCAGGGCCCAATCGGCCTTCTCGAAAACGTTGATATGTCTCGCACGCGAGGGATCCTCCCCGAGATGCCGATCAAGCCACTCGATCGTCAGATCATCGACTTGGAGAGCCACATGGTCTTCCGAATCGAAGGTTTGCGCGAAGGCCTTCGCGTTGTAGGCCAGGGAAGGCAGGGCGCGCACGGCTGCCTCGAAGGTCGGGCGCGTGCTGATTTCCTCCGGAATCAGCAGGGGACTCAGCCCCAGCCTTTGCACCGCTTCGACACACATGGCCTCCGTCACTCCGCCCGGCAGCAACGACTGTGTATCCACGGACAACAGAAGTGTCGGAGCATCCCGGAGGGCCCGTGACAGGAGCGGCCAGCTCCGGTGCTCTGGCGGCACATACCCGTAGGACCAGGGGTCGGCCTCCACCGCCGCCTCCCATCGCGCCAGGGTCCGCTCACTTTCCGGCACGGCCGCGAGGGACCGGGCGGCGTCACGTTCTTCCTGGCTGGCATAGGGTACGCCGTGGTTCGAGCCCCAAGGCCCCTCATCGAACTCCCGAAGCCGCAGGGACTCGGCCTGCGCCATGCGCTCATTTTCCTGGTCGTGTCGAAGCAGATGGGCCTGCCGGGCACGATGGACTTCCTCCGTGATCGCGCCTGGCAGGTACCACTCGTCTGGAGGGTATCGGGTCTCGTTCTGGCTCGTGATGCGGCACGCCGAAATCGCCACCGCGATCTCCCCATCTCGCAGGTGGGGCGGAATGTCATCAAGAAGAAATATGAGGCAGCCCGGGGGGCACCCCCGGAGCGCCGTCAGGCAGACCTCCTTCGTGACGAGTTCATCAGGAACAGAGGGCAGGTCCGTGGGCACCCAGCGCAGCGACTGGATGCAGCGCGCTTCGGTGAGGAGGTCTTGGGGCATGACGTTCATGCGGGGTGGCCGAGGGCTGGCATAGGCCAGGTCGCACAGGTCCTGGCGATGCTCCGAGTCCGCGGCCAGCAAGGACCCGGGGACCGACTTCAGCGCGTAGCCGTCGCGTCGCACCGCTTCCCTGCACAGCGCGGGGCTGCGCAATTCCATCGGTACCTCCTTGAGCACGCGAGGCGTGTGCGCGACGGCGGCCTCGCAGCAGGGCAGGCTGCGCTCGCGCTCGGGGATGGCGGCGAGCGTGCCGCCGGCCTGGAAGTAGGCGTGCCAGGCGGCGGGGGTGCGTGACGCGGCAGGCCATTGCAGGATGGCCTCGGGCCTCAGGCTCAGCAGGTGGGCCTGGGCGGTGCGGGGCGGCTCGGTGCGGTGGCCGAGGCTCTTGCGCAGGCCTTCGAAGAAGGCCAGGGGCTTCTTGGCGGCGGCGAAGGCGGCGATGGTGGCCAGCACCGCGTCGGGCGGCATGGGCCGGCGCTGGGCCAGGGGCTGAGGCTGAGGCTGAGGCTGAGGCTGAGGCTGAGGCTGAGGGGCGCGGCCGAAGGCCGCGGAGCTGCGGGCGCCCAGGGCGGCGCGGGGCGCGGCGTAGCGGGCGAAGGCGTTGAAGGCGTCGGGGTCGGCCGAGCTGAGCGAGGTGGTCAGGGGCTGGGCGCGGCGCGCCAGCGGGCCGGCCTCGGTGGAGGAGCTCGACGAACTTGACGAACTGGAGGACGACTTGTCGTCGTCCTCGCGTCCGCGCTTGGGCACTCGCGCCGTGGCGTGGGCTGGCGCCGGGGCGTCCCCCTGGCCCAGAGGCAGCGGCGGGGGCAAACCGGTGGCCGAGGCGTAGGAGGTCTGGCGGGGCGAGCCCGTGGGAGGGATGCGAGGCTGCATGGTGGGATCCGAAGAGAGGGGAAGGAGGCGGTGGCGGGTCAGGACGGGCGTGTGGCCGAAGCCGCCGCGCCACTGCTGCTGCTGCTCTTCGCGTCGCGATCCGGGACGTCCGCCGCTTCGGTGAGGGGACCGATCTCTGCGATGAAATCAGCCACGATGTCAGCGCTCGGGGTGTCGTAGCACACGGACTGCGGTGTCCGGCCGCCATGGCGATAGGCCGCCACGGCCCACTCGGGCTTGAGGAACCAGCCGATGTGTCTCGCCCGCGCGGGGTCCACCGCGAGATGCCGGTCAAACCACTCGATCGTCAGTGGATCCGGGTCGGGTGGATTGCCTTCACTGTCGATGGTGACCCTGAATGCCCTCTCGTTATAGGGCAAGGCGGGCAGGGCACGCACGGCGGCCTGGAAGGAAGGCCGCATGCGGATTTCCTCCGGAATCAGCAAGGGGCCGAGCCCCTGCCTTTGCACCGCTTCAAGGCACATGGCCTCGGTCACGCCATCCGGCAACAAGGTTGCAGGATCAAGAGCGACCAGAAGTTCCGGCGCCTCCCGGAGGGCCCGCAGCAAGAGCGGCCAGCTCCGGTGCTCTGGCGGCACATACCCGTAGGACCAGGGATCGGCCTCCACCGCCGCTTCCCACCGCGCCAGGGTCCGCTCACTTTCCGGCACTGCTGCGAGGGACCGTGCGGCGTTACGTTCTGCCTCGCTGGCATACGGCACGCCGTGGGCCGAGCCCCATTGCCCACCATCGAGTTGCTGGCGCTGAATCCACTCGGCACCCTGGATGCGGTCGAGGCGCTCATTTTCCTGATCGTGTCGCAGGTGATGGGCCTCTCGGGCCTGAGCGATTTCCTCCGTGATCGCGCCTGGGAGGTACCAATCGTCTGATGGATAGAGATCCGCGTAATGGGGCGAGAAGCGGTGCGCCGACATCGCCAGCGCGACCTGCCCGTTGCGCAGACGCAGCGGAATGGCGTGGAACGGCGAGACCGTGCCCGGGGGGCAGCTCTGGATCGCGGCCACGCAGACCTCGGTCGTGAGGAGTTCCTCGGGGACGGCACCCAGGTCCATGGGTGCCCAGCGCAGCGAGTGCAGGCAGCGTTCCTCGGTGAGGAGGTCTTCGGGTACATCGCGCATGCGCGGCGGACGAGGACTGGCATAGGCCAGGTCGCACAGGTCCTGGCGATGTTCGGAGCCGGCGGCCCGCAGGGACCGGGGCACCGACTCCATCGCGTAGCCGTCGCGTCGCACCGCTTCCCGGCACAGCGCGGGGCTGCGCAATGCCATCGGTACCTCCTTGAGCGCGCGGGGCGTGTGCGCGATGGCGGCCTCGCAGCAGGGCAGGCTGCGCTCACGCTCGGGGATGGCGGCGAGCGTGCCCCCGGCCTGGAAGTAGGCGTGCCAGGCGGCGGGGGTGCGTGACGCGGCAGGCCATTGCAGGATGGCCTCGGGC
>JACCDU010142107.1_pt1 | contig 10463 bp, 6 predicted proteins | sample 7446081 | NCBI WGS metagenome assembly JACCDU01 (sample SAMN15323447, study PRJNA562643) | freshwater metagenome | isolation source: river surface water | place: USA:Blue River Watershed | collected 2017-08-17
GTGGCCGCGCTGTGCACCGAATGGAAGCTCGACGCGCAGGCCCTGGCCGCCGCCCTCATGCACGACAGCATGGAAGACTGCGGCGTCACCAAGGCCGAGCTGGTGGAAAAGTTCGGTGCGCCGGTGGCCGAACTGGTGGACGGCCTGACCAAGCTCGACAAGCTCGAATTCAACACCCGCGAGGAAAACCAGGCCGAGTCCTTCCGCAAGATGCTGCTGGCCATGGCGCGCGATGTGCGCGTCATCCTCATCAAGCTGGCCGACCGCACCCACAACATGCGCACCATGGGCGACATGCCGCGCAGCAAGTGGGGCCGCATCTCGTCGGAAACGCTGGAAATTTACGCCCCCATCGCCTACCGCCTGGGCCTGAACCAGATCTACCGCGAGCTGCAAGACCTGTCGTTCCGCCACCTCATGCCCTGGCGCTACGCGGTGCTGACCAAGGCCGTGTCGCGTGCCCGCAACCGCCGCCGCGACCTGATCCAGAAAGTGCAGACCGAGGTCGAAGCGGTGTTTGCCAAGGCGAACATCCAGGTGCGCATCAGCGGCCGCGAAAAAACGCTCTACTCCATCTACCGCAAGATGGACAGCAAGCACCTGAGCTTTGCCCAGGTCACCGACATTTACGGCTTTCGCATGATCGTGCCCACGGTCATCGACTGCTACACCGCCATGGGCCTGCTGCACCAGCTCTACAAGCCGGTGCCGGGCAAGTTCAAGGACCACATCGCCATTCCCAAGGTCAACGGTTACCAGTCGCTGCACACCACGCTGGTGGGGCCGGCTGGCGTCAACATCGAGTTCCAGTTCCGCACCGAAGCCATGCACTTGGTGGCCGAATCGGGTGTGGCCGCGCACTGGCTCTACAAGGCCACGGCCAAAAATGGCGACAGCGCCGAGCGCCTGGGCACGCAGTGGCTGCAATCGCTGCTCGACATCCAGAATGAAACCCGGGATGCCGCCGAGTTCTGGGACCATGTCAAGGTCGATCTGTTCCCCGATGCGGTCTATGTGTTCACGCCCAAAAGCCAGATCATGGCGCTGCCGCGCGGCGCCACGGTGGTCGACTTTGCCTACGCCATCCACAGCAACGTGGGGGGCCACGCGGTGGCCGCGCGCATCAATGGCCACCAGGTGCCGCTGCGCACCGAGATCAACAATGGCGACGTGATCGAAGTCATCACCGCCCCCGTGTCCACCCCCAACCCGGCCTGGCTGGGTTTTGTGCGCACCGGGCGCGCACGCTCCAAGATCCGGCACCACCTCAAGACCATGGCGCAGACCGAGTCGACCCAGCTGGGCGAAAAGCTGCTGGGTCAGGCTTTGCGGGCCGAAGGCATCCAAACCGTGCCCGGCGACGAGCCCGCCATGCAAGCGCTGTGGGACAAGCTGCTGCGCTTCACCGGCAACCGCAACCGCCAGGACCTGCTGATGGACATCGGCCTGGGCAAGCGCATCGCCAGCATCGTGGCCAAACGCCTGGTGGTGCTGTTGTCTGAGCTGGGCCAAAAACCCGACGCCCTCTTGATGACGCGCGAGCGCTTCACCGCACACGAGACCGTGTCGCAAGGCGCCATCACCCTGGACGGCAGCGAAAACGCCTCGGTGGTGTACAGCCGTTGTTGCCGCCCCATTCCCGGTGACGACATCGTGGGCTACCTGGGACGAGGCGAAGGCCTGGCCGTGCACCGCAACGAATGCAGCACCGCCAGCCGCCTGCGTCAAAAAGACAGCGAGCGCTTCATCAGTGTGGAGTGGTCAGACGAGCCCGCACGCGCTTTCGAAACCGGCATCGAGATCACGGTGGTCAACGGCAAGGGCGTGCTGGCACGCATCGCCGGCGCCATGGCCGCAGCCGAAGCCGACATCGTGCACGTGGACATGGGACAGGACACGGCGCAGGACTCGGCTGAACTGCGCTTTGTGCTGTCGGTGCGTGACCTCCCCCACCTGGAAGCCGTGCTGCGCCAACTGCGGCGCACCCCCTCGGTCATCCAGGCCGAGCGCATGCTGCCCCGGGCCTGACCCCCTGACTGGCCGCTCACCTGGCGGGCACTCCGGTGCCAGCGCCCCCGCCGGCCCACTTGGCGACCGGCAAACACCTAAGGGGCCGGGTACTGAACGTCCAGCACTTCGATGTCCACCACACCTGAAGGTGTGACCAGCTTGAGCTCGTCGCCCACGCGGGCCTTCAGCAATGTGCGGGCAATCGGGGACACCCAGCTGACCTGCCCCTGCAGGCTGTCGGCCTCGTCGATCCCCATGATGGTGATGGTGCGCTCGGGGCCATCGCCTTCGGCATAGGTGACGGTGGCTCCAAAGAAAACCTGGTCGTTGCCATGGTGCAGCGCCGGATCGGCCACCTCGGCGATTTCCAGGCGCTTGGTCAGAAAGCGGATACGGCGGTCGATTTCACGCAGACGCTTTTTGCCATACAGGTAGTCGCCGTTTTCTGACCGGTCGCCGTTGCTGGCGGCCCAGTGCACCACCTCGACCACCTTGGGCCGCTCGTTGTCGATCAGGTCCAGCAATTCGGTACGCAGGCGGGCGTAACCGGCGGGGGTGATGTAGTTGCGCGCCCCCGAAGGCAGCGCAGGCAGGGCCACATCGTCGTCGTCCTCGGCGTCGGTTTCGCGGGTGAAAGCTTTGCTCATGGCGCGATCATGCCGCAAGCGGCGGCGGCCATGCCACTCAGGCCGGTGCGCTGCGCGCCTTCTCCATCAGGAAATCGATGCAGGTGCGCACCGCACGGGTCTGGTGGCGGTTGGGCAGGTACAGCAGGTACATATTGGTGCCGAAGATGCTGAGCCGGTAGTCGTCGAGCGCGGTGAACACTTCGCCGCTGGCGATCACGTCCTGCACCACATAGTCGGGCACCAGGCCGATGCCCAGACCGGCCAGGATGCCCTGGCGCAAGAAGGGGTAGTGGTCCGAGATCATGGTGGGCGCCAGCAGCACCTCGTGCCGCTCGCCCTGCCGGTAGCCCCGAAGCGACAGGTGGCGCCCCACCACGTTGGCCGTGATCAGCGGCAGGGTGCGCAACTGCTCCAGGCTGGTGGGCAGGCCATGGGCCTGCGCATAGCCCGCCGAAGCACAGGCCAGGTAGCGCACGGTGCCGAAGTCGCGGGCCACCAGCTGAGGGGGCGGTTCGGGCAGGATGCGCACGGCAATGTCCACCTCGTCACGCAGGTTCTCCACCCGGTTCTCGAACACCACGTCGAGCACGATGCCGGGGTACAGCCGCTTGAACTCGATCAGCCAGTGCGACATGACCATCTGCCCGTAGCCGCTGGGCATGCTGATGCCCACCCGCCCCTGCAGGCCTTGCCCCAGGTTGGTGATCGTTTCCTGGGCAGCCACGATCTCGTTGCAAATGGAACGCCCATGCTCGTACAGGCGCCAGCCCACTTCGGTCGGCTCGACCCGCCGGGTGGTGCGGCGCACCAACTGCACGCCCACCGCCTTTTCCAGCTGGCCCAGGTGGTAGCTGACGTTGGCCCGGGTCATCTTGAGCTTGCGGGCGGCCTGGCTCAGGTTGCCAGCATCGATGATGTCCACCAGCAGGGTCAGCGAAGAAAGGTCCAGGCTCATATGTCAAATATTTTTAGACACTGTGTCAACGATCGATGTAATTGTCAATCCAATCTTTCCAAATGAGAATCCCGGGCAGTACAGTCCACCTGTTGACACCCAAGCCCATGAACCCCTCTCCCACCGCCCCTGCCGTTCACACCCAGATCGAAGGCGATGTTTTGCTGGTCACCATTGACCACCCGCCAGTCAACGCACTGAACGTGGACGTGCGCCGCGGCCTGCTCGACGCCGTTCGCCAGGCCGAGGCCACGCCCCAGGTGCGCGCCGTGCTGATCGTGGGTGCTGGCCGGGCGTTCATCGCCGGGGCCGACATCCGCGAGTTCGGCAAGCCGCCCCTGGCCCCCAGCCTGCCCGAGGTGTGCAATGGCATCGAAGCCTGCAGCAAACCCGTGGTCGCTGCGCTGCACGGCCCAGCCTTGGGTGGCGGACTGGAAATCGCCATGTCGGCGCATTACCGCCTGGCCCTGGCCGACGCCAAGCTGGGGCTGCCCGAAGTGCAGCTGGGCCTCTTGCCCGGCTCGGGCGGCACGCAGCGTGCGCCCCGCCTGATGGGCATCCGGCCCGCCGTGGAACTGATGCTCAGCGGGCGCCACATGGGCGCCCAGGAAGCCCTGGATGCCGGCCTGATCGACCGTCTGGCCGAAGGCAGCGATGCGCGCGCAGCCGGCCTCGCCTGGGTGCAGGAGCTGCTGGCCAGCCACAGCGGTGTGCGCCGCACGCGCGACATGAACACCTTGCTGCAGAACAAAGCCGACGCCTTGGCGGTTCTGCAGGCCTTGCGGGAAGAAACGGCCAAGAAATCCCGTGGCCTGTTCTCGCCCCTCAAAGTGATCGAAGCCGTGCAAGCCGGTCTTGACCTGCCCTTTGACGAAGCACTTCAGTTCGAGCGGCAATTGTTCCTGCAATGCATCGACAGCCCGCAACGCGCCGGCCTGATCCACGCTTTCTTTGCCGAGCGCGAAGTCGTCAAGATCCCCGAGGCCCGTGCGGCCCAGCCGCGCGCCCTGGCCCGTGTGGGCGTGGTCGGCGGCGGCACCATGGGCGCGGGCATCGCGGTGTCGGTGCTCGACGCCGGCCTGCCGGTGACGATGGTGGAGCGCGACGAGGCCTCGATCGCGCGTGGCCAGGCCAATGTGGAAAAGGTTTACGACGCGCTGGTGGCCAAAGGCCGCATGACGCCCGAAGCCAAGGCGGCCGTGATGGCCCGCTTGAGCACCAGCACACAGTACGAGGCCCTGGCGCAGGCGGACCTGGTGATCGAAGCCGTGTTCGAGGACATGGCCGTCAAGCAGGCCGTGTTCGCCCAGCTGGACCGCGTGTGCAAGCCAGGCGCGGTGCTGGCCACCAACACCTCCTACCTGGACATCGACGCCATCGCGGCCAGCACCTCGCGGCCGCAGGACGTGATCGGCCTGCACTTCTTCTCGCCGGCCAACATCATGAAGCTGCTCGAGATCGTGGTGCCCGCCCAGGTCGCCCCCGACGTGGTGGCCACCGCGTTCGAGTTGGCCAGAAAACTCAAGAAAGTGGCGGTGCGCGCCGGCGTCTGCGACGGTTTCATCGGCAACCGCATCCTGGCGGTGTACCGCGCCGCGGCCGACCACATGATGGAAGACGGCGCGTCCCCCTACGACATCGACGCCGCACTGCGCGAGTTCGGCTACCCCATGGGCCCCTTCCAGGTGTCCGACCTGGCCGGTGGCGACATCGGCTGGGCCACGCGCAAGCGCCGCGCCGCCACGCGCGACCCAAAGGCCCGCTACGTGCAGATCGCCGACCGCATCTGCGAACGCGGCTGGTTCGGCCAAAAGACCGGCCGCGGCTACTACCTGTACCCGCAAGGTGAGCGCACCGGCCAGCCCGACCCCGAAGTGCTGGCCATCGTCGACGCCGAGCGCCAGCGCGCCGGCATCACACCACGCCACTTCAGCGCAGAAGACATCGTGCGCCGCTACATGGCGGCCATGGTCAACGAAGGCGCCAACGTGGTGGACCAGGGCATCGCCCTGCGCCCGCTCGATGTGGATGTGACTTTCCTCTACGGCTATGGCTTTCCACGCCACCGTGGCGGCCCCATGCAATACGCCGACAGGGTGGGTCTGGACAAGGTGCTGGGCGACATCCGCACGTTTGCCAAGGAAGACCCGCTGTTCTGGCGCGCCTCGCCGCTGCTCGAACGCCTGGTCGCCCAAGGCAAGAATTTCGACAGCCTCAACCACCTCTGACCCGTTCACTCCCCCTCACTGAAAGGACACGCCATGCGTGAAGCCGTCATCGTCTCGACCGCCCGCACCCCGTTGACCAAGTCACACCGTGGCGAATTCAACATCACCCCCGGCCCGACCCTGGCCAGCTTCGCCGTCAAGGCCGCGGTGCAGCGCGCCGGCATCGACCCGGCGCTGATCGAGGACGCCATCCTGGGTTGCGGCTACCCCGAAGGCATCACCGGCCGCAACATCGCGCGCCAGGCCATTGTGCGCAGCGAACTGCCGCTGTCGATCGCCGGCACCACGGTCAACCGTTTCTGTGCCTCGGGCCTGCAGGCCATCGCCATGGCGGCGGGCCGCATCGTGCTCGACGGCGCACCGGCCATGATCGCGGGCGGCGTGGAAAGCATCTCCGGCATCCGCAGCCGCGACGATGGCAACTCGGGCATGGACCCCTGGATCCTGGCGCACAAGCCCGACCTCTACATGGCCATGATCGACACGGCCGACACCGTGGCCCGCCGCTACGGCATCGGCCGCGAAGCGCAGGACCGCTTCTCGGTGGAAAGCCAGCGCAAGACCGCCGAAGCACAGGCCGCGGGCCGCTTTGCCGACGAGATCGTGCCCTGCACCACGGTGATGGCCGTGACCGACAAGGAAACCGGCGCGGTGAGCCAGCGCGAAGTCACGGCCACCGTCGACAACTGCAACCGCGCGGGCACCACCTACGAGTCGCTGGCCAAACTGCAACCCGTCAAGGGCCCGGACCAGTTCATCACCGCCGGTAACGCCTCCCAGCTGTCCGACGGTGCCTCGGCCTGCGTGCTGATGGAAGCGCGCGAAGCCGAGCGCCTGGGCCTGCAGCCGCTGGGCGCTTTCCGTGGCATGGCCGTGGCCGGCTGCGAGCCCGACGAGATGGGCATTGGCCCGGTGTTTGCGGTGCCCAAGCTGCTGCAGCGGCACGGCCTGAAGGTCGACGACATCGACCTGTGGGAACTCAACGAGGCCTTCGCCTCGCAAGCCATTTACTGCCAGCAAAAACTGGGCATTCCTGACGAACGCCTGAACGTGAACGGCGGTGCGATCTCGGTGGGCCACCCCTTTGGCATGACCGGTGCACGCCTGGTGGGGCACGTGCTGCTCGAGGGCCGCCGCCGCAAAGCCAAGTACGCCGTGGTCACCATGTGCATTGCGGGTGGCATGGGCGCTGCCGGCCTGTTTGAAATTTACTGAAAGACGACATGGAACTGAACTTCACCCCCGAAGAAGAAGCCTTCCGCGCCGAGGTGCAAACCTTTCTGAAGGACAAGCTGCCCGCACGCATCGCCAACAAGGTCAAGGCCGGCCAGCGCCTGAGCAAGGACGACCAGAGCGAATGGCACGCCCTCCTCAACGAGCGGGGCTGGTACGCCAACCACTGGCCCCAGGCATGGGGCGGCCCCGGCTGGACCCCGGTGCAGAAATTCATCTTCGACAACGAGTGCGCCCTGGCCGGTGGCCCGCGCATCGTCCCCTTTGGCGTGAACATGCTGGGGCCCGTGCTCATCAAGTACGGCAACGAGGCACAAAAGCGCTACTGGCTGCCGCGCATCCTGAGCGGTGCCGACTGGTGGTGCCAGGGCTATTCCGAACCGGGTGCTGGCTCCGACCTGGCTTCGCTCAAGACCACGGCCGTGCGCCAGGGCGACCACTACATCGTCAATGGCCAGAAAACCTGGACCACGCAAGGCCAGCACGCCAACATGATCTTCTGCCTGGTGCGCACCGACCGCGACGCCAAACCGCAGGAAGGCATCAGCTTTTTGCTGGTCGACATGAACACGCCCGGCGTGGAGTTGCGCCCCATCCGCACACTGGACGGTGACCGGGAGGTCAACGAGGTGTTCTTCACCAACGTGAAGGTGCCGGTGGAGAACCTGGTGGGCGAGGAAAACAAGGGCTGGACCTGCGCCAAATACCTGCTGACCTACGAACGCACCGGCATCGCCGGCGTGGGCTTCTCGGTGGCGGCACTCGAAAAACTCAAGGTGGTGGCCCACAAGGTGCTGCGCAACGGCCGCCCGCTGGCCCAAGACCCGCTGTTTGCCACGCGCATGGCCAAGGTCGAGATCGACCTGGAGAACATGAAAACCACCAACCTGCGCGTGATCGCCGCGGTGGCCGGTGGCGGGGTGCCGGGCGCCGAGAGTTCCATGCTGAAGATCCGGGGCACCGAGATCCGCCAGGAAATCCTGTCCCCGGTCCGCCGCGCCCTGGGGCCCTCTGCGCTGCCTTTCATCGAAGAGGCCCCGTACGAAGGCTATGCCGATGCGCCGGTGGGCCCCAAGGAAGCGGCCACGGCCGCGGCCAACTATTTCAACTACCGCAAGCTGTCGATCTTCGGCGGCTCCAATGAAATCCAGAAGAACATCATCTCCAAGATGATCCTGGGCCTGTGAGGATGCCGAGATGAATTTCGAACACAGCGAAGACCGCCGCATGCTGGCGGACAGCCTGAACCGTTTCGTGGCCGAGCAGTACGGCATCGAGACACGCAACCACGCCGCCTACGGCGAGCAGGGTTTTTCGCCCGAACGCTGGCAACAATTCGCCGAACTGGGCGCCATCGGGGCCCTGTTGCCCGAAGACGTGGGGGGCTTTGGCGGCACCGGCTTTGACATCGCCGTGGTGTTCGAGTGCCTGGGCCGCGGCCTGGTGCCCGACCCCTTCCTGGGCGCGCTGATGGTGGGTCGCGCCATCGCCGCCGCCGGCAGCACAGCCCAGAAAGCCCAGATCGGCGCGCTGATCGACGGCAGCACTGTGGCCGCTCTGGCCCACGACGAACCAACCAACCACTACGAACTCGAACGCGTGGCCACCCGCGCCGAACGCCACGCCGACGGCTGGGTCATTTCGGGCCACAAGGCCGTGGTGGTGCATGGCCAGCACGCGAACCTGCTGCTGGTGTCGGCCCGCACCTCGGGCGCGGTGGACGGTGCCGAAGGCGTCTCGCTGTTCCTGGTGCCCGGCAACGCTGCGGGCCTGACGCACCGCGCCTACGGCCGCATCGACGGCGGCAGCGCCGCAGAACTCGTGTTCGACCAAGTGCATGTGGGAGCCGACGCCCTGCTGGGCACCGAAGGCCAGGGTCTGCCGGTGCTGGAGCAGGCCGTGGCTTGGGGCGTGCTGGCGCTGTGTGCGGAAAGCCTGGGGGCCATGGACGTGGCCAAACAGCACACGCTGGAATACCTGCAAACGCGCAAACAGTTCGGCAAGCCCATCGGCAGCTTCCAGGCCCTGCAGCACCGCATGGCAGACCTGCTGCTGGAGGTGGAGCAGGCGCGCTCGGCGGTCATCAACGCGGCCGCGGCCATGGACAGCGACCGCGGCACGCGCGAGAAAGCCCTGTCGGCCGCCAAATACACCATCGGCCGCATCGGCACGCTGGTGGCCGAAGACAGCATCCAGCTGCACGGCGGCATCGGCATGACCTGGGAGCTGCCGCTGTCACACTACGCCAAGCGGCTGGTGATGATCGACCACCAGCTGGGCGACGAAGACCACCACCTGGCCCGTTACATGGCGCTGAGCGCACAGGACTGACACCATGGATCTCCCACTCGAAGGCGTACGGGTTCTGGACCTGTCGCGTGTGTTTGCCGGCCCGCTGTGCGGGCAGGTGCTGGCCGACTTCGGCGCCGAAGTCATCAAGGTGGAACACCCCGGACGCGGTGACGACACGCGCGACTGGGGCATGCGCATCGGCAAGACCGAGACCACTTACTACAACAGCATGAACCGCAACAAGCGGTCCATCACGGTGGACCTGCAGACGCCCGAGGGGCAGAAGCTGATCCACGACCTGCTGCCGCAGTTCGATGTGGTGATCCAGAACTTCAAGACCGGTGGCGCGGAAAAGCTCGGCTTGGGCTACGCCCAGCTCAAGGCCCTCAAGCCGGACCTGATCTATTGCTCGGTCGCCGGCTACAACAGCGCCGGCCCCGAGGCCAAGCGCCCTGGCTACGACCTGGTGATCCAGGGCGAAGCGGGTCTGATGGCCATCAACGGCGAAGCCCACCAGGACCCGCTCAAATTCGGCGTGGCCGTGGTCGACATGATGACCGGCATGTACGCCGCGCAGGCGGTGCTGGCGGCACTGTTCAGACGCGAGCGCACCGGCCAGGGCCGGCTGATCGAGATGTCGCTCTACGACTGCGGCTTGATGGTGACCGGCTACTACGGCCTCGACGCCCTGCTGCTGGGCCACGACCCCCAGCGCTACGGCAACGCCCACCCGTCCATCGTGCCGTATGGCATGTTCGAAGCGGCCGATGGCCCGCTCATCATCGCCGTGGGCAACAACAACCAGTTCGACAAGTTCTGTCGCGAGGTGGTGATGCGCCCCGACATCGTGGAAGACCCACGCTACGCCACCAACGTGGAGCGCGCGAAAAACCGCCTGACCTTACTGCCGATGATGCTGGAGCTGATCCGCGGCTTCCCGCGCGATGTGCTGCTGCAGCGCCTCAGCACGGCGGGCATCCCCTGCGGCAAGGTGGCCGGTCTGCACGAGGCCCTGACCAGCGAACGCACACGCCAGGGGGGCTTGCTGCAGCAGATGCCCCACCCCGTGGCGGGCAGCACCCATGTGTTTGCCCCACCCTACCGGCTCGACGGCGA
>JACCDU010563547.1_pt1 | contig 10462 bp, 16 predicted proteins | sample 7446081 | NCBI WGS metagenome assembly JACCDU01 (sample SAMN15323447, study PRJNA562643) | freshwater metagenome | isolation source: river surface water | place: USA:Blue River Watershed | collected 2017-08-17
CTATGGAAGAGATTCAAGAGATTGAAGAAAATCTCTTCGAGGAAATTTGTGACATCCACACACCGTTTGCATGTTGGGAAACTATCCAATAAACTGTTTGACTTTATTTTGTTTTTAGGTTATAATTGACCTATGTTTTTGAGAGGTAATTTGTAATGTCTTATTTTATTCGTAATTCCAACACTTTCCGTATTGCACCAGAGGAATCTCTGGATATTCAAACGCAACTGCCTGTTGGTAATTATACTGTCAAGTTCAACGAGATGGGTGGTTTCTTCTTCCTTGAAATGGTTGACTCTTTCACCCCACTGAAAAAGTTGTACGGTGATACTCAGAAAAACTCTACACGTATCCTGCGTACATATCTTGACCGTTCTATCAGTACTGGCGTCATGCTGACTGGTGAGAAGGGTTCTGGCAAATCTCTGCTAGCAAAGACTCTGTCTATCGACGCTGCTGCCATGGACATTCCCACTATTATCATCAACGACCCTTGGGTTGGTGATAACTTCAATAAATTCCTGCAAGATATCGAACAACCTTGCGTCATTCTGTTTGACGAATTCGAGAAGGTTTACGATAACGAACACCAAGAGAAAGCACTGACGTTGCTTGATGGCGTGTTCCCTTCACGCAAGCTGTTTGTTATCACTTGTAACGATAAGTGGCGTGTTAATGAACATATGCGTAACCGTCCTGGTCGTATCTACTACATGCTTGACTTCAAAGGTCTTGACCCAGTATTCATTCAAGAGTACTGCGAAGATGTATTGGCTGATAAGCAGTACATTCCTAAGATTGTAGAGATCTCTGCCTTGTTTGAGCAATTCAACTTCGACATGCTGAAGGCATTGGTTGAAGAAATGAATCGTTACGGTGAGTCTCCACAAGACGCTCTGAAGATGCTGAACGCAAAGCCTGAGTTCAACAACAATGGTAAGTTTGAAGTTCAACTGATTGTGAACGGTGAACCCGTCAAAGATCAAAACGTTCGCACTGAGTGGGCAGGCAACCCTCTGTCTGGCACTATCGGTTTTGACTTCTACTCTAAGAACAACTATGGCTTCAAGGGTCAAAGCGATGACGACTTTGCTATTGCAATGGCACCTGATGACGATGGTGAGTTCTGGAATGAGATCTACTTCAACCCTAACCACATCGTGAAGGTTGATGCACAGGCTGGTAAGTTTACATACCAGAAAGACCACGTGTTCTGTGTACTGACACGTAAGAAAGAAACTGGCTACAACTATTTGGCATTCTAAGGAGATATAAATGCAAATGATTCATACATCTCTTGGTAAATCCAAGAAGCGTAAACCAAACGCAAAGCAGCGTGAGTTGCAGGCTGAGTGGGAGAAACTTCTAAAGAAGTATGAAACTAAGCCAGTTGCTAAAACTGTAAAGCCAGTCGCTCAAGTTAAACCTTTCATTCGTGAAACGCCAAAGTTTCCTTCGTTGAATACTGGCTTTCACGACTGCACTAAGAAAGCTGCGCCTGTTTACACTGGCACTATGATCAAAGGTATTGGTACAATGCATAAGTCTAATGCTGTGCCAATTTTCTCTGACGAACAAGCTGTTGAGATTGCTACTATGAGGAGAGGATAATGTATCCGCACACAATTGAAGTGAAGGAGATTCCTGTTCCACCTAAAACAATTCAAGTTGTTATAAGTACAGATTACGGTACTCATATCAGCAAAGATGAGTTTTATGCTGAACCAGAAGAATTTCTAAATTTTTGGAAACCGTTAGTTGAATATTATGAGAGAGTGAAAAATGACAGAAGTTAAACAACCGTTGGGTAATGACCCTGAATTTCAAACTTGGCTTAAAGGACTACTACGAGATGAACTCACCACAGATTTGTGCGTTACTTTCACCAAAAAAGATGGGACAGAACGAGAAATGTATTGCACCCTCTCAGAATCCCGCATCCCCTCAGACAAGCAACCAAAGTCAGGGGTGGAGGAAGCGACAAATAGCACGACTGGTGGATCCGCATTACGTGTCTTTGACACCGTCACAAACGAATGGAGATCCTTCCGTTGGGATTCCATCAAACAAGTAACATTTTCTATTGGAGAAACAAATGAGTAAAGGTTGGGTTGTTATTGGCGTGGTTGTACTCGCTGTTCTTATTTTAATTGGTGGTCCAATTGCCGCAATTTGGGCATTGAACACTCTATTCCCTGCACTGGCTATTCCATACACTTTGGAAACTTGGTTGGCTGCGTTTATTATTCAAGCTGTAATTAAATCGGAAGTGAGCATTAAGAAATGAGCATGTTTTCTACAGAAGAAGATCGTAAGAAGTTTATGGGAGCAATTCAAGAGTTGAGTAACTCTATGCTCCGTATCGAAGCTGAACGTGATTTGATTCGCGAAATTGTTAAGGAAAAATCTGACGAATTCAAGATTAGTAAGAAAATCATTAACAAGATTGCAAAAACTTATCATAAACAGAACCGTACCCAAGTCGAAGCCGAACATGAAGAATTCATGGAGATCTACGACGAAGCTACTGTGAAAAAAGGTGCTTGACTTTAATTAGGAAATAGGGTATAATTATTCTATAACTTGGAGGATTTATCCTATGGCTACTGCCGCAAAACGTCAAAAACTAATTGAAAAAGCAAACGCAATTATGAAGGGTGTCGAGGTTCAACTCGCACCCGAAACATACATGCGCGATCTGTTGCGTGCGTTGAACTATTATAACGCAAACAACGACGACAAAGATAAAAAGAAATGGTTCATTGCCCACTATGCAAAGATTGATAAAAAACTTGCAGTTGAATTTCTCAAAATTGATGAGTATCATTTCCGCTATGCAGGCATTCTTGCAAGATTACAAGACGGTGGTTCTGAACTACAAGAGAAAGAACTGAAGTTCTTTAATGAGCGTATCGCATTCCTGAAGGAACAGATCGGTACTCGTCAAAAATCACAAGACAAAGCCGACAAGAAAGCTGCAGCAACTGCAGCCCTCGTTGCTGCTCAACCTTCTATTCAACAACGAATGGATGAGAAGGCACACGAACTTGCTGGCGAGATTGAGGGAGCAATTGATGACTTTGTCCTCACTAAAAAATCTGACTTCTCGACGAAGGGTTATCTGGCAGCAAATAACGTCTCAGCACCGATCGCAAAACGCATTGGAGACTTCTACGTCAAAACAGCAGCAGAACTGCGAGAAGCCCTTGCTGGAGACGACAAACAACTCGTCGAAGGATACAGCCACTTCACCAAACGAGAACTGAAGAAGTTCGCTGAGTTTGTTGAACAGATTATCACTGACTGTAACCAAGCAGTGCAAACTGCCAAGGCTACTCGTGCACCTCGTGCTCGCAAAGCTGTACCGCTGTCCAAGCAAGTTGCTAAGGTCAAGTACATGAAGGAATTCGCTGAACTGAAACTCAAGTCAGCTAAACCTGAAGATATGATTGGTGCCAAAGAAGTATGGATTTACAATACCAAGTATCGTAAGGTTCAAGTGTATAAGTCGGACAACGGTCTTGCTGTTAAGGGTACAACCTTGATCGGCTTTGATGTAACTGACTCTAAGTCAATGACTCTACGCAAACCTGAAGAGTTCTTCAAAGGCTTGGCTATGACCAAGCGTCCACTGAATGCAGCGTTCAAGACTCTCAAAACTAAACCTACGACCCCGAATGGTCGTATTAATGAAGAATGTATTATCCTCGGAGCATTTTAAAATGATTCTAATTGATTATTCACAAGTTGCTCTGGCGACAATCCTTACTTTCCAACGTGAGTTGAAAGGTGATGAAGCAGAAGTTAAGAACCTGATTCGTCACGTTACTCTATCCACGATCAAGTCATACAAAAAGAAATATGGCAAAGAGTTTGGACAGATTGTAATTGCAACTGACGGTCGTAAGTACTGGCGCAAGGAAGTCTTTGAACACTACAAAGCCAGTCGCAAGAAAGCACGTGATGCTTCTGACCTTGATTGGAAACTCATCTTTGATACGCTGTCTGAGATGCGCGATGACATTGCCAAGTATTTCCCATACAAGGTTATCAAAGTTGACCGTGCTGAAGCCGATGATATCATTGCTGTGTTGACTGAGTACGTTCAAACTAACGAACTGATTCAGGAAGGTCTTATGGAAGAAGCTCAAAAGGTTTTGATTCTTTCTTCTGATAAAGACTTCAAGCAGCTACAACTAGCACCGTTCTCTTCTGGTAATGTAAAACAGTGGTCACCTATGCAGAAAAAGTATGTGACTGCATCCAAGAAAGAGATTATGGACTTCACCATTGAGCATATCGTTAAGGGTGATGCTGGTGACGGTGTTCCGAACATTCTGTCTAAGGATGATGTGTTTGTAGTTGGCGATCGTCAAAAGCCTGTAAGTGCTAAGAGGCTCGCTGAGTTTTATGAGAAGGGTATTGATGCCTGTCGTAACGATGAAGAACGTAGAAATTGGCAACGCAATGCTACTCTGGTTGCTTTTGATAACATCCCGAAAGATGTTAAAGAAGAAATCATTCAGGCATACCTAAATAGCAAACCAACGGGTGATAAGATGACAATTATGAATTATCTTATTGAAAACCGTTGCCGTCTATTACTTGATGAATTGGAAGATTTCTAATATGAGAAAATATGTTACAGAGATGTTGAAGGATATTAACGAAGATCCTTCTAAGATTGAGTTGTATAAAAACGATGCTGCTTTGAGAATTATTCTTATGCACGCATTTGTTCCACAGAAGAAGTTTATTCTTCCTGAAGGTGAGCCACCATTCAAGCCATCCGCTGAACCAATGGGTATGACCCCAACTAACCTATTCACCGAACTGCGTCGTATGTACGTCTTTTTGCGTGAAGATTTGACCCCTCTCAAGCGAGAGAGTCTTTTCATTAGTTTACTTGAGGGAGTGCATCCAGAAGAAGCGAAAATGCTGATTGCAGTGAAAGACCAGACTCTACATAAGCTATACCCTAAAATCAACAGAAAACTGCTAGAAAAGGCAGGTCTTTTGACTCCGAAAGCCAAAAAAGACGAAGAAACTGCTTGACTTTAATCCAATATTGGGTTATAATATAATTATGGAAAGTTGAAAAGGGTTTGTTATGAAACGAGTGATAGTGTTATCTATGTTTGTAAGTACCAGTGCCATGGCTCTAGACTTTCAAACAGAGTGGGCTAAGTTTGCCGATGATTTTGCTAAACTGAAGTCAAAGGTAAACATTACAGTTGATGTACCAAAGGTTGGTAATGTAACTGTCCCTGTTGAGGATGGAGAAATCAAGAAGGTTGACCCGAAGTCACCTGACCGACTTGGTTACACGATACAAGACCCAGCGTTGCGTGAACGTGTGACCTCTCTCTATCAAAAACCTGACACTGTCGTCTATTCAACTACAATTCGTTAATCGGAGATTATATTATGAAAAAAGTGATTCTTGTTGCTGTTATGGCTGCCGCATTGTCGGCTTGTTCCTCTACTAAATTGACAAACGTTGACCCAGTGTCAAACGAAGCCGTCAAGTACACCCAAGACTTTGGTAAGGTTGAAGTGACCTTCAACGACAAAGGTGATTGGGAATCCATCAAGTCCTCTGCTACATCGTCAGTTCCTATTGACGTTGATGCTGGTCTCGAGCAAGGTATGAACATCGCCACTATGCGTGCAAAACGCAACATCGTAGAGTTCATCAATACTGATTTGAAGTCGTCTAAGACCACTGAGGCTATGACTAACTCTCTCGCTAAGAACGTTGCTTCTGGTGATGAGCGCAGTCAAGAACGTGCAGCAAATATTGCTACGCAGGTACAAGAGAAAATCTCTGTACAAGCTGATGGTCTGTTGAAGGGTGTTTACGTGATTGATCGTAAAATCTCTTCAGACAAACGCACCGTTGTTGTAACTATCCAAGTGGATAAGCGTTCAATGCGTGCTGCTTCTCAAATTCGTATGGCGATGGGACAATGAAAAAGATTCTGACGGTTGCTGCTTTGATGGTGGCAACCACCGTTAATGCACAGACACCGTTACTCACTGTTGTACCAGCAACGTTGAGTGTTACGCAGGTTGTTTCTAATATCATTGATAATTATGAACCAGCACCTGTAACTATTCAAGCCTCTGGTACAGGTGATACCTGTAAACAAGCGTTGGATGCTGCAAAGCGATCAGCGTTGGAGAAAGCCAATGGCTCTTTCCTTCACTCTGTTGAGAAATATAAGGGTGGTTCTTACCATGCTAAGATTGAAGAGTACAGTGGTGGTGTGATCAAGTCTTTCAAGTATCTTCGCGATGACTGCACGTTTGTGATCATTGAAGCTCAGATTCTTCGTCGCTCAAATATCGTTCAAGTCAACGGTACTGATTTGAATAAGGATCAGATCCTTCATGTTAAGGGTATTCGCGAAGAACGTGACCGCAAACAGTCCGCTGTTCGTTTGTTGGATAATCGTCGTGATGCTATCTATTTTAAGACTGATAACATTGCAATGAATGTAGCCGACAACTCTGACTGGGTTGATGTTTCTATCAAGGGTCAGTTTGCGTTCAAAGACAAGTGGAAAGCGGACTGGAAAGATGTTCGCGAGATGTTTGGTTACTTTAACCTGCAATCGTTTACAACTGATGCAGAAGTTCTCGTGACTGGTTATGACGAAGATGGTAAGAAGGTTTTTGACCGTAAAATCCAGCGTACATTTACTGCTGGTGGCGAGTGGAAGATGTGGTACATTACCAATTATGGTGTGAATCGTTCAGTTGAAGTTCGTATTCACGAAACCGATCCTCTGAAGGTTAAGTTCCGTGTACACTTGAACGAGTTAGAAAAAGTGAAGACATTTAAGGTTGAAGTTGTATGAAAAAGAAATGGGTTGATGCGTTCATGGATACTGCAGAGCGATTCGCCCAGTTATCCAGTGCAAAACGATTACAAGTTGGTGCTGTTGTAGTACAAGACAATCGTATTATTTCAATCGGCTACAATGGTATGCCAGCTGGTTGGACGAACGAGTGTGAAGAACTAGTACACAGGATCGCTGAAGAACCAATTTTGAAAACGAAAGATGAGGTTATCCATGCTGAAGCAAATGCTATATCGAAACTTGCCCGTGATGGTGAATCAGGCAATGGCGCCAGTTTATTCTGTACTCACGCTCCTTGCATTCATTGCGCTAAACTCATATATGGCGCAGGGATAAGCAAGGTGTATTATCGAGACACTTATCGTGATACGCTGGGTGTCGACTTTTTAGAAAAATGTAATATTGAAGTTGAACATGTAAAGGAGACAACATGAAAACAGTGGGAAGTAAGTTAGAGAAGTTTGTAGTCACTGGTGTTAAGCCAGGACAAAAGGGTGAGTTCTTTGATATCACCGAGGAATCTTTCGCTGGTAAGTGGAAGGTCATTGTATATTACCCAAAGGACTTCACGTTTGTGTGTCCAACTGAAATCGTTGCATACGATAAGTTGTTCCAAGACTTTGAAGATCGCGATGCAGTTCTGTTGACTGGTTCTACAGACAATGAGTTCTGTAAGGTTGCTTGGCAGATGCACCACGAGGATCTAAAGAAGATTCGTCACATCCAGTTCGCTGATACTGCTCGCCCAGAGTATGTTGATGGTGTTGGTTTCAAGAACAAGAGCCTCGTTGAGCAACTTGGTGTTTTCTACGCACCAGCTGGCGCAGCTCTTCGTGCAACATTCATTGTTGACCCAGACAACGTTATCCAACACGTGACTGTTAATAACTTGAACGTTGGTCGTAACCCAGAAGAAACTCTGCGTATCCTTGACGCATTGCAAACTGGCGAACTATGTGCATGTAACCGTACAATCGGTGGGGAGACTCTGTAATATGGCATTCATCGATGCTGTTAAAGAAGCGTTGCCAGACTACGCAAAGGACACCAAGTTAAACTTGGACGCAGTCCTTCTGCGTAGTTCTCTGCCTGTTGATGAAGCGATGGGTTGTGCCGTCGCTGCATTAGCTGCAACTGGTAACGGAAAGTTGCTTGGTGTTTTACTCGCTGACGCACCAGCTGAAGCAAACCCTGCTATGACTGCTGCAAGTCTAATGGCTCAAAACAACGTTTGGTATCCATATGTTGAAATGGCTGACGACGAATCTTTGAAAGGTTTACCTGCTCAACTTCGTATGAACGCTATCGCAACCCACGGTGGTACAACTAAGGAACGATTTGAGTCTTACTCTCTAGCTGCATCTATCGTTGGTAAGTGCCACTTTTGTGTGAAGGCGCACTATGACGGATTGAAGAAAATGGGCTACACTGTAGAACAACTTCGCGATATCGGTCGTATTGCTGCGGTTATGAACTCTTGCGCTAAGGTTTTGAACAGCTAAATAATAGAAATACAATTTTCTATTGGACTTCTCATGCGCACTTTTAAGACTTGGTTAACAGAGGATTATAACCCTTCAGATTACGAAGGTAGAACACCTCACCACGTTTATCACACTCAAAGCGGTCATCCAGTACATGTTCATTTAGATAAAGATGAACATGGTACTCACGCTGTTTTTGTCAATAAGCACCTTGGTGGTATTGTTAAAACTGTACACTGGAAACCTGACGCTGAAGCACCTTCCAAGCAAGATCTTGAGAAAGCATCAGCCTATGAGGATGAAGAGGAAGATCTACACGAAGAATTCCTTTCTTTCAAAGGAATGCTAGTTGAGAAAGCACCTCCCAAACTTAAAGTTGAAAAGCCAAAGAAAGTCAAAGCTGAACCAAAAGAAACTGAGCACGTTGATAAGAATGGTAATTTGTCCATCAACGCTGGTGGCGTTCTAACTGAAATTGCAACACACTATCACCTCAATGAGCATAAGCACAAGGTGAATGGTACAGTAGGATCTCCAGAGCATCTAGCCGAGCAGAAAGAACTGCAAGGTAAGATCAACGAGATCGCAAAGAGTAAGAATGCCAATGCGACTACCAAAGAGCAGGTACAAACTCGTATCTATCATGGTCGTTCTGCAGCTGCTGGTATCATTCGTAACGTGCGTATGAAGCATGGTCCAAAGGCAAAGATTATCAATGTCGGTCATACTTCTAAGCCAGGAGATATCTCACGCTTCACACGTGGTGTTCATAATGACACTCAAGAGAATACTTCTGATGTCGCAGTTGAGATTGCTGGTTCACATAACAAACCACACAAGAAGAATTCTGATGGTACACACTTTGAGGGCTTCTCTTTGAAGTCTTCAAAGAAGTCTGCTGAGATTACTGCAAAGAACCCAGCTGCTGACATGGGTGGTCTTATCGACCATCCCACTCGTAAGTTGGATGCAGATAATGTTGGTAAGAAGGCACTCGACAAGCACGTGTTCAAACCACTTGGTATTAGTGGCAAGACACCAGCTGAACGTTCTAAGATTCTTGACGCACACCGTGCCGAGCATGAAGCAGCTGGCGGAGAAAAGAACAAGAGTGAGATGGAGTTGAAAGCCAACGAAGGTGGTAAGAAAGCCATTCAAACTCAGAACAATGAACTACACGACCACTTGAAGCATCTTGCATCTTTACCAAACGGTGAAGGTCACAAGATGATTGGTAAGATGTTAACATCACACTTGATGCCTGACACTGATATGCCAAACTCAAAGGTCAAAGTGTCTGGTGAGAAGAAAGAGAAAGTTAAGTCAGTGGTTGAGCCTAACAGTGACCACCCAATGAAGAAGATCTTCTCTAGTGCAAAGACTAAGTTTGATGTTCGCAAGAACGCAAACGGTGGTGCTATCCATGTTGGTTATGAGCATCCAGAGACTAAAGAGTTTGTTCACCTAGCAACATATGCAGCAAAGCCAAAGTCCAATGCCTCCAAGGCAGGTACGATGGGTTGGAACATCAAGGCTGCTAAGTTCCACTAAAAATATTTTGAAAATATTTTGAAAAATGCTTGACTTTTATTCAAAGTTGAGCTATAATTTGTATAAATAGTTCTACTGACGCTGAGAAGCGTTGGTAGAAAATCGTAAAAAGTCCTTGACTTTTATTCAAACAAAGGGTATAATTTCTTCTATGAAATCAATAGTGTTAAATTCCAGAATGCATAAACAGCTACCGCAAGTTGCTGGATGGAATTGCTCACGCCCAGAGTTTACATTCGGCTCTACATATGCGATTGAAAGCGATACTGGGGGTTTTGGTAAGTTGATGTAACAAACGTCTAACTTCTATTTACCAAAACCCCGAAGATGAAAATCTCGGGGTTTTTTGTTTTAGGGTCAAGAAAGTGCTTGACTTAATTTCGAAAATGTAGTAAGATACGTCTTCGATAGTTCTTTAAAAATTTGGACTTTGTTTTAAAAGATCGGCAGCTTCGGCTTGCTGAGGTTGTCGATCTTCTGTTCCTCCATGGTGTAATGGTAACACAACGGGCTTTGAACTCGTTATCCTTGGTTCGATTCCAAGTGGGGGTGCCAAACAAA
>JACCDU010445501.1_pt1 | contig 10460 bp, 12 predicted proteins | sample 7446081 | NCBI WGS metagenome assembly JACCDU01 (sample SAMN15323447, study PRJNA562643) | freshwater metagenome | isolation source: river surface water | place: USA:Blue River Watershed | collected 2017-08-17
ATTTGACTGAGGGCATAGACACTCTCGGTTTTTTCGATAATATTTCGCGACTCTTCTGGTGGCACACCAACACGGTTCATTATTCCGCCAATTGTTTCTTCTGGAGTGATTGTATATTCAACCAATCGCGTACTTAATATTGGTAGGACCTCTTCAGCTTGACTCATTGGTTTTGTGACTAAATTTGTGGAATTTGTCTGATTGTGTTTTACACTATCGTTCGGAATCCACCAATATAACAAAGCTCCTAGAGCTACTACAGCCATTAGTACGATTATAGAAGGAACCAGGGATCGTTTCATACATTAGTAGCTTATGTAATAAGTGATGTTTGCAGAATCGGTAAGACTCTGCACCCAAATAGCGGCCTCAGTTTGAAACTTTTGCTGTTTAAGTTGCTCCTTGATAGCTTCAGAAAATTCAACTTCACTCATCTCCGCTGGCTTTTCAATACCTGCGGTCTTGGCATAAGAGGCAACTTCCTCATCGGTAACAGCGAGCTTGTCGGCAATTGCTAATTCGATACCTTTTTGGGATTTAATTTGCTCTCTCAGTATATCCAGTGTCATATTTTGTTGCTCAAGAGCAGCTTCAAGTGTTCCACCTTGACTCTTAACATTTTCTTCAATTAATTTTATTTCTTCATCCACAATACGGTCTTCGATGATGATATCCTTTTCTTGTAATGCATTTTGGAGTAACTGCTGTTGAATAGCAGCTTCGAGTGCTTGTTTACCTCCTTGCTTCTCAAGCTCGGTGACTATCGCCAGACGACTGATTGGTGTTCCGTTGACAGTGGCAGCCACAATATAGCCACGAGTGAATAAGAATGCGACAATAATCAATATAAAGGCCAGTAATGAAGCTCCGATAAGAGCAAGTTGTCTATAGCTAATGACAATACTTCCAGAGACAACACTTTTTTCCTCAACGCCGTACGTGACCTTAGTGCCTTCTGTCTCTATCTCTGATTCTTTAGTTGATTCCATAATTTGTTTCTTGTTAGTTACGTCTTTAACATCTTTGATTAATTTCTGTTGAGCAATCCACGCAAGCAGTAAGACTGCGACAAAGATTAGTATTCCCATGAACGGAATGGTAATAAATCCAAACACAAGAATTGGTGAGTCTGTACAGGCAGGCAGCAGTCCGCCGTAGCTACATGGCAACGTAAGTTTGTTACCAAGTACAAAACCTTGGAAGTGGTAATAATAGTGATAACTTGCAAAGAACAGTCCGATTGTGGCTAAAATGGCTACCGTGATATGAGCTTCTTTAGTCTTCTTCCAAACTGCCACTAGCGTGATTATTTCAATCGGATAGAGGAAAATACGTTGCCACCAACACAGTTCACAAACTGGTGTTTTGTAGATGAATTGATAAATAAGTGAAGTAATAGTGGCAAGAATGGCAATACTCCCAATAACAATAAGCCATCGTTCGTAGTCAATCTGCATAATTTTATCTCGGTGTCGATCACTAAACAGAAATGCTACAACTATAACAATGACGCTACTTGCGATTACCAGAGCACCAATACTTAAAAACAATGAATATAGATCAAGTGACATATAATTCCTACTCTGTAATACCGAACTCAACGTCTGCTCCTAGTTGAGCGTCAATAAGAGCTTTAAATGCTGGTAATCCATTAGGATTTTGAATTCTTTTTCCGTTTAGATAAAAGGTTGGCGTACCAGTATTGCCGAGTTGTTCGCCAGCGTCAAAATCACGCTGAACACGAGCTTTGACTTCAGGCGAAGCTACGTCACTTTTAAATTGTTCCATATTGAGCCCAATCTGCTCTGCATATTTTTCAAATACAGCAGGAGTTGGAGCTTGTTTCTCACCCCAATTTTTTTGCTCAGTGAATAATAGGTCATGCATTTCCCAATATTTTCCTTGGCGACCAGCTGCCTCAACAGCTAACGCAGCTGTCATACTGTTGCGGTGACTTGGTAGAGGAAAGTAACGAGTGACAATTCGCAAGTCATCTGGATATTCTTTGGCAAGTTGCTGTACTAATGGGAAATAGGCTCCACACGCCTCGCATTCAAAGTCTAAATATTCGACAAGAGTAACGGGAGCATCAGGATTACCTTTAATATAATCATCTGAGGCAATTTTTAGTAATTCAGCAGCGTCTTGAGTGACGTTTGTCTTAGGCTGGTTTGACGTGCCTGAACTCAACATCCAGATAAGACTTCCAACAATTGCAGTAATGACGATGGTCCATTGTAATGTTTTAATTTTTCTTGATTTCATAATTTACGTTTTATTATTAAGTTGTACAAACCAGCGGATTACTAATTTTCTTGCTAAGCGCGTAAACCGCGTACGCGAGTAAACCAACTCCTAAGAATCCAAATTCCTGACCGTCAAACGGTAACCAAAGAATTAACGCTCCTGCACTTCCAGCCGTAGCGAGCGATGCTAGTAGAAATGTCCCGCAAGCGGCACAGCCTACTCCAAAGAATCCACTGACGATACCGCTAATACCTAGCCAGCCAGTGGACTTCATATTGTCTCTTTTTGTTTTTCTATGCGTAAGGTAATACACAAAGAGTGCGACGTAGAATCCAAACAAGATAGCAATACCCGCTGTATAGAGTGCGGACACTATGGTGAAGTTGGTCACGATTCCGCCGTAAAGACTAAGTACGAGCATACCTTTTTCAAGGGCAGAAGCAGTATCTGAGGTTAGTACGGTTGTGATGAGCTGAATATTTGGCAACCAGACCGCTACCGAGAAAACTACCAGTCCTACGACACTAGCAATAAGTGCATACCTTGGATTTCTGAAGACAGTTTGAAATGTTGCCCACATAGCTACTATTTCTGTTCCTTTTTGGCGAGACTGATAAGTTGCTCAATTGAAGCTAACGGTTGCGCTCCGTTAATTGGAAAGGTCTTGCCATTTGGTGCAATCAAGATACTCCATGGCGTACCACGTCCACCAGTCTCTGTAGCATTAGCAATGTCGGCTTGAATATGGTCGTTGTATTTCCCACTTTTGGTACAAGCGAAAAATTCTGTTGTGCTGAGGCCCATCTCGCTAGCAATTTGCGGGATCACCACATCAGTGTCAGTTCGATTATTAGTGAGGGTTAGTTCAAAGTATCTATCGCTAAATTTCCAGAATCCGTCGTTACCAGCTAATTCGTTAGCGCACTCTGACGCTACTGCCACCGCCTGTGCCTTGACTGGATGAAGTTGTTCTAGTGGAAACTGCCGAAATACCCACGCTACTTCACCATCATCTCCATATTTTTCCATAAGTTCATTCATTGTGTTGTGAAAGCGCTGACAGAACGGACACTCGAAGTCCGAGTACGCAACAATTTTAATCGGAGCGTCAGGGTTACCTTTGATATGATCTTGCGCGGTTACCGGTCGAATCTTGTCGGTGTTGTCAGCCACTTGGTCATTTCCTTGAGTTGGTGCTGGTGCGACTTTTTGTGTATTTACTTCGTTCCCTCCAAAGTAAATAGCAGCACCAACAATTCCTCCAGCCACAACAATTGCCAGTGGCGTTAAGTAAGTCGTCAGTTTTATTTTTTGTGTATTTTCCATAAGTTTATAATCCGTACCACTGTTTAAGCCAGCCATTCATGGTCTCAACTTCAGCTCCTTGAGTGGCAATAATTTCTTCCGCTAAGGCTTTTACTTCAGGACGCTTCGTCTGATCTACTACTTTCTCTGCCATCTCGATAGCTCCTTCGTGATGTACTATCATGTTTTCCACGAAAGCCCGATCTAGCGCATTCCTTGTCTTATCGTCCAGTTCTCCACTCAACTGCTTTACTTGCTCTTCCATTGATACCTCTTCGCTCATGGTAGTCATGTCGTGAGACACCGGATCTGTTTTTGGTTCCGAGGACGCACTGATGGCGGTACATATACCAAACCCTAACGCCCCAGAGACCAATACCACACCAATTATTTTTACGTTCATATAGTTCTAGAGACACTAATAACTGCTATATCACTTGGATATAGTTATTGCCTAGAACTTAAAAGAGTTTGGGATTCAAAATACCACTAGAAAATGCTTCTTGTATGTATGATTGGAATAAAGGTTTTCCGTTGGTGTATGGTGGACTAAAATTAAATTGAAGACGTCTCAGCAGTAGTCGATTCGGAGAGTATAAAAATGGTAGTGCGAAAGCCAAAACAGCGACACAGAGGAGAAGTGCAAACGCCACTGGGAGGGCAAGAAACATATGCTGCCACGCTTCGATGTGTTCAAGCGGACTCATGGTACAAAGCACAGGAGTACCATCGTTCATGAACGGACAACCTGGCATCGGCATATCTGTCGCCGACATACTCTGTGTATGGAAGTACGCAAAGCTAAAAGAGCTCACAACGAGCAAAAGGAAAAAACCGCTCAGAACTTTTAGCATTACTGACGACCCTTTAAACATAGTTTTGATTATATCAGATTGGGTTTATTTGTCAGATTTGCACCGACATTGATTTACTAAGCACTAGTTTTTTCTGACTGAGTAGTATCTGTGACTGAAAACAGTCTAATATTTCACGTTTTTCCTCCATCGACCCATCTTTTAAGAGAAACTTGATGTATCGCTTGATATCAATGTCTCCAACCTCAAAATTAAGATCTTGTCCTAGTAATGAAGCTTCAAATTTCTTGTATCTGGTTACCTCAGCCACAATCTGCTTTTTCACAGACAACTCATTTACTTCTACCTTATCTACTAGTGCTTGTAGTTGTTTGATTAGATCAGTTTCAGAGATGTAGCCACACTTACAGTTCTTGTCTCTTGCCTTGGTACACCCGTAATAGACATGGGCATTCACTTTTCCATTCTTGAGTTTCTTGTATTTTTCATCAGCACTAATACCAGATCCACATAAGCCACAACTCATAAGTTTTGTGAACGCAAACTCTTTCTCTTGTCTGGTCTTTAGTTCGTTTCCTTTAAGTTGGTTTTGAACCATCTCGAATAGTTCTTTCGAGATGAGAGGTTCGTGTTTACCCTTATACCAGTTACCTGAGTTCTTTGGGTATTCAAACTCACCATAGTAGAAGTGATTTTCAAGAATTTTATAAATATTACCGAGACTCAGATGTTTCTTTCCACAAGCAGTTCGAAAGTTTAGGTCATGCCTCAGCCAGTGATAGACCTTTCTGCCACTCCATCGCTCGTACGCTACTTTTTCAAATATCTTCTTAATGGTTTCACCTCGTTCAGGGTCGATGTAGCACTCACACTTTCTGTCGTTACGGATTTCTTTGAGATACCCTGTTGGAGCTGGTGCTGGCCATAATCCCATCTCAACTCTCGTTTTCAGTCCACGCTTCACATTGATACTTTTATTATCATTCTCTAGCTTGGCTTGGGAACAAAGAATCATCAAGAGAAACTTTTCGTTTGGTGAGTTTTTAAAGTGTTGTCCATAGGTGCGTATCTCCATGAGGAGCTTTTGATCCATTAGGTCAACTATACTTCCTAAGTCTCCAGCATTACGGGAAAGTCTATCGGGTGCCCATGTGAGAATACCGTTAAATTTTCCTCGCCGTACATCTTCAAGAATTTCTTTATACACTGGCCTTTGCCCTGACTCTTTAGCTGAGTGTGATTCTCGCCGTATTTCTGCAACTTCTAGTCCATCTCGTTCAGCTAACTCCAACATCTCTTTAACTTGTGAATCTATTGAGAGAACTTGTCGTTCTTCTGACTCGGTTGATTTGCGAGCGTATAGCACGTACCTAATCTTTTGCGGTGCAAATATTTGCTCGGTTTTTATACGGGCAGATGTATATGTTTCCATCATTAATTAATGACAGAATCGCACGAGATGCATAGCTATGCAGAACTAGAAAAAAGTCACATACTCGTCTTTAAGCCTTAGCAAAACAGCAAACATGCGATAGGGTGAAAACGGTAGCGAAAACTGTTATTATGTTCGTTACAACACCTAAACCAGAAAGCAATTTCTGGCATGGTGCAAAGAAATCCTACGCAAATAGAAACGGCCACATAAGCCGGCACTTATTTGCGTAGGTTCGCTCTCGAAAGAGGGCGGGATAATTCCGAAAGGAGTTGTCGTCGGTCTTGTGTGGCCATTTGTGTTACTCAAGATTTATTATCATAAAAACCTACGCAAAAAATATGGAAACAAATACACCAATAGTGAAGAAGCCGTTTTATAAGAAGAAGTGGGTATGGGTAGTTGGAATTATCGTTTTACTTATTATTGGTTCAAGTGGAAGTGACAGCAAACCACAAGTAGTTGACTCAACTGGATCTCCATCTGAATCAGTGTCTCAGACTGAAGAACAGACAGTTTATAAAGTTGGTGAGAGTATTAAACTAAAAAAGTCTATTATTACCGTAAATGAATTTACTTTTTCTCAAGGTGGACAATTCTCAAAACCCACTGAAGGTAATCAGTGGGTTGAGCTAAATCTTACAATTGAGAATACTGATTCAGCACAGCAGTTTGTCACTACCCTAGGACAGATGTTTGTACGAGATGCTGAGGGAAATAGCTACCAAGTAGCCGTTACCGAGAAATCAATGTCGAACCCAAATAACCGACTAGACGGTGCAATTATTGCAAACAGTAAGCGGACTGGATGGGTTGGTTTTGAGGTACCAAAAGACGCTACTGGACTTCAATTCCAATATAACGGCAGTATGTGGGGAGGCGGAACTATCTTAGTAGATCTAAAGTAAATCACTTCACCGTCGTCTATCCTTAGTGAAAATCACTTCAATTTGCTCTTTGGCTTTTGGCAGTAGACAGTCAACGTCTTGTAGGACATCACGATAGTCGTGATACCACAAAATATTATCGTCCATGTCGCCATCACCGAGCCACGCCATGAGGAAGGTGCTTTCATGGGTAAAGTCTTCAACAATTTTTAGAACAAGGAGTGAGAAGGCATCCGCTAAGTCGTCATGCTTTTCTACACCAAATCCAATCATCTGTTGAAGTAACTGCTCGCACCCCTTGTCTGGGAACAGAACAGTACCGTTGCGAATCATGGATGAGGTAAGAGCTAGCCGAGTTCGTTTATCGTTGTGCGGTTTAACCGACTCAGCATCGACTCCCTGCGAATCAAGCATCTGTGCCAGAGCATCTTGATAACCAACACTTTCGATGATGAGCTTGTCAGTACTGCGAGTGAGTACAGTCTTCTTGTGTACTTTCATCAGCTCTACCTGCTGTGGAAATGTCAGCCGCTGGTTGTATGGTTGAGGCATGATAAACACACGAAGTTTCTCGTTCCTGCCATAAATCCGAGCTGTGACCATCGACGTACAATCTGCCGTGTCTTTCACTGAAATCGCCAAGTCTACGCCTGAATACGTCGCTCGATAGGCTTTCGTGTTAATTTCTGGCAACTTGTCGGCATGATAGTACTGAATCCAATCAGGATGAATCACTTGATCATCATCAGGGATAATATTGAGCAAGTACTCACGTTGCCAAGCCACTTCATCACCTATCTTCTTTCGCTCTTTATCAAGGGCTTTTGCGTTCGGGAATTTGCCTGGCCAATTAGATTTACCCTTAGCATCGGCAATCGCACAGGACATAAAGGTTCCGTCTAGTTCTTTTTTGAACACTCGCTCTCGCAGTCGCATGAGAAGCGAATCTTCATGGAGCAAGTTACCAATCACTATGAGTCGTGTACCTTGATCTCCAGCTGGAATCACATCTCCTGTGAGCCACTGATAGGTCTTATTACGTCCCTCTCGGGTTTTGGTAGACGCCACATCTTCAACGTCATCACAGATAAATAAATCTGGTCGATGTTGGTGATGTCGTAGTCCTCGAATACTCTGTTCCGCTGAAGCTACCGTGATACGAGCCTTAGTGTTTGAGAATACAATAGAGTGCGACCCCCATTCATCAGACTCTTCACTAAACGGACCGAGGTCGTTTTTAAGGAGTTGATTATTCTCCAGCTCATTACGAATATTCATCATGTGCTGTTTGGCTTGTACTCGGGTCTGGCAAAAGATAACCACGAATTTCTTTTCTTGTTTACCGAGAATCGCCCAAATTGGAAAAGCGGTAGTAACTATGGTCGATTTCCCCGATCCACGAAATGCCACCACAAACAGGTGTTCGTCTGGTTCATTTTCAAGCTTTCCAATTAAGTCTCGCTGGAACGCAGCGGTCGGAAACTGCACGTAGTGAGCGAAGTAGAAATGGAAGAAGTAGTTAAAGCTCCCACTCATAATCTGTTGCCGTACCACTCGGTCTTTCTTCATTGAGTTAAATAGCTCTTCTGAAATTGGATTATTGTTTATCATGATCATGTTTTTTAGATGGAATAATGCGTGCCATTTCTAGAGCTTTTCGCACGGTAGCTTCTTGCTCTGGGCTCAGTTCTTCGATAGTTCCGACTCTCGTCACTTCAATCTTGTCCTTATAGGCTGGGTGGCGTTTATTGAGCCAAAATCGTACCGCTGGGAAGTTCTTTTCTTTGATTAGAGTAAGGAGTTGGCTTTCGCTCATGTCGTTTACTAAAGCCACACCATCAGCAAGAGCTTGATCCATTTTCTTCTCAAACTCCTTATCTTCTTTCCGCCAGCGATAGACGGTATTGCGAGATAATCCAGCTTTCTCGCACGCCACTTGTACAATCGGTACCTTAGTCAGTTCAAGAAGAAACTGATCCTGACATTTACTTTTCTTCATACCGCTCAACGATAGCTTTAGTGCCAGTCATGGCTTCAAAGCGGTTGATAATGAGATCGCAGAATCGAGGTTCTAAATCGCAACCATACACTCGTCGTCCTAGCTGTTCAGCCGCTAAGAGCGTACTGCCAGAACCAAGGAAACTATCGAGGATAATGTCATTTGGTTTGGTACAGCGTTTAATCGCTTTCTCGTGGAGAGTGAGTGGTTTTGAGGTAGCGTGTTGATAGTCTTTGGCCGATAATCGCTTAGCAGTCCAGATTTCAATAAAGTCATAAACTTGTGTGACCAACTCGTTTCCGGTACCAAACTCTTTGTTCAGTACTTCGTTTAAATCCTGCATACTCTCAGCTAGATACGGCTTTCCTCGCACACCATACACTGCTGGCTCATATGCCTTATTACAGAAGACTTTAGGTACAGGATTCTGTGAGTTCTTGAGCCATAAACAAACTCGCTTATTGGCGATACCGAGTGAGCGGTATACCTCCTGAATCAGCCCAATGTATATTTGGTCGCAGTAATAGAAGACGTGGGTGTTAGGTTCCGATACAGCGAGAGCGGCACTAAGGCTATCCTTAATGAATGTCTGGTATTCCTCAAACGTACGTGAATCATTGACGTTCCCACCATAGTCTTTCTTGCCACCGATTCCACCGTCGTAATTAACCTGAATGTTGTATACGGGGTCTGAGTAGATCATCGAGGCTCGTTCAGTGCCAAGGAGTCGAGCAAGTGTTTCTGGTTTAGTGGAGTCACCACAAATAAGTTTGTGTCGCCCAAGATAAATAATGTCCCCGAGTTTAGTCTTAGGGGTGACAATTTTCTTTAGTTCCTTTTCTACGTCGAAGTCATCGTCTTTAGTAGCGTTGTCTTCGTCCCAAAATTTAGCTAGCTCCATTGATTCAAAGCCAGCGAAAGACAAAGTGTCCATATCAAACGCTTTGAGGAGATCATAATCCCAATCGCCACCGAGCTTATTTGAGGCTATGAGGTACTGTTTAGATTCTTTATCAGTGAGCTTGCGATTTGGTACCCGTACGTCGATTAATTCTTCACCCCGACCGAGGAGTTGAAGTGCCTTAATGCGTTGGTGTCCAGCAAGGATAGTGCCGTCTGCGTCTATCGCTGGTATCTCTACTAAGTTGAACTTCTTCAAGCTAGCGGTGAGTGCTTTCATCTGAACGTCGGTGATCTTACGAGGATTAATTTCCTGTGGTATAAGATCGTTTACTTTCTTCTGGACAGTTGTCCATTGTAGCTTTTGCATACTTTTCGTGAATTAAATTCAATAAAATGTATGGGTATAGAAAATGCCTACTCCACACACGAAATAAGCTGTCTTTTAGACGACTCATCTCTTGCGCGAAGTAGGCACGGCCTAGGGCGATACGCTACTCAACTTTTTACTACGCAAATATTCTGTTACACCTTAAGCTTTGGTCTGCTTTTTCTCTAGTCCACGAGTCAAACGTTTACCGTTCTTACTCTTCATAAACTCCTCAGCATCTCTACCTAGTTTAATCGGCATATGCTTAGGTACTCCGAGCATAACTCGATAACCGAGTTGCTGGTAATGGCGAACTGCTTCTTGCAACTTGGGATCATTGACCCCAAACGGTAACTCAACATGAATGGAGTTACTGTTACCATCCTCGGACTTCGGTACTTGAAGTGGAGAGAAAATACGACCTTCCTTATTGTGCTCTATGGAGCGTTGAACGACAGCACCAACTGATGGAGTTGGGCGAGCGTTCATATGCAACTGTATATCC
>JACCDU010129375.1_pt1 | contig 10459 bp, 10 predicted proteins | sample 7446081 | NCBI WGS metagenome assembly JACCDU01 (sample SAMN15323447, study PRJNA562643) | freshwater metagenome | isolation source: river surface water | place: USA:Blue River Watershed | collected 2017-08-17
CGATCTGGATTTGTTCCATCCTTGGGCGATCAACAGCGAAGAGGCCGCCAAGTTGGCCTTGCAGTGCGAGGCTGCAGCGCTGAAAACCAGCCGCCGCATCACCAACAGCGACGGCGCGGCGGTGTCGGCCCAGCAGAGCCATTTTTTCAGTGCGCATACGCACGGTTTTCGCGGCGGTTATGCCAGCTCGCGCCACAGCGTTTCGGTCGCCCCGATTGCCAAACTGCCGGGCCGCAATGCCGAGATGCAGCGCGACGCCTGGTACACCTCGATGCGCTCGGCCGACGAGTTGGCCTCGGTCGAGGCGGTGGGCCGCTACGCCGCAGAGCGTGCTTTGTCGCGCCTGGGGGCGCGCAAAATCGCCACCACCGAGTGCCCCGTGTTGTTCGAGTCGCCCGTGGCAGCGGGTTTGCTGGGCGGTTTTGTGCAGGCCGTGAGCGGTGGTGCGCTGTACCGCAAGAGCAGCTTCTTGCTCGACTCACTCGGCAAAAAAGTGTTCCCCAAACACATCGACATCGAAGAGGACCCCTTTGTGCTGCGCGGCAAAGGCAGCTCGCCTTTTGACGACGAAGGGGTGCGCTCGGCGCGTCGCCAGGTGGTCAAGGGCGGTCGTGTGGAGGGTTACTTTTTGTCGAGCTATTCGGCCCGCAAATTGGGCATGAAAACCACCGGCAATTCGGGCGGTTCGCACAACCTGTCGCTGACTTCGCGCCTGACACAACCGGGTGATGACCTCAACGCCATGCTGCAAAAACTGGGCACGGGCTTGTTTGTGATCGAGTTGATGGGCCAGGGCGTGAACTATGTGACCGGCGACTATTCACGCGGGGCCAGCGGCTTTTGGGTGGAGAACGGCCAGATCGCCTACCCGGTGCACGAGATCACCATCGCGGGCAACCTCAAGGACATGTTCATGGGCATCGAGGCGGTGGGTGCGGACACTTACAACATGGGGGCCAAATCCACCGGCTCCATCTTGGTCAACCGCATGAAGCTGGCGGGCAGCTGAGCCTGGCCGCACTGTGCAGGCAGAACTTTTGGCGGCGCTGGCCGCCTTGTCGTGGGCGGTGGGCAGTTTGTTCTCGGCCGCGGCTTCGAGCCGCATGGGGGCTTTTGCCTTCACCCGTTGGCGTTTGTTTTTTGCGCTCACCTTGTTGTGGGCGCTGGCGCTGTCCACCGGGCAATGGCGCAGCCTCGATGGCTCCAGCGTGGCTTTGCTGGCCTTGTCGGGCTTGATTGGCATCTTCATTGGTGACACGGCACTGTTTGCCTGCATGAACCGGCTGGGACCGCGCCGCAGCGGTGTGCTGTTTGCCACGCATGCTTTGTTTTCGACCTTGCTGGCCTGGCTGTTTCTGGGTGAAACCCTCTGGGGCTGGACTTTGGTGGGCGGCAGTTTGCTGGTGTCGGGCGTGATGGTGGCGATTGTGTGGGGCCGCCGCGAGAGTGAAACCCATGCCTGGGAAAACACCCAGGGGTCTTTGTGGACAGGTGTTGTGTTGGGCTTGGTGGCGGCCTTGTGCCAGTCCGTGGCCACCTTGATGATCAAGCCCTTGATGGCCACGGGGGTGGATGCGGTCTCTGCCTCGGCAGTACGCACATCGGCCAGTTTTTTGGCGCACCTGGCGCTGCTGTGGGCTGGGGCTCAAGTGGCCAAAGTACAAAACCCACTGGATGCGAAGACTTTGTTCAATACCTGGGCCAGTGCAGCAGTGGCGATGGCGCTGGGCATGACCTTGATCTTGCAAGCCTTGCACAGCGGGCAGGCCAATCTGGTGGGGATTTTCTCGTCCCTCACGCCCGTTTTGTTACTGCCTTTGTTGTGGGTGGTCTATCGCCGCCGTCCCGCCTGGGGCGCTTGGGGCGGGGCCAGCTTGGCGGTTGTGGGGGCTGCGCTGATTTTGCAGGCCTGATCGTCCACCCGTCTGGTCTGGCCCCCAGCTTGGACCGCGATCAACCCGCCAGCGCCGCCTTGACTGCCGCTGACACCTGGCCCATGTCGGCCTTGCCTGCCAGCTGCGATTTGACTGCACCCATCACCTTGCCCATGTCTCCTGGCCCTTTGGCCCCCAAGTCGGCCACGATGGCTTGCACCGCTGCCGTGACTTCTTCGGCCGACATGCGCGCAGGCAGGTAGGCCAGCAACACGGCCATTTCCGCTTTTTCCTTGTCGGCCAGGTCCTGGCGGGCGGCTTGTTCAAAAGCGGCGATCGAATCCTTGCGCTGCTTGATGAGCTTGTCCACGATGGCCACCACCGCCATATCGTCCAACTCGATGCGCTCGTCCACTTCTTTTTGCTTCATGGCCGACAGCAGCAAGCGGATGGTGCCCAGACGCTCGGCGTCTTTGGCGCGCATGGCGGTTTTCATGTCTTCGGTGATTTGTTCTTTCAGGCTCATGGGAGGCTCCGTGTGGTGTGTGTGCATGGATGTGCTGATGCACAAAAGACAAAGCCCGCCTGAGCGTCCTCCAGCGGGCTTGTTTGCAGACCTTGGCAGGTCATACAAAACAGAAGATCAATACATCTTCTTGGGCAGCTGCATGCTGCGCACGCGCTTGTAGTGGCGCTTGACGGCAGCCGACTTCTTGCGCTTGCGCTCGGTGGTGGGCTTTTCGTAGAACTCGCGGGCACGCAGATCGGTCAGCAGGCCGAGTTTTTCGATGGTGCGCTTGAAGCGACGCAGGGCAACGTCAAACGGCTCGTTTTCTTTCACGCGGATGGTGGTCATTGAATCAAATTTTCCAAAAATGTGCCGGCTGCGGTAGCAAGGGAGATCGGGCCCTTGAAACCCAGTTACGGCGGTTCCCCGTCACGAACTAGTATTTGGCCGACGGGGGTTTGCCAGCAAAGCTCAAGATTATAGCGCTTGTGCAAGCCGTGCTTGCATCCATTGTGGGATCAACGCATGCCCAAGCGGAAATCTTCAAACGGCGCAGCACCGAAACCTTGAGGCACCTGACCTCAGGACATTATTAGAATTAAAGTATCCAAATATTGAATATCAAAATGTTCATTAAAAAGTTATCAGCCATACTTTTATGGGGATTGGTGACCCCATGGTGTTGGGGGCAGTCGGCGCCTGCTGCGGCATCAGCGGCCAGCCCTTCGGTGGTGGTGGTACTGGCCGGAGGAGGTGCCAAAGGTTTCGCACACTTGGCGGTATTGCGCCAACTGGAGAGAGACCGTATTCCCATTGCACGGATTGTGGGCACCAGCATGGGGGCGGTGGTGGGGGGCTTGTACGCCAGTGGCATGTCCACCGAAGACATTGAACGCATGGTGGGGGGCCTCGATCCGTCCAAAGTGGCGCTGGATCAACTCAACCGGCTGGAGTTGCCTTCGCGCACTCGCGCTTACCAACAAAAATACCCGGTGGATTTGGAGTTCGGCATCAAAGATGGCCGGGTCAGCTTTGCCCGGGGGGTCAGCGATGGACAACGATTCCTGGCTTTGTTGCAGGCATTGACGGCCCATGTGCCGCCGAATGTCCATTTCAACGATTTGAAAATACCGTTCCGTGCCGTGGCGACCCGATACCGCGATGGCGAGATGAAAGTGTTCGACCAAGGGGCCTTGCATCTGGCCATCCGCGCCAGTATGGCGGCGCCGGCCGTCTTTTCTCCGGTCCAAGTGGATGGCGAAACCTATGTGGATGGCGGGTTGGTTGCCAATTTGCCGATTGAAGTGGCTCTGCGTGAGGGGGCCGATGTGATCGTGGCCTCCTTTTTGGGGGAGGAGCTGGACGACGTCAAGACAGAGCAAGCCGGTCACGCACTGGCGGTGGCCAATCGGATGCTGTCGATCCTGATCCATCAGAATGAAAAACGAAACCTGGCGCTTTTACGCCCTTGGGATGTGTTGGTCAGACCCTCGGTGCAAGACATCAATTTTGCCGACTTCAACCGTGCGCCGGAAATTGTTGAGCGTGGTCAACAGGCCGTGCTCATGGTGCAAGAAAAACTGACCGCATTGGCAGCTGTATTTGCCGCCCAGCGCGCACCCGTTGCCACCACACGACTTTCTTTTGACCAGCGTGAAAAACGCATCGTGGCGATCGAAGCTCAAGGGCAAAAGGATGTTTCGCAGACCTACATCCAGACGATGCTGTCACCCATGCTGGGCCAGGAGTTTTCTCCTCAGCTGACCGAGCGTTACATGGACGAGCTCTACACCAGCGGTTTCTTTGACTTGGTCAGTTACACCCTGGAGCAGCAACGTGGTGATCGCTACAAACTCATCGTCAACGTGCGAGAAAAACCCTACAGCCCTCATTTTTTCAAGAGCACATTGGGCTTTTCCACCGAACGCCATGGCATCACGCAATTCACGGCTGGCTTCGGTTACCGCCGCCCTTGGTTGACGCCCTCAGGTCTGGAGTTTTCGCTGGATGCACGCTTGGGCACCCAGTCTGAATTGGCCGCTCGCTTCTACCAACCGTTGTCGCGTGGCTGGAGTGTGGAGTCAGGCGCCTCCATCGACCGCAACCATTTGCCTTTGTACAAAAGCGCTGTTTTCAATGGCGAGGAAAGCAGCCAGAAACTGGCTTATTTCAACCAAGTGGTGCAAAGCGTGGACGCACAGTTGGTCTATGACTTTGAGCGCAAGATGAACGTCAAGCTGGGGGTCGCCTCCAGTGCAATTCGAAGAAGCTTTGACACCGCCTTCGATGGGTCGGACAGCCTTTTCACAAGCACCAACTTGGTGAAATACGAAGGTGTGAAAGCACAGTTCCAGATCGATCAACTCGACTCTTTCAGTTTTCCTACACGCGGCTACTTTCTGGGGGGCAGTTTGGAGAAGGGCGTTTCGGGTGCCTTGTACAGCGGTGGGCGCTTGACTGCCAAGTGGGCCCAATCGGTGGGCCCGCATATTTTCAACATGGGTGTCAATCTTGCACAGGATCGGGTCACGCTCGACTGTGATGCCTGCCGCTCGCCCAGCCGTTTGATCCTGGGGGGATTTCAAAACATGGGCGCTTACCGCATGGGGCAGTTGATCGGTGATCAACTGGCGCACGTGCAAACCACCTACATGTACCGTTTGAACGATGGGGGCTTGCTGAACCAAAAAACCTATGTCGGAACGGTCTTGGAAGCGGGCGATGCCTGGTACAAGGGTGACCCCATGCGCTGGCGTTACAGCGGGACCTTGTTTGTGGCCATGGACAGCAAAATAGGCGACATCTACCTGGGGGCTGCCGCAGGCTCGGGGAATTCGTACAACCTGTTTTTACAGTTGGGCCGCCGGTTCAATTTTTGACTGGGAGGGCAAGGCCTGCGCGCAGGCATGGGCGCTGGCCCAGGCCCATTGGAAGTTGTACCCCCCCAACCAACCCGTCACGTCGACCACTTCGCCAATGAAGTACAGGCCCGCTTGCTTGGACTCCATGGTTTGCGAAGACAGATCCCGGGTGTCCACGCCACCCAGCGTGACTTCGGCTTTTCTGTAGCCTTCGCTGCCGGTGGGGGTGAGTTGCCAGTTCGACAGGGCTTCGGCCAGTTTGTTCAAGGCTTTGTCGGGCACATCGGCAGCGGTGCGTTGCAAGGCCGGTTCTTGGCTCACCCAGGCTTCGGCCAATCGGCTGGGCACCAGGGTGGCCAGCTCGTTGCTCAGCAGTTTTTTGGAGCGCAATTTGGCTTCTTGCAAGCGCTCGGGCAGGTTCATGTCCGGCGCGAGGTTCAGGCGAATGGGCGTGCCTTCTTGCCAGTAGCTTGAAATTTGCAGCACGCCCGGCCCGGACAGGCCCCGGTGTGTGAACAGCAGGTCTTCGTCAAAGTGCATGCGGCTCTTTTTTTCGCCCGTCTCGATGCCCACAGGCAAGGCGAGTCCGGCCAGTTGGGCATACGGGGCCCAGGCATCCCCATCAAAGGTCAAAGGCACCAAGCCTGGGCGGCGCTCCACCAAGCGCAGGCCAAACTGGCTGGCGATGCGGTAGCCCCAGTCGCTGGCCCCGATTTTGGGAATCGACAACCCCCCTGTGGCCACCACCAGCGAGTGGGTGTGGACCAGACCTTGGCTGGTCTCCAGGGTGTAGGGGGCAGGAGGTTCAGTGGGGGCTTGAACCGCTTTGACGCTGCACCCGCTGCGGATCTCCACACCACCCGCTTCGCATTCGGCCAGCAGCATGCGGATGATGTCCTCGGCCGAGTGGTCGCAAAACAGCTGGCCCTTGTGTTTTTCATGAAAGGCGATGCCGTGCTTTTGCACCAGATCGATGAAGTCTTGCGGCGTGTAGCGCGACAGGGCAGAGCGGCAAAAGTGCGGGTTCTGGCTGATGAAGTGCTTTTGCGGGGCCGACGCGTCGAGCAAACGGTTGGTGAAGTTGCAGCGACCCCCGCCCGAGATGCGGATTTTTTCTGCGATTTTCTCGCTGTGGTCGATGACCAGCACCTTCAACCCGCGCTGGCCTGCCACGCCCGCGCAAAACAAACCGGCAGCCCCGGCACCCACGATCACCACATCCCATGTATTCATGGGACCAGAGTTTAGCTCGGTTGTGACTTGGTCATGCGCATACAATGCGCACAGAAGGAGCGTGCGCCATGTCTGCTTTTGAATCCATCGCCAAAAAACCTGTCAACCTCTCGCTCAGCGAAGCGCTGGTGCAAGAGTCCCGCGCATATTGCGGCAATCTTTCGGCCAAGGTCGAAGAAATGTTGCAAGCGTATGTGGTGTCTGAACGTCAGGCACGCCAGAAGCATCGTGAGCAGGCGCAGCGGGCCGTGGCCGATTGGAATGCACTGCATGACGCCTCTGGTTCATACGCCGATGGGCACTCTACGCTGTAAGCCGCATCGGAGCCATTCATGCCGCAATACGACGTACACCTGAATCCTGGCCCGATGCGCGAGACGGTTCCCATGGTGGTGCTGGTGCAGTCTTCGCTGTTCGACGGTTACCGTCGCCGGGTCGTGGTGCCATTGGTGCTACGCTCGGCCTTGCCAGCAGGGGCCAAAGTGTCCGGTACCCGCATGAATCCGGTGTTCAAAATCAAGGGCCAGACCTTGGTGCTGCACCCGCTGGACATGGTGTCGGTGCACAGCGAGCAGCTGGGTCCTTGTGTGGGCAGTCTATCGAATCAGGGGCAGGTGATCGCCGATGCCCTTGATGAGTTGCTGACGCGCAGTTGGGGCTGAATTCAGGCCAGTTTCTGTGAGCGTTGTGGTTGCGCTGCCCAGGCCCGCGCCCCCTGCACCACATCCCCCACCACGATGATGCTGGGGCTTGCCAGTTGTTCGCGTTGTACGGTGTGCACCAGTTCACCCAGCGTGGTCAGGGCCTCGCGCTGGGTGGGCAAGCTGGCGTTTTGGACCACGGCCACGGGCGTTTGGGCAGGCAAGCCGCTGAGCAAGCCTTCGCCGATGTGCTCCAAGCTGCTCACGCCCATGTAAATGACCAGCGTGAGTTTGGCTTGGGCGGCGGTGGCGGCCAGTTGGGGCCAGTCGGTGCCGCTGTCGCCGGGTTTGGCGTGGCCGGTGACGAACACCACGCCGTGGGCGTGCTCACGGTGCGTCAGCGGTGCGCCCAGGCTGCTCAGGCCCGCCAGGCCCGAAGTGATGCCATTGACCACCTCCACATCAATGCCCGCTTGGCGCAGGTGCTCCACCTCTTCGCCGCCCCGGCCAAAAATGAAGGGGTCGCCCCCTTTGAGGCGCACCACGCGTTCTCCCGCGTGCACCGCGTTGATCATCAGTTTGTCGATGAAGGCCTGCGGAGTGCTTTGACAACCGCCGCGTTTACCCACGTGGACAATGCGTGCGGTGGGGGATGCGTGGGCCAGCACGGCGTCGTTGACCAGGTCGTCGACCAGCAGCAAGGTGGCGCTGGCAATTGCTTTGACGGCTTTGAGGGTCAGCAGTTCCGGGTCACCGGGACCGGCGCCGACCAAAGTGCAGCGGTAGGCAAAGTCTAGGCTCATGGGTGTTCAGAAATCAGATCAGAAATGAATTGATCCAATTTTCTGATCTAACAAAGCTACTGCCAAATACTTTATTGGCATAAAGCAAATGACGCAGGTCGCTGGCGTGCCCAGCTGTGGCGACCTTCAGGCGGCGTGCATGCCGTGTTCCACTTTCAGGGTCTTGCACGCTGGCGATGCCCAAAACGCCAACAAAGCCCGCACGGCTTCGGTCTGTGTGCTGTTTGCCGCCACGGAGCCCGAAAACGTGGTGGTGATTTGCACCGCCGCGGGCAGGGGGCCCAGCACGGTGATGCCCGCCACGCCCCGCATCTCGCTGAGCTGCTGAAAGCCCAGCGCCACCTCGCCTTGGGCAATCAGCGCGCCGACTGGTACGCCCGGTTTGGCTTGCACGATGCGGTCTTGGATCTGTTCGGTGATGCCCCAAGCCTCAAATTGTTTGGCCAGTTGCACGCCACTGGGGCCGGTCGAATAACCCAAAGATGGCGCAGCCAAAATGGCGGCCTTGAGCGCGGCTTCGGTCGAAATGTCGGGGGCCGTCTGGCCTGCTGGCACGGCCACCGCCACGCCCGACAGCACCAGATCGACCCGGCTGCCTGCCAACACGTGTCCGCTGGTGATCAACTTGTCGATGGCATCGCTGGCCAGCACCACGCCGTCAAAATTTTCACCCGCCTGAACGCGTTTGGCCGCATCGACGCCGCCGACCGACTCGACCTGCACGCGCACGTCGGGGTTTTGCGTTTGGTAAAGCGAGACCAGATCGGCCAGCAGGGCTTTGGTGGCCATGGAAGAGATGAGGCGCAGGACGGTGGGCATGGTGGTCTGAAGGAAAAACGGCAGATAAAGAATTAAACCAAAGCCAGGGGTGGCGTGCGCAAGCGCCTCTAAACTACCTGTTATGCACATTTTGGGTATCGAATCTTCTTGCGACGAAACCGGTGTGGCCTTGGTGCACACCAGTGGCGAGGCTTTGCCGCGCCTGTTGTCGCATGCGCTGTACAGCCAAATCGAGATGCACCAGGCCTATGGCGGTGTGGTGCCCGAGCTGGCCAGCCGTGACCACATTCGCCGGGTGCTGCCGCTCACCCGCCAGGTGCTGGCCGAGGCCGGTGCCACCTTGGCCGACATCGACGTGGTGGCCTACACCCGGGGGCCGGGTCTGGCCGGGGCTTTGCTGGTGGGCTCAGGTGTGGCCTGTGCGCTGGCGGCGTCTTTGGGCAAACCCGTGTTGGGTGTGCACCACCTGGAAGGCCATTTGCTCTCGCCGTTTTTGAGTGCCGACCCGCCCGAGTTTCCCTTCATTGCCTTGCTGGTTTCGGGCGGGCATACCCAATTGATGCGGGTGGCCGGCGTGCGCCGCTACGATCTCTTGGGCGAGACGATCGACGACGCCGCAGGCGAGGCCTTTGACAAATCGGCCAAACTGATGGGCCTGCCTTACCCCGGCGGCCCGGGACTGTCGCGCCTGGCCGAGCAGGGCAACCCGGCGGCCTACAAGCTGCCCCGGCCCTTGCTGCACAGCGGCGACTTTGATTTTTCTTTTGCGGGCCTCAAAACGGCGGTGCTGACGCAAAGCCAAAAAATCGGCCCCGCCGCCCAAACCGAAGGCGCGCCTGAGCGGGCCGACTTGGCCGCTTCAACCCAAGCCGCGATTGTCGAAGTTTTGGTCAAAAAGTCGATGACCGCGCTCAAAACATCCGGCATGAAGCGCCTGGTGGTGGCTGGAGGCGTGGGGGCCAACCGTGAGCTGCGAGCCCAATTGAATGCCGCCTGCCTCAAAGCCAAAGTGCGGGTGCATTACCCGGAGCTGCACCTGTGCACCGACAACGGCGCCATGATCGCGATGGCTGCTGCCATGCGCTTGCAAGCCGGCGTGCAGCAAGCCCAAGCGCTTTATAGCTTCGATGTGAAACCGCGCTGGCCGCTGCACGAACTGGTCGCCCCTTGAGGTTTCACAACGCGCGCTGAGCAAACCCCGCTGGAATCCGGGTTAACCCTAGTTTGCGCCACTCGACTGGTTAAACTCCGCTTCTTTTTTTGCGTGGACCGGATCAAGGTCCTTTTTGTCATGCAGTCATTGAGCTTTTTTTCGCGTCGCACCTGGATGGCCTGTTTAGCGGCTTTGTGTTTTGTTCCCACTCTTGCCCCAGCCCAAGCCCAGTCCCCCGCGCCCATCAAACTGGCCCTCATCGAGGGCATGAGCGGTCCTTTTGCCAACACCGGCGAAGCGGTGGTGCGCAACATCGCCTGGGCCGTGGAGCGGGTCAATGCGCGTGGCGGCGTCAAAACCGCCCAGGGCATGCGCCCGATGGTGCTGGAGCGTTACGACAGCAAAGGCCAAAGTGAGGAGGCTTTGTCGGCGCTCAAGTCGGCCATTGACGACGGCGCCCAAGTGATCTTGCAAGGCAACTCATCGGCCAACGCGGCGGCCCTGATCGACGCGATCAACAAACACAACGAGCGCGAACCTGCCAAGCGCGTGCTGTTCTTGAACTACTCGGCGGTGGATCCGATTTTGACCAACGAAAAGTGCAGC
>JACCDU010910666.1_pt1 | contig 10459 bp, 22 predicted proteins | sample 7446081 | NCBI WGS metagenome assembly JACCDU01 (sample SAMN15323447, study PRJNA562643) | freshwater metagenome | isolation source: river surface water | place: USA:Blue River Watershed | collected 2017-08-17
ATCTAAGTAGTGGGGAATTCTCAAGCGCATACTGCATGCCGAAAACAAAAAATGTCGCGCATACAGTCACAAAGATATAAAGCATGATGTCGTCAAAATTGTTAGTCATAATTGTGTCCTTATAGTGAGTTGCAATAGACTGCCTCGCGGCAGTTTCGACTATTTAAGTCTCGTCAGTATTGCTTTGTTCGACCGGTTCGAGAATCTCAATCACTTTAAATATCTTTATGCCTTTTTTTACGCTTTCCCAATAATCTACATTTTCAGCGGCCATTGTTGGCTTGTAAGTGTGAGCCTCTTTTATTTTCTGCTTCAGTTCGTCAATAGTTCCCGCGCGATAATCAGCAAAGCCTAAGTGTTCATGTCTGCCTAGATAATATGTTTTAGTTTCCATTTGATTGTTTCCTTATAGTTGAGAAGCTGAAGTGATAGCGGCAATAAATTGCTCGCGCTCGTCTGTGGTATCGAAAAAGAACTCTACTCTGTCGTAGATAGGCTCATTGTCATATTCGCCTTGAGAAGTGATATTTAAATGCAGAGTGCAGAAGTTGTCATGGTCGCGGGTTTCAGTTTCTACCGCTTTGACATTGTGTAGTGTGATATTAGCCATAATATAGTTTCCTTATAGTGTTGATAATAGTTTACAAGTTGTAGACCGTAACTGCTGGCCGTGCGTAATTATAAACACAGCAAAAAAATCAATGCAAGCAGTTTTTTAACAGATATAATCAAAATATCTAATCAATATAGGTAAACAGTTGAAAACAAAGCAGTTTATTTTGCCGTCACGGCCTAAGTTGCAGTATATAGAAAAGCGAGCAGACCTGAGAAAGTTTGCGATTGTACCTTTTAGGGCTTGTACTGATGAGCGGCTTTCCAGAGCAGACCTTATTACTTTAATCATGTTAGCGGGTTATTCAAGCCCGAACGGTTACGGCTTTGTAGCGCTCTCGACAATGGCAAAGTTAAGGGGGATAAAACCACAATCTGTTAGCAGAAGTATCAAGCGGCTAGAATCAAAAGGCTATATTCAAACAGTAAGAAAAGGCTATACCAATTTAAGAGGGGCTTTGAGGCGGATATTGTTCGATGAGACGCTAACAGAGCAAGAGCAAGTTTCAATAAGTAATGATAATCAAGTTGAGGTTTACGACATGGAAAAACACAGACAAGTAAAGAAAACTAAGCAAGTGAAGGCTGATAATTCAGTGATGAGCTTTGATGAGGCTTTACTAGTTGTTCAGGACTCACTCAAAAGCGACGCTGACCTTCTCCGCCTTGAGCGCCTTGTCCAAGTTGGTTGCAACCGTGAACAGATACTAGCGGCATTCTCTTAGGTGTACCGTTTAGCAGGAAAGTTGCTAGGGGTATGCCCCCCACGCGTTCAGGTATCGGTCTGGTAGGAAAAGCCACCCCTTGCCCCCCGTCACCCCCACCTAGCGTTGTGGGTAACCCACGCAATTTTTTCCCAGTTTTTTGCTACCAATGGTGTATTACGTTGATGATGAGTACGATGTCTGCGATTGCAGCTAGGATGATGAGTAGTATGTTTGTTAGAGACATATGGTAATTAAGATGTATTAAACCTAACCCGAATAAAAATATATATTCAGTTTTGAATACCTTTCGGTACGCTTCTCTCGTTTATCTAGGTTAGTCTTTCGACCCCACAGCTCTTGGCCCCGATATATTTATATGTATTGCTAGGCATTACATCTATAAGGAGTACCCTGCGATTCACCATGTTTATCCGCATCTGTCGAAGCTACATTTGCGAGGGCTGGGTAATGGCCCCGTAAGAATTAATATACTCCTTTTCATCCTCTTGTGCAATCATTTATTACCATATATACTGCCTATATATTAGATATATGGAGATTAATTATGTGGTGTTTAATTGGTATTACTTGTGTTGTAGTGGCTGGTATCGCTTATGCTGCTTACCGCATGACTAAAGATTACGAACTGTTTGATGATTGGGAGAATTATGATTAACAATCTAGTGACAAGTAACAGACATAGTAAGCCACCTATCATGGTGTCTTATGAGAAAGGCATTCGTGATGGGCAGATTATTGCGACCAAGCAGATTCTTGAAATACTAGATGAAGCCCAGTTAGAAGATATTTACATTCATGATTCAATATTAATTAAGATACGAGATAAACTGAGAGGATTATATGGCAGCGAATGAATATAGCAATTTTCTTGTTAGGCTAACTCCGAAGGTGCGTGTTATGCTTGATAAGGCGAGTGCGGACATGGAGATTCCTAGAGCGCACATTATCAATTTCGCTATTAAGGCGTATCTCGGTAGTAAGTATAGCGAAAACAACATAAACCAGAAGATAGATAGGATGGTCAAATGAAAAAACTAATAGCTATACTCGCATTACTACCTTTGGCTGCTACGGCAGATGATAAACTCAAGACACTGAAATATAGATTTAACAAGGATGTTGTAATCAGCATCAGCAATGTTAAATGTCCTGTACCAAAACTAGGTGACAAGTTTCCGTATTCTGTAGTGGCATTTCGTAGTGATGGAGATAAGCTATTTGGTTGCTATACCAATAAAGGTGACGACATCATTATTCAGTGGGCAGGTGGCGACAAAAGCGTTTTTCCTGCTAACCTGTTCCTTCAAGAGACCGAAATATGAAAGCAACTTTAATGTTGCCATATCCGCCTAGTGTGAACACATACTGGAGAGCAAATGGAAAGAGACGTTTCATATCAAAAGCTGGTGTGGAGTTTAAACAAGCTGTGGCTGAGTATGTTATTCAGCATTCAATTCATAAATTTGGCGATGCTAGGCTTAGGGTTGATGTTGTTGTACGCCCTCGTAGCAAGCGCATATTTGATTTGGATAATCTTTTCAAAGGCCTTCTCGACAGTTTATGCGATGCTGGCGTATATGATGACGATTCGCAAATAGACCAACTGAGCATTTGTCGCGGTAGTGCAATCGCTGGCGGTGCTTGTCTTGTAGTAATTGAGGAAATCAATGGCTGAAACCAAAGAAAAGACGCTGAAACGCATACCATCACTTAAGAATTATGGCGGTGTGCGTACAGTGCAAGAAAGACTAAAGCGTTCAGAGACGCTTGAAAATAACAGAGAAGCAGTTGCCTATGCGCTGTTATCTATGGCTAACACTAAACTGACAGACCTGATGGAGTGGGATGAGTATGGAAATATTAAAGTCAAGCCCTCAAAAGATATTCCAGAACATGCGCTTCAAGCCATCAAGAAAATCACATCGAATACGCGCTACGACAAGGAAGGAAATCCAACTACAACGATTGAGATTGAGCTTTTCGATAAAGTCGGGGTGTTACGGTTACTGGCTAAAGCATCGGGGCTACTTGACTCGCCAGAACAAACCGATAAGCCGTCTGTCATTGGCATCAATATCAAAGCTCCTGAAGTCATCGATGCTGAGGTAGATAATGGCGAAAACTAAACCGCAGTCAGAAAAAGAGGCAGTCGAAGGTCTAAACCTAGACTTTAGCCAATCACCAGAGGTTTACAAGTTCCTACAGTCTGACGCATTCGTGCAAGGGCTGATGGGGCCTGTAGGTTCTGGCAAGTCATACGCATGTGCCGCTAAGATTTTCATTAAGGCTGTGCAACAGAAACCTAGCCCTATCGACAATATCCGTTATTCTCGCTGGGCTGTCGTGCGAAACAGCTATCCAATGCTGAAAACCACCACGATTAAGACATGGCTTGACCTATTTCCTGAATCTACATTCGGGCCAATGCTGTGGACACCGCCTATTACGCACCATATTCGCTTGCCAGCTAGAGGTGATGCGGCTGGAATCGACTGCGAAGTGATATTCCTAGCCCTTGACCAGCCAAAAGACGTGCGAAAATTGCTGTCTTTGGAACTAACTGGCGCGTGGGTGAACGAGGCTCGTGAGTTGCCAAAGGCTGTGATTGACGGATTGACGCACCGCGTTGGTCGTTACCCTACAATTCGTGACGGTGGCGCATCTTGGCATGGCGTTTGGATGGATACCAACCCGATGGATGATGACCATTGGTGGTTTAGGCTGGCAGAGAAAGAGAAAATCAAAGGCAAGTTCGGCTGGGACTTTTTCAAACAGCCGGGCGGTGTGATTGAAGTGCCTCCAGATGAGTTGCCTGACAATCCTGAGTTCAATGATTGCGTATTTGCTTCAGGGCGCTGGTGGAAAATCAACCCTAAAGCAGAGAACATCAACAATCTGCCTAATGGCTACTACCAACAAATGCTTGGCGGTAAGAATCTTGACTGGATTCGCTGTTATGCTGAGGGCAAGTACACCTATGTGCAAGAAGGCAAGCCAGTTTGGCCTGAATATGATGATTCATTGATGGTAGGCGATGTCGAATATGACGAAGAATACCCAATTCAGGTAGGCTTGGACTTCGGTTTGACACCAGCCGCAGTTGTCGGTCAGCGTTATAGCAATGGCAGATGGGCAATCCTGCATGAGATTGTGACGGAAGATATGGGTCTTGAGCGCTTTGGTCAGCAGTTGTTGGCAGAACTGAACGCAAGATACCCTAAAGCACAAGTCATGATGTGGGGCGACCCCGCTGGTATGCAGCGCGATGCGATTTATGAAGTAACAGCGTTTGATTACTTGCGAACACTAGGCTTGCGCGCACAGCCAACACCGTCTAACGACTTCAAGGTTCGTAGAGAATCAGCCGCAATGCCAATGCAAAGGTTAATAAATGGAAAACCCGGACTTATTGTTGACAAATCTTGCAAGATTCTTCGCAAGTCTCTCGGTGGCGGTTATCACTTTAAGCGTGTATCTATCGGTGCTGGACAGGAAAGATTTAGGGACGCCCCGAACAAGAACGAATATTCTCACGTTGGTGATGCTTTTGGGTATCTTCTGCTTGGTGGCGGTGAACACAAGAGGATGACGCGCAGTCCATTGCAGTCATCTGGGCCAATCGTATCTAAAACTATCATGAGTAGCGACTTCGATGTATTTAAGTATTAGAGAATTAAATGATAACTTGCCGAAGTATAAGGACGTTAAATATGTCCCGTTTATTTCTGACCACGCCTTTGAAATAGATGGCGGAGAGTTCGAGGGATACTCAACGCAACGCATGATTGGCGTACAAAGAATGCTAGAAACGCAAGCGGAGTACGGATTTGCGTTTACTTGCTTTATGTATAACGAACCAGTGGCATGTTTTGGCTGTACTTTGCTGTGGGATGGCGTTGGAGAAATGTGGTCAGTTATCGGAGACACAGCTAGAACAAAGCCTATTGCAATGACTAAGGTAGGATTAGCCTTTGCAGATATATGTGAGATAGCGCTACGCTTGCATAGATTACAAATTACTGTTAAAACAGCAGATGTTAGGGCTATTTCATGGGCTAGAGCTATCGGGTTTATATCTGAATGTACCATGAAAGAGTATAGTGCAGACAGATATGATTATGACTTAATGGTAAGGAGAAGATGATGGGCGGACTTATTGGTGGAACACCTAAAGCTGATACTAGTGCAATGAGACAGCAAATTGAATTACAAAAGCAAGAGACAGAGCGCATGCGTAAACAAGCTGAGCAAGAGCGTAAAGACTTGGCAGAGCAAATGGCATCTAAGCGTATGGCAAGAACAAGAGGCGGTAGCCGAGCATTGTTATCAGAGGCTCGTTTAAATCCTGAAGCTGGAATGGATGAAGAAACTCTAGGAGCATAATCATGGCTACTCCAAATCTTGAAGAACGTAAATTAACGCTAACAGAAGCTAAGCAAGCTGGTCTTGTATCTGATTACGCGCCATATCGTTTTGAGAATGCTGGCAAGAGTCAGAGAGAGTTTCGAGACGCTTACTCATATAGAGTTAATGGAAAGAATATTGGCGTTGTAAACAATGAAGGCTTGCTAAGAGCAATGGGGGCTAATGAAAACACCCCTATGGCTGAAAGTTTTTATGTTGACGCTTTTAAAACCTACATAGATAGAATTTTAAGTGGCGCTCAGTATGCTTATTATGATGAAGGCGTAAAAAGAGCAAATAAAGTCTCTAAAGACTATTTTGATAACTTTGCAAAAATGATAAGAAATACTGGTCAACGTGAAGTTGGTGAAGTAAAAGCAACCAGCAGACGAGCAATGCGAGCAACTGGTGGATTATTAGCTTCAGCAGCTAGTCCCAATTTGGGAGCTGGCGCTGGCTCAGTAGGGCCAATGCTAGGCGGGCAATCTGAGTTAGGCGGAAGTTCAACATTAGGGATGAGGAGTATTCTGTAATGGACAAGATGAAAAAGAAAGTTGCTAAAGTTATGCGCGAGTATAAGAAAGGCAAACTTAAATCTTCTTCTGGTGAGAAAGTCACTAGCCGTAAACAGGCGATTGCGATTGGTCTTAGCGAAGCAGGGATGAGCAAAAAATGAAAACAGAAATTAAAGTAGAGTTAGAGCAAGAAGATTTAGACGCTAATGCAGACTTGAAAAAAGCTGTTATTAAAATGCTATCCAAAAAAGCCAAGATGAAGCAAATAGAAAAAGACATGGAAGAACTTGGCATGATGGAAGATAAGGAAGAAGATTAATGGATAAGTCTAAGCCAGTGTGGGAAAAAGATAGACCTGATAATTTAGGTAAGCCAAAGAAACTATCTAAGATGCAGAAAGCTGCGGCTAAGGCAATGGCTAAAAAAGCTGGCAGACCATATCCTAACTTAGTTGATAACATGAGAGCGGCTAAAAAATAATGGCTATCGAAGTTAAAAGAGAATCGTTAGACACCAAAGCTAGGCACGTTAATCCTGCCTATGTGGACAAGGATGGTGTTAGCTACATATCAAGCTCTGACAGACCGTTCCCTACAGTTGATGTAAACCATTTGCGGTTGCATGAAGGCCGCGCATATTATGTTTATTACATTGACGCATCTTTAGCTGTAAATGGCAATTTGGACATTGCAGTTGCATGGCCTTCTGGGATATTGCCTCATGCTGTATTTAATTACCAGTGTGGCGGTGATTCAAGATTCTATGTTTATGAAGGGCCTACCACTAGCGGTGGAACTGCATTGACAATTCATAGACGAAATCGTGCATTAGCAACAACAAGCACTGGCGCTGCCGTGTATAACCCAACAGTATCCGCACTAGGCACTGAGATTTTTGCTGAGATTATCACTAGCGGTCAAGGCGGGACTGGTGCTGGCGGTGGCGGATATACATACGAATATGTGTTGAAGCCATTAACTACCTATTTGTTTAGACTAACTAACATTAATGCTCAGGCTCACATAGCTGAATTGTTGATTGAGTGGTACGAATGAGAAAAGAACACAAGAACCCTAAAGGCGGCCTTACTGAAACTGGTCGCAGATACTTTAAACGTAAAGAGGGCTCTAACCTAAAGCCGCCAGTTAAGGAAGGCACTAACCCGCGCAGAGTATCATTTGCCGCTAGGTTTGCCGGAATGAAAGGCCCGTTGGTTGACGAGAATGGCAAGCCAACAAGATTGAAATTAGCACTAAAAGCATGGGGCTTTGGCAGTAAAGAAGCCGCTAGAAATTTTGCAAATAGACATAAGAAAGATTGATTATGGCTGAAATGAGATTAAAACCTGAAGATATATTAAAGCGTCATGAGATTGCGATAAAGAAGAAAGACGAGTTCCGCAGTCTGTATGACGAGGCGTATGAGTTTGCTTTGCCACAGCGTAATCTGTATGACGGATTCTATGATGGTGGTGTTGGCGGCTCTAAGAAAATGAACCGCGTATTTGACGCTACAGCCATTAACTCTACACAACGCTTTGCTAACCGTATGCAGTCTGGCATCTTCCCGCCACAAGCTAAATGGTGCCGCCTTGAAGCTGGGACAGACATACCTGCTGACCGTAAAGCTGAGGCTCAAGCTGCATTGGATATTTATACAGAGCGGCTATTTGCCACAATAAAGCAATCTAACTTTGATATTGCTATTGGCGAGTTCTTGTTAGACTTGTGCGTAGGCACAGCCGTGATGATGGTTCAGCCGGGCGATGACATAAATCCAATTAACTTTATTCCTGTGCCACAATTCTTAGTAGCTTTTGAAGAAGGCGCTAATGGTCAGGTAGATAACGTCTATAGACGTATGCGTATTAAAGGCGAGGCAATCCAACAGCAATGGAGAGATGCCGTTATTCCACCAGCGCTTCAGTCAAAAATAGACTTGAAGCCAACAGAGGATGTAGAACTTATAGAAGCCACAGTTCTCGATGTAAAACGTGGGGACTACTGCTATCATGTTATCCATAAAGAATCCAAACAAGAGTTAGTTTATAGAAGAATGAAAACATCCCCGTGGATTGTGTCTCGCTACATGAAAGTCGCAGGGGAAATCTATGGTCGCGGCCCGCTTATCACAGCGTTGCCAGACATTAAAACATTGAACAAAGTGTTAGAGTTGGTATTGAAGAACGCATCATTGGCTATTGCTGGTGTATATACAGCGGCAGATGATGGCGTGCTGAATCCAAACACGGTACAGATTGTTCCGGGCGCTATTATACCAGTTGCTCGTAATGGTGGGCCACAAGGGGAAGCATTAAAACCACTACCACGCTCAGGGGACTTTAATACATCACAAATCGTGATGAACGACTTGCGTATGAATATCAAGTCAATCTTGTTAGACGAATCATTGCCGCCAGATAACATGTCTGCACGTTCAGCGACAGAAGTTATTGAGCGTATGAAGCAGTTGAGCCAGAACTTAGGTTCAGCCTTTGGCCGCTTGATTAACGAAACAATGATTCCACTTGTAAACAAAATCCTGCAAGTTATGGATGAACGTGGTTTAATAGACTTGCCATTGAAGGTCAACGGCCTTGAAATCAAGGTAACGCCTGTATCTCCATTGGCTATGTCTCAGAACCTAGATGACATTCAGAACATATTGCAGTTTGCTCAGATTGCTCAGGGCGCTGGTCAAGAAGGTCAGTTGATGATTAAGACAGAAGAAATGCTTGACCTGATTGCTGACAAGTTGGCTGTGCCACAAGCTGTGCGTAACTCACCAGAGGAACGAGATATGCTGAAACAGCAAATAGCGCAGACTATGCAGATGGCGGCACAACAGCAACCTGAAATAGCTGGTCAAGTAGTACAACAAGCAATGCAACAAGGAGCCTAATATGCCTGATTATGGAATGAGACATGGCGGTGCTGGCAAGAAATATACTGGCTGGCTTGGTGAGAAAAAGCGCTTAGATAATCCTAATGAGGTTTCTACTGAAATTAGCATTGGCGTTGCTATGAAGGGAAAAGAAGTAGAAATACCGTTGATGGTTCCAAGTTTAGACAAGAAAGAACTAAATTATCTTTTAAGCGTTGACCCAAAAAATAAAGATTTCTTTAATAAGATGCCAAAGTCTATTTTAGAGAAGGCAATGAGCCACGCTGAAATGAGAATGAAGCAAGGCAAGTCTCCATTTAAAGAACCAGAGGATGACATGTAATGGCGACACTTGAAGGATGGGAAGGCTTAGAGGCCACCAAGACAGATATTCGTGACGAGAAGCAAGCAAGAGAGGACTTAAACCGCCTCTGCTTGCGTGTGCTTGGCACTGAAGATGGAAAGAAACTTATGGGATGGCTACGTCAAACCATATTAGAGCAACCCGTTGCCGTACCGGGGGCTGACTCTAGCTTTGCGTTTTATCGCGAGGGTCAATGCAGTGTAGTACGGGATTTGGAATATAGGATTAAATTAGCAAAGGACATGTAAATGACAGATGAACAGAACCAACCCCAAGCTGGGGAAACCAGTGAGGGCTTATTGGATAATGCTTCAATCGACAATAACTCCCCTCAAGAACCTACCAAAGCTGAAATCAACCACCTAGCACCAACAGATGATGATGACGGCCCACTTGAACGACCAGACTGGTGGCCTGAGAACTTTTGGAATAAAGACGATTCAGAGCCAGACCTAGAAGCAATCGCTAAATCTTGGACAGACCTACGCAAGCAAATTAGTCAAGGTAAACACAAAGCTCCTGAAGATGGCAATTATGATTGGGCGGCATTCGGTGACATTCCTGAAGATGACCCTGTTCGTGGCCATGTGCAAAACTGGGCTAAGGAATATGGCGTAAGTCAATCTGCTGTAGATGCCCTAGTTAAAGGCGTTGTAGAAATGGGCGTTGCTACGCAAGAGAAAATTAAGTTTGATGCGGCAGCAGAGAAGAAAGCGCTTGGCCCTAATGCTGATGCAGTAATCAAAGGCGTTACGGAATGGGGCGCTGGATTAGTCCAAAAAGGTATCTGGGGTAAAGATGACTTTGAGGAATTTAAAATCATGGGCGGTACAGCTAATGGCATCAAAGCATTGATGAAATTACGCGAAGCCTATGAAGGCCGAATCCCTACACAATCCGCACCTATTGATGGCGCGCCAAGCAAGGATGAGTTGATGGCTATGGTTGGAGAC
>JACCDU011025218.1_pt1 | contig 10456 bp, 7 predicted proteins | sample 7446081 | NCBI WGS metagenome assembly JACCDU01 (sample SAMN15323447, study PRJNA562643) | freshwater metagenome | isolation source: river surface water | place: USA:Blue River Watershed | collected 2017-08-17
CACGCGCCCGCGCAGCTGGTGCAGCTGGGCCAGGCCGAATTTGTCGGCGCGGCTGATGACAATCGTGTTGGCCGTGGGCACGTCGATGCCGGTCTCGATGATGGTCGAGCACAGCAGGATGTTGTAGCGCTGGGCCACAAAGTCGCGCATCACGCGCTCGAGCTCGCGCTCGGGCATCTGGCCGTGGGCCACGGCGATGCGGGCTTCGGGCAGGATTTCCTCGAGCTTTTGCTTGCGGTTCTCGATGGTCTCGACCTCGTTGTGCAGAAAGTAGCACTGGCCGCCGCGCTTGAGCTCGCGCAGCACCGCCTCGCGGATCACGCCCGTGCCTTCGTTGCGCACAAAGGTCTTGATGGCCAGACGGCGTTGCGGCGCGGTGGCGATCACGCTCAGGTCGCGCAGGCCTTCGAGGGCCATGCCCATGGTTCGGGGGATGGGCGTGGCCGTCAGCGTGAGCACATCGACCTCGGCGCGCAGCTGCTTCATGGCCTCTTTGTGGCGCACGCCAAAGCGGTGTTCCTCGTCGATGATGAGCAGGCCCAAATTCTTGAACTGCGTTTTTTCTGACAGCAGCTTGTGCGTGCCGACCACGATGTCCACCGTGCCGTCTTCAATGCCCTTGAGGGCGGCGGTGACTTCCTTGCCCGACCGGAAGCGCGAGATCTCGGCCACCTTGACCGGCCACTTGGCAAAGCGGTCCTTGAGGGTCTGGTAGTGCTGTTCGGCCAGCAGCGTGGTGGGCGCGAGAAACGCCACCTGCTTGCCGCCGGTCACGGCCACAAAGGCGGCGCGCAGCGCGACCTCGGTCTTGCCAAAACCCACGTCGCCGCAGACCAGCCGGTCCATCGGGCGGGGGCTGATCATGTCCTGAATGACGCAGTGGATGGCAGCCTTCTGGTCGGCGGTTTCCTCAAAACCGAAGTCGTTGGCAAAGGTTTCGTAATCCTGCGGGCTGTAGCGGAAGGCATGGCCTTCGCGCGCGGCGCGGCGGGCGTAGATGTTGAGCAGCTCGGCTGCGGCGTCGCGCACCTGTTCAGCGGCCTTGCGCCGGGCTTTTTCCCATTGGCCGCTGCCCAGCTTGTGCAGCGGTGCCTCGTCGGCGCTCACGCCGGTGTAGCGCCCAATCAGCTGCAGCTGGCTCACGGGCACGTACAGCGTGGCCTTGTCGGCGTATTCGAGGTGCAAAAACTCCTGCAGCGCGGGCGTGCCGTCGGGGTTTTTCTGGCCCATGTCCATGTTGACCAGGCCCCGGTAGCGGCCAATGCCATGCGCGCTGTGCACCACCGGGTCGCCCACGTTCAGCTCGCTCAGGTCTTTGATCAGCGCTTCAACGTCGCTGACCTGTTCCTGCTTTTTGCGGCGGCGGGTGGTGGGACCGGCGGCAAACAGTTCGGTCTCGGTGACGAGGTCGATGCCGTGCTCGAACCAGTGAAAGCCACTGGCCAGTGCGGCGGTGGCCATGCCGACTTTCTCGTCGCTGGCGAGGAATTCTTCGAGGCTGTCGAACACCGGCGGCGTCAGGCCGCTGGAGCGTACGAAGTCCAGCAGGCTTTCGCGGCGGCCGTCGCTTTCGGCCAGGATCAGCAGGCGGTGTGGGCTGGTCTTGATGTGTGCATGCAGGCGCGAGAGCGGGTCATCGGCGCCGCGCACCACCGTGAGTTCGGGCAGGGGCTGTGCGAGGGCGCTGTCGGCCACGTCCTGCGTGCCGGGACGCAGCGCGAGCTGGGCATGCGCGTTGGCGTGCGTGTAGAACTGCTCGGCGCTCAGGAACAACGCTTCGGGCGGCAGCACCGGGCGCTCGGGGTCGCCTTGCACCAGGCGGTGGCGGTCTTTGGTGTCCTGCCAGAAGCGCTGGAAGGCCGGCTCCAGATCGCCGTGCAGCACCAGTGTGGCGGCATTGCCGGCCACGTCGAGGTAATCGAAGACGGTGGCGGTTTCTTCAAAGAACAGGGGCAGGTAGTACTCGATGCCCGCTGTGGCCACGCCGTTGCCCATGTCCTTGTAGATGCGGCTTTTGGTCGGGTCGCCCTCGAGCAGTTCGCGCCAGCGGCTCCTGAAGCGCGCACGCGCCGCCTCGTCCATCGGGAACTCGCGCCCGGGCAGCAGCCGCACCTCGGGCACCGGGTAGAGGCTGCGCTGGCTGTCGGGGTCGAAGGTGCGAATGCTGTCGATCTCGTCGTCGAACAGGTCCACCCGGTAGGGCACGGGCGAACCCATCGGAAACAGGTCGATCAGCCCGCCGCGCACCGCGTATTCGCCGGGGCTCACCACTTGGCTGACGTGGTTGTAGCCGGCCAGGGTGAGCTGGCTTTTGAGCTGAGCCTCGTCCAGCTTCTGTTTGGTCTTGAACTCGAAGGTGTAGCCCGCCAGAAAGGAGGGTGGCGCCAGCCGGTACAGGGCGGTGGTGGCGGGGATCAGCACCACGTCGGCCGCTTCGGGGTGGTTGCGCTGGCGGATGCGCCAGAGCGTGGCCAGCCGCTCGGAGATCAGGTCCTGGTGCGGCGAGAAGGTGTCGTAGGGCAGGGTTTCCCAGTCCGGAAACATCACGCAGCGCAGGCCGGGGGCGAAGAACACCATTTCATCCATGAGGCGCTGCGCATCAAGGGCGTCGGCCGCGACGATGGCGATCAGTTTGCCGGCGGCCTTTTCACGTTCGGCCAGCCGGGCCAGCAGCACGGCATCGGCCGAACCCACGGGGCGGGGGAGGGTGAAACGTTTACCGGCGTTCAGGATGGGCAGTTGCATGGCGCGGACATAGCAGGAACACCCCCCGCCAGCGATGGAGGGGGGTGAGGTTGACAAACGGACCGATTGTAGAAGGCAGCCTCCTACAATTGCCCGCAATGACTTTGTTTCACGCCTTGATTCTCTGCGCCGGCTCCGGCAGCCGCGCCGGCACTGCGCTGCCCAAACAGTACCAGCCGGTGGCTGGGCAGCCCATGGTCATGCACACGGTGCAGGCTCTGGCGCAGGTGCCGCAGCTGGGCAGTGGCTGGGTGGTGCTGTCGCCGACCGATGATTTCGCCTGGCCCGATGCGCACTGGCCGCAGCACTTTCGCCGTGAGCGCTGTGGTGGTGCCAGCCGCGCCGAGAGCGTGTTCCATGGCCTGAGGGCCATGCTGGCCGCTGGCGTCGATGGGCAAGACTGGGTGCTGGTGCACGATGCAGCCCGTTGTCTGGTGCAGCCGGATGCGGTGAGCCGGCTCATGGACACCTGCCGCGATGATCCGGTGGGCGGTTTGCTGGCCTTGCCTTTGCCCGACACGCTCAAAAGCGAAGCGGGCGGCCGCGTGGTGGAGACGGTGGCCCGCGAACACAAATGGCTGGCGCAGACGCCGCAGATGTTCCGTCTGCAGGCACTGCACGATGCGCTGGCTGCCGTGGCCGATACCGGTTTTGCAGGCATCACCGACGAAGCCAGTGCGATGGAACGTCTGGGTTTGCAGCCGCGCCTGGTGGAAGGCTCGGCGCAGAATTTCAAGGTGACTTATCCGGCCGACTTTGCCTTGGCCGAAGCGATTCTCAGGAGCAGGGCATGAATTTCCGAATGGGTGAAGGCTGGGACGTGCATGCCCTGGTGCCCGGGCGCAAACTGATCCTGGGTGGGGTAAGCATTGCGCACTCGGCGGGCCTGCTGGGCCATTCGGATGCAGATGTGCTGCTGCACGCCATCACCGATGCGGTGCTGGGCGGTGCTGGGCTGGGTGACATCGGCCGGCATTTCCCGGATACCGATCCGCAGTTCAAGGGGGCGAATTCTTCGCTGCTGCTGCAAGAGGCCATGCGCCGTGTGCGCGCTCAAGGCTGGGAGCTGGTCAACATCGACAGCACCATCGTGGCGCAGGCGCCCAAGCTGGCGCCGCACATGCCGGCCATCCATGCCGGCGTGGCCCGTGCGCTGGGCGTGCAGGTCGATCAGGTCAATGTGAAGGCCAAGACCGCCGAAAAGCTCGGCCCGGTGGGGCAGGGGCAGAGCATCGAGGCGCGGGCTGTGGTGCTGCTGCGCAAGGCCTGACCGACTCAGTGCTCTTCCTTGAGCTCGATCACGGCCATGAGCCCTCCAGCGGCATGGTTGACGACCAGGAATTTGCCGCTCATCCGCTCGATGGCACGCTCCACAATTGCCAGGCCCAGGCCTGAGCCCACGGCCGAGGTGCGCGCCACATTGCCGCGGTAAAACGGCTGGGTCAGATGTTCGAGTTGTTCCTCAGGTACTCCAGGCCCCTGGTCGCGGATGCGCAGCATGACCAGCCCGTTGTGTGCCTGGGCCTCGATCTTGACGTGGCTGATGCCGTCCTGTGGACTTTGGCCATAGCGGCGTGCGTTTTCGAGCAGGTTGGAGACAACGCGACCCAGCTCGACAGGGTCGGCTGAGACCATCAGGTCTTCGGGTACATGGACCTCGATGTCCATGTGGGATGCGCTGCGAAATGGTGTGATGCACTTGCTGATGACTGGGGCCAACAGCACGGGTTCCAGCTCGGTGTGGTCTGGGCGGGCATAACCCAGAAATTTGTCGATGATATCGTCGAGTTGGTCAATGTCGGCGGCCATGGCCTGCTGCGCCTCGGTGTCGGGCACACTGAGTTCGGTCTCCAGTCGCAGGCGCGCCAGCGGGGTGCGCAGGTCATGCGAGATTCCGGCCAACATCAGTGTGCGTTCGTCTTCCACTTTTGCCAGCCGTTCAGCCATGCGGTTGAACCCGACGTTGACCTCACGGATTTCGGGGGTGCTGGCTTGTTCGTCCAGCGCGGTGTCACGGTAGCGGCCTTCGCGCACACGCGTGGCTGCCAGCGACAGTTGTTTGAGCGGGCGATTGATGCGCGCCGTGATGGCCGCTGCACCTGCCAGCGACAGGCCGACGGCCAGTGCCAGCCAGACCAACCAGGCCGTGTTGCTCAGCGGGCGCAGCCGTTCGGGGTCCATCTGCAGCCAATAGCTGTCGCGTTCAATCCGGAAGCCCACCCACAGGCCCCGCTCGTCGTTGACGCTGGAAGCCACCAGTGTGCCTGGCCCCAAACGCTCGATCAGGGTTTGGGCCAGCCGAGTTTCCAGGGTGGATTCGCCAAACGGGAGGATGCGGTCATCGGGTTCGCGGATCACCAGCCGGACATCCTCTTCTTCGGCCAGCATCTTGAGCAGGGACACCCGCGCGATGGCGTCGGTGTGGATCAGTGCATTGCGCGTGAGCTTGACGACGGTGGCTATCTGGTGCGCGTTGCGCAGAACACGCGGCTCGTACTCCTGTGAGCGAAACAGCAGTAGCCACACGAGGGTGCTGCACAGGATCAGCAGGCTGAGCAGTACAAAGGTGCGCCAGAACAGGCTCAGCTCCTTGAGGGGCTGGGCGTGCAGCCTGGCCGCACCTCGCATGTCCACCTCAGGCAGCTCCGTCAGGCACGAACACGTAGCCCACACCCCACACGGTCTGGATGATCCTGGGGTTGGCCGGATCGGCTTCGATCAGTTTGCGCAGACGCGAGACCTGTACGTCCAGGCTGCGGTCGAAGGGTTCAAATTCGCGCCCGCGGGCGAGCTGGGCCAGTTTGTCGCGGCTCATGGGCTGGCGCGGGTGGCGGGCCAGTACCTTGAGCATGGCGAACTCGCCTGTGGTCAGTGCGATGTCCTGGCCGGATTTCTTGAGCGAACGCGCCCCGAGGTCGAATACAAAGTCGCCGAAGTTAATGACCTCTTGTTCGTTGCTGGGGGCGCCCGGCACCTCCTGCTGGGGCCGGCGGCGCAGCACCGCATGGATGCGGGCCAGCAATTCACGTGGGTTGAAGGGCTTGGCCAGGTAGTCGTCTGCGCCGATTTCCAGGCCGGTGATGCGGTCTACGTCCTCGCCCTTGGCTGTCAGCATGATGATGGGGATCTTCTGTCCCTCAGCGCGCAGGCGCCGGCATATGGTCAGGCCGTCTTCGCCGGGCAGCATCAGGTCGAGCACGATCAGGTCCACGCTTTCACGCTGCATGATGCGTGTCAGCGCCCTTGAATCTTCGGCCATGAGCACATCAAACCCTTCTTGCGAAAGGAATCGGCGCAACAGGTCGCGGATGCGGGTATCGTCATCGACGATGACGATCTTGTCGAGGCGGTTCTGGTTGGTCATCCTGGATGAGCTGTGGAATCGATTTGACTTTACTGGGCGACCCAGCCACCGTCCATGTTCCAGGCCACGCCGCGCACGTTGTCGGCGGCAGGCGAGCAGAAGAAGACGGCCAGAGCGCCCAGTTCTTCAGGGGTGGTGAACTGCATGGAGGGTTCTTTTTCGCCCAACAGTACTTTTTTGGCTTCTTCGTTGGACACGCCCAGCGCGGCGGCCTTGGCGTCCACCTGTTTTTGCACCAGCGGGGTCAGCACCCAGCCCGGGCAGATGGCATTGCAGGTCACGCCGGTGGTGGCGTTCTCCAGTGCCGTCACCTTGGTCAGGCCCACCACACCGTGCTTGGCCGCCACATAGGCCGACTTTTCGGCTGAAGCCACCAGTCCGTGGACGGAGGCCACGTTGATGATGCGGCCCCAGCTGGCCTGCTTCATGGCCGGCAGCGCCAGACGGGTGGCGTGGAAAGCACTGGAGAGGTTGATGGCGATGATGGCGTCCCAGCGCTCGACCGGGAAGTCTTCGATACGGGCCACATGCTGGATGCCGGCGTTGTTGACCAGAATGTCGACGCGGCCAAAGGTGTCGGCAGCGAACTTCATCATGGCTTCGATCTCGCCGGCACGGCTCATGTCCGCGCCGTGGTAGGCGACCTTGACGCCCAGTGCGGCGATTTCGGCCTTGGGGCCTTCTGCATCACCAAAACCGTTGAGCACGATGTTGGCGCCCTGTGCGGCCAGTGCCTTGGCGATACCCAGTCCAATGCCGCTGGTGGAACCTGTGACGAGGGCCGTTTTGCCTTTGAGCATGCTGTCTTCTCCGTATCCATTACGATGGTGAAAAATCCATTATGACCCGACTGTCAGTCCCTCTCGCTGACGCTTCCAGTCGATTGTTTCTGTTTGTGATCTTCGTCATGCTCCAGCCCCGTCTTGAATCCGTGATCTGCCCCCATCCCGACGGTCAACACCGCATGGCGTGGTGGTCCTGGGGGGATCCCGCCGCGCCGCATGTGGTGGTGTGCGTGCATGGTCTGACCCGTCAGGGGCGAGACTTTGACCGGCTGGCGACAGCGCTGGTGGAGCGGTCGGGCGGGCAGTTGCATGTCGTTTGCCCGGATGTGGCTGGACGGGGGCACAGCGACTGGTTGCCGCAGTCGACCCTTTATCAGATCCCTCAATATGCCGCCGACATGCTGGCCTTGCTCACCGAGTTGCAGCACCGGTCGCCAATCCAGAGCCTGGATTGGGTGGGCACCAGCATGGGCGGTCTGATCGGTCTGGTGCTGGCCGGGCAGGCGGGCCTTCCCTTGCCCGTGCCGATCCGGCGTCTGGTCCTCAACGATGTGGGTCCAGCCATTGCCTGGGCATCGGTGGAGCGCATGCAGCAGCACGTGGGGCGGTTCGGACAATTCGCCAACTTGATGGAGGCGTCTGCCGAGCTGCGTCGCCTGTCGCCGGGTTTTGGTCCCGTGCCCGAGGACCTCTGGCTGGAGCTGTGTTCGCACATGGTGCGTCAGCGCACCGATGGCGGACTGACCTTGCACTACGACCCGGCGATTGGCGAGCCAATCCGCGCGCTCACCCAGGAGCTTGCACAGGCAACTGAGCCGGCCATTTGGGCGCTTTACGACGCAATCCGCGCGCAAGTGCTGCTGATACGCGGCCTGGAGTCTGACCTGCTGACCGAGACCACTGCACACGCCATGACGCAGCGCGGACCACGGGCACAACTGGTCGAGTGGGCTGGCATCGGTCATGCGCCCACGCTGACGGACCCTGAACACACCAAGGTGGTGGCGGACTTCTTGCTTGGCGTGAAGGTATGAACCCGACGAGCCATTTCCCCCAGGTCTCGCCAGCTGTGTTTCAGGCAACGGCCACAGCCGAGCTGACGCAGGGCACGCTGGAACGTGCCCGCAGCTTTGCGCGTGCGCTGATCGAGAGCGAGCAACTCGATACCGGCGAAAACGTCTGGGCGCACGCCGACGCGGTGGCCAACCTTTTGGCGGGCATCGGTGGGTCGGCGGAGATGCAGGCGGCCATTTACCTGGTCTACACCTGCCCCCACCTGAACAAGCCCGAAGAAGTCATTGCCAAGGCCTTTGGAGACAACCTGGCCCAGCTGGCCATACAGACCAACCAGTTGCTGCATGTGCAGCGCCTGTCGCGTGCGGCTGCAAGCACAGCACAGTTGATCGATGATCCCAAGTTGCAGACCGAGAACGTGCGCAAGATGCTGCTGGCGTTCTCCCGCGACTTGCGTGTGGTGATGCTGCGCCTGGCTTCTCGCATGCAGACCCTGCGCCACTACGCCGCCACCAAACTGCCGGTGCCGCCCGCACTGGCGCGCGAATCGCTCCAAGTGTTTGCGCCGCTGGCCAACCGATTGGGCATTTGGCAGATCAAGTGGGAACTGGAAGACCTTTCTTTCCGCTTTCTGGAGCCTGATACCTACAAACAGATCGCCCGCCTGCTGGATGAAAAACGCGTCGAGCGCGAGCAGTACATGGTGGCCTTGTGTGAGCGGCTGTCGAAATCGCTCGCTGAGCAAGGTATCCAGGCGCAGGTCAGTGGCCGGCCAAAGCACATCTACAGCATCGTCAAGAAAATGCGGGGCAAGTCACTGCCGTTCGAACGGGTGTTCGACGTGCGTGCCCTGCGCGTGGTGGTGCCTGCCGTGGCCGACTGCTACCAGGCACTCAGCTGGGTGCATGAGCAGTTCACGCCCATCCCTGAAGAATTTGACGACTACATTGCCCGGCCCAAGGCCAACGGCTACCAGTCGCTGCACACCGTGGTGCGCGACACCGATGGGCGTCCGATCGAAATCCAGATCCGCACACAGGCCATGCACGACCACGCCGAGCATGGTGTGGCAGCGCACTGGGCTTACAAGGAGGCTGGTGCAAAAGGTTATGCCGGCGTGAGCGCAAGCACTGCCTACGACGCCAAGATCGCGGTGCTGCGCCAGCTGCTGGCCTGGGAGCGTGACCTCTCTGGCACGGTGGCCGACAGAGGCTTGTTTGAAGACCGCATTTACGTGCTGACGCCCGACGCTGCGATCGTTGAACTGCCCCAGGGTGCCACCCCGCTGGACTTTGCTTACACCATCCACACCAACCTGGGCCACCGCTGCCGCGGCGCCAAGGTGGACGGGGTCATGGTGCCACTGCACACACCGCTGGCCAACGGTCAGACGGTGGAAATCACGGCGATCAAGGAAGGGGCGCCGTCGCGCGATTGGCTCAACCCCGAGCTGGGCTTTCTGGCCAGCAGCCGCGCACGCAACAAAGTCCGTTCATGGTTCAACGCACAGATCAGCGCTGAGCACATCGCCCGCGGTCGCGAGGCGGTCGAAAAGCTGCTCCAGCGCGAGGGACGCACCTCGATCAAACTCGAAGACCTGGCCGGGCAGCTGGGCTTCAAGTCGGCCGATGGCCTGTTCGAGGTGGTTGGCAAGGACGAGTATTCGCTGCGCAACATCGAGGTGCTGCTCAACCCGCCGGAGCCAGCGCCATCGGCCGACGAGATGGTCCTGCGCCGTTCCACACGGGGCAGTCGCAACAAGTCGACCTCGGGGGTTCTGGTGGTGGGGGTTGACTCGCTGCTGACCCAGCTGTCGCGCTGCTGCAAGCCAGCGCCGCCCGATGCGATTGCCGGTTTTGTCACGCGCGGCAAAGGGGTGAGCATCCATCGTCAAGATTGCAGCAACTTCCGCGAATTGAGTACGCGCAGTCCCGAGCGCATCATTGATGTGCGCTGGGGTGATTCCAAGGCTGGACCAGAAGCCGCTGTGTACCCGGTGGACATTGCGGTCGAAGCCTCTGACCGACAGGGCTTGTTGCGTGACATCTCCGAGGTGTTCTCCAAAGAGAAGATCAATGTCATCGGCGTGCAGACCCAGTCGATCAAGGGCATGGCCTTCATGACCTTTACCGTCGAAACGCCCGATGCAGGTTTACTGCCCAGAGTCCTTTCGAGCCTCAAGGGCGTCAAAGGTGTGCGCAATGCCAGAAGGCGCTGAAATTCCTGCTACAATTCAAGTCTTGCAGGCGCGTAGCTCAGCTGGTTAGAGCACCACCTTGACATGGTGGGGGTCGTTGGTTCGAGTCCAATCGCGCCTACCAATACCAAAGCCCCGTTTTCACATGAAAACGGGGCTTTTTCGTGTGCGCCCAGCATGGGCGCACACCTGCGGGTGCAAGTCCCGCTGCGAGCTGGTCACAGTGAGCAAAGTGAAGCGCAACTGCGTGAGGGCGACCGAGCGTGGGAAGGAAGCGTGGAGCGTAAATTGTGAGCCGATGAACAAGAACCGCATAGAAGGCGCTGCCAAGCAGGGCGAGTGGGCATGGAA
>JACCDU010557902.1_pt1 | contig 10449 bp, 11 predicted proteins | sample 7446081 | NCBI WGS metagenome assembly JACCDU01 (sample SAMN15323447, study PRJNA562643) | freshwater metagenome | isolation source: river surface water | place: USA:Blue River Watershed | collected 2017-08-17
GGATCGCAAGATGTCGGAAAAACGCCTATACCCATCGATCAACGTCAATCGCTCGGGTACCCGCCGCGAAGAACTGCTCATTCCGCAGGAAATCCTGCAGAAGATCTGGGTGCTGCGTAAGCTGCTCTACCCGATGGATGACCTCGAGGCCATGGAGTTCCTGCTCGACAAGGTGCGCGCCACCAAGAACAACGCTGAATTCTTCGATGCCATGCGCCGTGGTTAAGCCATGTGATTCCAAGCCATTGCAATCGATTGAAAATTCAGCGATAATTAAAAGCTTAAGTGATCCCGCCACAATCGCCGGATCGGTGTAACTAAACTAGGATTCTTACAAATGAAGTCTGGCATCCACCCCGAATACAAAGATATCGAAGTCACCTGCTCCTGCGGTGAGAAGTTCACGACCAAATCAACCATGAATAAGGCGTTGAACATTGAAGTTTGCTCGAACTGCCATCCGTTCTACACGGGCAAGCAGAAGATCGTCGATACCGCCGGTCGCGTTGAGAAGTTCCGTCAGAAGTTTGGCGGCCTGCGCAAGTCTGTCTAAGACCGTCGCACGGTGCAAACCGCTTAAAGGGCAGCCTAGGCTGCCCTTTTGCTTTATCGGCTACACAATTCACTCTTATGTCCTTTCTTGATCTGAGACCCACCCCGCCCTCGGCCCAGCATGACGCTCCGATTCGCTGGAGCACCTACTCACGGCAACCTTTGCTGATGGGCTGGCCTGTGGCACTTTGTCTGGCGCTAATCCTCCTGCTGCCGGGCTTACTGGGACGCGACCCCTGGCGTGGCGATGACGCAGAACATTTCGGGGTTATTGTGCAGTTGCTACAGGGCGGCTCGTGGCTGACGCCCATGTTCCAGGGCGAGGTCTGGAACCAGTCCCCGCTCTACTACTGGGTCAACGCACTGATTGCCTGGCCCTTCAGTCTGATCCTATCGCTGCCGGATGCCGCACGCATCGGTAACCTGCTCTGGGTCAGCCTCAGTATCTACGCGCTCTATCAAACCGCGCATGCGACGCTGAGCAATGATGATGCCCGCGTCCTGCCTTTCCTGGCATTGAGCGCCCCCGGACTGATGCTCAGTGCCCATGAAACACAACCGGATCTGGCCGTCATGGCAGGCTATGCTGTCTTTTTCTGGGGCACCAGCCGCCTGTGTTTTGAGAAAGTCACGCCCGGCTCGTTGCTAACAGCATTGGGGCTTGGCATCACCTTGCTTGCCGGCGGTTTGAGCATTGCCCTCCCCTTGGTGCTGGTACTCCTGGGTCTGTTTCTGGTCAAACCCCGACTGCGGCTGAACACACTGATTGGGCTGATGCTCGGCCTGCTTATTGGTTTTTCCTGGTTCATCCATGCCGCAGCATTTGCCGACACCCAGGCGGCCAATCTGGCCGATGCCTTATTTGAGGCCATCTGGCCGACAACGACTTGGCGCACCGTCAACGAACTACCAACCGCCGCACTGGGTTTCATCAAACTGCTGGCCTGGGCCACCTGGCCGGCCTGGCCCATTGCTGCGTGGACCTTGTGGCGCCGCCGCCTCACGTTCTGGCGTCGGGAAACGATCATTCCGCTGGTCGTCCTATTTACAGCGCTGGCCCTGGAAATCGGCGCCTCAGCCATCCGCCCTTCCAAATCACTCGTCCTACTCATGCCGATGTTGCTGCTGGCCACGGCCTCGGTGACGCACCTACGTCGTGGTGCCGCCAATATGCTGGATGCCTTCACGCTGACCCTGTTTACCTTCACAGCCGCCTTTGTCTGGCTGGGCTGGAGCGCCATTCATTTCGGCTGGCCCGAACACCTGTCGCAGACGGTGACCCGATTGGAACCAGGCTTCAGAACGCCACTCACCCTGCTGGCACCGGCCGTGGCATTCCTGCTGACCATTGGCTGGTTTGTGCTGATGCGCAACATTCCACGCTCACCGGTACGCGGTATACAGCACTGGTTTACCGGCATCACCCTGATCTGGGCCCTGGTGGTTGCACTCTGGTCCCCGTGGCTGGATCACGGTATGAGCTTCAACCGCCTGGCAGACCAGCTGGGCAAACAACTGAACAGCCCTGGCTGCATTGCCACGTACAAGGTCTCCGATGATGCCCGTGCGGCACTCGGCTTCGAACTCAACCGCCCCATGCCGCGTTCGGCCATTACTACAGGGAAGACCTGCAACTGGTTACTGACAGAAACGCCGGGCAATCAATCCGACATTAAACCGCCCAAGAGCTGGGAAGGTGCCAATCGGGTCTGGTCTGGCCACCGTCGCGGCAACCGGGCGGAACGCTACACCCTCTACTACCGGACTACGACGGATCAACCGAAACCTTGAGAAAGTGCTGACGGTAATAACGCAGCTCGTCAATGGATTCGTGCGTATCCGCGAGCGCAGTGTGCGCACCGGTCTTGTTCACCTTGGCTGACAGATCGGGGCGCCAGCGCCGGCACAGTTCTTTGATCGTACTGACATCCAGATTGCGATAATGGAACCAAGTGACCAGTTCCGGCATATAACGCGCCATAAAGCGGCGATCCTGACAAATCGAATTGCCACACATCGGGCTCACCCCTTTCGGGAGCCAGGCTTGCATGAATTCAATCGCAGCGAGCTCCACTGCCCGCATGCCCTGCGCCGACTCACGAACGCGCTTGGTCAGGCCTGAGTCACCGTGGGTCTTCGTATTCCAGTCATCCATACCGTCCAGAACGGCATCCGGCTGATGCACCGCCCAGGAGGGCGACTCGGCAACGACATTCAGGTCGGCATCGGTCACCACCATAGCCAGTTCCAGAATCGTGTCCACATCCGGGTTGAGACCCGTCATTTCCATATCCAGCCAAACAAGACGACGCTGATCCACAGTCATATCTGCACACCCCTTTACCCGATGCTTTAAGATGCGACATTGTGTCATAGTCATTCGCCATCACTCTCGAACTCATGCCTGATATTTCTCTCCTGTTCGTTGCCCTGGTTGCCGTTAACTTCTGCGTCAAACTATGGCTTAACCAACGCCAGACAAACAATGTCACGCGTTACCAGACCGAGGTTCCCGCCGCCTTTGCCGATGTGATTAGCCAGGAGTCACACCAGAAGGCCGCTGAGTACACCCTGGCCAAAATGCGCCTGACGCAAACGCAACTGCTCGTTGAAACCTGCTGGCTATTGCTGCTCACCCTGGGTGGCGGCATTAATTTACTCTACGGCTTCGCAACGGCTTTGTACGGTGGCGAATCCACGCTGCTCACCGGACTGATATTCCTCACCTGCCTGGGCATGCTATCCGGCCTCATCGATTTACCTCTCGCCATCTATCGTCAATTCCACCTGGAGGAACGCTTCGGCTTTAATCGCATGACGCCGCGACTATTCGTAACAGATCTGCTGCGCAATGCCCTGATCAGCCTGATCATTGCCCTCCCCCTCCTCTCACTGATTCTGTGGTTGCTTGACCTCGCCACCCCGCTCAGCTGGCTCTGGGCGTGGCTGGGCTGGATGAGCTTCAATGCACTCCTGCTCTTTATCTATCCGGTGCTCATTGCCCCCTTGTTCAATAAATTCACGCCCATGCCCGACAGCCCACACAAGGCCAGGCTGGATGCCTTATTGCAGCGTTGCGGCTTCAATGCCGCTGGCCTTTTTGTGATGGATGGTTCGAAGCGCTCTGCCCACGCCAACGCCTACTTCACGGGATTCGGCAAAAATCGCCGCATCGTCCTGTTCGATACACTGATCGCACAGCTAACGCCTGATCAACTGGAAGCCGTGCTCGCTCACGAAATCGGTCACTATCAGTGCAAACATCTGCAAAAACGGCTGATGCTGATGGCAGGGCTCTCGCTGGCATTACTCTGGACGCTGTTTCAGCTCCTGCATGCGCCATGGTTTTACAGTGGCCTCGGTGTCAGTACTGCAAACCCTGCCACCGCACTGGCGCTCTTCAGCCTCGTGATGCCGCTATGCCTGCTCCCGCTCACGCCATTGAGCAATGCCCTTTCGCGCAAACACGAATACGAAGCAGATGCCTACGCCGCCAGCCACAGCAGTGCCCAGGAACTGATCCATGCGCTGCTGACCATGTACCGGGAAAATGCGGCAACCCTGACGCCGGACGCGGTGTATTCGCTGTTTCACGATAGCCACCCACCGGCCACATTGCGCATCGCCCACCTCTCGGCGCAATCGGTGAAGCACGCATGAGCACAACCTTCAGCGCCCGCATCATCGCCAGCCATGGGCGCCACTACGTGGCGCGGGATGCAGCCGGCCAGCTCTGGCACTGTATTGCCCGAGGCAAAAGGCATGAGGTCGCCGTCAATGACCGGGTACAACTCACGGATCTCGGTAATTCCGGTGACGTCACCCAACCTCAGGCCGTCATTGAAAAGATTGAGCCACGCCAGAATCTGTTCCGCCGCTCGGATCAATTCAAGGACAAGGCGATCGCCGCCAATGTGGATCAGGTCTGGTTTGTCGTGGCCACGGAACCCTCCTTTGATCCAGAGTTACTCTCCCGTTGTCAGGTGGCCTGTGCTGCCGAGGGCATCGAGTTCCAGATCATCCTCAACAAGGCCGATCTCACCGACCTGTTGCCGCGCGCCGAAGCGCTCATCGCACCCTTTACGGATATCGGCTTACCCGTGATGCACACCTCTACACTGAATGATCAAGGCATGGCAGAACTTCGTCAGAAGCTCGTCGATCACTCTGTCGTGCTCACGGGGCAATCCGGCATGGGCAAATCGTCGCTGATCAATACGCTGGTGCCTGACGCCAAAGCGACCATCGGGGATATCTCCCGCTTTCTGGATACCGGTCGCCATACCACGACGACCGTACAGGCCTATCAACAGGGTCCGGCGACGACGGTCATTGATGTTCCAGGTTTACAGGTCTTCGGGCTCTCTCATCTCGGCGATGAAGATATCCTGCTCGCCTTCCCGGAGTTCCGCCCCCATCTCGGAGACTGCCGTTTCCGTGACTGCCGGCATGACAAAGACCCAGGTTGCGCCCTACAGGCAGCCGTTTCCGACGGTACGGCGACAGAGACCCGATTGCAACTTCTGCGCCGACTCCTCACCGAAAACAAGTCATCGCGGCAACAAACCCAGACATAAAAAAACCGCCCCGGAGGGCGGTTTTCATAACGCGACTGAAAGATCAGCAGCGTTCGAAGATCACGGCGATACCCTGACCACCACCGATACACATGGTGACCAGTGCGTACTTACCGCCGATGCGGTTGAGTTCGTACACGGCCTTGGTGGCAATGAACGCACCCGAGCAACCCACCGGGTGACCCAGCGCAATGGCACCACCGTTCGGGTTGGTCTTGGCCGGATCGAGGCCCAGAACCTTCATGACTGACAGTGCCTGAGCGGCAAAGGCTTCGTTCGACTCGATCACATCCATCTGATCCAGCTTCAAACCGGCCTTCTTCAGCGCCAGCTGGGTTGCCGGAATCGGGCCTTCACCCATTTCGTGGTTTGGCACACCGGCGACGGCATAAGACACAATACGCGCCAGCGGCTTCTGACCAGCCTTGACGGCGCTTGCAGCATCAGCCAGCACAAAGAAGGCAGCACCGTCGTTAATACCCGAGGCGTTGCCGGCCGTGACCGTGCCATTTTCTTTCTTGAAAGCCGGCTTCATTTTGGCCAGCGACTCCATGGTCGTACCCGCTTTGACGTGCTCGTCAGTATCAAACACGACTTCGCCTTTGCGAGTCTGCTTGATGATCGGAACGATCTGCGACTTGAAGTGACCGGCTTCGATGGCGGCAGCAGCGCGACGCTGCGACTCAACGGCGAAGGCATCCTGGGCTTCACGGGTAATACCGTGCTTGGCGGCCAGGTTTTCTGCCGTAATACCCATGTGGCCAACACCGAACGGGTCAGTCAGCACGGCAACCATGCTGTCGATGGCCTTGGTGTCACCCATGCGGGCGCCGGTACGCAGGGCCGGCAGCATGTAGCTGGCCTTAGACATCACTTCCACACCGCCACCGATACCGTAATCGGCATCACCCAGCATGATGTTCTGGGCGGTGGTCACAATACCCTGCAGACCCGAAGCACACAGTCGGCTAACCTGCATGGCAACAGAATCCATCGACAGACCGGCCTGGATGGAAGCCACGCGGGAAACATAGGCATAACGCGAATCGGTCGGCATCGTGGTACCGACGGTCACGTAATTGATCGCCAGAGGATCCACGCCAGAACGGGCTACGGCTTCCTTCATGACGGTGCCGGCCAGTTCACACGGCTCCATATCTGCCAACGAACCACCAAAAGCGCCAATGGCCGAACGAACTGCACTCAGTACAACAACGTCTCTGCTCATGCTTCTGTCTCCCAACCTATACTGGTTTTAACGAATCAAATACCCACCCAAGCGGCGAGCCCTACAACTGCGAGTAGTATCACCCACAAAATCAAAGCGCGCCAGACCAATCCGATGGCTGACGGCAAAATGGCTGGTGTGGCTTCTTCCCCCACCCCGATTTCAGGACGGTCAGAGACAGCGGCATCATCTTCGAGAATCGGCGAATGGCTGAGTTCGCCACCCAGCTTAACGCCCAGAGCGCCGGCACCGGCAGCCACAATTACGCCTGCCGTATGGTCGCGCCAGGTCTTGGCCTGCTCGCGCCAGCAGTAAATTGCATCCTCAAAGTTGCCGACAATGGCAAAAGCCACGGCGGTCATACGGGCCGGCAGCCAGTCGACCAGCGCAAACGCCTGACGGGCAAAGGCACCAAACTGACGACGCTTGACCTGAACTTCTTCGGCGGCATGTTCACCCACCAGCTCTTCATCCTTACGGTCGCTGCCGTTCCAGTGTGTGGCCAGGAATGCGGTCAAGCGATAAAACACGGCACCGACCGGACCAAACACTACAAACCAAGCCAATACGCCAAACACATGGCGATGCGAAGCCAGCACGCCGGTCTCGATGGCGAGTCGGGCAATTTCATCCGAGCTGGCGTTGTCCGGGCACTCACTGTTCCAGGCCTTCATGGCTTTGCGAGCAGCCGGAACATCATCCGCCTGCAGCGCCTCGTTGACTTCGGTGAACGAATGGCTGAACTGGCGAAAACCCAGCGTCAGATACAGGATCAGAACGCCGAAAGCCAGACCTAACAGCAGGTTGATACTCGACAGTACGGCATCAAGGATCGTTGCCAGTAAAACGCCACCGCCGACAATTAAAAGCCAGGCCATAAAGCCATGCTGACGGTTGCCCGAATCAAAAACACTTTCGACCCAGTTAGCCAAACGTGTCATCGGCTGTCCGACCAGACGGGCATACGGCAGAGGACGAACCTGTTCGATGAGCAATGCAAGAATCAGTACAACGAGTTTCATAAATCTAAAGCCTGTTATTCAGTCCTGACGCCAGTACCAGAATGGAACAGGCTATCACTATTTATTTGCAAGATAGCATATTTCTCACGTGCCATGCGTGATGCCGGATAACTGAGCCAGCATCCCGGCAGTTGCGCCCCAGATATAGCGACCAGCCCAGGGGACGGCATTGAAAGAACGCCAGGTGCCACGATAAAAACGCGTCTCCTGGCGGAAATTTCTCGGATCCAGTACAAAATCGAGCGGGACCTCGAAAATCTCGGCCACTTCGTCCGCCTGCGGGGTTAAATCAACGGGTGTATGCACAAAGGCCAGCACCGGTGAGACACTGAAACCGGTCCCGGTCAGGTATTGAGGCATTTGGCCGAACGGGTCCACCCGTTGAGGATCGAGACCAATCTCTTCCCAGGCTTCGCGTAGTGCACCGGCGACTGCACTCTCCCCCGGATTCAGCCCGCCACCCGGAAAACTGATCTGACCGGCGTGATCCCGTAAATGTGCCGTGCGCTGCGTCAGAAGCAGCCGCAACGGCGCATCGGATGCCGATTGCAGGATCGGCACAAGCACAGCGGCTGGCCGACGCCCGGTCTTCAAACGCTCGCGAATTTCTTCAGGGATCGGTTCATCCACGATCTCTTCCACGCCAGGGTGCGCCGCATGACCACCGGGGGGCAATGCAGCGAAAGCACGTCGGAGTTGTTCAGGAGTGATCGCCATGGCATTAAAAAAGGGCGCCAGGGGCGCCCTTGGATATTACTCGCGGAAGTTACCAAATTGCAGTGGCAGATCCTTGATACCGTCTTTAACCAATGCAATCGCCTCCTGCAGGATGTCGCGCTTGGCACCGGTCACACGCACCGCTTCGCCCTGAATCGACGCCTGGACTTTCATCTTAGAGTCTTTGAGCAGGGTGACGATCTTCTTGGACGTGTTCTGCTCGATGCCCACCTTCACCTTGAGCTCTTGCTTCACCTTGTTGCCACCCACCTTCTGCACCGACCCATGGTCCAGACAACGCACATCAATCGATTTGCTCGTCATTTCAGGGAGCAGAATGCCCTGCATCTGATCCAGCTGAAAGTCATTATCCGCATGCAGGATGATGGTCTTATCCTTTTCATTGAGTTCAGCTTTAGCGTCCGAACCTTTGAAGTCATAGCGGTTGGTAATTTTTCGATTGGCGACATCCACCGCATTCTTCAGCGATGGCATATCGACTTCGGAGGTGATATCAAAACTGGGCATGGTGATTAACCGAAATGACAGACGTAGTGATACGGCTCGGCACAGGCAATCTCGAATGACGAGTTACCCGGCACATCGAACGACTGACCTGCCGCATAAGTCTTCCATTCCGTCTCACCTTTCAGGCGGACGCGACAAGCGCCACCCACACCTTCCATCACTTCCGGAGCACCGGTATTGAAGGTCAACGACGACGGCAGAATCACACCGACGGTCTTTTTGGTGCCATCGGCAAACTGGATGGTATGGCTGACACATTTGCCATCGAAATAGACATTAGCGGCTTTCACCACGGAAACATTATCGTATTGAGCCATTAGATTCCCCACATTTTCTGAATGATGCCTTTGGCCATGTAGCCGACCATGCCGAAGGCGAGAACAAAGAACAGAATGGCGGTACCCAGCTTACCCGCCTTCGATTTGATGGCGATTTCGGCAATGATGAAGAGCATGAACAGGATGAATCCTGCCACGCCGTACGTCGACATGAAGTCGGCGATCTGCTCTTCCGTAAAACCGAACAGGGTACCTTCCATCATTTACGCCTTTTTAGCGGCAGTTGCTTTAGCGGCACCCTTTGCCGGGGCCTTCACGACTGCTTTGATTTTGGTCGGCGCTTTTTTTGCGGCAGCCTTCTTGGCAGGCGCTTTGCTGGCTTTGGCTTCCTTGCGGGCATCGCGATTGGCGCCAATCCGCATACGCAGCGCATTCAGCTTGATGAAGCCGCCGGCATCCTTCTGATCTTAGGCACCTGCATCATCTTCAAAGGTGGCAATCGTCGGATCGAACAACGAATCCTGCTTCGAATCACGGCCGACCACGATCACGTTACCCTTGTACAGCTTGAGGCGAACGCTACCGTTGACATGTTCCTGCGTATGATCGATCAGAGTTTGCAGCGCCTTGCGCTCCGGGCTCCACCAGTAACCGTTATAGATCAGGCTGGCGTAACGTGGCATCAGGTCATCCTTGAGATGAGCGACTTCACGGTCCAGCGTAATCGATTCGATCGCGCGGTGGCCCTTGAGCAGGATGGTGCCCCCCGGGGTTTCGTAACAGCCACGCGACTTCATGCCGACGTAACGGTTTTCCACCAGATCCAGACGACCAATCCCATGCTTACCGCCCAGTTGGTTGAGCAAGGCCAGAATGTCATGCGGCTTCATCTTCTTGCCGTTAATGGCCACCGGATCGCCTTTCATGTATTGAATATCGATGTATTCAGCCTTGTTCGGTGCCTTTTCCGGCGACACGGTCCAGCGCCACATCGACTCTTCGGCTTCGGCCGCCGGATCTTCGAGATGACGGCCTTCAAAGGAGATGTGCAGCAGGTTGGCATCCATCGAATAGGGCGAGCCACCCTTCTTGTGCTTCATGTCGATGGGAATGCCATGCGATTCGGCGTACTTCATGAGCTTTTCACGCGAGAGCAGATCCCATTCACGCCACGGCGCGATCACTTTGACGCCGGGCTTGAGTGCGTAGGCACCCAGCTCGAAGCGAACCTGGTCATTGCCCTTACCCGTTGCACCGTGACAGATGGCATCGGCACCGGTTTTGTTAACGATTTCGATCAGGCGCTTGGCGATCAACGGACGGGCAATCGAGGTGCCCAGCAGGTATTCACCTTCGTACACGGTATTGGCACGGAACATCGGGAACACGAAATCACGCACGAACTCTTCACGCAGATCATCAATGAAGATGTTCTTCGGCTTGATGCCCAGCTTCAGCGCTTTGGCGCGTGCCGGCTCCAGCTCTTCGCCCTGCCCCAGATCCGCCGTAAAGGTCACCACTTCACACCCGTAGGTGTCCTGAAGCCA
>JACCDU010290662.1_pt1 | contig 10445 bp, 5 predicted proteins | sample 7446081 | NCBI WGS metagenome assembly JACCDU01 (sample SAMN15323447, study PRJNA562643) | freshwater metagenome | isolation source: river surface water | place: USA:Blue River Watershed | collected 2017-08-17
GGAACGTACCTGCTTTGTAAGCTACGCCATCCGCCTTGAGTTGTTGCTCAGTGCGGCCCACCCACGCAATTTCGGGGCTGGTGTAAATCACCCAAGGAATGGTGTTGAAGTTCACGTGTCCGTGCTGACCCGCAATGCTCTCAGCCACGGCAACGCCCTCTTCTTCCGCTTTGTGCGCCAACATAGGACCGCGCACCACATCGCCGACCGCCCAAACGCCAGGCAGGTTGGTTTTGCATTCGGCGTCGACCACAATGGCACCGCGTTCGTCCAATTGGAGGCCTACGGCTTCGGTGTTCAAACCGATGGTGTTGGGCACACGACCAATGGACACGATCAATTTGTCTGCATCGATGCTGAGGGCTTCGCCCTTAGCATTGGTGTAGGCCACTTTGACGCCCTTTTTGCCGTTTTGAATCTCGCCGACTTTAACGCCGAGTTCAATCTTCAAACCTTGCTTGTCGAATGCTTTTTTGGCTTCTTTGGCAATCTGCTCGTCGACTGCGCCCAAGAAGGTTGGCAAACCTTCGAGGATGGTGACTTCAGAGCCCAGACGGCGCCAAACAGAACCCATTTCCAAACCAATGACGCCGGAACCAATGAGCACCAATTTCTTGGGGACTGCGCCAACTTTCAAGGCACCGTCGTTGGACAACACATTGATTTCGTCAAAGGGTGTGCCTGGCAACGCGCGTGCATTGGAGCCTGTGGCCACAATGATGTTCTTGCCCACCAAGGTTTCATTTGCTGCACCTGTGACATTGACTTCGTAGCCACCCTCTACAGCTTTGCTAAAAGCAGCACGGCCGTGGAAGAAAGACACTTTGTTCTTTTTGAACAAGTACAAGATGCCGTCGTTGTTTTGCTTCACAACGTTGTCCTTGCGGGCAATCATCTTAGCCACGTCCATGCTGACACCTTTCATCTCAATGCCGTGATCGGCAAAGTGATGGTTGGCTTGCTCGAAGTGCTCAGAAGACTGAAGCAATGCTTTGGAAGGAATGCAACCGACGTTGGTGCACGTACCGCCAGGGGCTGGGCCCCCTGCGGCGTTTTTCCATTCGTCAACGCAAGCCACTTGGAAACCCAATTGGGCTGCGCGAATGGCGGCGATATAACCGCCGGGGCCGCCACCAATGACGACCACATCAAATTGTTTGCTCATGCTAATTCCTAATGTGATTTAGATGTCAAACAACAAGCGTGATGGATCTTCCAGCGCTTCTTTCATGGCCACCAAGCCCAAGACAGCCTCACGGCCGTCAATGATGCGGTGGTCGTAAGACATGGCGAAATAGTTCATGGGGCGAACCACCACTTGGCCGTTTTCAACCATGGCGCGATCTTTGGTAGCGTGCACGCCCAAGATAGCTGACTGAGGCGGGTTGATGATGGGGGTGGACATCATGGAGCCGAAGGTGCCGCCATTGGAGATGGAGAACGTACCGCCGGTCATGTCTTCAATGCCCAACTTACCGTCTTTGGCTTTGGCGCCAAATTCAGCAATTTTCTTTTCGATGTCGGCAAAGCTCATTTGGTCTGCGTTGCGCAAAATAGGCACCACCAAACCGCGAGGTGAACCCACGGCAATACCAATGTCGAAGTAACCGTGGTAAACGATGTCGTTGCCATCCACTGATGCGTTAAGCACAGGAAATTTCTTCAAAGCGTGCACAGCGGCTTTGACGAAGAAGCTCATGAAGCCCAACTTGATGCCGTGTTCTTTTTCAAACTTGTCTTGGAAGCGCTTGCGCATGTCCATGACGGGCGCCATGTTGATTTCGTTGAAGGTGGTCAAGATGGCATTGGTCGATTGCGATTGCAACAAACGCTCGGCCACACGTGCACGCAAACGTGTCATGGGCACGCGTTGCTCAGGACGATCACCCAAGTTGACGGAAGGTGCAGCCACTTGAGGCAATGACGATGTAGGCACGCCAGTAGGAATAGACACTTGAGCAGCGGGCTTGGCACCCCCCGCAACAGCAGACAACACATCACCTTTGGTGACGCGGCCGTCTTTGCCAGAACCAGCCACTGAGCCAGCAGCCAAGTTGTTGTCGGCCATCAGCTTGGCAGCTGCAGGCATAGCCACACCCGCCATGCTGGTGCCTTGTGCTGCGGGTGCAGCAGCAGGTGCGCTGGCGGCTGGTGCAGGTGCAGCAGCGGCGGCAGGTGCAGCTGCAGCCACTTTGCCGTCGGTATCAATGCGAGCAATCAGTTGCTCAGCAGTCACCGTGCCGCCATCGCCCACCAAGATTTCAGACAAAACACCAGCGGAAGGTGCTGGCACTTCCAACACGACTTTGTCGGTTTCAATTTCGATCAAGATTTCGTCGGCGGCAACACTGTCGCCCACTTTCTTTTTCCATTGCAACATGGTGGCTTCTGCCACGGATTCAGACAATTGTGGAACTTTAACTTCTACGATAGCCATTTCAATTCTTTCTAAATAGGTTCAGTCGATGTTTGCGTTAGACCTTACTTGGTCAACACAAAGCCTTTGAGTTTGCCGAATGCGCCATCCACGAGCGATTTTTGTTGCTCTTGGTGGAGATGTGAGTAACCCACAGCAGGCGATGCGGAAGCTGCACGGCCGGAGTAACCCAGGCGCTGACCTTCTGTCATGTTCTCGTGGATGTAATGCTGAACAAAGAACCATGCGCCTTGGTTTTGTGGCTCGTCTTGCGTCCACACCAACTCTGTTGCGTTGGGGTACTTTTTCAATTCGGTTGCGAAAGCTTTGTGTGGGAATGGGTACAGCTGTTCGACTCGCAAAATAGCGGTGTCGTCGGCGCCCAATTCTTCACGCTTTTTCACCAAGTCGTAGTAGACCTTGCCTGAACACACCAAGACGCGTTTGACCTTGTCAGCCTTGAGCGCTTTGTTTTCAGGAATCACGGTTTGGAAGCCACCTTTGGTGAACTCAGACAAAGGTGATGTGGCATCTTTGTTGCGCAGCAAAGACTTCGGTGTGAAGATGATCAATGGCTTGCGCAAATTGCGAACCATTTGACGACGCAACACGTGGAAGATTTGGCTGGCTGTGGTGGGCTGAACGATTTGCATGTTGGTGTCTGCAGCCAACTGCATGAAACGCTCCAAACGTGCAGAACTGTGCTCTGGGCCTTGACCTTCGTAACCGTGTGGCAACATCAGTGTCAAGCCATTCACACGGCCCCACTTCACTTCACCCGAGGCAATGAACTGGTCAATCACCACTTGTGCGCCGTTGGCGAAGTCACCAAACTGGGCTTCCCAAATCACCAAGGTATTGGGATCGTTAGAGGCATAACCGTATTCAAAACCGAGCACGGCCTCTTCTGACAAGATCGAATCGATCACCACAAAAGGCGCTTGATTGTCAGTCACGTTTTGCAAAGGCACATACGTACCTGTGTCCCACTTTTCACGGTTTTGATCGTGAATCACAGCGTGACGGTGCGTAAAGGTACCGCGGCCGCAATCTTCACCTGACAAACGCACGGGGTAACCGCTGGCCACCAAAGACGCGAACGCCATGTGCTCACCCATGCCCCAATCCACAGGGATGTCGCCACGCCCCATGGCTGCACGGTTGTCGTACACGTTCTTCACCAGCTGGTGAGGTGCCACTGAGCTGGGCAATGTGGTGATCTTGTCGGAAATGCGCTTCCACTCAGCCAAAGGCAATGCAGTGCTACCTGCATCTGTCCACTTTTGATTGAGGTAAGGCGCCCAGTCAACAGAAAACTTGGTTTTGAAGTTGGTCAAGACCGCGTCTTCGTCTGTGTGTTTGCCCGCATCCAAGGCTGCACGGCAGGCTTTGACCATGTCATCGCCCAATGTGTCGCCCAAACCTTGCGCCGCCAAACGGTCGGCAAACAACTTGCGTGTGCCAGGGTGCGCCGTGATTTTCTTGTACATCAAGGGCTGTGTCAGGCTAGGCGTGTCTTGCTCGTTGTGGCCCAATTTACGGAAGCAAATGATGTCCAACACAACGTCTTTGTTGAACGTCATTCGGTATTCCAGCGCAATTTGCGTGGCCAACACAACGGTTTCTGGATCGTCTGCATTGACGTGCAACACAGGCGCCTCCACCATCTTCACGATGTCTGTGCAATACACAGTTGAGCGCATGTCGCGTGGATCGGATGTGGTGAAACCAATTTGGTTGTTGATGATGATGTGCACTGTACCGCCTGTGGAGTAACCACGGGTTTGGGCCAATGCCAAAGTTTCTTGGTTCACGCCTTGACCGGCAAAAGCAGCATCACCGTGAACCAACACGGGCAACACTTGCTTGCCAAGCGGGTCGGCACGACGGTCCATACGGGCGCGCACAGAACCTTCAACCACAGGATTCACAATTTCAAGGTGTGAGGGGTTGAATGCGAGAGACAAGTGAACCGGACCACCCCGAGTGCTGATGTCGGAGCTGAAACCTTGGTGGTATTTGACGTCACCCGCGGGCAGATCTTCAGGCGCTGTGTGATCGAATTCAGCAAACAAATCTTTGGGCAATTTGCCCATGGTGTTCACCAACACGTTCAAACGACCGCGGTGAGCCATGCCGATCACAATTTCTTGAACGCCCTTTTCACCTGCGGCTTGGATCAATTCGTCCATGGCCGCGATGAAGGTCTCGCCGCCCTCCAAAGAGAATCGCTTCTGCCCCACGTACTTGGTATGAAGGAAACGCTCCAAACCTTCTGCTGCTGTTAAGCGATCGAGAATGTGCTTTTTCTGATCTGAGTTGAAGTTGGGCTTGCTGCGAATGCTTTCCAACTTTTGTTGCCACCAACGCTTTTCAGCTTGATCTGTGGTGTACATGAATTCGGCGCCCAAGGTGCCGCAATAAGTTTCGCGCAATGCATTGAGCAATTCGCGCAGGGGCATCGAGTTTTTACCGAAGAAGGTGTTGCTTGTGTCAAACACAGTTTCTTGGTCGGCATCGGTGAAGCCGTAAAAAGAGGGATCAAGGTCCGGAATGTTCGGGCGCTCGGTACGCTTCAAAGGGTCGAGATCGGCCCAGCGTTGCCCCACGTTGCGGTAAGCCGCAATCAGTTGCTGTGCGGCTGTGCGCTTGCGACCCATTTCGGCATCGGCACTGGCCATGACGACTTTGGTGCCACCTTGTTTTGCGCGTTCTGCAAAAGCATTGATCACGGGCAAATGGGGGACGTCTTTGGCGGAAGAGCCATCAACTGCAGGAACGTGTTGCAAGGCGTCGAAGTATTCGCGCCAGCTGTCGGGAACGCTGCCTGGATTGGCCAGGTAGTTCTCGTACATTTCCTCAACGTATGGCGCATTGCCGCCGAAGAGATAGGTGTTGCCTTGGTAGGCGGTGTAGACGGATTTTGTCTCACTCATATTTCGCTGACCTTCGCTCCCCTTCAGGGAACATTAGTTGGTGGATTTACCTTCCGCGACACGGCTGAACCGGTTGGCGGATGCGACTGTGGCATGGGAAGGGCCTAAGTAACCTTCGAATTATCACATCGATTCCTTGTCCGCGGGTGGTTTTTATGTGAAAACGGGGAGAATTTGCATCCTCCCCGTCAGTCACTCGTCAGTTAGGCCCTTTCAGGCTTTCACCAACTCAGAGATTTGAAGCAAGGCTGTCGGGTCGTCCATGGTGGTCAAGTCGCCAGGATCGCGGCCTTCGCAAACCGCTTGAATGGCGCGGCGCAACAACTTACCGCTGCGTGTCTTGGGCAACACCGTCACAAAACGCACGCGCGCGGGTCTTGCAACAGCGCCCAGCGAATTGTCGACCACCTTCATGATTTCACCTTCAAGCTTCAACAATGCCGCAGCATCGTTCAGTAGCGCGCCATCTTTGAGCACCGCAAACGCCATGGCCACTTGGCCTTTGAGGTTGTCTGCAACACCCACCACGGCCACTTCGGCCACTGCGGCATGACCTGAAATACTCTCTTCAATTTCACGTGTTCCTAAGCGGTGACCCGCCACATTGATCACGTCATCCGTACGGCCCAAAATAAAGAAGTAACCGTCTTCATCTTTGATGCCCCAATCGAAGGTGGAGTAAACCATCTTGCCAGGCACTGTTGTCCAATATGTTTTGACAAAACGCTCGTCGTCACCCCAAACCGTTTGCAAACAACCCGGCGGCAGAGGTCCCTCGATGGCGACAACGCCTTTTTGATTGGGCTGGGTCAACTCCTCACCGGTCTGATCGTCCAGCAACTTGACGTCATAACCATAGACCGCCTTGCCAGGCGAGCCAAATTTGCTGGGCGTTTTTTCAACGCCATTGCAAACCGTCAAGATGGGCCAACCCGTTTCGGTTTGCCAATAGTTGTCAATGATGGGTTTGCCAAGGCCTTCAGAGATCCACTTGGCGGTTGGCTCATCCAAGGGCTCGCCCGCCAAGAACAAAGCTTTCAAGCTGGACAAGTCATATTTGCTGAGCAATGCCGGGTCTTGTTTTTTCAGGACGCGAATGGCGGTAGGTGCACTGAACATGACAGTGACTTTGTATTTCTCAACCAAATGCCACCAGATGCCACCGTCTGGCCTTGTAGGCAGGCCTTCGTACATGATGGTGGCCATACCGCCAATGAGCGGACCATAAATGATGTAACTGTGACCGACAACCCAACCAATGTCGCTGGTACAGAAAAATGTCTCGCCTGGTTGACCGCAAAAAATATTGGGAATGCTGGCGGCCAGTGCGACCGTGTAACCACCCGTGTCACGTTGCACACCTTTTGGCTTGCCTGTTGTGCCCGAGGTGTACAAGGTGTAGCTGGGATGTGTGGCATCGACCCATTCGCATGGCACCACATCGTTCAAATGTTTTTCGCGCAAGTTGGACCACAGCTGGTCACGACCTTCGGTCATGGCCATTTTGGCAAGACCTCGGTCGACCAGCACGACCGCTTCAGGCTTGTGTGAAGACAGGCGAATGGCTTCATCCAACAGCGGTTTGTACTCAACCACCTTACCACCACGAGAACCTGCATCGGCACTCACAATCACTTTGGGACTGGCATCTTCAATGCGTGAGGCCAATGAGCCAGACGCAAAGCCACCAAACACAACCGAATGAATGGCACCAATGCGCGCACAAGCCAACATGGCGAAAGAAGCTTCGGCAATCATGGGCATGTAAATCAACACACGATCGCCTTTTTTGACACCCAAAGACAAAAGCGAAGCCGCCATGCGTTGCACCTCGGCATGCAGCTGCTTAAAGGTGTAAGTGATTTCTTGATTTGTCTCTGTAGAAATGAAAATCAACGCAGCCTGATCGCCGCGATCGTTCAAATGGCGGTCAACCGCGTTGTGACACAGATTGGTTTCACCCCCCTTGAACCACTTGGCAAAGGGTGGGTTGCTGTAATCGCAAATTTCTTGGGGTGGCTTGTGCCAGTCGATTAGCTGGGCTTGATCAGCCCAAAACGCGTCACGGTCCAGAATGGAACGTTTGTGGAAATCTGCATATTGACCCATGGTGCCTCCTAAAGCCGCTCGATCGCAGCAAGCTGCAATAAATGCAGGCGAGCTTTGGACACACATCAAGTCAGCCGGTCTCGCCTTCTGAATTCATAATTATTCATGAGGGACTTGCGGCAAACTGACTTTAAGTCAGTGCTTTGACCCAAGATTGAACTTCTTTGAAGTCGGGATTCTCAGCAGAGCGTAACCACTCAAAGATCACCATCTCCGTTGTCAGTAACTCAGCGCCCGCGCCGGCCAGTCGGTCAAATGCAGCATCACGGTCTCGATCAGAACGCGATGCGCAAGCATCTGTCACCACCCACACCTCAAATTCGTCTTCCAATAAATCCAATGCTGTTTGAAGCAAGCAGACATGCGCCTCACAACCTGCAATGACCACAGATGGGCCTACCTCAGGTTCAACAGGTTTTTGCAAGTGACGTGGCAAGCTTCTGGCATTGCCTTTGGGCACCGCTGGTGCTGGAGGACTCAACCATTCGCCAAGCCCTTCCTCAACGGCACTGAAAGCCATCTTCGACAACACACGATTGCAGTGTTGTCGAATTTCAGGGCTGGTTTCGCCCAAACCAGAAGGATTTTGCTCAGTGGCCCAAATAGGAACCTGGAGAAGTTTGGCCGTTTTGGCCAGCATCTCGGCGCGCTGCCATACGGCCTGCGCATCTTTCATGGCGGGCATCAGTTTAATTTGGTAATCAACCAAAACCAATTGGGAGGCTTCTACTTCTAACAACATGTTGCTTCTTTCTAACGAAAAATGGTCCCCTCGCCGCCACGCTACAAATTTTCAAAGCGCGTTTGAATACCCTTTGAAGGGATTAAACTGAGAGGCTATGAGATGGATTCTATGTGGACTGGCGTTCTTGACAACGGTGGCTGTATCGGCACCCGTTGAAGACGAACTCGACCACTTGCTCAAAGAACGCGGGTTGATCAATCAAATCACCGACCAATTGTCGCAACAAATATCGAGTCAACTCAGTGGCCCACTGCAAACAGCACGGAGCAACTTTGGTGGCAAAGCATCGGAATTGGTCATTCAAGCCATGGGCTTGCTCGGTGTGCCCTACAAGCGCGGCGGCAGCTCTGAAGAAAAGGGCTTTGATTGCAGTGGTTTTGTTCGCCACATGTTCGAAAAATCTGTGGGTTTGGTGCTGCCCCGAAGGGCCGAAGAACAGGCCAAAGTTACAGAAGAAATCAATCGCAGCGAACTCAAACCTGGCGACTTGGTGTTCTTTAACACCATGAAACGAACTTTTAGCCATGTGGGAATTTATGTCGGTGACGGCAAGTTCATCCACGCCCCCCGGCCTGGAAAATCGGTTCGCGTAGACGACATGCGTGAGGCCTACTGGCAAAAACGCTTCAATGGCGCACGCCGCGTTCAATCAGACAAGTTGCAAACAGAACCTGCACAAAAATGATTCGTGCCTGCCCATGAAAAAACCGCCCTGAGGCGGTTTTTTCATCGAAAGAGCTGACGCTTACTTTTTGGAGGGAGGCAAGTCTGTGCAACTGCCATGGGCAACTTCCGCCGCCATGCCAATGCTCTCGCCTAAAGTGGGGTGTGGGTGAATTGTTTTTCCAATGTCCACGGCATCAGCACCCATCTCGATGGCCAAAGCAATCTCCCCAATCATGTCGCCTGCATGGGTACCAACCATGCCACCGCCCAAAATCTTGCCGTGGCCATGGGCCTCGGGTGAATCGTCGAACAACAACTTGGTGACACCTTCATCACGACCGTTGGCAATGGCGCGGCCAGAAGCCGTCCAGGGGAACAAGCCCTTCTTGACCTTGATGCCTTGTGCTTTGGCTTGGTCTTCCGTCAAACCGACCCAAGCCACTTCGGGATCGGTGTAAGCCACACTCGGAATGACGCGTGCGTTAAATGCACTGGCGGCGAGTTCTTTATTGCCTTGAATTTCACCGGCGATCACTTCGGCCGCCACATGCGCCTCATGCACAGCCTTGTGCGCCAACATGGGTTGACCCACGATATCGCCAATGGCAAAAATGTGGGGCACGTTGGTGCGCATTTGAATGTCCACTGGAATGAAACCACGGTCGGTGACGCTCACACCCGCTTTGTCCGCGGCAATTTTTTTGCCGTTGGGTGTGCGCCCCACAGCTTGCAAAACCAAGTCATAAACTTGCGGTGCAGGCGCCGCAACGCCCTCCTCTGCGGATTCAAACGTCACTTCAATGCCCGCCTTGGTGGCTTTGGCACCCACGGTTTTGGTTTTGAGCATGATGTTGTCAAAACGATGGGCATTCATTTTTTGCCAGACTTTGACCAAATCACGGTCAGCACCTTGCATCAAACCGTCCATCATTTCAACCACGTCCAGGCGTGCGCCGAGCGTGCTGTAAACGGTCCCCATTTCCAAGCCGATGATGCCACCGCCCAAAATGAGCATGCGCTTTGGCACTTCTTTCAAAGCCAATGCACCGGTGCTGTCGACCACGCGCGGATCGTTGGGCATGAAAGGCAAACGAACCGCTTGGCTGCCTGCTGCAATGATGCAGTTCTTGAAAGACACAACTTTTTTGACGCCGGTTTTTTCTTGACCTGTGCCGGTGGTTTCTTCAACGACCACATGATGGGCGCTGACGAATTCACCCACGCCACGAACCGTGGTCACCTTGCGCATCTTGGCCATGGCAGCCAAACCACCGGTCAACTTACCAATGACTTTTTCTTTGTGCGTGCGCAATTTAGCGATGTCTACTTTGGGAGCGCCAAAGTCAACCCCCAGATCGGCCATGTGACTCACTTCGTCCATGACGGCAGCCACGTGCAACAAAGCTTTGGAGGGTATGCAACCCACGTTCAAGCACACACCACCCAAGGTGGCGTAGCGCTCAACAATGACCACTTTAAGGCCTAAATCGGCAGCGCGGAATGCAGCAGAATAGCCACCTGGGCCGGCACCCAAGACCAACAAGTCGCATTCAATGTCAACGGTGCCGCTGTA
>JACCDU010125018.1_pt1 | contig 10444 bp, 9 predicted proteins | sample 7446081 | NCBI WGS metagenome assembly JACCDU01 (sample SAMN15323447, study PRJNA562643) | freshwater metagenome | isolation source: river surface water | place: USA:Blue River Watershed | collected 2017-08-17
ATAATGCGCGTCTTGCCCAAGACCGGCAGGGAGATATAGCTCAGTTGGTGAGAGCGCGGGATTCATAACCCCGAGGTCGGTGGTTCAAATCCACCTATCTCCACCAAAACACCCCCAAAGGGCCCGAATGTTTCGGGCCCTTTGTTTTGGGTGCACCCGTCTGGGCGGCATATGCCCGAGGCGACAGCGGCGCACACGCATCGCAGGTACAACGGTGGCCAGCACTTTCACGGGCCCGCCATGAACCTCTACAGCAAACTCCAGCAGCGCGCCGCCAGCGGCCAGCCCATCCGCGTCGGTCTGATCGGCGCCGGCAAATTCGGCGCCATGTACCTGGCCCAAGCCCCGCGCATGCCGGGCGTGCACCTGGTGGCCATCGCCGACCTCTCGATGGACGCGGCGCGCGCCAACCTCGCGCGCGTGGGCTGGAAGCCCGAGCAGGCGCAGGCGGCCTCGGCCGCCGAGGCCCTCCAAAACGGCACGACCTGGCTCACCGAAGACTGGCGCGCCGTGACCGGCCTGCCGCAGATCGACCTCATCGTCGAATGCACCGGCAACCCGATCGCGGCGGTGGACCACATCCTCGAGGCCTTCGCGCAGGGCAAGCACGTGGTCAATGTGACGGTGGAGGCCGACGCCTTTTGCGGCCCGCTGCTGGCGCGCAAGGCGGCGCAGGCGGGCGTGGTCTATTCGATGGCCTATGGCGACCAGCCGGCCATGATCTGCGAGCTGGTGGACTGGGCGCGCACCTGCGGCTTTCCGGTGGTGGCGGCCGGGCGCGGCCACAAATGGCTGCCGCATTTTTGCGAATCGACGCCCGAGACCGTCTGGGGCCACTACGGCCTCACGCCCGAGCAGGCGGCGCGCGGCGGCCTCAATCCCAAGATGTTCAACAGCTTTCTGGACGGCTCCAAGCCCAGCATCGAGAGCACGGCGGTCTCCAACGCCACGGGTCTGGCGGTGCCCGGCGACGGCTTGCTGTACCCGCCCGCCAGCGTGGAAGACATCCCCTACGTCACGCGCCCACGCAGCGAAGGCGGCGTGCTCGAGCGCAAGGGCATGGTCGAGGTGATTTCTTCGCTCGAAAAAGACGGCCGCCCGATCCCCTACGACATCCGCATGGGCGTGTGGGTCACAGTCGAGGCCGAGACCGAGTACATCAAAAACTGCTTCGAGGAATACAACGCCCACACCGACCCCAGCGGGCGCTATTTCACGCTCTACAAGCGCTGGCATTTGATCGGGTTGGAGGTCGGCATGTCGGTGGCCAGCGTGGCGCTGCGCGGCGAGCCCACGGGCGTGGCCATCGGCTGGAACGCCGACGTGGTGGCCACCGCCAAGCGCGACCTGCAGCCCGGTGACATGCTCGACGGCGAGGGCGGCTACACCGTCTGGGGCAAGCTCTTGCCCGCCGCCACCTCGCGCCGCATCGGTGGCTTGCCGCTGGGGCTGGCGCACCAGGTCAAGGTGGTGCGCCCTGTGAAAAAAGGCCAGAGCCTGTGCTGGGACGATGTGGCCATGGACACCGCCACCCACGCCTACCGCGTGCGGCGCGAGATGGAGGCCATGTTCGCGGCCTGAGCGCCGCCGCGCGACGGGCCTGCGCCATGCGGCTATGCTTGCGGCCATGGCTTCACCTTTGTCCCTGGCGGGCTTGCGCCCCTTTCTGATCCCTTATCGCCTGCCCGTGGCGTTGGCCGGGGTGTTTCTGGTCTTGGCGGCGGGCGCCACGCTGGCGTTTCCGTGGGCGCTGCGCCGCCTGATCGACGAAGGCTTGGCCGGCCAGGCGGGCCAGGCCGAGCTGGCCGCCGGTTTTTTGCGCCTGTTTGGCGTGGCCGTGGCCCTGGCCGCCTTCTCGGCCGCGCGCTACTACACCGTCAGCTGGCTGGGCGAGCGCATCACCACCGATGTGCGCAACGCGGTCTACGGCCATGTGCTGCAGCAAAGCCCGGCTTTTTTCGAAACCACGCAATCGGGGGAGGTGCTCTCGCGCCTGACCAACGACACCACGCTGGTGCAGACCGTGGTCGGCTCCTCGCTGTCCATGGGCCTGCGCAACCTGGTCATGGGCATCGGCGCCATGGTGATGCTGGTCTGGACGAATCCGGTGCTGATGCTGCAGGTGCTGGCCGTGCTGGTGGTGGTGGTCTTGCCGGCCGTGGTGCTGGGCCGGCGCGTGCGCCGCCTCTCGCGCGCCAGCCAGGACCGCGTGGCCGACGCCAGCGCGCTCGCGGGCGAGGTGCTCAACGCCATCCCGGTGGTGCAAAGCTACACCGCCGAACAGCGCGAGGCCCAGCGCTTTGTCGACTCCACGCTGCGCGCCCTGGGCACCGCGCTGCGGCGCATCCGCGCGCGCGCCGTGCTGGTCGGCTTTGTCATCATGGCCTCGAGCGCCGTGCTGCTGTGGGGCCTGTACATGGGCACGCTGGCGGTGCGCGAAGGCACCACCAGCGCCGGCGAACTCGGCCAGACCGTGTTCTATGTGATCTTGCTGGCCAGCGCCTTTGCGGTGCTGGGCGAGACCTATGGCGACCTGCTGCGCGCCGCCGGCGCCACCGAGCGCCTGATGGAGCTGCTGCACGCGCGCTCGGTCGTGGCCGAACCGGCGCAGCCGCAGCAAAGCCCCTGGCCGCAGGGCGGCGCCAGTCTGCAGCTGCAGCAGCTGCGCTTCCATTACGCCTCGCGCCCCGACACCTGGGCGCTCGACGGCCTCACGGGCGAAGTGCGCGCGGGCCAGACGATCGCGGTGGTGGGCCCCAGCGGCGCGGGCAAGACCACGCTCTTTGATTTGCTGATGCGCTTTCACGATCCGCAGCAGGGCCGGATCGCGATGGACGGTGTGCCCCTGGCGCAGATGAGCCTGCACGCCCTGCGCCAGCGCATCGCGCTGGTGCCGCAGGCGCCCGTGGTGTTCACCGGCTCGGTGGTCGACAACATCCGCTATGGCCGCCCCGACGCCAGCCTGGACGAGGTCATGGCCGCCGCGCGCGCCGCCAACGCGCACGAGTTCATCGAGGCCCTGCCGCAGGGCTACGACACCGACCTGGGCGACCGCGGCGTGCGCCTGTCGGGCGGCCAGCGCCAGCGCATCGCCATTGCGCGCGCCATGCTCAAGAACGCGCCGCTGCTCTTGCTCGACGAGGCCACCAGCGCGTTGGACGCGCACAGCGAGCAGCTGGTGCAGGCCGCGCTCGAGCAGGCCATGAGCGGGCGCACCACGCTGGTGATCGCGCACCGCCTGGCCACGGTGCAGCGCGCCGACGCGATCTGGGTGCTCGACCACGGGCGCCTGGTCGAGCAGGGCACGCACGCCGAGCTGATCGCGCGCGGCGGGCTGTACGCGCGTCTGGCGGCCCTGCAATTCAACGCCGCCGCTTGAGCGGATCGGCCCGCACGCACTGGCACAATCTTCTTTCATGAGTGTGCATCTGCTGTGCGTGGGGCATGTGGCGCTGGACCTGATTTTCAGCGTCGACGCCTTTCCCGCTTTCCCGACCAAGACCCCTGCCCACCGCCACCACCGCGGTGTGGGCGGCATGTCCGGCAACGCCGCCGTGGCGCTGGCCCGGCTGGGCGCGCGCGTCGATTTTTGCGGACCGGTGGGCGATGACGCCACGGCCGATGTGTTCGAGCAGGTGTTGCGCGCAGAAGGCGTGGGCCTGCGCGGCCTGCGCCGCGTGCCGGGGGCCAGCAGCTCGGTCTCGAGCATCATCGTGGACCGCCATGGCGAGCGCATGATCTTCAACGCCAAAGGCTCGGCGCTGGACTCGCCCGGCCCTTTCGACCCCAGCGTGCTCGACGGGGTGGAACTGGTGCTGGTCGACCCGCGCTGCCCGATGTGGGCCGAAGCGGCCCTGACCGAGGCGCGCCGGCGCGGCATTCCCAGCATGCTCGATGGCGAGGTCTCGCCGCGCGCCGACCTGCAGCGCCTGGTGCCCCTGGCCGATTGGCGCGTGTTTTCTGAGCCGGGCCTGCTGGCTTGGGCCGATGACCTGGCGCCCGAGGCCTTGATGCAGCGCCTTGCGGCCCTGTCGCCGCGCCAGCGCGTGGTGCGCACCCTGGGCGCGCGCGGCGTGCAGTGGTGCGGCGCGGATGGCGCCTTGCAGGCCATGCCCGCCATCGACGCCGGCGCCGTGGTCGACACCCTGGGCGCGGGCGATGTTTTTCATGCCGCTTTGGGCCTGGCGCTGGCCGAGGGCCAGGCCGAGACGCCCGCCATGCGCTTTGCCAGCGCCGCTGCGGCCCTCAAATGCAGCCGGCCCGACGGCATTGCCGGCGCCCCGACCCGCGCCGAGGTCGAGGCCCTGCTGGCGCTGGCCGCTTAGCCGTTGACGAAGTTGGGCGCGCGCTTGCTGAGGAAGGCGTCCATGCCTTCTTTCTGGTCGGCGGTGGCAAAGAGCGCGTGGAAGATGCGGCGCTCGAACATCACGCCGTCGGACAGGCCGCTCTCAAACGCGCGGTTCACGCTTTCCTTGGCGGCGATCACCGACAGCTGGCCATAGCCGCAGATCACCAGCGCGGCGCCCAGGGCCTCGTCCATGAGCTTGTCCAGCGGCACCACGCGGCTGACCAAGCCGGCGCGCTCGGCCTCCTGGGCGTCCATCATGCGGGCCGTGAGCACCATGTCCATGGCCTTGGACTTGCCGATGGCGCGCGGCAGGCGCTGCGTGCCGCCGGCGCCGGGGATGATGCCGATCTTGATTTCGGGCTGGCCGAACTTGGCGTTGTCGGCGGCGATGATGAAGTCGCACATCATCGCGAGCTCGCAGCCACCGCCCAGCGCGAAGCCGGCCACGGCCGCGATCACGGGCTTGCGGATGGAGCGGATGGTTTCCCAGTTGCGCGTGATGAAGTCGTTCTTGTAGACCTCGTGGAAGTTGTACTTGGCCATGGCGGCGATGTCGGCGCCGGCGGCAAAGGCTTTTTCGCTGCCCGTGATGACCATGCAGCCGATCGCCTCGTCGGCGTCAAAGGCCTTGAGCGCCGCGCCCAGCTCGTCCATCAGCGGGCCGTTGAGGGCGTTCAGCGCCTTGGGGCGGTTGAGGGTGATGATGCCGACCTTGCCGCCTTCGACGCGGACTTCGATGTTTTCGTAGCTCATGGGTTCTCCTGGGATTGTTGGCATGGTGTGTAGGAGGCCGCCCCCGCGGCCGAAGCCTTCGCGCGCAGGGGCGCGCTCCTACAACAGGGACTGGTCCACTGTACCCCACAGGCCTTGACCCAGGCTGTCATCTCGGGGCGGCCGGTATGCGGGAAAACATTAACCAACCGATCGGTCGGTTAATGCTACAGTCGCCGCCAAGGAGACCCCCATGACCGACAGCAGCCCCGCGTCCGTGCTCTACGAAGAGCGCGGCGCCGTGGCCGTGGTGACACTCAACCGTCCCCAGGCCCTCAACAGTTTCACCCGCGAAATGCACCAGCGCCTGCGCGCTGCCCTCGACCAGGCCGAGGCCGCGCCCCACATCCGCGCCCTGGTGCTGACCGGCGCCGGCCGCGGCTTTTGCGCCGGGCTAGACCTGTCGGAACTCGACTTCACGCCGGGCCCGGGCCTGCTGGAGCGCGCCGACCCCGGTCCGGTGATCGAGCAGGAGTTCAACCCGACCACGCGCCGCCTGCAGTCTTTGAAGCTGCCCACGGTGGTGGCGGTGAACGGCGTGGCCGCCGGCGCGGGCGCCTCGATCGCCATGGCCTGCGACATCGCGGTGGCCGCGCCGGGTGCGAGCTTTGTGCAGGCCTTCAGCAAGATCGGCCTGATCCCCGACGCCGGTGGCAGCTGGCTGCTGGTCGAGCGCCTGGGCCTGGCGCGGGCCATGGCCCTGGCCATGACGGGCGACAAGCTCACGGCCGACAAGGCGCTCGAATGGGGCCTGATCTGGCAGGTGGCCGAAGACCCGCTGGCCGCCGCCGTGGCCATCGCCGAGAAACTGGCCGTGATGCCGACCAAGGCCCTGGTCGCCACGCGGCACCTGCTGGCCGGCGCCGGCACGCGCAGCCTGGACGAGCACCTCAACGTCGAGCGCGACACGCAGTCGGCGCTGGGCCAAACGCACGACTACATGGAGGGCGTGAACGCCTTCCTGCAAAAGCGCGCGCCGCAGTTCAAGGGCGAATGAGATGACGCCCCAAGAGATCGCGCGCAAGGTCGGCGAAACCATGTTCCCGGTGGACGTGGCCTCCAAGGACACCATGGGCATGGAACTGCTGGCCTGCGAGCCGGGCCGCGCCGTGCTGCGCATGGAGGTCAAGGCCCTGCACCTGAATGGCCACCAGATTTGCCACGGCGGCTTCATCTTCACGCTGGCCGATTCGACCTTCGCCTTCGCCTGCAACAGCTACAACAAGAACGCGGTGGCCGCCGGCTGCAGCATCGAGTTCCTGCGCCCGGGCAAGCTCGGCGATGTGCTGACCTGCGAGGGTGTCGAGCAGACCCTGAGTGGTCGCCACGGCATTTACGACATGAAGGTCACGAACCAGCACGGCGAAGTGGTCGCCGTTTTCCGTGGCAAGAGCGCCCAGATCCCGGGCACCGTTTTTCCGGAGTGATCCATGAGCAAATCCTTTGCCCTCGAAGCGATCGAGAAAGCCAGCATCGACGAGATGCGCAGCCTGCAGCTCAAGCGCCTGCAGCAGACCCTGCAGCACGCCTATGCGAACTCGCCGGTGTACCGCGCCAAGTTCGACGCGGCCGGCGTGCACCCCGACGACTGCAAGAGCCTGGCCGACATCGCCAAGTTCCCCTTCACCACCAAGGCCGACCTGCGCGATAGCTACCCCTTTGGCATGTTCGCCGTGCCGCGCGAAAACTGCGCGCGCATCCACGCGTCCAGCGGCACCACGGGCAAGCCCACGGTGGTGGGCTACACGCTCAAGGACATCGACACCTGGGCCACGGTGGTGGCGCGCAGCATCCGCGCGGGTGGCGCCAAGCCGGGGGATCTGGTGCACATCAGCTACGGCTATGGGCTGTTCACGGGCGGCATGGGCGCGCACTACGGCGCCGAGAAGCTGGGCCTCACGGTGGTGCCTTTTGGGGGTGGCCAGACCGAGCGCCAGGTGCAGCTGATCCAGGACTTCAAGCCCGACATCATCATGGTCACGCCCAGCTACATGCTGGCCATTGCCGACGAGTTCGAGCGCCTGGGGCTGGACCCCCAGAGCAGCTCGCTGCGTCTGGGCATCTTCGGCGCCGAGCCCTGGACCAACGACATGCGTGTGGCCATCGAAAAGCGCATGGCCATGGACGCGGTCGACATTTACGGCCTGTCCGAGGTCATGGGCCCGGGCGTGGCCAGCGAGTGCATCGAGACCAAGGACGGCCCGACCATCTGGGAAGACCATTTCTACCCCGAGATCATCAACCCCGAGACGGGCGAGCCGGTGGCCGATGGTGAGATGGGCGAGCTGGTGTTCACCAGCCTGACCAAGGAGGCGCTGCCCATCATCCGCTACCGCACGCGCGACCTCACGCGCCTGCTGCCGGGCACCGCGCGTCCGAACATGCGCCGCATCGAGAAGATCACCGGCCGCAGCGACGACATGATGATCATCCGCGGCGTGAATGTGTTCCCGAGCCAGATCGAAGAGCTGATTTTGAAGCGCAGCGAACTGGCGCCGCACTACCAGTGTGTGCTGACGCGCGACGGTCAGATGGACAACCTCAAGGTGCTGGTCGAGACCAAGCCGGGTGTTTCGCCCGAGGGCATCGAAGCGCGCGCTGCGGCCAAGCTGCTGCAGCACGAGATCAAGGTTTACATCGGCTCGAGCGTGGCGATCGAGCTCAAGGGCGAGGGCGGCGTGGAGCGCAGCCAGGGCAAGGCCAAGCGCGTGGTGGATTTGCGGTCCAAGTGACTTTGTGCCTTTGGCCTTGAGGGTGGCGTTGCGGGGCCCTGGGGGCTGAGCTCCTCATGCTGCGCTGCGGGCGCAGAAATCGTCGCCCAGCCCCCAGGGCCCCGCAACGCCTGCGTGCCTCGCAGGCGCACAAAAAATCACTGGTGCCGCTGGCTGAGAGGGATTGGGGACGTGTGGTGACGATTTGTGCGTACCCCGCACCATGAGGAACCAGACGTCCCCGAGCCCTCTCACCCGCGAAGCTTAAAACTCAAGCAGCAGGCCAAGAAGCGGTGCGACCCGCAGTGGCTTCCAGACGCCACACCGTGCTCTGCTGCGGCACCGTGAGTGGCAAACGCAGCAACTGCTTGTCGCGCGAGACGATCGCCACCGCCTTGCGCTCGGCACCGAGCAACTCGGGCACATCGGCCAACTTGTTCACGCGCCAGTGCCCCAGCTGCCCACGCGCACCGACTTCCAGCCCCAGCCATTCGTCACCGGCCGCCAGGCCCGCGCGCTCGGCCGCGCTGCCGCGCAGCACCGCCTTGACCTGCACGCTGCCGTTCGCGTCCTGGTGGCGAAGCCCGAGGTGCTGGGCGAAGTTGCCCGGTTCGGCGTGGATGCGGATGCCTTGCGCTTCCAGCAGTTTGGCCAGCGGCAGCTCGTCGGTGCCGTGCACCCAGGCTTGCAGCTCGGCTTGCCATGAACGGCCGGTGAGGGCGTGCAGTTCATCCAGCACATCTTGCTCGCGCATCGGGCCGGCCTTGCAGCGCTGCCACAGGCCGCGCATCACCGCGTCCAGCGTGTGCCCTTCGGTCCGCAACGTCAGGTCCAGACACAGCGCCACCAGCGCGCCCTTGGTGTAGTAGCTGACGGTGGCGTTGGCCGTGTTCTCGTCCTGGCGGTAGTACTTGACCCAGGCGTCGAAGCTGGCCTGGGCCACGCTTTGCACATGGCGGCCAGGGGTTTGCTGCACCTGGGCGATGGTCTTGCCCAGCAGCTTGAGGTAGGTCGCGTCGTCGATCAGGCCGGCGCGGCGCAGCAGCAGGTCGTCGTAATAGCTGGTGAAGCCCTCGAAGAACCAGAGCAGGGGTGTGAAGTTTTCGCGCGTGTAGTCGTAGCGCGCAAAGGCATCGGGGCGCAGTTGCTTGACGTTCCAGGTGTGGAAGTACTCGTGGCTGATCAGGCCCAAGAGCGTGGTGTAGCCCTCGCTGGTTTTTTTCTCGCCCACGCGCGGCAGGTCGCGCCGGCCGCAGATCAGCGCCGTGCTGTTGCGGTGCTCGAGGCCGCCATAACCGTCATCGACCGCGTTGAGCATGAAGAGGTAGTTTTTGTGCGGCGCCTTGCGACCGGCCTGCGCGCCCTGGCCGTGCCAGAAGCGGATTTCGGCCTCGCAGATTTTTTGCGTGTCGGCCAGCAGGCGCGCGCCGTCGAAAGAGGGCAAGGCGCCAGCGACGACAAAGCGGTGTTCGATGCCGCAGGCCTTGAAGCGGCCGCTCCAGAAGCTGCCGAGCTCGACCGGGCTGTCCACCAGTTCGTCGTAGTCGGCCGCCTGGTACAGGCCAAAGCCGCGCTTGTCGATCTTGATCGGCGCCAAGCCGGTGGCCGCCTGCCAGTCGGCATGGCCTTTGACGGGCACCAGCTGCAGCTGGTGCGGCTGGCTTTCTTGCCCGTGCACGCGCAGGCACAGGCTGGTGCCGTTGAAAAAACCGCGCCGCGCGTCCAGCCAGGCGGCGCGCACCGAGTGGTCAAAGGCGTAGACCTCGTAGCGCAGCGTGAGCGGGGCATCGCCCGCGTTGTCGATTTGCCAAGTGCATTTGTCCAGTTGGGTGACAGCAAGTTTGCGACGGCCCTGTTGAGCGCGCAGGCCCTGCAGGTGCCTGGCGAATTCGCGCACCAGGTAGCTGCCCGGGATCCACACCGGCAGCGACACCAGCTGCTGCGCCGCAGGCGCCGGGATGGTGAGCGTGATGGCGAACAGATGGGCGTGCGGGTCGGCCGCCTCGACGTGGTAGTGCAGGGCAGTCATGGGCACGGTGCGGGTGTTCAGGTGGCGCCAGCGGCCAGGAAGCAGCTGAGGCTGGAGACGATGGTCAGTTGCAGGCGCATGGGCAGCCAGGGGGCCAGGCCGGCAGCCGGCCAGGTCTTGCGGTCGACCAGGTAGCAGCCGATCAGCACAAAGCCCAAGAGCGGCAGGCCGGCGAAGGCCGGCATCATGACGCCGATCCAGGCCAGCAGCGAAGGCAGCACGCCCCAGCTGAAATGTACTGGCGGCGCGTTGTGCATGGTGATGGCGTTGCGAAAGCCCACGCCCCAGTGGATGCCGCCGAGAAAGGACACGATCACACCGCCATAGGCCTGCATCGACAGCGCCACATAGGGGTGCAGGTCTTCGCCCACCACCCACAGGCACAGCGCGAGAAAAACGAAGGGGATCAGGCCGGCGTAGCCGAGGCGGCGGATCAGGGTCCAGGTGCGGTCTTCGGGGGGCTGCAAGTCCATCATGTCACTTCAAAGCATCACTTGACCTGGGCCAGCTGGTTTTCGATTTGCGCCAGCGGCACGGCGCCGACCACGCGCGAGCCGTCGGCGAAGAACAGGGTGGGCGTGCCGG
>JACCDU010467201.1_pt1 | contig 10444 bp, 9 predicted proteins | sample 7446081 | NCBI WGS metagenome assembly JACCDU01 (sample SAMN15323447, study PRJNA562643) | freshwater metagenome | isolation source: river surface water | place: USA:Blue River Watershed | collected 2017-08-17
CCGTTGGCTACCTTGACAGCGTGGAGGGCATGGTCAACCTCGACGGCCAGGCCGTGCGCGTGGCCGGCCAGACGACCAACGCCTTCAACCTGGAGGACATCAACACCACGAACCTGTCGGCCTTCACCGGCACGGCGGTGTTCAAGCCCGTGAGCACCTGGGCCACGCTGGGCCGCATCACCGGCTACAGCGTCGGCGGCGGCGAGGCCGAGAAGCTGGACGACACGGTGCTGCTGGACGACATCAAGCAAGAGCTGTCGGGCCTGCTGGCCGCGCAGACCGTCAGCTTCAACTTGAACGCGCTGACCATCAGCGACAGCGCCATGACCACGCTGCGCAAGACGGCGCGCGATGCCGGCTACCTGGTCTTCCGCATCACGCTGAAGGACGGCAACGTCCGCGTGTTCCGCGGCCAGCCCAGCCTGCCCGGTGAGGACGTGCAGAAGGGCGCCATCGGCACCGGCTCGTTCAGCGTCACGATCAAGGGCTTCGTGATTGAGGGCGCGGCCTGATGAGCGAGCACTCGGCGCTGATCCGCCAGCTGCTGGCGGCCCGCGAGCACTGGGTCGACATCGAAGCCGGCAAGGCGGTGAAGTTCCGCCGCCCGCTGGAAGGCGAGTTCGAGGGCATGTTCCGCGGCACGCCGCGGCGCTTCCGCGTGCTGCTGGAAGACGTGCGGCGCTTCGCCATCGACTGGCGCGGCTTCACCGAGGCCGACCTGCTGGGCAAGGGTGTCGGCAACGACGACCCGCTGCCTTTCGACGCCGAGGTCTGGGGCCTAGCCGTGGGCGACAACCTCGACTGGCTGCAGGCCGCCGCCGCCGGGCTGGAAGACATCCTCGCCAAGCGGCTGGAGTCGCGCCTGGCCGCCCGGGGAAACTCGTCCGCCACCTCGACGCCGAGCACGCCAGCGCCGACGGTGGCGGCAGCGCCCTAGACCTTGGCGACGACGACGATGACCCGCTGCCCGAACTCACCTTCGAGCAACGCGCGGCCGCGCAAGCGCGCGCCATTCTGGCCAACGGCATGGGCGGCATCGACTGGGGCGGCCTGCCCATGGTGTGCGCCTACCTTGGCGTCCAGCACGTCGAGCCCTTCATGGACGCGCTGACCGTGCTGCTGACCTATGACCCGCCGCCGCCACCCGGCGGCAAGGACTGACCCATGGCAAACGACCTCACAGCCGAATCGCTAAGGCTGCTGGTGACGTACGACCCGGAAACGGGCGAGCTTCGCCAGCGCAATGCAACCGGTCGCCACGGGTGCTGGAAAGCTGGCCGCGCGATGGGAAGCCTTGCGCCAACCGGCTACATCACGATCCGCCTGCAGCGTCGTCTGCATCAGGCGCATAGGCTCGTGTGGCTGTATGTGCGCGGCGAATGGCCGAAGCATGACATCGACCACATCAACGGCGTTCGCACTGACAACCGCATCGAGAACCTCCGGGACGTTCCGAACGAGGTCAACAGGCAGAACACCAAGCGCGCTCGGATCGACAGCGTGACTGGCGTCCAGGGCGTTCGATACGACGCTCGTCGTTGTCGCTATGTGGCGCAGATCAAGCACAAAGGCCGCAGCCACTACCTCGGGTCGTTCGGTGCCGCTGAAGCTGCCCGCGCCGCGTACGTTGCCGCCAAGGCGAGGCTTCATCAAGGATGGGTGCCGCCGGATAACGACAAGAAGGAGGCGCCGTAATGTCCCTCGCAACTCTCAGTGTGGACCTGGAGGCCCGGCTCGCCAAGTTCGAGCAGGGCATGGACCGGGCCGGCCGGTTGCTCGAGAAGCTGGGCGCCGGGGCCACCACGGCCGGCGGGCGCATCGCCGAGATCTTCACCGGCAACTTGGCGGCCGATGCTGCGGCTCAGGCCTTCCAGCGGCTGATCACTTTCTTTCCGCAGGTGGCCGACGGCGTGCTGGCCATCAAGGATCTGGCCGAGGCCACCGGCAGCAGCGTGGAGAGCATCAGCGCGCTCGACGACATCGCGCGCCGCTCTGGCGACAGCCTGCAGGCGGTGGAAGGCGTGCTGATCAAGTTCAACGCCGCGCTGAAGGAGGCCGACGGCAAGAACGGGGTCAGCCAGGCGCTGCAGGCCCTGGGCTTGAATGCCAAGGAACTGCGCGACCTGGACCCGGCCGAGGCCCTGCAGCGCACCGCGCAGGCGTTGAACGGCTTTGCAGACGACGGCAACCGGGCGCGGCTGACGCAGGAACTGTTCGGCAAGGGCGTGAAGGACGCGGCCACCTTCCTGCGCGACTTGGCCGAGGCCGGTCAACTGAACGCCACGGTCACAACCGAACAGGCAGAGGAAGTCGACAAGTTCAACAAGCAGATTGCCAACCTCCAGACGAACGTCGTTGGTGTCGGCAGAGCCATCACGTCCGAACTGTTGCCGCCGCTGAACAACTGGATTGAGAAGGTGAAGTCGGCTGACTTCTCCAAGTTCTTCAGCCTGCTCAAGCAAGAGATCAAAGCAAACGTGGCGTCCGACGAACTGGCCCGCGTGGCATCTCGCATCGAAAGTCTGCAAACCACAATCGACGCCGGCAATGGCACGCCCAACATGCTGCGCAATCTCAGCAATCTGAAGATTGAAGCGGCAAGGCTAACCAAAGAAGCAATGGCAGCGAGCGACGCAATCAAGGGCATTGTTGGTGTCACGCCACCACCAAATGCCGGCGGTGGTCGTGGCTTTGTGAACCCCCCCGTGGCAAAGCCAAGTGTTGGAGTCCTTGGCGACAAGCCGGCGAAACTGAGGGAGGCAAAGACAGCCTTCGAGGACTACCAGCAGACGCTGACCCGCGGCCTGGCCGACCTGATCAACCGCACGGACACGGTGAAGCTGGCCGAGCTGAATGCGCAGTTCGACAAGCTCACCGAGCTGGCCGCTGCCGGGCTGGACCCGAAGATCGTCGAGCAAGTGCAGCGCCTGCTGGTGCCGCCCGCCGGAGCCAACGCCGGCCCGCCGCTGCCGGAGTCGCTGGCGCGGGTGAACGATCTGCTGCTGCAGACCGACAGTGCCAAGCTCGCCGCGGCTGCCAGGGACGCCGCGCTGCTGCGCGAGGAGCTGAGCCGCACCGCATCGGGCTCGGCCCGCTTCCAGCAGCTGCAAGACGCGCTGCTGGATGTCGAGACCACGATCACCGAGCTGTCGGGCACGTTCCCGGCGTTCTTCCAGGAAGTCGACCAGCAAGCTCAAGCCACAGCCAACGTCATCGAAGGCGCGCTCGGCAGTTCCTTCCGATCCATCCTCGACGGCAACTTCAAGGACATCGGCAAGATGTGGGGCAACCTGCTGCTGGACATGATTTCGCAGGCTGCTGCGGCCGACTTGGCGAACAAGCTATTCGGCAGCCGCGACTCGCAGGGCAACCGCAGCGGCGGCGGGTGGTTCGACCTGGCCGTCAAGTTCCTGACCAGCGCCAAGGGCAACGCCTTCGGGCCGGGCGGCGTGCAGGCATTCGCCACAGGCGGCGTCGTCAACGGCGCGACGCCGTTCACTTTCGGCAGCGGCCGGATGGGCGTGATGGGCGAGGCCGGCCCCGAGGGCGTGTTGCCGCTCAAGCGCGACGGTCGCGGGCGCCTGGGCGTGATGGCCAGCGGCATGGGGCAGCAGGTGGTGGTGAACAACGTCACCAACCTGACCTTGAGCGGCGACCCCAACCCGGCGACGCTGGCCGCCATGCAGTCCATGCTGGCCAAGCGCGACCAGAACCTCGCCCGCACCTTGAAGCAAGGCAACCTGGGGTAACGCATGGCCACCATCGACTGGCCCACCACGCGGGCCTTCACGCCGGCCCGCATGAAGCTGGGCGTCAGCGTCCCCAAGGCGGCATGGGCGGCGCCGTGGACGGGGCAGGTGCAGAGCATCAGCCACCTGTCCGACCGGCTGATGTGCACGCTGACGCTGCCGCCTTGCAACCCGGCGAACGCGGCACTGCGAGAGGCCTTCCTGTTCAGCCTGGCCAGCACGGGCGACTGGGTGCGCATGCGGCACTGGCAGCGCCCCATCCCGCTGGGCACGCTGCGCGGATCGCCCACCGTGCAGGCCAACGCCGCGGCAGGCGCGCGCACGCTGAGCGTGCAGACCACCTCGGGCGCCACGATGCTGGGCGGCGACATCCTGGGCGGCGGCGGGCAGCTGATCCTGGCGGCCTACGAAGGAGCCACAGCCAACGGCAGCGGCGTCATGTCGCTGCCCCTTTCGGTGCCGCTGCGTGTGGCCTTGTCCTCTGGCGCCGCGCTCACTTGGTCGTCGCCCACGGCGACGTGGCAACTGGCCACGGATCAGATCGACCTGGACTACATCTCCCGCCGGCTGCAGGACGGCGTGGACATCCCGCTTCGAGAGGTGTTCTGACGTGCGCACCCTGAACAGCACCGCGCTCGCCCTGCTGGCGCGCATCGAAGCCGGCGAGCAGATCCCGCTGGTGCAGCTGGTAGTGATGGACTTCCTCAGCCCGCTGCGCTACACCACAGCAGGCCACCACATCGTGTATGGCGGCGACACCTACTACAGCGCCGGCTTGGGCACGATCGAGCCCATCGAGGACGTGACCGGCGACGTCCAGGCCCTGCAGTTCAGTCTGCCCGGCGTGTCGGCCGAGCAAATCGCGCTGGCGCTGACCGAGCCCGTCGAAGGCACCGACGTCAGCGTGTACGACGCGCTGCTGGACCCAGACACCGGCGAAGTGGCAGACGCCGTGCTGGCATGGTCCGGCACCCTGAACGTGCCCAGCATCGAGGACGGCAGCACCGCCACAGTCATCGTGACGGCTGAGCACTACGGCATGCTGGCCCTGCGCCCCAAGCCCAGCCGCTACACCGACGACGAGCAGCAGCGTCTGTACTCCGGCGACACCTCGCTCGACATTGACCCGCTCACAGACGCCGGCCCCATCGCGTGGCCCGCGGCGAGCTTCTTCAAGCAATGAGCCGCCTGCACCACATCAGCCAGCTGCGGCCGGCTGGGGCCGCGCATCGCCTGCACGAGTTGGTGCTAGAGCGGCATGACCAGCCGTTTGCCTGGGGCATCCGCGACTGTTGCCTGTGGGCCGCCGACGCGGTGCACGCCGTAACCGGCCGCGACTTGGCCAGCGACCTGCGCGGCAGCTACTGGAGTGCGCGGCAGGCCGTGCGCGTGGTGCGCAACGCGGGCGGCATGGTGCCGATGCTGACGGCGCGGCTCGGTGAGCCCATCGACGAAGCCGAGGCCATCGACGGCGACGTGTGCCTGCTGCTTCCAGAGGCGCACGAACACGTGCCAGGCCTGGGTGCGTTGGGTGTCCTGTGGCGTGGCTCAATCTTGGCTCAGGGTGACCGCGGCCTGTCTGTGATGCGCACGAACTGTGCGCAGGTCTGGTGGGGGGTGAGCCCGTGAGCAAGGCCGGCAACTACATCGTCGCGGCGGCCTACTTCGTCGCGGGCTACTACACCGGGAACCCCGGGTACATCCAGATGGGCTATGCGGCCCTCGCGTCTGGCGCCATTGCCTCAGACCGCGAGCGCAAAGCCCGCAACCGGGCGCGCGATGCGTACAACGCCAGCCTGCAGGACCGCATGGTCATGCTTGACCTGCAGCCCAACGCGCCGCGCACGCTGGCGCTTGGCCGGGTGCGTGCCGTCGAAGGCGTGCGGCGTCGCTGGTCCAGCGGCGTCAATAGCGAGAAGCTGACGCTGATCGTGTCTTTTGCCGGGCACGAGATCGACGCCTTCGAGACGTTCTGGTTCAACGACATCGAGCTGACTCTCGACGGCGACGGCTACGTCCAGACCGCGCCCTACCTGCGCACGGATGCGCGCACCGACTCGATGACGGCAACGGCCGACGGCAGCGGCGATGCCACGGTCACGATCACCAGCACACCCGTCAGCGGCAGCGAAGTCACCGCGGTCTACGTCAGCGGCACCGGCGACGCGCAGACGCAAGGCGAGTGCACGGTCACGCATGACACCGGGCTGGTGTACGACATCAGCGGCGCCATCGCTGGATCGACCATCACCGTGACCTGGCAGACCACCACTGCCACGTCTTACGCCCGCATCCGCCCGTACCTGGGCACGGCGACGCAGAACGTCGGCAGCGACTTGGCAGCCGATTACCCGGGCAAGATCACCAGCACCGACAAGTTCGCGGGCATCGCGCTGGCCGTCATCGACCTGGAATACAGCGACGACGTGTTCCCGCAGGGCATCCCGAACATCACCGCCACCTTCCGAGGCGCCAAGTGCCTGGACCCGCGCACCAGCACCACCGCCTGGACGGAGAACCCTGCGCTGCACGCCTACCACTATGCGCGTTGGGCCAACGGCTGGAACGTGCCGGTCGGCAAGATCCGCACGCAGGACGTGGAGGACGCGGCCGACGAGTGCGACACGTCGACCGTGTTCACGCTTGGCGTCGACGACGTGACCCTGCCGCGCTACCGCTGCGGCATCGTGCTGAGCACCGACGCTGACCCGCGCAGCAACATGGGCGCCATCATGGAGACGATGGCTGGCCGCTGGGGCTGGGCCGGCGGCACGCTGCGCATGCGCTGCGGTCGCATGGCCGCACCCACGTGGGCAATGGACGAGTCATGGATCGCCGCGCCGCTTGGCGCCGGTGGCCAGCCGGGCAGCGGCACGGTGGTGCGCATCAGCAACGGCGTGCCGCGCGACGAGAAGGTCAACCACGTGGCCGGCACCTGCGTGGACCCCGACCAGCGCTACCAGGCCCTGCCGTACCCCACCGTCCGCGACACGGTGCTGATTGCCGCCGACGGCGCCGAGTACCGGCTCGACGCCGACCTGCCCGGCGTGAACCACATCGCCCACGCGCAGCACCTGGCCAGCATCGCCATCCGCGAAGGGCAGGCGCCGCTGCGGCTGGAGGTGACGTCGAACCTGTCGGCCTACCGTTGCGAGCTGTTCGCCGTGGGCGAGGTCACGCTCGACCGCTACGGCATGACCGACAAGACCTTCGAGGTCATCGGCTGGCGCTGGCGGCCGGCTGACGGGGTGATGCTGCGGCTGTCCGAGATCACCGCCGCGATATTCGAGCCGGTCGACACGCTGAACGGCCGCGACCCTGCGCCGAACGGCGACCTGCCAAACCCGTGGGAGGTGGAGCAGATCGAAGGCGTGGCCGTCGAGAGCGGCACCGATGAGCTGACCGACACCAGCATCATCACGCGCACCCGAGTGACGTGGGACGCAGCGGTGAGCCAGGCCGTGCGAGTGGGCGGGCGCATCGAAGTGCAGTACACCCTGGCCGCCAGCGCGCTGCCAACCGGCGAGTGGCCCAGCGTCATGGAGCAGGGCGACAGCACCAGCACCACGATCGCGGGCCTGCTGACGGGTCGCTTCTACCTGTTCCGCGTGCGCGCCATCAACAGCTTGGGCGTGCGTGGCCCTTGGTCGGCGCAGGTGCTGCACCAAGTGGCGCTGCCGCCAGGCCTTGGCGGCGGCACGCTGCGCCTGACAACCGACCGCTTCCCTTACTTCCTGTTCGCCGACGGCACCACGCACACCGCCAGCGCCCCGGGCGACGGCACGCTCACCATCACCGCAGCGCTGGCCAGTCTGGTGGGCACGCCCACGTTCACGGCCGAAGCGTTCAACGCCAGCAACGCCAGCCTGGGCACGTTCACGCTGGGCGGCAGCGGCCTGGCGCGCACCATGACGGCCGCGCAGTTCACCAGCCTGGGCACGAGCGGCAGCGTGCGCAGAGTGGTCGTTACCGCCACGCTGGGCAGCGCCACCGACAGCCTGACGGTGTTCCGCCAGGACAGCACCACGACGGCGCCGCGCATCTTCCTGGACAACCCCGTCGCGCAGGTGCCCACCGACGAGGCGGGCGAGTTCGGTGACTACAGCGGCGCGGCAACCGGCGTGCTGGTGTACGCCGGCACCTCCGACGTCACCAGCACCTACACCTTCGCCATCACGCCGGACGCTGGCGTCACAGCCACCATCAACGGCGGCGCCGGGCCGGTGTCGGGCACCGGCAGCGTGGCCGTGGCCGTGAGCAACAGCACCATCGACGACGCGGCCGTGCTCATCACCACCAGCGGCCCCGGCGTGCTGACGGCCACCTTCCGCGTGCTCAAGAGCAAGGCCAGCGGCGCCGGCTACACCGCCTACTTCGAGCCGCGCACTGAGATCGTGCTGCCGGTCAACGCCGACGGCATCACCGTCTCCACCTTCGCCGACGCCTGGAGCACGCTGCGCATCATCAAGGGCGGCACGCTGGACGACACGGCGCAGTGGTCGCTTAGCAAGGTGGATACCAACGTCACCAGCACGCTCACCGGCGCACGGGTGGACATCACCGCCATGCCAGGCCTGGGGCAGACCGGCACCACCACGTCGGCCAGCTTCAGCAACGCCACGGGCTGGACGCGCCCGCAGAGCATGGTCTACGGCGGCGGCGTGTACCTGATCCTGGGCTACCACGCCAGCACCGACTTCACGCACATCAAGCGCAGCACCGACTTCAGCACCTGGACCGACATCAACACCGGCGTGTCTGGCCAATGGCAGTTTGGCGACTACGGCAACGGCCGATTCATCCTGCCTGACTGGGATGCCGTCACCGCGGCCTACATCCAAAGCACCGACGGCGGCCTGACGTGGACGACCGGCAGCTTCGGCATCTCACAGCAGTGGTCGTGCATCCACTACGGCGGCGGCCTGTGGATGGCCGGCGCGCTGGGCAGCGCCACCGGGCGCATCAGCAGCAACGACGGCAGCAGCTGGTCCAGCATCACATTCCCGGCCGTGCCCAACCGGCTGCAATACGCCGCCGGCCGCTGGTACTTGGAAAGCACCGGGCAAGACTGGTACGTCAGCAGCAACAACGGCACCAGCTGGTCGAGCGCGCTGACGGCCATCGCGTTTGCCTCCTACGTGCGCGGCGTGTCGGGCCGGGCCGTGGCGGTGATGAGTAGCGGCGGCGTGGCCAAGTACACCGAGAACGGCACCACGTGGACCACGGTTCAGATGGCCAGCACGGCGTCGCCCATCCTGGCGCAAGTGGTGCGCGGCGTGCTGTACGTGGTGGGCTCCGGCGGCGGCGTGCAGTTCACGTCCGACGGCCGCACCTGGCGCAGCACCGGCGGCACCGCAGCCACCAGCTACAGCAACACCGGCAGCCGGCTGATGGGCGCCGACATGGACCTGAGCACGCTGCGCGGCCTGGACATCAGCGGCACCACCGGGTCGTGGCGCAACACGCCGCTGCTGGCCACCAGTGACGACACCGGCGCCGTCACCGTCACCGCCACCAAGGCCGGCGAGCTGGACATCGTGCGCGCGCTGCCGGTGCGCAAGGCCGGCGCCAATGCCGACGTGTACACCAGCCAAGCCACGCCGGCCAGCGTGCTGCTGCCGTCCACGTCCGACGGCGTGGTCACCAGCTACGCGGCCGGCGTGGTGGTGGCGCAGATCAACAAGAACGGCGTCGACGACACCGCAAACTGGACGATCACCTGGACGACGACCAACCTCACGCCCAGCAGCGGCAGCGGCGCCACGGTGACGTTGACGGCCATGACGGACGGCATCTTGTCGGGCCTGATCAGCTTCACCGCCACCAAGCCGGGCGCTGCGGTCATCACCGGGCAGGTGGGCGTCTTCAAGAGCTACGGCGTCGAAAGCAGCGGCCCGCGCATCGGCGCGGCGTTCAACGCCATCACGGCCACGGCGACGTTCATCGGGCTCAAGTTCGTGGGCGACGGCCGTTTCCAGATCAAGGTCGGGTCCGGCGGTTCGTACACCGACGCCGGACAGTGGGCCGGCGCCATCCGATCGAGCAACGCAAGCACCTACTGGATTCGAGTCGACGCTACCGGCCACAGCCTGGCCAGCGGCACCACAGGCACGTGGCTGGCCATGACCAGCGACCGCGAGTACACGCTCAGCGACGCCACCAGCGGCACGCACCGCACCGACCTGCAGGTGAGCATCGGCACCAGCAGCAGCGGCGCGAATGCGGTGCTGGCCAGCGGGGCGTTGCAGCTCATCGTTCCTTGACGGAGTGACCGATGCCCGATAAGCAGCCCGGCTTCAGCCGCATTGTCGACAAGCCGCCGGCCTCCGGTTGGGACCAGGAGGTCTTCGAGCACCAGATGGGCATGGTGATGGAGCGCGTCGATGACGTTGCTCAGGCGGCGCTGACGCCGCAGCAGCTGACCACCGCAGTGCGCGATGGCATCACCGCCGCATTGTCGGACCCGGCCACTTGGGCGGCGGCGGTAAGCGGCATGCGCGCCAGCACCGAGGAGCACGCAGGCCGGTGGATGGTGGGCGCCGTGTGGGCGGTGATCCGCAAGCTCGCGCTGTTCACGATGGCCGGCTTGGTGGTGTACAGCATTGGCGGTTGGTCTGCGCTGTCGGCCTTGTGGAAGACCATCTGGGGCAGCCAGCCGTGACCCCTGACCAGCTGCGCGCCGCCACTGGCTGCAC
>JACCDU011378908.1_pt1 | contig 10439 bp, 16 predicted proteins | sample 7446081 | NCBI WGS metagenome assembly JACCDU01 (sample SAMN15323447, study PRJNA562643) | freshwater metagenome | isolation source: river surface water | place: USA:Blue River Watershed | collected 2017-08-17
ATACGCTTATCTCGCATGTGAGGATTAGATGGCTAATACTTCTTTTTCCGGCCCGGTACGTTCGCAGAATGGTTTTGAGACCATCTCTGTCAATTCTTCTACCGGTGCTGTCACGGTCGGTCCCGCATTCTCCAGTTCGGGCGTAGTTGCGGCCCCTGTATCGCTGGCTGATGGTAATGCTTCGCTGACCGCCGCTGTTAACGCTGGCCGGATCAACATTGTCCCCAACGGTACTCAGGACAACACCTATACTCTTCCGACGCCTGTTGCAGGGCTGATGTTTACGTTCGTGTATGGCGGCGGTGCTGCTGACGCTACGGACTTCATCATCAACACCGGGTCGAACACCAATTACTTTATCGGTGGTGTTGCGTTTAACGATACCGATGATGGTGCTGCGTCTGTTGTGTTCTCGGATGGGAACTCTAATAGCAAGCTTCAGGTCAACGTCCCGGCTGCTGCGCAGATCAACGTTCTGGCGATTAATGGAACCAACTGGCAGGTGTGGGGTAGCGTCACTGGTGCAACTGCTCCTGCGTTTGCTGACCAGTAATAGGAGTCCGTCATGCAATATGACGTATGGGCAGTAACGCCTGCGACGGACGATGCCTATTATCGGGCAAATGCGTCTATTGCAGATGCTGGCGCGCTTTCCCTGCTAACGAATACGGTCGGGCCTAACGGATACGGGTATAAAGTCATCATCACTTCCGCGGGTGATGACTCCGGTATCACTTTCACCATTACCGGTATCAAAGTTGGTGATCTGACCAACACGGTTGTCAGTGAGACGTTGACTGGGCCTAATGCCACGACCGTCACCTCGTCTAACTACTACGCCCGTGTTGATTCCATCACGGCTAGCGGTGCATCGGCGGGTAACGTAAAGATCGGTACCACCGGAAGTCTTGCTCTTCCACGGACCCGGATCAAAGGTTTGTACTACGTTGGAACCGGCACCGCAGGTTCTATTAAGTTCAACACCAATGATCTTGCTAGCGCCTTACGGCTTCAAGTCAACACACCCGCTTCTGCTTTGGCTGTAAACAGTTTGTACATGGCAGCAGAGGGCATTTTGACTACGTTAGGGTCTAACCAAGATTACTGTGTAGTTACGCTGACTAACGTCACGTACTGCACAATCATCTGCGGGTAGAGCATGGCTAAGAAAGGCATGGGGATTGAGACTTCTATTAAGTCTGGCAATTTCCGGCCTACCAAGCAAGGTGCCGGGATGACGGAGAAAGGTGTAAAAGCCTTCCGCCGTGCTAATCCCGGTTCTAAGCTACAAACCGCTGTCACGGAAGACAAACCATCTCCTGAAAGAGCTAAGCGCAGGAAGTCGTTCTGTGCTCGCTCGGCGGGGCAGATGAAACAGTTTCCAGAGGCAGCAAAAGACCCCAACAGTCGGTTGCGGCAAGCCCGAAAACGATGGAAATGTTGAGATGGAATCAACAGTTTGGAACCTGTTGCTTACAGGCGCTATCGGTATTGTGGGTTATATCCTACGAGAGAAGTCTCAGGAACTTACTAGAGTTACTATTCTTCTCAATAAAACCAGAGAAGAAGTAGCGAAAGAGTACGTCACCAAGGTTGAGGTTCATGCAGACATCAACCGGGTACTAGACAGGTTAGACAGGTTAGAAGTCAAGATTGACCGGTTTATGGAGGCACACCGTGCCAACCCGCAGCGCTAAACAAGAACGGTTAATGCAGGCAGTTGCTCACAATCCAAAGTTTGCAAAGAAAGTTGGAATCCCTCAATCTGTCGGCAAGGAATTTGTCGGTAAATCCAAAGGTGGCGAGATGAAAGAATCGAAAGCTATGATGGGTAAAGAGATTGCCTTTATGAAAAAGAAAGGCGCTCCCAAGTCCATGATCAAACATGAGATGGCCGAGGCCGGGATGAAGAAAGGCGGCTACGCCAAAAAGATGGCGTCTGGCGGTTTGGCTGCTGGGCATAAAGCTGCTGACGGTATTGCCAAGAAAGGCAAAACCAAAGCTATGCAGGTGAAGATGATGGGCGGCGGGAAGTGCTGATATGCCTAACTATCGTAAACCTACCGAAAAAGAGCGGGCTAAGTTAGAACAGTCCCGTGAGATGATGCAGAAAGGTATTGCTGGTGAGCAAGACTTACTGTCTCGCCTGATGCCTACGATGGCTAAGTCTGCCCGGGATGAGATCCGTGCAGCCAAGGCTATGCGTGAGTCTGTGCCTGAATCCGCCCGGGAGTACGAGGCTTATCAAGAAGCCGGATACGCCAAAGGCGGTTCAGTTAGCTCTGCATCTAAGCGGGCAGATGGCTGTGCTCAGCGGGGCAAGACCAAAGGAAGGATTATTTAAAATGTTGGGCAAAAAACGTACCCCTGTTGCACCGCCTCCTGTAGTACAGCGAGCGCTTGCCAAAAATGCCGCTCCAACAGTACAGCGCCCTGCTGCTATTCCAACTCCGTTGCCGCCGCAATCTCGGTCAAGTCTTTCTAGGGCGCTTGGCACGCCAACCAATGTTATGGCGCAACGAGATGCAATGAACGCTGCTAAAAATGCTGAACAAGCGCGGATGAGCGCAGATTCAATGCAAGCAGCAAAAGATGCTGAAGTAGAGAAAGCGCGCGTAAATGATTACTTTATGAGAGGCGACCCTAGCAGTTCATACTATCCCCCGTCGCCTAGTGGCTTCAATATGGGGATGAAAAAAGGCGGAGCTGTAAAAGGATACGCCAAAGGCGGAATGGTTGGATCTGCTTCTAAACGAGCCGATGGTATTGCCCAGCGTGGTAAAACACGCGGCAAACTTATCTAAGGCGTAAACGTTTACACTTGGAGGTATTGTAGATGCTAGCCTCACGTGGCATGGGTGCGATTAACCCCAATAAGATGCCTAAGCCTAAGCGCAAGCAACGGCGGGATGACACTGCTTTCTACGAGTATGCAGAAGGTGGGAAAGTCAGCCGTGTGAACGAAGCTGGCAACTACACTAAGCCCGGGATGCGTAAAGCCTTGTTCAACAAGATCAAGGCGCAAGCGGTTCAGGGTACAGGTGCAGGGGAATGGTCGGCCCGTAAGGCCCAGCTTCTGGCTAAGCAATACAAGGCTAAGGGCGGTGGTTATCGTGGCTGAAAACAAAAAATCTAGTTCGAATTTTAATCTGGGTATGGATGCTCTTATGCGAGCAAAAGATATCCGAGAAAAAATTAAAGAACAAAGCAGTTTACCCTTAGGGGGTAAAGCATCAAAAATGGGAGAGGGTTTGTATAGTCGCAATCGGAAAGCGGCTGAAGAGGCTTATGATGCTCTTCAAAACCTTCGTGAAGAAGAAGCCGAAATGTTAGAAGATCGCGCTAAGAAAAATATGGATGTTGAGCAAAAAGCATCCGGTGGCATTGTAGGCTCTGCATCTAAGCGCGGTGACGGTATAGCGCAGCGCGGTAAAACTCGCGGCAGAATGGTGTAATGAAAGCTCCGCAGAAATCGCTCAAGGACTGGACAGCTCAGAAATGGTCTACCAAGTCCGGTAAACCGTCATCTAAGACGGGCGAGCGGTATCTACCAGAGGCAGCTATTAAGTCTCTTAGCCCGCAAGAGTACGCAGCAACTACGAAGGCCAAGCGAGCCGGGAAAGCCAAAGGCAAGCAGTTTGTAGCCCAGCCTAAAAAGATAGCTGAAAAGACAGCGAGATTTAGATGACCACCTCCGGCACCACGTTATTTAACCTCGAATTTACGGAAATCGCTGAAGAGGCGTTTGAGAGGGCTGGCCGGGAAATGCGGTCAGGTTATGACTTGCGTACAGCCCGCAGGTCTATGAACCTGATGACGATAGAGTGGCAGAACCGTGGTATCAACATGTGGACCTTTAACCAAGGTGCCATTACGTTGACTCCCGGTCTTAATACGTACGCCCTTCCTTTAGACACGATTGACCTGTTAGAGCAGGTTATCCGGACGGGAGCTAATTCCTCGTCCACACAGGCAGACTTAAACATCACCCGTATCAGCGTATCTACATACGCTACGATCCCTAATAAGTTACAACAAGCCAGACCTATTCAGGTTTGGATTCAGAGACTTTCAGGATCTGTAAGCCCGACAGGGGCTACGTTGTCGGGATCTATCAATGATTCCACGACAACTATCACTTTAAGCTCTACTGCCAACTTACCGTATGCCGGGTTTATCCGGATTGATTCCGAAGATATCGCTTATGGATACCTAGACGGGAATACGCTAGGTAACGTATTTAGAGCGCAGAACGGGACAACTGCTGCTTCTCATACAAGCGGTACGGCTGTCTACAACCCGAATCTTCCTGCTATCACTGTTTGGCCCACGCCGGATAACACGCAGACGTATCAATTCGTATATTGGTACTTAAGGCGTGTACAGGACGCCGGAGCAGGTTTACAGACGGCAGATATGAACTTCAGGTTCTTACCTTGCTTAGTAGCAGGGCTTGCATATCACATTGCAATGAAAGTGCCTGAGCTTATGAACCGTGTACCCATGTTGAAAGAGGTATACGACGAGCAGTTCAATATTGCAGCCGGGGAAGACCGTGAAAAAGCGGCTACCCGGTTCGTTCCGAGACAGATGTTTATTGGCGGCGCTAGCTCTTAATCATGGGGAATCAATTTGCTAGCGGCAAAAAAGCGATTGCAATGTGTGATCGCTGCGGCCAGCAATTTAAACTTCATAGATTAAAAGAAGAGATAATTAAGACAAAGAGATACAATCTTCTGGTATGCGAAGAGTGTTGGGATCCGGATCACCCCCAGTTGCAATTAGGGATGTATCCTGTAGACGATCCGCAGGCTTTGCGCAATCCCAGAAGGGATACGACGTATGTAACGTCGGGAACGAATGATGACGGCTTCCCTTCCGGTGGATCTAGGGATATACAGTGGGGATGGAACCCGGTTGGCGGAGCAAGTTCTAGTGACGCTGGATTGACACCTAATTATCTTGTAGCCATCACATCTGTTGGAACTGTGTCAGTAGTAACAACGTAGGAGTTATCATGGACGCCAAGAAAGCGGTTCACAAACACGAGAAAGCGATGCACCCCGGTAAACCTCTTACGAAGTTTGCTCGCGGCGGGAAGACCAATCTCCAGATGAAAGAGATGGGTCGCGGTCTTGCCAAGGTCGCTAACCAGATGAAGTCGGTTCGCAAAGTACCCAAGGCGGGGATCTAAGATGAAAACCAAACAGCCCAAACCTGCCCCCAAGGTAGACCTTAAGAATTCTGGATACCCGGAAAAGAACGTTAAGACTTCCGGCGTCAAGATTCGCGGTACTGGGGCGGCGACTAAAGGTGTAATGGCCCGGGGGCCGATGGCGTGAATTACACTGATTTAGTAGCCAACGTTCAAGACATTGTTGAAAATACTTTCACCAATGATCAGATGGCTATGCTGGTCAGGCAGGCCGAACAGAAGATCTATAACACTGTTCAAATTGCCAACCTGCGTAAGAACGTCTATGGACAGTTGACTGCTAACAATCAGTATCTTTCGGCTCCTACGGACTTTTTGTCTACTTATTCCCTCGCGGTCATTACCGGGGTGACGGGTGGTGATATCAATACAGGCACCTATGCGTACCTGTTGAATAAAGACGTAAACTTTATTCGTGAAGCTTACCCGCCACCCAACTCTAAAGGCGTTCCTCAGCATTATGCTATCTTTGGCCCTCGGTCAGATTTAGAGACGGAATTGTCTTTTATTGTCGGTCCAACGCCGGATGCGGCGTATTACGTTGAGCTTCATTATTACTACTACCCTGAGTCTATCGTTACCGCTGGAACTACGTGGCTGGGCGATAACTTTGATTCTGCTTTATTGAACGGAACAGTAGTAGAAGCCGCCCGGTTTATGAAGGCAGAACCTGATCAGATTGCCCTGTACAACGACATGTATGGTCAATCGTTGTTACTGCTCAAGAATCTGGGTGATGGCAAGCAGAGGATGGATGCTTACCGTGACGGTCAGGTAAGGAACCCTGTTAAATGATCGTCCAGACCCAGACCACCAGTTTTAAAGCTGAGTTGTATCAGGGGATCCATGACCTGACTACGGACGTACTCAAGCTCGCTCTTTATACAGCGAATGCCAATCTAGACGAGTCAACAACTGTCTACACGACGGCCAACGAGATCACGGGCACGGGGTACAGCGCAGGTGGAAACGTAGTAACCGGCGCTGCGGTTAGTAGCAGTGGGTACACCGCATGGGTGACGTTTAACAACGTACTTTGGGTGCCTGCTGCGTTTACTGCTCGATGTGCGTTGTTGTACAACACGAGCAAGGCAAACCGATCTATCGCTGTTTTGGACTTTGGGTCGGACAAGACCTGTACAGGTACGTTTACGGTCACCATGCCGGGGAATACAGCTACAACGGCTTTGATCCGTTCAAGCAATTGAGGTAAATCATGGAAGAACGCGCAAAAGCGACCGGCAAGTACATCGTCGAATGTTTTGACAAAGACGGTAAGCTGAAGTGGGCGGCAGAGACTCCTAACCTTGTGGTAAATGGTGGCCTTCAATACATGGCCGGAACCGCTCTTACGTCTACCGCACAGATTACTTCTTGGTACATCGGTCTGTATGGATCTGGTTCTACGAACAGTCCTGCCGCTGGTGACACGATGTCATCGCATATTGGCTGGACAGAAGTAACGGACTATACGGAAGCTACGCGTCCTGCTGCTACGTTCGCGGCGGCTACCAATGCTAACCCCTCAGTGGTGACGAATACGGCAAGCAAAGCGGTGTTTTCCATAAATGGGACTACTGTTGTAGGCGGGGCTTTTCTAACGTCCAGCAACACCAAAGGCGGTACGACTGGCACTTTGTTCTCCGCTGCTGATTTCCAAGCGCCGGGGGATCGGTCGGTTGTATCTGGTGATGTGTTGAATGTAACTTATCAATTCAGCCTTTCAGCTTAAGGATGAACCGTGCCCGATGGCGGATGGGGGTCTGGCACTTGGGGCCAAGCCGGGTGGGGGTGCTCGGTTGTAGACCGGGATACCACTGATACCGCCACGGGGACAGATGAGGTATCAAGTCTATATTCCGTTCAATCGTCAATTTTAGAAACCGCGACAGGCGCGGATCAGGTTTCTTCTTCTGCGATCTTCCCGGTTAGCGTAGTAGAAACCGGAAGTGGATCAGACGAGATATCCGGTTCGCTTACAGTCCAACTGTCGGTCATTGAGAGTTCATCTGGTTCGGATCAGATTTCTGGAAGCGTAGCGTTTAGTGTTTCAGTAAGTGAGCTTTTGACAGGTACAGATTCTGTATCTGCCATCTTCAAGCCCAGCGCAAGTATTGCTGAATCCGCCTCGGGCGCGGATGTAGTTTCAGCACTAGCAGTATTTGGTTCTACTGTATTAGAAACCTCAACTGGTACTGATACGGTTAGCACGGGCACAACTTTCCAATCAGCCATACAGGAAGCCGCTACAGGGTTAGATAGCATCTCCGCTATCTTCAAGCCTTATGCGTCTGTTATTGAGTCTGCAACAGGGCAGGATGTTTTTTCTAACATCGGGCAGTTAAACCCGGCAATACAGGAAACCGCAGTAGGCGCGGACGAAATAAATGGCAGATTCTTGTGGGAACCCGTGGATGACACACAAACCGCTAACTGGCAGAATGTGACATCAACGCAAGGTGCAGTTTGGACTTCCAACGCTACATCACAATCTCCTTCTTGGGGATCGGTAACGAACACACAATCACCGGGGTGGGGAACGATAACCAACACCCAGACGCCGGGATGGCAACAAACGGAGCAATAACGTGACGACCCAATACACGCCGATTCTGAAACTTGCCCTGCCTGTCACCGGGGAGCTTTCCGGTACTTGGGGTACTGTTGTTAACGACAACATCACCTCTATGGTTGAGCAGGCGGTAGCCGGGTTGTCCACGATTAATACGTGGACGGCCAACGCTCATACACTTACCACTGCTGACGGTACAAGTTCAGAAGCCCGGTGTGCGATGTTGGTTCTTGCTACCGGGGCAGGTGGCACTGCCCTTACCGCCGCCGGAGAGGTAATCTGCCCAGCAGCGTCTAAGTTGTATGTTGTTAAGAATGGTTCAGCTTACGCGGTTACTGTTAAAACGTCCGCTGGGACTGGCGTAGCTATTCCTGCTGGGGATACGGCGTTTGTATTTTGTGATGGCACCAACGTCAACGCTTGCGTGACCACCATCGTAAATGGTCACATCTCTGGAAACCTGACAGTCGATGGAAACACGACGCTGGGCGACGCTAATACAGACACGATTACCGCTACGGCTCGGTTTAACACCGATCTGCTTCCCTCAACAGATAACGCACGGGATCTTGGTTCGTCTGGTAACTCATGGCGGACCCTGTATTGCGATACGTCTGTGCTGACTGCGTTGGTGACTACTACTAATCTGCAAGTCACTAACATCAAGGCTAACGACGGCACGGCGGCTTTATCTATCGCTGACACAACTGGGAACATCACGGTTACGACTCAGCTTACGGTTGATAACCTCAACCTGTCTGGCAACACCATTTCTTCTACGGACACTAACGGCAATGTCGTTATTGCTCCCAACGGCACGGGGGATGTCTACCTAGATGCAGACACGATCCGCGTAGGCGATGCCGGGGCGAACGTAACGCTCACCTCAAACGGCGCAGGCGATCTGATTCTTAATACGAACGGCGGAACAGACTCCGGTTCGATCACCATCGCTGACGGCGCAAACGGCAACATTACTATCTCGACAAACGGCACGGGCATCACGACGATGACCACGGCTGTGGAGATGTCTGCCACGACTCAGAACATTGCGCTCGGCACTTCTCAGACCTCGGGAACCTTTACCGTAGGCGGGGCTTCTCAGACTGGAAACATCACCCTTGATCAGTCTACTAAAGCTCACACGCTGGCTATTGGAACTGGGGCAACTGAGAACGCTGCAACCAAGATTATCAACATCGGAACCAACGGTGTCAGCGGTTCTACGACTACGATCACAATTGGATCTGCGAACGGAACGACGACTACGTTTAACGGGACGGTTAATGCCACGACCGTTAACGTCACCACGCTCGACCTGACCAACCTCGAAGTCACGAACATCAAGGCCAAGGATGGTACGGCTGCGATGTCGATTGCGGATTCAACGGGGGTGGTGTCGATTACCGCCAACCCCATTCTTTCCGGCGGTACAGCTAACGGTGTTGTCTATCTCAACGCTAGCAAGGTAGCTACGAGTGGGTCTACGCTGACGTTTGATGGGACGACACTTGGGGTGTCAAGCGGAGGTTCTACCCCTGCGCTGCGCGTGTTTGGCTCAGGCACTAGTCAAGGTCAGTTGCAGTTTGGGTCTGTTAACGGGTATTTGATTCAAGGTGGGCCGGACTACCTTGCGATCAATTTCAACACGAACAATGCAACTCGCATGACCCTCACCTCTACCGGCACACTAAACATAGTAGGTGCTGGTACAGCAGGGTCTACACAGGCGGTGTCGTTTAGCGGGTCTGCTCCTGTCGATAGTCTTGTAGTGGCGGCAACTACGGGGAATGTAGGGATTGGGACGAGTTCGCCTGGATACAAGCTGGATGTCTTGGGTGGGGGGCGATTTCAGCAATCCAACTTTTTGGACAACGTGCTGCGCCTATCCACTGGAGCGGCAACGGTCGGAAACTTCAACCGGATTCTTTTCTCCGATCAACTGACCAGTGCGACTGCGGCAATCACAGCATATAACAGTTCTTTTGGAAGCGGGAAAAACTACGCGCTTGGGTTCACAACCAACAGCGTTGAGCGGATATTGCTCGACTCCTCCGGCAACCTCGGTTTGAAGGTGACGCCTAGTGCGTGGAGTGGAGTTAACGGTGTTTTGGAAATGCTTGGCAATGCTTACATCTACAGCACTACTGGTGTGCTGTCTGCCGGGGCCAATGCATTTTTTAACGGCACTAACTGGATTTACAGAACAACACAAGCTGCCAGTCGCTACGAGCAAGTAAACGGTGTCCACCAGTGGAGCACCGCCCCCTCCGGCACCGCAGGAAACGCCATCTCCTTCACCCAAGCAATGACGCTGGATGCTAGTGGGAATTTGGGGTTGGGGACGACTTCGCCGGGGCAAAAGTTGGACGTAGCCGGTGCAGCCAACGTACTGCAAGGCACTGCATACGGCTGGCAAGTCAAAAACAGCGGAGCTATTCGTTCGGGTGCAAACGGTGTTCTGCAAATTAGTGCGGACACTGCGAATGCATACGCTTCTTCTGCCATCAGCTTTGACATTGACGGCAATACTGTCGGCACTTGGGACTCCTCCGGCAACCTCGGTCTGGGGGTGGCGCCGAACACATGGAGTGTTGGAAAAGCTCTTGAACTAGGGTTTGCCGGAAATGCTTTGTGGGGGAACAGTTCCGA
>JACCDU011019533.1_pt1 | contig 10437 bp, 24 predicted proteins | sample 7446081 | NCBI WGS metagenome assembly JACCDU01 (sample SAMN15323447, study PRJNA562643) | freshwater metagenome | isolation source: river surface water | place: USA:Blue River Watershed | collected 2017-08-17
CTCACCTTCTGGTTTAATCTAATTAAATCGTTATCAAGCATACGAATGCGGTCAATCAGCGCGATAAGAATTACATTCGTCTCACCAATTAACGGCATCAATTTATCAGTAACAAATTTATAGATGAACCAAACAAAGTAACCCATGCCCACAGCGGCGACAATAGGAAACCCATACTGTTTTACTAGTTCTGCAATTACAGAAGGATCCATTAATCCCTCCGTGCGTCATTCTTCCCGTCTGCTCGTGCGATTCTATCTAGATCTGGTTTGAGACCTAAAGCGGAACTAACAACAGCATCAACGCGAATAATATCATGGTTCATTGTTTTCACTCGGTTGTCTAACCCCATGATAATACCCTGCATTCCCTTGATTGCTTTAACAACGCTCTCAAGAATGTAGTTGATAACAAAGTATACGAAGACGCCCGCGAGTAATGCACCCGCGATTGGAAAACCAACGTCTCCGATTAGTTTGAATATAACATCGTAAGTCATACTCTTATTTATAAATAAAAGCAAAAAAGGACGACTTTAAATGTCAGCAAACACAATTTTAGCAGACATAAATGAAATTTGGACTGGCTATGTCCTCAATAAAGGTTGGTTCGATAGTCTAGCTAAAGTTCAATTTGATCAACGAGTAAAACAATCTACACCAGAAGCGGTGGAAGATGCCAAAGGTAAAGCGGAAGCTATGGCAGAAGAGTTTCTTCGTTGGGCCAAGACTAAAAGTTATTCTGGTGTTGTAAAGAATGTCTATTGGACAGCAAGACCAGGATCAATGTCTTCCGCAGTAGGCGTTGAAGTAAATCAAAAGAAAAATCCAACTGACATTCTAGTTCAATTCACGTTCGGTCCCGCGAACGGCTTTCTGGGTCTATCAGCTAAAGCTACAAAGGGTAGCGGAGACATTGGTTTCAAAAATCCAGGTATAGGAACAGTAGATACGTCACTTGGACTTGGATTGGTAGCACTTAATAAAAAACTGGAAGATGAGATCGTTAAAGAACTCAAGCTCCCAGAGCAAAAAGCAGTAAGAAAGTCTTATATCAGACAAAGACCTGCTATTAAAAGAATAACAGAGCAAAAAGGCTCGGAAATAATGTCAAAATTGAGAGATGCTTTACTTGCAAAGCTAACAACTATGCAAACAAAGGCTCTAAGAGACTACATTATCAGTGATTGGATGGATGCAGAGGAACTTTACCCCCCATATATCAAAGTAACTGGTAAAGGTAGCAAACCTCCGTATACAGCGGACACAACTGACCCATTAAATAACACAAAACTGTCAAAATTGATCAAAGCAACGTCAATTACACTGACAAAAGAGGGAAATGAGTCGATTGGTGTCGCTGTAAACGGTTCTCACATCATGAAAATTCGTTTTAAATACGAATCTGAGAAGGTAGCATCATCAATGAAGCTATCCGGCGACCCTTGGCCTTAAATATAGTCGTCAATTTCCATATTCATTGAGTATTTTACGTCATCGGGCAGTGTAATCAGCTTCATTCCGTAATTGTTGACGCCCTCGGGCAACGTAACACCGTCTTTTAGCTTCAATTTGTTCTTCTTGAACGGTGTGTAGTCAACATAATGATGCCAACGACCATAACGCCAGACAACTCGCGCAACATCTGGGTGCATATCAGCCAACATCTGTGACTTATTGATGGTACCCTTCTCGTGGTAACGCTTGCCTTCGACTTCTTCGCCCTCTTCCAAGAATTCTTTGTGATAAAACTCGGCTGTGTTACCGCCCTTGATGGTCTGTGTAGCAACTTTACCTTGTAGGAAAGCATTGAACTGCACGGTGCAGTCACCATCCTTCAATACGCGCAAGCAAATATCAGTATCTTCATTGTAACGACCACGCCAGCGATGCTTACAATCGTTACGAATCAGCAATGTCGAGTAGATTCGAGTGTTTGCGACATATGGAGGATACTTTTGATTGGGTGCAATGAAGAAACGATACTGCGGACCAGCAATATAAACGTTCTCATAGCGGTCGAAGAAGTCTTCCATGACTTTGAAGAACACTCCAGACTCCACGCGAATACGTTCATTGCGATGGAGACGATAGAAATCTGAAATGTTATCGTCAAGCACCCAGTGCGCTTCTGCACCTAGACTGATAGAGTGGTCCCATGCCCAGTTTCTAGCACGACCAGGACCATCTCCGTGATTGGAGAACGGTGCAACCAGCAACGTGACACCAGAAAGTCCGAAATTAGTCAGCGCATCTTTATACGGCTGCAAATCTTGGGGTTCGATGATGATGTAATGAGGCACTCGCATACGACAAAGCGACCGCGAAGTAATCATCGTATCGGCACGACCCTTAGAAACGATATAAACGGGATACTTAGGGTTAGACATTAAAACAAATCCTCCAAACTACCTCTTTGATGTGAACCAAACGCTTTACTCCAGTCAGTGCGAGTCTTGCCGTAGTCTCTGAAACCACCCTTAACTCGTTCTCCACTGTGATGATTATATAGGACTGTAAAAATTCCAGGGAACATGGACTCTACAATCTTATGATCACGGTGTGTTGCTTCAAACGTTTGCTCATCCCAAATTGTAGACTTCATATTTTTGGTGTGAACGCTATTGTTGAAAAAGATAAACTCTTGGCTTACACGATTGCCATACCCACGGCTCAACAAACTCAAAAGAAAAACAGTATCTTCTGCTACTTTCGTGCGAGTTAATTCAAGTTCGGGTAGTAAGTCTTTGAAATCATTACCATTAATCCAAAATGCACTTGACAAAGAAGCATTATTAGAATACTCATTGCCCTGTGGTGGGTTCTCGGCATGACCACAACCACAAACGGTTACAGTCGGTTCGTCAAGCCACTTACTATATAGGTCGAACATCTCCAGCATATCTGCTTCTGTAGCTTTGCGCTTCGACATTTCCATGTTGGACTCATCTGTCCAATACTTTGCATTACGCCGTCCGAATGTCAAGTCATCATCAAGCACCGCATACTTCATGTTCTGACCAGCTTCGTAGATTATCTTCCGTGTCTTAGGCAGACAGTAATAGTCATCCAGATTAATCTCTTCTGGCAATACAAGATAGTCGCATGGGTATTGATACTTGTCACGTTCCCACGCTTGAACAACCATAGTGACACGTTGTTTCAACGCATCAGGCAAGTTGTCATATGTAATCTGATTATCCGCACGATTAACTGTGGGGATGAAGATACGTTCAATCACTCTTCAATCCACCGCAACAGATAGTTCGGTGTTCGTTCTAGCTTCGGGTGCCAGATTGCTTTCGACTTATCCGTCAGCACCTGGTCAATACGCCGAGAAAACTCTTCATAGTCTTCAATTCGACGGAACTTCACAATCACCGAACGATAGGGACCGCTATCTTCTAGATACTCAAACTCTGGCATCCCCACCCAATGCTCTTTCCACGCCACGTCTTCGGTTTCATTTACCTCTACTTCAAGCGAAGCTAAGTTCTTATCCTTTCGCGCAGCGCACAGAGTCTCCTCCACACTCTCCAACGGAACTTGGCCATCGTCAAACAACGCGGCACGGGGATCCGCCAAGGGGAACCAGAAGTCCTTCACATTACCACCGACAATATACCCGATACGTTTCGAGAAGTCTACGATATCCTCAACGTTGCGGAAGTGGACATAGATAGCCTTCCACAGATCCGGGTCGACCTTCTTCTTACCAGAATTATCAGCAAGCGGCGTATCAATCACCCCCACCAGATGCTCTAGGGACATGCGATACTCGTCTTGCATCCGCGCATTCTGGTCTAGGTAATTCTCGTATTCTGCACTCTCTTTAACCAAGATACATTCTCCTAATCACTATTCCTCTAATATACCACTATCACTCTCATATGTCAAGAGTTTCCACTCGGTCGGGTCAATTTCTTTACAGTGTTTATTGAAATATCTATACTGTAAATACTCACGCTTCAACTCAGGTGTAATTTCCACTTCATAGTGATGTGACGTATTAGTATCTGTAGAGATAGTAGTAGAAGACTTTGGAATATACTCCGACAGTCGTTCAAACTTGATTACTTCAAACTGTAGCGATCGGTCGATGTATGATAGAAATATATTACTGTGTATCTCTAGCCACTCTTCTTTAGTATATTTTGTATTATACCGAGATCTAAGTTCATCTGTGTCATCAAATCGTCTAGCAGATATCCATCTATCATACGGATTGCGAAGAACAAGAATTCTTCTCGATTTTGTATTCATCCAATGAAGCCAGTCTTTATGCCCCTTCGTATACGGTTTAATACCGAAGTATTCAAACATAGAAGTATGCCCACATCTAGTGGCACTTAACACACATACTTTACCATTGTCATGAATAAACATTATGCATTCTTTAGTATCGTAGCATCAACTAGCTTCCACAGAATTTGCTCAATCATGTTGGCTTCTTCATCCATATCCATTTCATAGAGGGCATTCTGTAACATCCCTACAGGGCCGTCCACGAGTTCATCGAAATACGGTGCGTCTTGTTCTAGTATATTCACGGTACTCATAATCATTCTCCTTTATTTTATTATCATCACCACGACTTATTTAGGTTCAAATTTTCTGGCCGGAAAAATTTTGCCAAGAGGAGTAGACTTTTTCCAAGGCACCAGGTAGACGAATAAAAAGCAAGTCTGTGCTAAACCCCCAGGTGGTACCGGGTAGCCACCAGATTTTCACTATGGCTTACCCGGCTCTAAGTCTGCAACCTATGTTATTGCAACCTAAATCACTTCAATGCCCGCCGAAGCCGACCCATATCTTGGTCCATAAAATCACCATCGGCTGCCCACTGACGGAATGCCACGCACTCTAGACCCTTAGCGGCACACTCGTCCATGAACGAACAGCCGTCACAAGGCACCTCTCGGGCGCTCTCAGGTGTACCAGTGTCCAACATCGATACCCGGCTGGGTTCGTGCTGGTAATACATATCGAAGCCAATCATATCCATAATATATTTCCTTTTTCTTTCTTAGAGGTAACGTGGGCCAGTCCACTGGATCTTATAGCCACCGTCTAGGATGTTACCACGAGCGCGGTTACGAGCAGGTGCATTGAAGCTGGCTGCCATGAGGATATCACCCTTACGGAACCCCTTAGCATCGTCTTCCTTCTGGATGAAACCCCAGACGCTGTTCTGCTTGATGATCTTGATATACTTACGGCCTTCTTCAACACGGAGACCTTGGACAAACTCGTCATACATACGAGCGTTAATCTCGGTACGTGGCTTACCACCGGCACACTGCCATTCGTAGTAGTCGGCGTTGATATCTTCGATTAGCTTTTCAATCTGGTTCTGCATGATGATTCGTTCTCTCTTCTGTCTACTCTCTTACAATAGCAGATTCGTAGGGAATGTCAACCACTAATTTCAGCACCAGTAAGTGATTGATTCAATGAAGTTATTCTTTAGGAGCTACACTCCTTTATACCACAGGCCAAGTGATTCGTCAAGACTTTTACGGTGATTCGAATCAAAAAAGGTCCCCGAGTCGTTTGACCCGAGGACCCAGTATGATGACCTAGCGAAAGGAAAGGAAAACTAGGTCATAATGAAACGTTGTGGCATACGCCTATTGACGAAACTAGAGGCATATTGCTCCACGGCATGCTTGGACCCACGACGGTCGGCTACCCATGAGCCGTTAACATATAGGTCCAGCAGATAGATACCGGGCTTTACTCTAGTAATAGTATAGTCTCGCATGGCAATCTCCATTGTGATTCGCTATATGACTAATATAAACTACCGAGGGGCCTTTGTCAAGAGAAAATTGGAAGAGCAATTATCTCAGCCTATGGGTTCTCAAATAGTCTTATTATCCGTGGTCTAGTTCATGGACAGTGGAATGCGAATAATATACTAATAGTTAGTAAATCCCACTAACTTGTCCACAGCAAAGTGGTACCTACACACCCTAGTGCTACTGCATTCAATAGCGTTCCTCTACTAATACTATTGCTTTTCATGTCTCTCCATACATAATAGGCATTCAATACTAGTAGGATTATACCGATAAGATTCCACATCAAAAGTGATACTCCACCCAATAGTAGGCTGTTTTACCACTGGACCATGTTACTTTACTGCCTCTATATCTCTTATATGGAATAAGAGGGGATTCGGTTGGTAGTGGTAGTTTTAACCATTCTTTCTCTGTCATTTGGTGTTCCTTTGAATAGTTCATCTAATGCTATTTCTTTTTCAGTTGGAATGGGTGTATCTCTCAACCCGGGCTTAGACTGAAACCATTTGGTACCATCGTATATCTCAAGCATTTTAGTGGTTTGGTTGATTCTTACGTCACCAGCATAGTTCATTCTGGTGTTCCACTGAATAGGTCGTCTAATGCGTTTTTCTTAGTAAACTCATCAAGCCACTCGGCCACGTTTATTGTGTCGTGCTTGACGGCATTTCTATACTGGTCTATCAATGCACCATTCAGCTTACCAAGATATTCTTTCTTTATGGCCGAGAGCATATCTTCGTGGCTCATAGCGGTAACTCTTCTCTTTCGTATACCTCTACAATCCATTGGTCGTCCCGTCTCACTGCTATATGTGTAGCATTGTCTTCGGTGACATACTTACCATTGGTGTAGTTGGTATATCCTAGTTCACTCTCTACCAGATAGTTATTCATCATTATATCTTCTATTCATCCATGCGGCCGCGCACCTGTTCAATGTCTCACCGCAATCTCCATCTAGGCGTAATAGCCTCTTTATTCGGCGCGGGTTCATTGGTATTGGGTTGGTATGGCTTGTCGCTTGATATACCTCACTCAATAGGATTGATACCATGGACTCTCTACTCATTGTACCTGCTCGGCTTCCACATACCATTGGTATCGTTCGGGATAAGTGGCTTGATAGTAGGCTTCGGCCTTCGCGAAAGACTCGAATACGCCTACCATATTGTCCATACCAGACGAGTCATCCGACCCATAGTTTACATATAAAAGATATACAATCATTATATCAATCCTAATGCGTTACGAATATTCATATGCACTACCAGCCTGACCTGGTTCATTGCTCCCAGTGCATGTATTGGCACAGTCATTTGCCTTCGGGCATCGCTTATTGCCGCATACAGTGCAAAGTATCATGCGAGTTGCTGCTGGTGGCCACCCTTGTCCATCCCATGCAGCTTCCAGACAAACATGGCATGAACCGCAGGGTTTGGGATTATTCATAGAGGGATGGTCTTAGTTGTGGTTTCCCACCGCTCATCATTGATACGAAAAGTCTCTTCGATTTTCTTTACAGTTCGGCCTGAGGCGTCTTGATAATATGAGACTTCTTCCTTGCGGATGAGGGTTAGGGTATCTTCTGTCATTGTCTTCTCCATTATGGATAATATCAGGAAACTTGAATAAAGTCAAGAGATTCTTAGGCCGAACCACCACAGGTCTATACGGAAGAACCATCGACCGTTGTGCTTGCCGAAGCCTATGCGGACCATGCGATTGTCGGCGTCAAGGGGTAGGCGTGAAAAGAACATCTAATGCTACCTTCTTGAGTCTGTCGGTTTCGGTCGAGGCCGACAGTATTTCAGCCCACTCATCTGTCCACACCGCATCGACTGATTTGCCTCGGATGTGCCATTGATCCTGCGTCTTCCAATTGGTCCAGGGATTGTCATATTCATTCATTGAGCCTGTATCTTCCGAATTTCGGCAGCGGCTCGTTGTAGTGCCTGTAATTCGGCACCCATATCCATCACACCATGGGCATCACGGTTCTGTAGGAATACCTCAGCCATGTCCCAGCATTTCTCTTCACGCCACTGGATATTGTCCAATGCCTCTTGTTCTTTAGTCCTCATGCAGGTTTCTCACATAAATTAAAAACGTTTTCCTCGGGATATTCAATCAGCCCCATCATATAATTTTTTACATAGTCGATGAATTCGGTGGTTTTATCGTAGGGATATACGTTTCTACCGAAATTGGCGAATCTACAGGTAATAAGAATATTATCTGGTGTATAGTCCTTACTATCGTCTATGCGGTCAACAGATGGTGCACCAGGATGCTTTGGATACCAGTTGGGATGACTCTTATACAATAATCCCAAATCAATTGGAATTTTAAGCCAATAGCAGACTCTTCCTTGTTTTTCCCACTGGCGTTCTAGGTCCTGTGCGGTAATCAATACCTTTGCGGGAATCCATTCTTTGGAATTCAGGCCCGCTGCCCCACCAACCGATGACCCTGTTTTTTCCATTCGCCTACGATTAGTAGACGAATTTATTGCCCATGAGCCATCACCCAGTTGGTATACTCCATTTTTCTTGCACATCTCTAAAAGAGCATCAAATGGATTTCGAGGCTTTTTAGTCCTCATTCCAGTCCTCATACATCTCCGTTATACCCCACATTTCGTTCATATCTTCGGGAATATTGGACAGGTCATCCGGGTCAACGTCATAAGATTCTTCTTCGCCGTTTATATATTGGCCGACGAAGGACGACTCAAAATAATGGGCGTTGACGGTGAATCCCAGTTGCATAAGGTCATCATAGAATGCGATGGGTGGCGACCACGCGGTCTCAAAGGAGACGCAAAGCACCTCGGGCATATAGCGGTCGATTACCTCACCGTTGGAGATATCCCACTTGGTACCCCAAGATTCAACGGCATCATCATATTTCCATTCCGTTAAAGGGACGAACGTCTGAAACAGATTACCCTCACGGACAGCCGCCTCAAACTTTTCAATCATTGCGGGGTCGGCATGCTCCACAGTAACAGTATTTAAACACCAATTAGGCATTATACATCTCCATCTAAATCAATCTTAATACGTTCCACGGGTTCCCAGTCTGTTTTATCGACCATCATGCCATACTCATCAAAGTTCCACATGCGATACTGGAGTTCCACCTTGACAATCTTATCGCCTTTGGTGTATTCCACAACACGGATTTCCATCTTCTCGGGAAGAGGGATATTCATCGGCGGCGGGTGGATTTGAGGCGAGTTAACCGCCTTTATCCGTGGGTTTCTTAGCATGTTGGCATTCATGGACGTTTATCCTTTGCTGCCTCTCGGGCTGCTTCGCGCTTCTTATGTCCAAGGAGATAGACGCCAACGAATGGACCTGCTACGATAGCAAGGATAAGTACCAATGGCCAACAGGGAACAATAATGAAAAATAACGGACCAACCTCTCGGCGAGTGTAGTCATCTACCTGTCCCACGCGATACGCGCAATACAAACCAAGAACAATAGCAACAATAACATATAACCCAAGCATAATCAAACTTCCTTCTTAAAACGTTCACCTAATTTGTAGATGCCAACCATAGGTATAACAATAGGCCACGCAAGGACGGCCAACATTGTGGCAAGGATATAAGGCATCAGTTTATCCGGATTGATATCGGTATCACCATGGCCGTATGTAAAATCTTTTTGGGCTGCCTTATATATTGCATATGCCAAAATGGAAAGAGAAACAATCAAATAAAACATAATCAAACTCCTTGTTTATTCCAATTGGCCATACGGGCGCGCTCACTAATCTCTTTGCGCACCTCGGGAAAACGTGCCATGAGGGAGAGGAGGGCACCTTCGTAGTATCCTGCTTTATAGGACATCCGAGCCTCATCGGGAACATTGGCATTTTCTATCAATGCCGAGAGCAACTCGGCATCGGTCATTTCAGTAACATCAATCATAACAAAACTCCTTAATCAACAAAATTACCAGGTACCCAGCGGTAGCTATTCAACGAACCAACAGCCATCCAGGCACCCTGTGGGAGACTGCGGAACTGCTTGTTGGCTTCGGCCATGGCGGACAGCATCTTATCTGCCTCGACCACGATTTTCTTGCTATTTGCTTCAAACTGGTATTTCATAACGAATCACTTTCTCTTTTCAACTTACATTTTATAATAGCATAACCACACAAAATGTCAAGCGGTAATTAGTAGAGCTGGCGAATATCTTCCATGTTCATCAGGGCTTGACGGACTGCAATCTTGGCAATCGAAAACTGGTGAACAGGAGCGTCACTCGCTTTGGGGTAATATTCCATCAGAATGTTGTTGACGCAGGCGTTGATATCGCTGCTTCCAATCTCTTCGGCGTCATCAAACATCCACAGGACATGCTCGGCAACAACACGGTCAAACTTCTCAACGTTCTCGAGGATATCAATCATAACGAATCACTTTCTTCTCACTGACTACTTAATAACTATAGTCGATTCGCGACCAAATGTCAAGCGGTAATCAACTCAGCATAGCGGATGCCGGATTGGACACGCATGTAGTTCCAAAACTTGCGGGCATCTTCGTATTCCTCAAAAAACTTGGTCTTTAGGGAATAGTTATAGTAGCGATACTGAACCTTAATCATCTTACATC
>JACCDU011385098.1_pt1 | contig 10437 bp, 14 predicted proteins | sample 7446081 | NCBI WGS metagenome assembly JACCDU01 (sample SAMN15323447, study PRJNA562643) | freshwater metagenome | isolation source: river surface water | place: USA:Blue River Watershed | collected 2017-08-17
CCACATAGCGGCCGGCCAGCGAGACGAAGGTGGTCAGGGCTGCGCCCTTGTTGCCACGTTCTTCTTTTTCGACCTGGACCAGCAGCTCCTGGCTTATATAGATCACGTCCTGGATGCAGACCTGGCTGGGAGAGACGCCTTCGGCGAAATACTGCTTGGAGATTTCCTTGAAGGGCAGGAAGCCGTGGCGGTCTTCGCCGTAGTCGACGAAGCAGGCTTCGAGCGAGGGCTCGACGCGCGTGACGACGGCTTTGTAAATGTTGCCCTTGCGCTGCTCGCGCCCTTCGATTTCGATTTCGTAGTCGAGCAGTTTTTGGCCGTCGACGATGGCCAGGCGGCGTTCTTCGGCCTGCGTGGCGTTGATCAGCATCCGTTTCATGGGTGCATTCCTTCTTTTCCAGTGCCGGCGCGGTCTTGGCTTGAAGACTCGCGCGCGGCGTCAACCGACCCTCAAGGGGTCACGGATGCCGGGGTCGACGCCAGAAACGAAGGGAATTGCCGGGGCGAACGCGGTCAGCCGAGCGCAGGCTCGGGCAGCGGGTTCAGGGCGCGTGGATGGGGCGAGGTCAGGGGGGTGTTCAGCTGCGTCCACTGCTGCAGGCGTTCTGCAGTGTCCAGGACGGGTTCGGCCGCCACGCGCACGCAGGCCTGCGCGGGCTTCATGAGCCCCAGCAGCCAGGTCAACACATGGGCGAACAACACCACCATCTCGCTTCGATCCGCCGGGCAGCCACGGGGCTGGCCAGCTTGGGTATTCCGTATTCAGTGTTTCGGGACGTCGGCCTGTCCTGCGGGGCGGCGGACCACGGTCGGCACAGGGCCTTGCGTCTGTCTGCCGAGCCGTCGGTGGCATCGACCTTCTGGTGTGGCCGGTGGGAGGCTGGACTAAACTCCTGCTTTGAGGAATCCATTTCCAGTGAAATCAACCACTTACAGCCAAAAGCCAGTGAAACACATTATAGGGGGCAAGGCAGGCGTTTTGGCGCCGGCCGTGAAATGGCTGGTGGTGGACGAGGAATCCAGCGGGCAGCGACTGGACAATTTCCTGCTGCGCCACCTCAAGGGCGTGCCCAAAACCCATGTCTACCGCATCATCCGCAGCGGCGAGGTGCGCATCAACAAGGGCCGTGCCAGCGCCGACAGCCGCATCGAGACCGGCGATGAGGTGCGGGTGCCGCCGGTGCGCATCTCGGACAAGGTGGCTGAAAAGGCCGAGCGCCCGGCGCCGGCCCGTGAATTCCCCCCCCTGTTGGAAGACGATCACCTGCTGGCTATCGACAAACCGGCCGGCGTGGCGGTGCACGGCGGCTCGGGCGTGAGTTTTGGCGTGATCGAGCAGCTGCGCCAGGCGCGGCCGCAGGCCAAGCTGCTCGAACTGGTGCACCGGCTCGACCGCGAGACGAGTGGCATCTTGTTGGTCGCCAAAAAGCGCAGCGCGCTCAAGCACCTGCAAGACCAGTTCCGCGAGCGCGAAACCGGCAAGACCTACCTCGCGCTGGTCCAGGGCGAGTGGCCGGCGCGCCTGAAAGTCATCGACCAGCCCTTGCACAAATACCTCTTGCCCGACGGCGAGCGCCGCGTGAAGGTGACGAGCGCCGACGACCCGGACGGCATGCGCTCGATCACCCTGGTCAAGGTGGCGCAGCGCCTGCAAGGCTGCACCTTGCTCGAAGTCACCATCAAGACCGGCCGCACCCACCAGATCCGCGTGCACCTCGCGAGCCACGGCCACCCGATCGCGGGCGACGACAAATACGGCGACTTCGAGTGGAACAAGGCGCTGCACAAGCTCGGCCTCAAGCGCATGTTCCTGCACGCCTGGCGCCTGCAGTTCAACCACCCCGCTTCGGGCGAGCGCGTGGCGCTGCAGGCCGAACTGCCCCCCGAACTTCAGGAGCACATCGCCCATGTCCAGCTTCCGACCCCGTCAGTTTGACCTGATCGCCTTCGACTGGGACGGCACCCTGTTCGATTCCACGGCCATCATCACGCGCTGCATCCAGCTGGCGGTGGCGGACGTGGGCGGCCAAGTCCCCACACGCGAGCAGGCGTCCTATGTGATCGGCATGGCGCTGATGCCCGCGCTGGCCCATGCCGCGCCCGATGTGCCGCAGGACAAGTACCCGCTGCTGGGCGAGCGCTACCGCCACCACTACCTGGCGCACCAGCACGACATCAGCCTGTTCGACGGCGTGCTGGCGATGCTGGCCGAACTCAAGGCGCGCCACCACTGGCTCGCTGTGGCCACCGGCAAGAGCCGCGCGGGCCTGAGCGAAGCCCTGCACACGGTGTCGCTGCGCGATGTGTTCGACGGTTCACGCACGGCCGACGAAACCGCCGGCAAGCCGCACCCGCGCATGCTGCACGAGCTCATGCGCGAGTTCGGCACCGAGCCCGAGCGCACGCTGATGATCGGTGACACCACGCACGACCTGCAGATGGCCGTGAACGCCGGCTGCGCCAGCGTGGCCGTGAGTTACGGTGCGCACGAACCGGCGGCTTTCCATGCCTTGCAGCCGCGCCACATCGCCCATTCGGTGCGCGAGCTGCACACCTGGCTGCTTGAGAACGCCTGAAGCCGGAGCCCCGCCCATGGACGCCAAGATTCCCCTGTGCAACAGCTGCGATCTGGTCAATGGCGGGCGTGCCGTGCCCTTCGATGTGGTCTACGGCGGCCAGACCTGCCGCGCCTTTGCGATCCGCTACCAGGGTCAGGTGCATGCCTACCTCAACCGCTGCACCCATGTGGCCATGGAGCTGGATTTCCAGCCCGGCCGTTTCTTCGATGACACGGGCCGCTGGCTCTTGTGCGCGACCCATGGCGCGGCGTATGCGCCCGACACCGGGGCTTGCGCCGGCGGCCCCTGCCGTGGCGGTCTTGTCAAGATAGACCTGAGCGAGCAAGGGGGCGTGGTGCACTGGCATACTGCCTACAACCTCAAGCCTTTTGAATTCTGACCATGCAAGCACCGCAGGACAGCGCCACCCCGCTTTCGCCCCAGCCCGAGCCCGGCCGCAGCGCCTGGGAGCGCGAGACACTGGAGAAGCTGGCCTTTGCCACGCTGCGCGAGCAGCAGCAGGCGCGCCGCTGGCGCAACGGCATGCGCCTGGCCTGGCTGCTGCTGGTGCTGTGGCTGCTGTGGATGGGCTGGTCCTACAGCACGCCCAGCGCCAGCCCGAGCCAGCCGCACACGGCCATGGTGGCCATCAAGGGTGAGATCGCCTCCGAGGGCGAGGCCAGTGCCGACAACATCATGGCCGCGATGCGGGCCGCGCTCGAAGACCGCGGCTCGCGCGCGCTGGTGCTGGTGATCAATTCGCCCGGCGGCAGTCCCGTGCAGGCGGGCATCCTCAACGACGAAATCCAGCGCCTGCGCCAGCTGCACGGCAAGCCGATTTATGCGGTGGTTGAAGAGTCCTGCGTGTCGGCCGCCTACTACATCGCGGTCGCGGCCGATGCGGTCTATGTGGACAAGGCCAGCATCGTCGGCAGCATTGGCGTGCTGATGGACGGCTTTGGCTTCACCGGCCTCATGGACAAGCTGGGCATCGAGCGCCGCCTCATGACCGCGGGCGAGAACAAGGGTTTTCTCGATCCCTTCAGCCCGCAGACCGAGGCCCAGCGCAAGCACGCCCAGGCCATGCTCAACCAGATCCACCAGCAGTTCATCAGCGTGGTCAAGGCCGGCCGCGGCGAGCGCCTGAAGGAAACGCCGGACATGTTCTCGGGCCTGTTCTGGACCGGCCAGCAGGCGGTCGACATGGGCCTGGCCGATGGCCTGGGCAGTCTCGACAGCGTGGCGCGCGAGGTGGTCAAGGCGGCCGACGTGATCGACTACACGCGCCATGAAAACGTGGCCGAGCGCCTGGCCAAGCGCTTTGGCGCGGCCTTTGGCGATGCATCGGTCAAGGCCTTGCGCGCCACGGGCGGCATGCGCTGAGCGCTCAGGCGCCGATCGCGAACACCGCCGGGGTTTGCGCATCGGGCCCGGTGGGGGACTTTTTCCAGGCCGCCACGCTGCGGCTTTGGATGCTGGCGCTGGCCAGCGTGAGGCCGCTGGCGATCGCGAGCCGTGTGCCCGGCTGCAAGGTATGCAGCAGCGCGCCCAGCATGGCCGGGTTGCGGTAGGGCGTTTCGATCCACATCTGCGTCTGGCCGGTCCTGAGCGCCAGGTTCTCCAGCTGCCTGAGGCGTGCAGCGCGCTCGCTCGCGTCCTGCGGCAGGTAGCCGACGAAGGCGAAATTCTGGCCGTTGAGGCCGCTGGCGGCCAGCGCGAGCAGCAAGGACACCGGGCCCACGAGCGGTACCACCGTCAGGCCCAGCTCGTGCGCGGCGCGCACCACCGAGCTGCCGGGGTCGGCCACGGCGGGCATGCCGGCTTCGCTGACCAGCGCCACATCGTGGCCCTCGAGCGCCGCGCGCAGGAGTGGTTTGGCATCGAAGCCACCTTGGGGGCCGCTGTGGTGATCGCCTTTTTTATGCACTTCGCGCGGCAGCTCGGTCAGGGTCTGTTGCTGCAGGGGCAGTGCGAGCGTGCGCTGCTCCCCCACGCGCTTGAGGAATGCCCGCGTCGACTTGGCGTTTTCCGTGACCCAGTGCGTGGTCTGCGCGGCCGCCGCAAGCGTGGCGGCGGGCAGCACGTCCTCGATCGGGGCCTGGCTCGCGCAGCCGAAATCGAGCGGCGTGGGCACCAGCAGCAGGCGGCCGCGTGTGGACGGCGCGCTCACAGCAGCTTGACCCCGGCGGCGCGCAGCAGCCGCGCGGTGCGGATCAGCGGCAAGCCGATCAGCGCGGTCGGGTCGTCGCTGTCGATGGCCTCGAGCAGGGCGATGCCCAGGCCCTCGCTCTTGGCGCTGCCGGCGCAATCGTAGGGCTTTTCGATCTGCAGGTAGTGCTCGATTTCCTCATCGCTGAGGTCGCGGAACTTCACGCGCACCGGCGCCAGGTCCACCTGCTCGAAACCGCTGGCCTGGCAGACCACGGCCAGCGCGGTCTGAAAGACCACGGTCTGGCCGCGCATCTGGCGCAGTTGCTGCACGGCCCGCGCATGCTCGCCGGGCTTGCCCAGGGGGTGGCCCGCGAGGTCGGCCACCTGGTCCGAGCCGATCACCACGGCTTCGGGGTGGCGCGCGGCCACGGCGCGCGCTTTGGCCAGGGCCAGGCGCAGGGCCAATTCGCGGGGTGCTTCGCCGGGCGCGGGGGTTTCGTCGACCTCGGGCGCGGCCACTTCAAACGGCAGGTGCAGGCGCGACAGCAGTTCGCGCCGGTAGCGCGAGGTCGAGCCCAGCACCACGGTGCGGGACGGGGTAGGGGCACTCCAACTCATGGGGGGTGATTCTCTTACACTCAAGCGATGGACAAGACCTTCGATCCCCGCCACCTCGACATCCGCGCCTTCGCGCAGGCTGGCGGCGAGCTGCAGGGCCACTCGCCGCTCGCGCAGTGGCCACGCCTGCTGGGCGAGCAGATGGCGGGCGCGCAGGCGCGGGACCACGCCGTGCGCTGGCGTCTGCAAGGCCACGCCACGCCGGTGGCGGGCGGGCCGTCGCGCATCGGCCTGACGCTGTGGGCCGAGGTGGATTTGCCGCTGCAGTGCCAGCGCTGCCTGGGGCCGGTGGTCGAAACCATCGGCGCCGAGCGCGAGTTCGTGTTCGTGGCGGACGAGGCCACGGCCGAGGCGCTGGACGACGAGCTCGAAGAGGATGTGCTGGTGCTGAGCCGCGATTTCGACGCTCTGGCGCTGGTCGAGGACGAGCTGATCCTGGCGCTGCCGCTGGTGCCGCGGCACGAGACCTGCCCGCAGGACCTGCCCTGCGAGGCGGCCGACGAGGGCTTCGAAGCGGCCAGCGAGCGCCCGAACCCGTTTGCCGCCCTGGCGGCCCTGAAAAAAGGCGGCTGAAGTCGCGCTCGACCCCTTTGGCGGGCTTGGGCTATAATGCAAGGCTTCGCGCGGAATGACCCTGACCGCTGCGACTTCCGTTCAACCAGAAGCTGCGCCACCCCTTGCTGCGCGGCGTCAGCGATTAAGGAGCCATCATGGCTGTTCAACAAAACAAAAAGTCGCCCTCCAAGCGCGGCATGCACCGTTCGCACAACGCCCTGAATGTGCCTGGCATTGCGGTCGAGCCCACCACCGGCGAAACCCATCTGCGCCACCACATCAGCCCCAACGGTTTCTACCGTGGTCGCAAAGTGCTGAAGACCAAGAACGAGGCCTGATCGGCTCGTTTGGTGCCCCTTTCGGCCCGAAGGCCCGAGGCTACTGATCCGGTAGCATCGGGCTTTTGTTTTTTCGGGCCCCGCTGTCGCATCTGACATGACCCCAACATCTCCCATCACGCTGTCGGTGGACTGCATGGGCGGCGACCACGGTCCCCGCGTCACCCTGCCGGCTTGCCGCCGTTTTTTGCAAACCCACCCCGATGCCCGCCTCCTGTTGGTCGGGCGCCCCGAGGCCCTGGGACCCCTGTCGGACGACCCCCGCGTGCGCGTGGTCGGGGCCAGCGAGGTGGTCGAGATGGACGACCCGGTCGAGGTGGCGTTGCGCAAGAAAAAAGACTCCTCGATGCGCGTGGCGATCGAGCAGGTCAAGGCCGGCGAGGCCCAGGCCGTGGTCTCGGCCGGCAACACCGGCGCCCTGATGGCCGTGGCCCGCTACCTGCTCAAGACGCTCGATGGCATCGACCGCCCCGCGATCGCTGCCCAGATGCCCAACGCCTTGGGCGGGGGCACCACGGTGCTTGACCTCGGGGCCAATGTCGATTGCACGCCCGAGCACCTCCTGCAATTTGCGGTCATGGGGTCCGCCCTGGTGTCCGCCTTGCAAAACAAGGAGCAGCCATCGGTGGGTTTGCTCAATGTGGGCGAAGAGATCATCAAAGGCGGTGAATCCATCAAAAAAGCTGGCGAACTGTTGCGATCGGCTGCCAATTCCGGGGATTTGAATTTCTTCGGCAACGTGGAAGGCAACGACATTTTCAAGGGCACGACCGACATCGTGGTCTGTGATGGCTTTGTCGGCAATGTGGCGCTCAAAGCCAGCGAGGGGCTCGCGACGATGGTGGGTGGCTTCATCAAAGAGGCGTTTTCCCGCAACATCTTTACGAAAATGGCTGCCATCGTGGCGCTTCCGGTTCTATCTTCGTTTAAAAACAAGGTGGACCATCGCCGCTACAACGGCGCGGCCCTGCTGGGCCTGCGCGGGCTGGTGTTCAAGAGCCACGGCTCGGCCGACGAGGTGGCTTTTGAGCAGGCCCTGATCCGGGCTTATGATGCGGCCCGAAACCAATTGCTGGACCGCGTCCGCAACCGCATCGCCCATGCGGCCCCCCTGCTGGCGGGGCCCGTGCAAGCGCCGGAAGCCGCCGCGGCCACCCCGACATGAGCCTTTATTCCCGCATTCTGGGCACCGGCAGCCACCTGCCGCCCAAGCGCCTGAGCAACGCCGAACTGGCCGCCGACCTGGCCCGGCAAGGCGTGGAGACTTCCGACGAGTGGATCGTGGAGCGCACCGGCATCCGTGCGCGCCACTTCGCCGCGCCCGAAGTCGCCTGCAGCGACCTGGCGGTGCAGGCCGGGCGCCGTGCGCTGGAAGCCGCGGGCCTGGGCGCGGACGATCTGGACCTGATCATTGTCGCCACCTCCACACCCGACATGGTGTTTCCCTCGACGGCCACCATGGTGCAACACAAGCTGGGCACAGCCGGTTGCCCGGCCTTCGATGTGCAGGCGGTGTGCAGCGGCTTCATTTACGCGCTCACGGTGGCGGACTCGATGATCCGTGCCGGCTCGGCCAAAAAAGCCCTGGTGATTGGCGCCGAGGTGTTCAGCCGCATCCTCGACTTCAAGGACCGCACGACCTGTGTGCTGTTCGGTGACGGTGCCGGCGCCGTGGTGCTGGCGGCGTCAGACCAGCCGGGCATCCTGGCCACCGACATCCATGCCGACGGCAGGCACCGCGACATCCTCTGCGTGCCCGGTCATGTGGCGGGCGGCCAGGTGCTGGGCGACCCGGTGCTCAAGATGGATGGGCAGGCGGTTTTCAAGCTCGCCGTGGGTGTGCTCGAAGAGACCGCGCGCGCCAGCCTGGCCAAGGCCGGCTTGCAGGACAGCGACATCGACTGGCTGATCCCGCACCAGGCCAACATCCGCATCATGCAAAGCACCGCCAAGAAGCTCAAGGTGCCGGCCGAGAAGGTGGTGGTCACGGTGGACCAGCACGGCAACACCTCGGCCGCCTCGATCCCGCTGGCACTCGATGCCGCCGTGCGCGACGGCCGCATCCAGCGCGGCCACAAGCTCATGCTCGAAGGCGTGGGCGGCGGCTTCACCTGGGGCTCGGTGCTGGTGCAGTACTGATTTTTGGCTTTTCCCTTCAGAACAAGATGACGACATTTGCCTTTGTATTCCCTGGCCAGGGCTCGCAATCGGTGGGCATGCTCGACGCCTGGGGCGAGCACCCGGCCGTGCTGGAGACGTTGAAAGAAGCTTCGGACGCGATGGGTGAAAACATCGCCCAGCTGATCAAGGAAGGCCCCAAGGAGGCGCTGGCCCTGACCACCAACACCCAGCCGGTGATGCTGGTCGCTGGTGTGGCGGCTTACCGGGCCTGGCTGGCCGAGGGCGGTGCCAAGCCCGCCGTGGTCGCCGGTCACTCGCTGGGCGAATACAGCGCCCTGGTCGCTTCAGGCGTGCTGACCCTGCAACAGGCCGCACCGCTGGTTCGCCTGCGCGCTGCCGCCATGCAGGAAGCCGTGCCGGTGGGTGTGGGCGCCATGGCCGCGATTTTGGGTTTGGCCTCTGACAAAGTCATTGAAGGTTGCAAAGAAGCGCAAGCCAGCTTTGGCGCGGGCAGTGCCGAAGTGGTCGAGGCCGTGAACTTCAACGACGCGGCGCAGACCGTGATCGCCGGCACCAAGGCGGGCGTGGACAAGGCCTGCGAAGTGCTTAAAGGCATGGGTGCCAAGCGCGCGCTGCCGCTGCCGGTGTCGGCGCCGTTCCACTCGAGCCTGATGAAACCCGCGGCCGAGAAGCTGCGCGAGAAACTGGCCACGCTGAACCTGGCCGCACCGCAGATCCCGGTGGTCAACAACATCGATGTGGCGGTCGAAACCGAGGCCGAGCGGATCCGCGACGCCCTGTACCGCCAGGCCTTCGGCCCGGTGCGTTGGGTCGAGTGCGTGCAGGCCATCCGGGCGCGCGGCATCAGCACCCTGGTCGAATGCGGCCCGGGCAAGGTGCTGGCCGGCATGACCAAGCGCATCGACGCCGAATTGAACGGCCTGGCTGTGTACGACCCGGCCTCCTTGGCCGAAGTGAAAGGACTCCTCGCATGAGCGACAAGCAAGTGGCCCTGGTGACCGGTGCCTCGCGCGGCATCGGCGCCGCCATCGCGCGCCAGCTTGCGCAAAACGGCTTCACCGTGATCGGCACCGCCACCTCCGACGAAGGCGCGGCCAAGATTTCCGAGGCCCTCTCGGCCTTCGACGGCTGCCGTGGCGCCAAGCTGAACGTGAACGACGCGGCCGCGGCCGAGGCGCTGATCGACGGCATCGTCAAGGAACAGGGCGGCCTGCAGGTGCTGGTCAACAACGCGGGCATCACGCGCGACACCTTGGCCATGCGCATGAAGGACGACGACTGGGACGCGGTGACCGACACCAACCTCAAGGCGGTGTTTCGCATGAGTCGCGCCGTGATCCGCCCGATGATGAAGCAGCGCTACGGCCGCATCATCAGCATCACCAGCGTGGTCGGTGCCTCGGGCAACCCGGGCCAGGCCAATTACGCGGCCGCCAAGGCCGGCGTGGCCGGCATGACGCGTGCGCTGGCGCGCGAACTCGGCAGCCGCGGCATCACCGTCAACTGCGTGGCGCCGGGCTTCATCGAAACCGACATGACCGCCGCCTTGCCGGAAGAGCAGCAAAAAGCGCTGCTGGGCCAGATCCCGCTGGGCCACCTGGGCCAACCCGAGGACATCGCGCATGCGGTGGCCTATCTGGCCAGCGCCCATGCGGGCTACATCACCGGCCAGGAGTTGCATGTCAATGGCGGCATGTTCATGGCCTGAGTGCGCTGTGGTCGTGGCGCGCTGACAAGCAGGTAAAATCGGATTTTTCACAACCCTCAGAGGGAACCCATGAGCGATATCGAAGCACGTGTCAAGAAAATCATCGCCGAGCAACTCGGCGTGGAAGAGTCTCAAGTCACCAACGAAAAGGCCTTCGTGGCCGACCTGGGTGCCGACTCCCTGGACACGGTGGAACTGGTGATGGCTCTCGAAGACGAGTTCGGCATCGAAATCCCCGATGAAGACGCCGAGAAGATCACCACGGTGCAAGCCGCGATCGACTACGCCAACAGCAAAAAGGCCTGATCGCCCATGACCCGGCGCCGCGTTGTTGTCACGGGTTTGGGATGCATCAGCCCCGTGGGCA
>JACCDU010385062.1_pt1 | contig 10436 bp, 11 predicted proteins | sample 7446081 | NCBI WGS metagenome assembly JACCDU01 (sample SAMN15323447, study PRJNA562643) | freshwater metagenome | isolation source: river surface water | place: USA:Blue River Watershed | collected 2017-08-17
CAGAATTTACTCAATAAGCTTGGCGTGCCGGGGGCGATTGCCGCCTTGGATCGTGCCTTTGGCTGGCCAGATGTGCTGCCGCAACTCTTGAACTCGACTCTGATTCATTTGCTGACCACCGTGGCTTTCTGGTGCTGCCTGCGCGCTTATGGCGTGTCCGCACCGCTTGAGGCGTTGATGGTGGGCTTGCCCGCCCTGGGGCTGCTGACCATGTTGCCCATCAGCATTTCAGGCTGGGGCCTGCGTGAAGCAACCTTGTCGGCGGCGCTTGCACTGTGGGGCGTCGACCCCAGCGTCAGTGTCATGGCCTCGGTCAGTTTTGGTTTGATTACTGTGATTGTGTATTTGCCAAGCGCCTTCGCTTTGCTCAAACGCCGTCAACAATCCGTTTAACTTTCAACACGCGACTTTCAAACAATCATGAGCTTAAGTGTAGACACCATGCGCACCATCGACCGCTGGGTCGGCGTGCCGCTTTGCGCGCTGGTCAGTCCGTTCGTGGCTCTGATCGATGGCGTTAAAAAACTGCTCGGGACTGTTCAGACACCACCTCGCAAACTGCTGTTCATCGAACTCTCCGAAATGGGCAGTGCGATCATCGTTGACCCGGCGATGCGGGATGCGCAAAAACGCGGTGCGGAAATTTTCTTTTTGATTTTCAAAAGCAATCAAGCCAGCCTGACCTTGCTCAATACCGTCCCAGCAGAAAACATTTTCACAATCGATGCGTCCAGTATTGGCTCGCTCATCAAAGACACCCTGAGCTTTCTGTATCAGGCGCGCAAGCGCGGCATCGATTGCGTGATCGATCTTGAACTGTTCTCGCGCTTTACCGCGTTGCTCACCGGCCTGTGCGGTGCGCAACGACGCGTGGGCTATCACATCTTTCATGGCGAAGGTCTGTGGCGCGGCACGATGCTGACGCACCGAGTGCACTACAACCCGCACATCCACATCGCCAAAAACTTTTTATCGCTGGTGCATGCGGCCTTCTCAGAAGAGCAGGAAAAACCTTTTAGCAAAATTCAAATCCCTGACTCGGCGATCAAGATCGCCCAGGCAACAATTGAACCGGCAACGCGACAAGCCGTGCTTGAGCGAATTGAACAACTGGCTCATAGTCAGGGTGTGTCCTTTGAGCTGGGACATCAGGCGCTTTTTCTAGTCAACCCCAATGCAAGTGAACTCCTGGTGCAACGCCGTTGGGCGCCGGACAGTTTCTCCGAGCTTATCGTCGCCATGCAGCAAAAATGGCCGGACTGTCTGATTTTGATTACCGGATCTCCCTCCGAGCACGAGTATGTCGAGCGCGTGCGAGTGCGTGCGGGCGTGCCGAATGCTTTGAATTTTGCCGGCCAGGTCAAGTTTGCCGAACTGCCCGCGCTGTACGATCTGGCCGATGTCATGGTCACCAATGACTCCGGTCCGGGACATTTTTCTTCCGTCACCAAGTTGCATACCGTGGTGCTGTTCGGACCAGAAACACCGGCACTGTATGGCTCACTGGGCAAATCGATTCCAATCACCGCACAGCTTGCCTGCTCGCCGTGTGTCAGCGCCGCGAATCATCGTAAAACACCCTGTTCGGATAATGTCTGCATGAAGGCGATCCGTGTGAACGAAGTGCTGGAAAAAATCGCAGCGCAATATTTATCAGCCATCACGCATGATTAATCGACCACTCTTTCGCGACCCGCAGCGCCGCCAGTCACGCATACCCGGCTGGGCCTGGGGTCTCTGGGTGCTTCCCCTGTCTCTCTGGTTTGTGCTGTCCTTGAGCACCACGCCCACCGACCTCTTTCTACGCCTCAATCAAGACGCCCGCGCCCTGCCAGACACAATCTGGGTGTTTCTGAACTTGTTTGGCAATGGCTGGTTTGTCTTCGCGCTGACCTCGCCTTTGCTGATCCTGGCGCCTCGGGTGTTGGTCGCAGGCGTCATCTCAGGCGCAATTACCGGTGCGATCAGTCGCATTCTGAAATTAACTCTGGAAATGCCTCGTCCGGCATCCGTGTTGGATCCCAGCAGTTTTTATATTCTGGGCAAACCACTAACCTCGTTGTCGATGCCCTCGGGCCACACCCTGACCGCCTTTTCACTTGCGACAGCTTTGTATTTCAGCGCTGCGCCGGAAAAAAGAAAGCCCTATCTGTGGGTGTTTTTAATCGCAATCGGAGCAGGTCTGGCACGGATCGCCGTCGGCGCGCATTGGCCCGCGGATGTCATGGCGGGCGCTGCGATCGGACTGTTTGGCGGCATTGCCGGCGCCGCGTTGGCACAACGCGTTCCTGCGCGCGCCACCACACCCGCGAGCTGGCTAGTGCGGCTGATTGCCGCCTGCGCCGTGCTGTGCCTGTATATGCTGCTGAGCAAGCAAATGGACTTTGTCGAGTCCTGGCCGTTTCAATACGGCGCCTCGGTCATTGTGGTGTTCAGCCTGATCGGCTTTATTCCGGCAACGCTGCGAGACGCCCGCCAAGCATAAGCAGGGGCTTATTGCCCTGTTTCGGCTTTGTAGCGTGCCAGATTTTCTGCATTCGGCGGATACAAGCCCGGCAAAGCATGACCGTTTTGCACCTGCTTCATGATCCAGGATTCAAGCGTTTCCTGGGCTGCGGCAGCAGCCATCACGTCGTCGAGTAAAGCCGCAGGGATCAACACCGCGCCATCATCATCGACCACCACCACATCGCCCGGGAAAACCGCGACGCCACCGCAACCGATCGGCTGTTGCCAATCGACAAAGGTCAAGCCTGCCACCGAGGGCGGTGCAGCCGCGCCCGAACACCAGACGGGCAGCCCTGTCGACAACACGCCAGCCAAATCGCGCACCACGCCATCAGTCACCAGACCTGCGACTTTTTTGTAAGCCATGCGGGCGCACAGAATATCGCCAAAAATACCTGCGTCCGTCACTCCCATGGAGTCCACCACGGCGATACAGCCTTCAGGCATATCCTCGATCGCGCCACGCGTCGATTTAGGTGAGGACCAGGATTCTGGAGTCGCGAGATCTTCACGCGCGGGCACAAAGCGCAGGGTAAACGCGCGCGCAACTAAGCGAGGCTGGCCTTCGCGGATGGGACGTGTGCCGCGCATCCAGACGTTACGCAACCCCTTTTTAAGCAAAATCGTGGTCAGCGTCGCGGTCGAAATCCCCGACAGCACCTCGATAACTTTGGGATCCAGTTGCATATTGATTGTCATGATGACTCCTTGTTTTTTGCGTAGGTGTTATTTCAAAGCAGCCAGTTTGGCTTCCTGGCGTGCGATCAGACGCTCAATATCGGCGATATCCAGAGCGGAAAGCTTGGGACCGGGCTTGCGAATCGCAGCCGAGGCAATCGCCCCTTGTTTGGCGAGCAAATACTTTCTGACCGCCAGACCAATACCTGCCTGCTGCTCGTATTTAGCAAGTGGGAGATACGCATCAAAAATATCAAAAGCGCGCTCGATGTCGCCTGCCGCGTGCGCGCGACACACCTCCACCATCATCTCCGGATAGGCAAAGCCAGTCATTGCACCATTGGCGCCACGGACAAGCTCTTCGGGCAAGAACAAGCCTCCGCCGTTTCCGGTCAGGATCGAAGTTGGTTTGAGCTTGCCCTGCTCGATCGCCGAACGAATCGCAGAAAGCTTAGCCAGGCCAGGCCAATCCTCATGTTTGAGCATGACGCAGCGTGGCGAATTCGCCAGAATGCGCAGCACCACGGCAGTCGACATCTGCACACCGGTTGATACCGGATGATCTTGCAAACACCAAGGTACATCCGGCCCGAGTGTTTCGTTCACCATGTCGAAATAGCTGCAAATCTGATCGTCCGTGCGGACGGTCGGTGCAGGAGCAACCATCACTCCGGCCGCGCCCATATCCATGACACTTTTAGTCAGCTCGCCCATCGGAGCAAAGCCTGCCGCCGAGGCCCCGACCACCACCGGCACCTTGCCCGCGACACGCTTGAGCACTTGCTTGACGAAGATCCTCGATTCTTCAGCCGTCAGCTTGGTCGCCTCTCCCATAATGCCGAGGATCGTCAGGCCGGTCACGCCACGCTCAAGGCAAAAATCCACCATCTTGTCCGTGCTGGGCAAATCCAGCTCGCCATTGTCCTTAAAGGGCGTAACGGTGATGAGATAAACGCCCGATGCCTTTTCGTTAAAAGTACTCACGATGTCTTCCTGTCTGAGTGGTCTGAAGGAACTGGATTCAAAATGATTCTGTGCATTACGTTATCACAGGACCCGAGCCACAAACCTCTTGCAAAACGCCCTGTTAAACAATAGTCTAAGCCTTCAAAAGCAGATGCCGGGCAAGAGATGAACCCGGCCATGGAGAGACAATCATGCACGCAATCAAAAAGATGGCAGTTCTGGTGCTGGGCACCACTTTTGCTTTAGGTCTGGGCCTGCAGGCGGGTGCTCAGGATTTTCCTAAACAACCCATCAAACTCATCGTCCCTTGGGCGCCAGGCGGCAACGTTGACATCACCGCACGTGCTGTCGCACCCGCCATGTCCGAGATTCTGGGTCAACAGGTTGTTGTCGAAAACAAGCCCGGTGCGGGCGGCTTTATCGGCACAACAGGCGTCGTGCGCTCAGCCCCTGACGGCTATACGCTGATGCTCGGATCCAGCGGCTCAATCTCTGTCGGCCCTGCCCTGGCGCGCAAAGCCCCTTATGACCCGACCACCGAACTCGTCGCGATCGGACCGATTCATGCCGTCCCGATCGTGCTGTCCGCGTCGGCAAAAGGCAATATCAAAAACTTTGACGACTTCAAGAAAAAAGCCGCCAACTCCAAAGAGCTGATTTCGATTGGCTCGGCAGGCAACGGGTCCAGTCAGCACTTGGCGCTTGAACTACTCGCCTTGCGCATGGGGATCAAACTCAACCATATCCCTTACAAAGGCAGTGGTCCCGCACTGAATGACGTGGTCGGCGGTCAAGTCGACACCATGATGGACCAGTTAACGGCGTCCATCAGCCACATCAGAAACGGCACCATCGTCCCGATCGCGCAAACAGGAAAAACACGTTCACCCTTGCTGCCCAACGTACCGACTTTCGGCGAACTCGGGATCAAAGATTTTGAGATGGTGACTTACACCGGCATTTTTGGCCCCGCCGGCATCCCCCAGCCCGTGCTGGATAAATTGACCGACGCACTGAAAAAGACGCTGACTCGTCCAGAAGTCAAAGAGCGTTTTGAAGGGCTCGGTGTGGACATCATTACCGTTGACCGCGCCACCTTCCAGAACGACGTCAACAAAGACTTTGCCAACTCGCAAGCGATCGGCAAAGCGGCCAATATTGTGATTAACGAATAAGGCACACACTTACATGAGCACAACCCTGCTTGGTCCGGTTCTGGACCTGCGCGCACCGCTTCGTCAGGTCCCCGCCGGAACGATTGATTGTCACGCGCACATTTTTGATCAGTTCGATCGCTATCCGATGGATCCTGACAGAAAATACACGCCACCGGTCTGCACGCGCGAATCCTGGCTCAATATGCATCGCATAATGGGTGTGCATCGCGGCGTGCAAGTGCATGGCTCGACTTACTCCTTCGACAACTCCATCACCGAAGACTTCATTCGTACCGATCCGGCACGGTTTCGCGCCGTAGGAGCGATTGCGCCAGGCACCAGTCGTGCCCATATCGCCAAACTGCACGAAGCAGGCTTTCGCGCCGCGCGCCTGATGGATCAGTATCCGAATGGCGCGACGACACGCGATCTGGAGAAGATTGTCGACATCATTGCCGAATTCGGCTGGCACATCGAAATCAACATCCTGAATGGCGCGGACTGGATCGGTCTGGAAAAACGTTTGATGGACTGTCCGGTCGGACTGGTGTTTGATCACATGGGACGCATTCGCGGCAATACGGGTATCAACTCACCTGAGTTCGGCGTGATTCGTCGCCTGCTGGATCAAAAGGACAATACCTGGGTCAAGATATCGAGCTGGTATCGGATGTCGGATGCACCCGTGCCAACAAGCGGCATGCCCGAATATCCCGACATGAAGCCCTTTGCGCAGACCCTGCTGACGCACCACGCTGATCGCTGTGTCTGGGGCACGAACTGGCCCCATCCCGGCATTCAAAAAAACATGCCGAACGATATCGATCTGCTTGATTTGCTGGAAACCTGGATTCCGGATGAAGCGACCCGTCAAAAACTGTTTGTGACGAACCCCGAAAAACTCTACGACTTCAAGCCTTATCAAGGTTGACCCCACATGACCGCACCTCAAGACGCCGTTCAAGAAAAAATCGAAGCTCTGGAAGCCAACTATCAGCACATCCTGGGTTTTGTCCCTGACCGGATTCACGCGCGCATTGCGCTGGGTGTCAAAACGGCACCTGAGATGACTGAAGGCGTCGAAAAGCTCAGGGCACAATTGCTCGAACCCGCTGCGCTGGATTTAAAGACCAGTCAGTTGATGGCCTTTGGCATGCTGTTGATGAATTTGTCGCAAGCGGCTGAAAATCACGCGGTTGCGGCGCTGCGTGCGGGAGCTAGTGTTGAAGAGCTTCAAGCCGTTGCCGGCATCGCGTTTGTCTTCAGGGGCATCCCGGCGATTAACCTGTCCGGCGATGCGATCGCCGGGGCGCTGAAAAAGCTGGAAAAGCTGGGCTAGCCTTATTCGAAGGACCACTTACCCCAGGCGAACAGCACGTTACCGTTACCCTGACCACCTGGGACATACGCAGCCTGCAAGCTAAAGCGACTGATGGTCAAAGAAGCGACAGGCAAAATCCCCGGGAAAGGCGTGTAATGCCCAATGTCGGCGCGCGCCGTCAGAAAACCAACCACGCCTACGCCCACTTTCAGGTCTGTATTTTCAATTTGCCAGGTGGGGATCCAGGCATAACCAGCCATGTACTGAGCTTGTCCGTGCGAATCCTGAAAGGCCATGGCATACAGGCCTTCATAATTACCGCTGGCATTGAAACGGCCTTTACCCAAGCCAAAACCGAAGGGGTTCTCGGTATATTGGCTACGCTGCTCGGCAGAATAAGCAAAGGGCATGTGGTAGGACAAAAACGGGACATAGGCTTCAATCGCGCCATCCGACCAGGTTTTTGAGACACTTTTGATGGCTTCGTCGTACCACGCATCTTGTGCACGGACCGAGCCTGAAAAACACAGCGTTACGCACAACGCCAGCAATAAACGCTGCAATTTCGACTTCATCACTTCGCAATCCATTATCGATACCTGGACAGCAATCTTTGGCCAGGCAATCATTTAAAAAATAAATATTAATAAACGTAATTTTAGCCTTAATCAGAAAGGCGCCTTTTTGGTGCTTTTTGGTGCTTTCCGACGATATTTACGCAGAAATGCGACTTGGTAGAATACTTAGCATGAACATCCCAGAAAAAACCGGCTTGATCCTGTTCGCACACGGTTCGCGTGATCCACAGTGGCGCTTACCCTTCGAAGCGATGCTCCAAAAGGCCCAGGCAGAACACCCAGGACCTGTCGCGCTCGCTTTTTTGGAATGCATGCAACCGAGCCTGGACGAGGCCATCGACGCTCTGGCACAGGCTCACGTCACCCACATCCGCATCGTGCCCGTGTTTCTGGCTGTCGGCAGCCATGTCCGCAAAGACTTGCCCGAACTGATCGCACAGTCCCGCAGCAAACACCCGGGTCTGTTCATTAGTGCGACCGCCGCGATTGGCGAGCAACCTGAAATTCAAGCTGCGATTGCGGCCTTCGCCATCGCAGCACGCTAAGACACAGACTAGCGACGTTTAAAGTGCGTTGAGATGTCGCGCTAAAGCGTCACCCGCTTCTTTTGTTCCGAGTTTGCCACCGACATCACGCGTGCCCTCGCCTGCGGCAATTGTTTGCGCCACCGCCGCATGAAGCGCCTCACTCGCCTGCAAAAAGGCGGGCTTCTTGTGACGCTGTCCATACCAGGACAACAGCATCGCGGCGGAAATCACCTGAGAAAACGGATTCGCAATGTTCTGCCCAGCAATGTCCGGAGCCGAACCATGCGCGGCTTGTGCCATCGCGTAATGAGTACCCGCATTGATCGAAGCGGCCATCCCCAGACTGCCAGCCAACTCAGCGGTCAGATCCGACAGGATGTCGCCAAACATATTGGTCGTCACCAGCACGTCATAACGCTCGGGGGTTCGCACCACATGCGCCATCATCGCATCCACGATCACCTCATCGACGCGAACCTCGGGATAGTCTTGGGCGATGCGCTGGCACGACTCGATAAACATGCCATCGCCGATCCGCAATACATTCGCCTTGTGCACAATCGTCACATGCTTCTTGCGTGTCATCGCCAGATCAAAAGCCGAACGGGCAATACGCTCGCAACACTCGCGTGTAATGCGACGCAACGACACCACCACATCCTTGGTCACGAGCATTTCGCTTGGACCCGACTCCATGTTGCGATCCGCGTAAAAACCTTCCGTGTTTTCGCGCACCACCACCAGATCGAGCGGCTTGTGCGTTGTTCCGCTACCGGGATAGGTTTTAGCCGGACGAATATTGGCAAATAAATCCAACGACTTGCGAAAGAATTTGGAAGGATTGATTTCACCCTTTGCCTCGTCCTTGAAGTCATACGTCGACATCGGTCCAAGTATCAAACCATCGGCCTGTTTGACGGCATCCAGCAAGCCATCATGAATCGTCGTGCCGTATTTTTTCAGACTATCGTGGCCGGCCAACTCGTGCTGCAACGCTAAGCCTAGCGCAAAACGATCCGACACCAGACTCAACGCCTGAGTCGCAACAGCCATGGTTTCAGGACCAATACCATCCCCGGGGATCACGATAATTTTCATTTTTTTGTCTCAATGTTTTTGAATAATGTGCAGACGCAACCAAAGCCAACTCAACCAAACGTTAACTGATCCTTTTCGCTCTTGAGTTTTAATGTTGCTTGTTGATACTCAGCGCGCTTGTCGGTATCCGGCTTGTAACCGGACGCAAGATAATAATTCCAGAACGCCGTCGTCATCTCACTCACGCGGGTCCACAGCGCTTGCTCACTTTGGGGCGTGATGTTTTTCAAGTCGCGGCTAAAGTGCTTCGCATTGATGGGCTCGCCTGCAAAACTCATATGGTCGGCTTGCTCAAACACAGCAAGCTGCTTGAGTCCCGCCGGAACATACTCGTTGACAAGCCGGCGATTGGCCAGCGGCAACCCCAAGCGCATCGACTCGCTCTTGTCGGTAAAGGTGACATAGTTGTCGTGATCACCGGTGATGGAGAAGAACGGAATCTGCACCTTGGACATGCCTTTGGCGCGCTCGGCCGACACCGCGCTCGGCGACAACGCGATCGCCGCTTTGATACGCGGGTCATGCACATCTTGACCGCCCAAGGGCTGTCCAGCAATCGATTGCACCGTCAGCGCACCATAAGAATGACCGGCGATACCAATCCGCTCGGGATCCACATAGGGCGCGATATCTGGATGTTTAAGACATTGCGTAATCACAAACGAACAATCTTTCACGCGCAAGCCGTATTGTTGAGCGGCAAGCGCATCGTTCAGGTTTGCTTTAAAACTTTGCTTCTTGGTGTTCCAGAGCGAATCGTCTGTGACGGGATGCGCAAGTGTCACAACCACAAACCCTGCCCGACGCCACGCCTCGCACCAAGCGGCACCGTTTGACACGCCACTCCCCAAGCCTGGCGAATAGAGGATTAATCCCGTTGGCGTACGCTCTTGAGGCAAACGGACACGCAGTCCGATTTTGCGTTTAGTTTCAGGGTCGGTCAGACTCAGGTCCTGCTGTCCAGTCACTTGGGGCTCTACACCCTCATTCAAGGACTGAGCTGTTTTGTCTGGCGTTTCAACAGGAGAAGCCTCAACGGCTTCTGGCTCTGGGGCTTCGCCCTCAAGCTTGCGCTCGTCCGACCGGGTGCATCCTAGCTGAACCGCGGTGCACGACAGAGCCAGACTCACGAGTAGTTTTCTTCTTCGAGCGCGCAAAATAAGTCTTCCTGAGCAACAGAATAGGGGGTCCCGCCAAAATCTGTATGGATCTTACGTTAGAATTTGTAACACAGCTATTCCATATAAAACCTCGGCCACAGGCTCACCCTTTACCAGACCTCACTGATTCATGAGCTTCGTCTCTCCCGAGTTTGCTTTCGCAGCTCTTCTGTTCTTCCCCCTTTACTGGTCGCTGGCTTCAAAACGCAACTGGCAAATGTTGTTTCTCACAGTAGCGGGCTACTGTTTTTATGCAACCTGGTCATTACAGTTCGCCTGGATCCTGCTCATCTTCAGTTCCTATGTATGGCTGGCGGGACGCTGGATCAGCTCCTCGGCAAAGTACGCGCGCAACAAGTATCTCTTTTCGATCATTCTGCTGTTGACGCTCGCACTGCTCCTGTACACCAAGTATTACGAATTCACCCGCGCCGAAATCACAA
>JACCDU011105744.1_pt1 | contig 10434 bp, 12 predicted proteins | sample 7446081 | NCBI WGS metagenome assembly JACCDU01 (sample SAMN15323447, study PRJNA562643) | freshwater metagenome | isolation source: river surface water | place: USA:Blue River Watershed | collected 2017-08-17
ACTGCCGTCTCGAACGTGGTGAAAACCCGCCCAGCAGGGAATGATTTCTCCCTGTTCTACACCACCACCCAGGAGGGAAAGAAGAAAGTGACCCTCCCCTCGGAAACCCTCCAGGAGGCCTATAAAGAGCTTCAGCAGGAGCTGCTGTCCCATTCCCCTCGGGTGGTGATTCCGTGCGGGAATGAGGCGTTACAGGCGATTCTGGGGGTACAGGGCATCACCCACCGGATGGCCTCCTGCTATCCTCCCACCCCCTCCCGTCCGTATTGGGTGGTGCCCATGCTCCACCCAGCAGCCATCTTCCACGGGGGAGCATGGGGGAGTCTGGTGATCTCCCAACTGGCGGTCAAGAGAGCTGCCGCTCTCACTGCCGATCCCTCGTATACTCCCCGTGGGTGGGAAGGGCAGGTGGCGGGGGAAGAAGAAGCCTGTTCCTTTCTCCAGGATCTGCATAGGGCGGACCTGTGGAGCCTGGACTTGGAGGGCGATCCTGCCCGGAAGTCTATTCACTGTATTGGGGTGGCAGGGGTGTGGGGAGGCTCCACCCATGCCTGCTGTATCCCCTACCCTTCTCCACCCGTTTACTCCGCGCTCCAGCAGCTCCTGACTGATCACGGGGGAAGGTTGGTCAACCAGAACGTGGGGTTCGATCTGGCGTGGCTCCAGGAGGATAAGGGGCTCACCTTTCCACCCCCATACATGGACGTGATGCATGCCTTTCACCTCCTGGAACCGGAGCTGCCGAAAAGGTTGGGGTTCATCTGTACCTGGTGGTTCGGGGTGGACATCCCCTACTATAAGGACGAGCGGCAAGTCGTGCGGAAGAAGATGGGTCCCGCGGAGTTAGAGCGCTACTATACCTATAACCAGCTTGACTGCGTGGTGGCGCTATGGGCGGCCCAAGAGGCAGAACAGGAACTCCGGGAGCGGGGTCTCTGGGACCGCTACCGGGAGTGGCACCGGCGGCTGTGGGGAGTGGCGTGGGAAATGGAGCAGCGGGGTCTCCCCACCGATCACCCAGCAGTGGAGAGGCTCATACAGGTGGTAGAACGGGCACGAGAGGAATCCTTCTCCCTCCTCCAGGGGGAAGGGGTCAACCCAAACTCACCCGTCCAGGTAAAGCAGTGGCTGACGGGGAAAGGGGTTGTCCTCCCTTCCCACGGGGGGAAAACGTCTACTGATGAGCAGTCTCTCTCTCTGTTGGGAAGGCAGGGGGTGCAGGAAGTCTTTCCCCTCCTGCGGGTACGGAAGCTGGGGAAAGCCCTCTCCACCTTCCTGCTGCCCCTCCGGCGGGCTCAGGGTCACCTCCGGGCGGGGTGGAGCGCAGACAATACGGAGACCTTCCGCTTTACCTCCTCTACCCGCCTCTTCCGGGAAGGGCTTAACCTTCAGACGATCCCCAAAGAGTTACGGTATCTCTTTCCCGCTCCCCCCGGACGGGTGTTCGTGGGGGCGGACCTGTCTCAGGCAGAGGCCCGCTACGTCGCGCTCCGGTCCCGCTGTTCCTCCCTGCTCTCCCTCTTCTCCGACCCCACCCGGTCTGTCCACCTGGAGCGGGCACGGCTCATCTTTGGGCGGGAGGTGCAGAAGGACTCCCCGGATTACGTGGTTGCGAAATCCTCCCTCCATGCGGGGAACTACCGGATGGGGCCCAAACGGTTCGCGGAACAGGCGGGCATCCCCGTCCGGCGGGCAAAGGAGATCCTGGACGCCGCCCACCGGGCGGCCCCGGAAATCCGCCGGTGGCATGAACAGGTCAAGGAGCAGGTGCGCCGGACGGGGGTGCTGCGGAACTGCTGGGGTCAGGAGAGGCGGTGCTATACAGCGGCGGGGGCCCTCCTGGCCACGGGAACCCTCCCGGATGACGTGTGGAAAGACCTGATTGCGTGGGAGCCCCAGTCCGCTATCCCCCAGCAGATTAACCGCTTTCTCCTTCAGTGGCAGGGGAAGGAGGGGATATGGCTCCACCACCACGGGCACGACTCCTTTCTGCTCTCCCTTCCAGAGGAGCAGCTTATTCCCACCCTGTGGGGGGTTTTCCACGACTCCCTCTCCCTCCCCCTTCCCCTGTATGAAGGGCTTTTCATCCCCGCTGAACTGGAGGTGGGCTGGAGCTGGGGGAGGATGGTCCGCTGGGGACGGGAGGATTCCCTCTCCCTGCTGCGGGAACGGTGGGAAGGGAAGGAAGATCCCACCCCAGAAGCGGTGGTGAAGGCCCTGACCTATATCCCTGGGGAGGGAGTCTCATGAAAGAGCAGGAACAGAAATGGCTGACCTGGGCCTCCCGGTTGCTGATGGACTACGCAACCGGGACATCCGTCCAGTATCGTGAGGGGATGAAAGTATTATGGGAAGCCATGAACGTCCTCTACCACAACAGAAAGGAGCCAGACATGAATCCACCCGTACACCTCCAGGATGTTACCTGCATCCGGGAGACAGAGAAAGCCCTCCTCGTGGAGTACGAGGGGGAAGAGTTCTGGGTACCTCAATCCGTGATCCATGCGGATAGCGAAGTGTATCAGAAGGATACGGAAGGAACCCTGGTAGTGGCCCGGTGGTGGGCGGAATCCCGCTCACTGGTGGAGAAAGAATAACCCCCACGGGGGAAGTAGCACTCCCCTCATAGGGGGGGAAAGGAGTACGAATATGGAGATACACCGGATATGGACAGCCCCCCCAGGGAGTGCCCTGGAAGGGTTCCTCCAGGGAGGAGGAGCAGCTTTCGGGTATGGAGAGGACTCCCTGCTCCTCCAGGTTGCGGTGATAGAGGGATACCGCTGCGGGGTAGTGAGTACCCTCACTGCTCCCGTTTCCTCACGTGCTGCCCATGTTCTCCTCCTCCACACCCTGGAGTGGGTCCGGGTGAACGGGTTGGACCGCCTGGTCTGGCTGGTCCCAGGGGCAGGGGAAGTGAGGCAGCTCCGGGAGATGGGGTTCTCTGCGACCCCACTCTCTGTACTTATTCACCTTGAACATTCCCCTCTGGAGGGGAAGAAAGGAGTACAGCAGTATGACAGCCCAGCACGAACCATCATCCCCACCACTGATCCTCGTGGAGATGTCCACCCAAAGCACCCGCCTTCCCCAGAAGTGGAAGCGGCCCATCAACGGCTTCCCCCTCTGGCTCTGGGTGGTGGAGGGAGCCAGGAAAGTAGCCCACCAGCTGGGGGGGACCCTCCTCCTGAAGCTGCCTCATTCTCCTCTGGAGGAGCCCCTGAGGGAAGCCCTCCTGGGGTGGATACAGAGGGATGAGTGTATCCTTCATCATGGAAAGAAGGAGGAGGGGGATGACTATTCCTTCCTGCGGGCGTTTCCACGGGAGTGGGTCCTCCGGTTGACGGGGGACAACCCCTTTATCCCCCCTTTCCTGGCGAGCCGTCTGTGGGAGAGCCGCCTGTGGGGGGAAACCCATCTTCCAGGAGAGCCTCCACCTCCGCTCCTCTGTACCAGGTCAGACCGCCTCTCCATCCCACAGTATCCCCCAGGGCTGGATATAGAACTGATCCGCTGGGAGGCCCTCCGGGAGACTGGATGGTCCCTGTCCCGTCTCTATAGTATGTCACCCCCGACTCCCCTCCCTCCAATAGCCTCCCTGGATGGGCTTGCCTGTACGGTAGATACAGAGGGAGAATGCCTCTGGGTGGACTTTTTGGCGCGCTACTGTAACTGGAAGCCCACCATGCTACCGGCCCTCCGGGATCTCATTCGGGTATGGCGAGCACTAAAGGGGGAATCATGAATACTGCCCTACAATGGTACTGGGTCAGCGGGGCCACCGGGGCGTGGGGGAAAGAACTCCTCCGCCAACTCCTCCTTGACCCTTCCGCGGGAGTGGTGGCGTACTGCCGGGGGGAACACCGGGCCGCCTCCCTTCTCCACCACTGGCCCACCTCTGCCAGGGAGGGCCGCCTGCGGGTGTACCTGGGGGACATCCGGGACCACCGCCGCGTGTGGCAGAGCCTTCCTCCCCACTGTACCGTGATTCACGCCGCCGCACTGAAGTGTATCGAGACTGCCCTGTACTCCCCCACGGAGATGATGGAAACCAACATTGAAGGAACCCGGACGGTGATCGAAGCCTGCATCCAGAAGGACGTGAAGCAGGCCTTTTACCTCTCCTCCGACAAAGCAACCAATCCCTCCACCTTTTACGGGGGGACGAAGTTCATCGCGGAGCAGCTCTGGATCTCTGCGGGGGATCTCCACGTGACCCGCTTCCTGACCACCCGGTTCGGGAATGCCCTCTGGAGTACGGGGAGTGTCCTCACCCGCTGGGAACGGGAGCACCAGGAAGGGAGACCCCTCTCTATTGTAGGGGGTGGGTTACAGACCCGCTTTCTCTTGACGCTCCAGGAAGGAGTGGGGGTTATCCTCCAGGCGCTCCAGGGAGGAGAGAGTGGATTGCTGGATTCCCCACGAATGGGGACGGCCACCGTGCTGGGGATGGCACGAGCGCTGTTCCCTGGAGTGCCAATACAGCATGTTCCTTCCACGGTCCAGGGAGAGCGGGACGCGGAATGTATTCCCTATCAGGGGGGGCTCTTGTGGTCGGATGAACCCACGCTCCGACTCTCCCACACTGCTCTTCAACACCTCCTCCAGGAGGGAAAGGAATCCATATGGTAGAAAACCGTGACTATATCGACTGTCACACCCAACTAACCTCTATCACTACTACCCTCTGGCGGCTGTACCAGGAACGGGACTCCCTCCGCCTTCAGGTCCAGCGGCTCCATATCCTCCTGGGGGGAGCCCTCCTGGTGGGGATCCTGCTGGGAGTCCTCCTCTGGGGATCGGCAGAGGCAGCTCCTCTCCAACCGGGGGTCTACCGGGCGGAAGGGGCCGTTTCCGACCCCCTTCTCTCCCCGTACACCCACACCCACGGACTTTCCCTGGAAGGGCAGGAATACCCCTTTACGGGCTTCTTTACCCTTGCGGGGGATGGGGTACTCACGGGGGAGGCAGGACCCTACTTCCTTCACCTCTCCCTCCTCTCCTACACCCCCATTCCTCCAGTAGGATCTCCTAAACTGGAGCTGCTCCCCACGGCGTACGGGGGTCTCGGGGGAGTCCTCCCAGGGGAGTGGCAGTACTTCCAGGAGGCAACCCTCTTCCTGACCTCCCCCAGTGGGATACAGGAATACACCCGCTTTGGGCCAGCGTTCCAACTTGGGGAGGGCGCAAACGGCAAGAATAGCCTCCTTGGGTTGTCCGGCTGGTTCGGGGAGCAGGGAGTCATGAAGGGGGATATTAACGTGGCCCTCTCCCCGGTCCCGGAACCCTCCTCCTTCTGGCTGTGGCTGGCCGGGGGGTTCGGCCTGCTGGTGGGGAGAATCATCCGTCTGTACCGTCCATAACCACCCCCTTGCTGGGGGGAAAAGGAGTCTCTGTATGCTGTTTCTGTTACTGTTGTTTATCCTCTGCTACTGTCTGGAAGGAGGTGTAGAATGACCACTTCTCTAAACCCCCCGCTCGTGGTGGGGGGCTGCTCTACCTACTCCAAAATGGCCTGGACCCACCTTCCTCACTGGCCCTCTACTATTACGGATGCCGCTGGCTGTTGGGTGCGGGGAAAGAAAGGAGAAGAGGAGCCTACGTATATTGACCTCACTGCCTCCCTGGGAGCGGTCCTGCTGGAGTACACCACAACGCCCTACTGCATTCCCTCCCTGCCGGGGCCATCTCCCCTGGAGGAACAGGTAGCGTCTCTCCTCCACCGGCAGGTCCCCTTCATGGAGCGGATACGGTTCTGTAAGAATGGCTCCGATGCCACCGAAGCCGCGGTACGGATCGCCCGTGCCGTCACGGGACGCTCCCCTATCCTCTGTAACTCCTACCACGGGAGTCACTCCGACCTGGTCACCGCCACCCCCGGAAAGGAGGGGGGTATCCTGGAGTACATGCAATCCTCCCTCCATGCTGCCCCGGACCCCCGCTGGCTCCTCCACAACCTACGGACCCACGGGAAGCGGGTGGCAGCGGTCATCCTGGAACCCCTGACCCCCTCCTGTCAGGACTGGCACCTAGAGGAGGTGCGGGAGGCGTGTACGGCAGCGGGCTGCCTGCTGATCCTGGATGAGATCATCACCGGGTGGCGGGTGCGGGAAGGGAGTGCCGTCCCCTCCATTCAGGCGGATCTGTACTGTTTCGGGAAGGCCATTGGGGGAGGAGCTGCCCTGGCCTGCCTTGGGGGGAAGCGGGAGTATATGGACCTCCTGGAGAAACAGGTCTTCATGAGTGGCACCCATGCAGGGGAACAGGTGGCCCTCCAGATGGCAACCCACTTCCTGACCCGCGTGCATGAGACTCCTGACTGTTACTCCTTCCTCCAGGAGTGGGGAGCTGTCTTGGGAGAGGCGCTCCAGGGGATCGTCCAGGGGTATTCCCAGCGGTGGACCCTGATCCTCCCCCCCGACCAGCATGCCTCCTTCATTGATACCCTTGCGCGGGAGGGGGTGCTGGTGGGGAGGGATGTCTTTCCCCTCTACAGCCACCGACAGAAGGGGGTACAGGAGCAGGTGCTCCAGGCGCTCCAGAGGGCGCGGAAGGAGGTGGGAGTATGAAGGATGCACTGCGATGTCCAGAATGTCATTCCCTTCAAGATTTCCTGGAGGGCTTCACTATTCACCTGCTGACTACTCAGGAGGATGAAGAACAGGGGTTGATAAGGATGGCCCTCCGCTGTGAGTGGTGTGGCTATGCCACTTCCTTTTTGGGGAGGCCAACCCTTTCCCCACAGGGGGGAGCAGAGGAGGATGGTAGATGAGTACTCCCCATATTATGTTCGCCTGTCCCCTTACCTCTCTCATGTCCGATACGGATGGAAAGCTCCTCATTATCGCCTCCCTCCTCCAGAAAGAGGGGTTCGGGGTGACGGTGATGTGTTGGTCCCCAGAGGGAGAAGCCGCCTGTAAGCAACTTTCCCTTCCCTATCTTGCCCTCCAGTGTAGTACGGTGGTCGTGGATCAGGTGGCGGAAGCCAAGAAGTTCGTGGAGCTGCTGGGGGGGAGACAGCTTATCGAGCATCCCCTGGCTCCCACCTGGGGGGAGATTCTCGGGTTTGACGACTTTATAGGGTTGGCGCAGGAGTACCGGGTACAGGGGACAGACTCCGCGCGCCCGGACCTCCTCCTCCTTCCACTGCCAGGGGGAGAATGCTCCACCCCAGAGGATGAGCAGGTCCGGGTGGTGCTCCACCGGTGGGCCAGGCAGAACCATATTCCAATCATCGGCCTGGACTGCCAGTCTCCAAAGACCTCCTTCACCCTCCAACAGTTCCCCGTCCAGATGAAGCTCTCCCTGGATGGGGGAGATTACTCCTATTCCTTTCCCCTTCAGTATCTGTACCGCTATCTCTGCTCCCACGGGCACGAGGCTGCCATTGAACAGGCCCTCCAGGAGGAAGCCTCTCTACGGAAAGGGTTGCAGTGGGCTCCAGGGGTGTACTACCTCTACTTCCCCCTGCATCTGTACTACCTTCAGGAGACCATTGCCCTCTTACAGGTGCTTGCACCTGTGTGGCACCACGCGCGGGAAGCGGGGGTCCGCCTGCTCCTCTCCTGTGGGACATCCCACCGCCGGGGGCTCTCAGAGAGGGATATTATTGAGAAAGCCCTCCGCCCCTGGATGGGGGGGATGGAGTACGTGATCGCGGAGGGGAATGCGATCAACCTCAAAATGGCCCTCCTGTCAGAGGCTGTCCTGATGCCATTCCCCCACAACATCCACTCCCTCCTGGAATGGTATGGGCTCCCCGTGTGGGGGGTGGGGGAGGTGGCAGCAGGGGTGGAGCACCTCCGGCTGCGGGTCCGCCCCCAGGAAGCCATTATTTACCTCCTGGAGCAGTATCACCAGGAAGAAAGGAAAACTGCATGAAACTGACTGCTGACGAGTATATTCTCCCACGGAAACTGGTAGAACGCCTACTGTTCTTTGTCGAAGCCTATACACAAAAAGGCAGTGAGCGGTGGGGGCGGGAGCTGGAAAATACGTTTATTGAAGTACTCCGCCGCAATGAAGAGAGCATGAGCCTCACGTCCAGGGGAGCAGTCCGGCGCGTGAGCAGCAAGAACGTACCCTCCCCGGTGGAGGATGACTTCTATAATGTCCTCTCCCACGAGGAAGAAGGAAAGGAAGGTCCTGTATGAGTATCATTACCTTACGACCACTCACCCAGGAGCTGCTCCTCCAGGTGGGGAGGTGGCGGGAAGAGATCCGGGAATCCCTCCGTACCGTCCCCCTCCGCACCCAGCAGGAGCAGTTTGAATTCTATCTCCATCCCCCGGAGGACTCCCGCTGGTGGGCACTTTCCCTCAGCACCCTTGCTCCTCCAGTGGGGATGGGCGGCCTCACGGGGATTCAGTGGGAGAATGGGCTGGCAGAGATTTCCCTCATCCTTGATCCAGTGGTGTGGGGAAAGGGATATGGAAAGGCTGCTGTCCACGCCATCCTGGGGGAGGCCTTCCACCGGATGCGGCTCCACCAGGTGGTGGGGGAATGTTATGGGTGCTCCCCCGCCCTTCCTTTCTGGCAAGCCCTGGTGCGGGAGTGGAATGGGGGATTCGTGATGCTGCCCCAGCGGAAGTATTGGGCGGGGCAGTGGTTTCCCTCCTTCTCCTTCTGGTTCTGGCAGGAGGACTATCCTCCCCTACAGCCAGGAGAGGAGGTATCCACTCCAGTGGAGGAGGAACCCCATGAATAAACTGCTCACCTTCATTGGGCCGCCACACCACTCCCAACTGATCCAGCCCATTGAGCGGGAGTTACTGGGGAGGGGGTGGCAGTGTGAACGCTTCACGGCGGACACGGAATCCTGCTTCCAGGTGGGGTTGGAGGAGTACTACCCTGGACTCCCGTTCCACTGGCTCCCGGACTACACCGACAAGGGAAAGGCGGACGCCCTCTACCAGCGCCATGCGGGGTGGTTTCGCTCTCTGTACGATACCCCAAATGCCCTCTCCCTTGTCCTTCCCCAGACGCTGGATAGAATCTTCACCTCCTGCTGCCGGGAGTGGGTAGGGATAGGGAGGATGCTCCGGGTGGTGAAGCCCACCGCCTGTCTGGCACTCCATGAGATCAACCGCTGGGGGAGGATGTTGGGTGCCCACTGTCAGATGCAGGGGATACCCTTCTGGACGCTCCAAGAAGGGCTGTACTACGGCGATCCGTGGCTGTACACCGCTCACACGAAGTACTCCCACTCCTGTGTGTGGGGGGAGGCCACCCGCGCTGTCCTCCTCCAGGCGGGGGCCTCTCCCGACCGCCTTCACGTCACGGGACACCCTGACCTGGCTGCTCGCTGGGCCGCTGCCATCCCGTACCCGCTCCCGGAGGGGAAAAAGGTAGTCTTCCTCTTTCTCACCAACACCCCCATTACCTTTCAGCCCGCTATGCTGGAGGGCTGGGAACAGCAGGAGGAGTACCACCTGGTGGTGATGATTCACCAGATGGCCTCCCTGCCCTTCATCAAGCAGGTGGAGGAGTACTTCAAAGGGAAGAAGGGGGTGACGATGGTGGGGGTAGGCCAGAAAGGGGACATCTGGCGGGTGCTGAAGGCCTCCTCTATCCTCCTCCTGATTGGGTGCTCCTCCCTTACCCTGGAGTGGCTGTTTCCCCTCCTGCTGGGGGAGAAAGGGAGGCCCATTATCGTGGTGCCCTCCCCACTCCCCATGACCCGGAACTACACCGTCAATCCTCCAGTGGCCCTGTCTGGGGAGGGAATGCCATTTCTGGGCATGGTCAGGCAGGCTCCTGCATGGGAGGCTCAGTGCGGAGGAGCTGCTGCTCAATGGGTCCAGGAGGAGTTATCTGGGGGTCTGGAGGGAGCGGATCGGGTGGCGAACCTGATCTGCTCACCAGCAGGAGTCTCCAGGTAAGGGGGCTCAGTAATGCCTTCCACACGCTCGCAAGAGCGTGCTCCCATCCCGCAGACCGGAGGGTACGGTGGGGGACGGCTGTATGGGTAACTGATCTGCTTCTCTTCCCTTCCTGTTCCCTTAGCTGGAAAAGCTCCTCCAGGCGTTGCTTCTTCTGGTTGGCTCTCCACGCCTGCATGTACACCCGCTTTCTCTCTTTCCACTGTGGCGTGTTCACGTCCTTCCCACCGACTTTTCTCTGCATCTCTCTCTCCTTTCTCCTCCTCCCCCTTTCTGGGGGAGGGTTTCCTTATTTGCTGCTCCCCTGTGGGGGCTCTCTCCGGGTCCATTCTACCCACTGATCCACGCTCCTCCCCTTCTCCTGGTGGAAGCTGCTCTTGATCTGGAGCCGGGAGCACGCCGTCCGGGTCAGGGCGGTACTCACGCCGGGCAGGAGGCTTTTCAGGCGGGCCATACTGATCTGCCTCTCTGGGAGGAGGGTATGGAAGACCGCCTCTATCTGGCCCACTACATCCCGCGCGGCATCCCGGTCCGCTGTGGTGGTCACGTCCATCGG
>JACCDU010582483.1_pt1 | contig 10433 bp, 5 predicted proteins | sample 7446081 | NCBI WGS metagenome assembly JACCDU01 (sample SAMN15323447, study PRJNA562643) | freshwater metagenome | isolation source: river surface water | place: USA:Blue River Watershed | collected 2017-08-17
CGGTCGGCGATCTTCACGAAGCCGAAGTTCTGGCTCATCCACAAGATCAGCTCTTCGGAAAAGCGGCTGATGTGCACCATGCACAGGCTGGCGGCGGCGGTGAATTCGATGGCGAAGTCGCGGTCGCTCACGCCGTCCAGGCTGTTCTGGCTGACTTGCGGCTGGCCTTGTGCATCGACCATGCCCAGCGTGCGTGCCACACGCTCGCGGTCCAGCGGGTAGGTGGTGCCCGCAAGAGCTGCCGAGCCCAGCGGCAGGCGGTTGGTGCGGCGGCGCACGTCGGCAAAGCGCTCGGCGTCCCGACTGAACATTTCCACATAGGCCAGCAGGTGGTGCGCAAAGCTGACGGGCTGGGCCACCTGCAGGTGGGTGAAGCCGGGCAGGATGACCTCGACGTTCTGTTCGGCCACATCGACCAGCGACTTTTGCAGATCAGACAGCAGGTCGATGATCAGGTCGGTCTCGCCGCGCAGCCACAGGCGCACATCGGTGGCCACCTGGTCGTTGCGGCTGCGGCCGGTGTGCAGGCGCTTGCCGGCGTCACCTACCAGCTGGGTCAGGCGCGCTTCGATGTTCAGATGCACATCTTCGAGGTCCAGCTTCCATTCAAAGGCGCCAGACTCGATTTCTTGGGTGATCTGCGCCATGCCGCGCTGGATGTTGGCCAGATCGGCGCCGGAGATGATGCCCTGCGCGGCCAGCATGTCGGCATGGGCCAGCGAGCCCTGGATGTCGGCCTGCCACAGGCGCTTGTCAAAGAACACGCTGGCGGTGTACCGCTTGACCAACTCGCTCATCGGTTCGGAAAAGAGCGCAGACCAGGCTTGGGATTTTTTGTCGAGTTGGTTCGTCATGATCTCCCGATTTTATCGGGCTGGCCTGCGATGCCGCTCAGCCCGTGTTCCTGAGCCCCGCCGCAATCCCGTTGATGCTGATGTGGATGCCGCGCTGCACCCGTTCGTCGGCCTTACCTTCGCGGTAGCGGCGGATCAGTTCGACCTGCAGGTGGTGCAGGGGGTCGATGTAGGGGAAGCGGTGGCGAATCGACCGGGCCAGGGCAGGGTTGCTTTCCAGCCGGTTTTTTTCGCCGGTGATCTGGGTCAGTGCGTCGGCCGTGCGGTGCCATTCGGCTTCGATGGCGGCAAAGATGCGGTTGCGCAGCCGCTTGTCGGTCACCAGCTCGGCATACAGCGAGGCCAGCGCCAGATCGCTCTTGGCCAACACCATGTCCATGTTGGACAGCAGGGTGCGGAAGAAGGGCCACTGGCGGTACATCTTCTGCAGCAGCGCCAGCTGGGCCTTCTTGCCGGGGCCGTCGGCTTTGTCCAGAAATGCGGTGACGGCCGAGCCGAAGCCGAACCAGCCCGGCAGCGTCAGGCGGCACTGGCCCCAGCTGAAGGACCAGGGAATGGCGCGCAGGTCTTCGATTTTTTGCAGGGCCTTGCGCGACGCCGGACGTGAGCCGATGTTGAGCTGTGTGAGTTCGCGCAGCGGCGTGGCACCGAAGAAATAGTCGGTGAAGTCTGGGGTGCCGTACACCAGGGCGCGGTAGGCGGCCATGCTGGCTTCAGACAGTTCGGCTGCTGCATCCAGAAAGGCTCGCGTGGCCGGCTTGGTGGGTTGCAGCAGCGTGGCTTCGAGTGTGGCGGCGACCAGGGTTTCGAGGTTGCGGCGCCCGATCTCGGGGTTGGCGTATTTGGAGCCGATCACTTCGCCCTGCTCGGTCAGGCGGATCTGGCCGCGCACGGTGCCCGGAGGCTGGGCCAGGATGGCCTGGTAGCTGGGACCGCCGCCACGGCCCACGGTGCCGCCGCGACCGTGGAACATGCGCAGCTGGATGTTGTGGGAATTCGCCAGCTGGTCGAACAGGCTCACCAGCGCGATCTCGGCGCGGTACAGCTCCCAGTTGCTGGTGAAGATGCCACCGTCCTTGTTGCTGTCGCTGTAGCCCAGCATGATGTCCTGCTCGGCACCCGAACGCTGCACCAGCGCCGCCACGCCGGGCAGGGCGTAGAACTCGCGCATGATGGGGGCGGCATTGCGCAGGTCTTCGATGGTCTCGAACAGCGGCACCACGATCAGGTCCACGGTCGGCTCGCTGTCCAGTGTGCCGCGCATCAGGCCCACTTCTTTTTGCAGCAGCAGCGCCTCCAGCAGGTCGCTCACGGTTTCGGTGTGGCTGATGATGTAGTGGCGGATCGCCTGCGCGCCATACAGCGCGCGCATGCGCTGGGCGGTTTCAAAGATCGCCAGTTCGCTGGTGGTGTGCGCGCTGTAGTTGGTGCCCGGCACGCGCAGTGGGCGTGCGTCGTTCAGCAGGCCCAGCAGCAGGGCGCGTTTGGCGTTTTCGTCCAGTTGGGCGTAGTGCTTTTCGAGGCGCGCAGTGGCCAGCAGTTCGGCCACCACTTCTTCGTGTTTGTCCGAGCTTTGGCGCAGATCCACCGTGGCCAGGTGAAAGCCGAACACCTCGACCGCACGCATCAGCGGCTGCAGGCGCATGGCGGCCAGCGCTTCGCAGTGGTGGCTGCACAGGGAAGTGTTGATGACGCGCAAGTCGGCCAGAAAGTCGTCGGCGCTGGCATAGGGGTTTTGCGGCGCGATGGCGTGGCGTGCGGCATCGCCCCCGGTCAGTTCCTTGAGGGTGGCGGCCAGGCGCGCGTACATGCCGGTCAGTGCGCGGCGGTAAGGTTCGTCCTGACGGTGTTCGTTGTGGTCGGGGGAGCGCCTGGCCAGCGCCTGCATCTCGGGGCCTACAGGCACCAGCATGGCCGACAGCGACAACTCACTCCCCAGGTAGTGCACCTCGGTCAGGTAGTGGCGCAGGGCCACTTCGCACTGGCGGCGCAAGGCGTAGGCGAGCGTTTCGGCCGTCACGTTGGGGTTGCCGTCGCGGTCACCGCCAATCCACTGGCCCATGCGAAAGAAGCTGGCCACCGGCTGGCCGTCCAGCGCTTGCTCCAGCTCGGCATAGAGCTTGGGGATCTCGCGCAGGAAGGTGGCTTCGTAATACGACAGCGCGTTTTCGATCTCGTCAGCCACCGTGAGTTTGGTGAAGCGCAACAGGCGGGTTTGCCACAGCTGCATCACGCGGGCGCGGATCTGCAGTTCGTTGGCGGCGAGTTCCTTCGGGCTCAGTGCGTCCTTGTTGGCGTTCACGGCCGCGGCGCGGGCCTTGATCTCGTCGCGTTCGGCCAGCAGGTGGGCGATGTCGCGCTCGGCGTCCAGAATGCTTTTGCGCTGCACCTCGGTCGGGTGGGCGGTGAGCACCGGAGAGACATAGCTGTGCGCCAGTGTCTGGCTGATGGTGCGCGGCGTGATGCCGGCCCAGCGCAGGCGCTGCAGGGCCACGTCGATGCTGCCCTCTTGCGTGTGGCCGGCGCGCTCGTGGATGGCGCGGCGGCGGATGTGGTGGCGGTCTTCGGCCAGGTTGGCCAGGTGACTGAAATAGGTGAAGGCGCGGATCACACTCACGGCCCTGTCGCCACTCAGGCCCTTGAGCAATTTTTTAAGCGCCTTGTCGGCTTCGTGATCGGCGTCGCGCCTGAAGGCCACCGACAGCTTGCGGATCTGTTCGACCAGTTCGTAGGCCTCCGGCCCTTCCTGCGCCCGGATCACATCCCCCAGGATGCGGCCCAGCAGACGGATGTCTTCGACCAGCGGTTTTTCGTTGTCACGGCTTTGGCGTTTGGCGCGGGCGGGGGCGTCGGAAGCGGGTTTCATGTCAGGGGCTGGTGGCAAGGCGCGCGGTCCCGCAGGCCTTGTGTTGTCAGGGGTTACGGGGCCAGCCCATGCTAGCATCGCCCGGCCCTGTGAAATTACCAACCGGTTTCCAAACGGGCTTGATATTTTTTGAAAGCCGCTTCCCGTGTCCGTCAACGCCCCCGCCCGCATCGTCATCGCCACCCGTGAAAGCCGTTTGGCCCTGTGGCAGGCCGAGCACGTCAAGGTGCTCTTGCAGGCACGCGGTGCGCAGGTCACGCTGCTGGGCATGACCACCCAGGGCGACCAGATCCTGGACCGCACCCTGTCCAAGGTGGGTGGCAAGGGCCTGTTCGTCAAAGAACTCGAAGTCGCCCTGGAAGAAGGCCGCGCCGACATCGCCGTCCACTCGCTCAAGGATGTGCCGATGGAGCTGCCCGCCGGCTTCGAGCTGGCCTGCGTGATGGCGCGCGAAGACCCGCGCGATGCCTGGGTTTCCCCGCAGTACGCCCGACTCGAGGACCTGCCGCAGGGCGCGGTGGTGGGCACCTCCAGCCTGCGCCGCACGGTGCTGCTGCGCGCGCTGCGCCCGGACCTGAAGATCGAGCCGCTGCGCGGCAACCTCGACACTCGGCTGCGCAAGCTCGACGAAGGCCAGTATGCCGGCATCGTGCTGGCGGCAGCCGGCCTCAAGCGGCTGGAACTGACGTCACGCATCCGCTACATCTTCGAGACCGCACAGATGCTGCCTGCCGCAGGGCAAGGTGCGCTGGGCATCGAAATTCGGGCTGGCCGCGAGGACCTGAAGGCCCTGTTGGCGCCCTTGGCAGACACCGCCACCTGGCTGCGTGTGGCGGCCGAGCGCGCGGTCAGCCGCGCCATGGGCGGCAGCTGCTCCATGCCGCTGGCGGCCCATGCCGTGCTCGAAGGTGGTGTGCTCAGCCTGCACGCCGCCTGGGGTGACCCCGAGGGCAGTGCCACCCTGGTACGTGCCCACGCCCAGACCCGTGCGCCAGACCTGGCTTCGGCCGAAGCCCTGGGCCTGGAAGTGGCCGGACAGTTGCGCGCAGGTGGCGCACGCTGAGTTTGGGGCCGGGTGATGACGCAGCGCGCCATCCGTGTCCTGGTCACCCGTCCGGCGGCCGAGGCGCAGCGCTGGACCGAGGCCCTGCGCGGGCATGGCATTGAGGCCGAAAGCCTGCCACTGATCGAGATTGCCCCTCTGCATGACACCGCTGCCCTGCAGGCGGCCTGGCAGGATGTGCCCCGGCATGCAGCGCTCATGTTCGTTAGCGCCAATGCCGTGCAGCATTTCATGGCAGCCCGGCCGGCTGGTGTGCCCCTGCAGGCGCAGGCCTGGGGCACCGGGCCGGGCACCGAGGCAGCCTTGCTGGCGGCGGGCTGGCCGGCAGAACACATCCGTTGCCCGGCGGCCGATGCCGACAAGTTCGACTCAGAAGCCCTGTGGCGCCTGGTACAGGCCGATGTGCAGATGTGGTCAGGCCGCAGCATGCTGATCGTGCGCGGTGCCGATGCCCAGGGCCGACTGGCCGGCCGCGACTGGCTGGCTCAGCAGTTGCAGGCTGCGGGCGTGCAGGTGCACCAGTGCGTGGCCTATATGCGGCGCGTTCCCGTGCTGGACCCTGCGCAGCAGTCCATGGCCCGCAGTGCCCTGCAGGATGGCCGCTGGTGGCTGTTCAGCAGTTCCGAGGCCGCGCAAAACCTGGCGCTGCTGCTGCCCGGTGCCATTGGCCCCGCGTCGCGCGCCCTGGCCACGCACCCGCGCATTGCCGTGCGCCTGCAGCAGCAGGGCTGGGGCCGGGTGGAGGTGGTGCCGGCCACCTTGGCGGCGCAGGTCGCCTCTATAGAATGTCTGACATGAGCGCCACACCCGATTTCGCAGTGCCCGCGCAGGGCGCGCCTTCCGCCACGGCCCAGCCTTTGGCACGGTCCTGGGTGGTCTGGGCCGCCGGGGCGATTGCCGTGCTGGCGCTGGCGCTGTCGGCACTGCTTTGGCAAAAAATCACCCGCATGCAGGAGCAGCTGGCACGCCAAAGTGCAGACGCCGGCCAGCAGTCCCTCGAAGCCAAGGCCTGGGCCAAACAGGCGCAGGACACGGTCAAGGACAATGCCGCCCGGCTGGGCCTGATCGAAGGCCGTCTGGGCGAAGTGGCCCTGCAGCGCGGCCAGCTCGAAGACCTGATCCAGAGCCTGTCGCGCTCGCGCGATGAGAATCTGGTGGTCGACATCGAGGCGGGACTGCGCATGGCCCAGCAGCAGGCCCAGTTGACCGGTAGCACCGAGCCGCTGGTGGCCACGCTCAAGTCGGCCCAGCAGCGCCTGCAGCGTGCGGCTCAGCCGAGGCTGGCGCCGGTGCAACGCGCCATCGAGAAAGACCTGGAGCGCCTGCGTGCCTTGCAGACCCCCGACATTCCGGGCCTGTTGATGCGCCTCGATGAGGGCGTGGCCCAGATGGATGCGCTGGTGCTGGCTAACCAGGCCCCGTCCTCTTCTGCCACGACGGCCAGCGATGCGACGCCGGCAGGTTCGGCCTGGTGGTCGCAAGGTGTGCAGCAGATCCTGTTGCCGCTGCGTGATCTGGTGAAAATCAGCCGCATCAACGCGCCCGAAGCCTTGCTGCTGTCACCCGAGCAGTCTTTCTTCCTGCGTGAGAACCTCAAGCTCAAGCTCCTCAATGCGCGCCTGGGGCTGCTGTCGCGTCAGTACGATGCGGTGCGCACCGACCTCACACAGACCACTGCCGCCGTGCGGCGCTACGCCGATCCGCAGTCGCGCAAGACGCAGCAGCTGCTGCAGTTGCTGGAGCAGGCGCAGCAGCAGCTGCAAAAGGGCGATTCCCCGCAACTGGATGCATCGCTGGCCGCACTGGCCACGGTGGCAGCCGGGAGGTAAGCAATGCGTGCGGCCTTGTGGTTGATGGGACTTTTTGCGCTGGCGGTGGCGGGGGCTTGGCTGGCTGACCACAACGAAGGTGTGGTGGCCATTTTTCTGCACCCTTACCGGGTTGACCTGTCACTGAACCTGTTTGTGCTCGGACTGGTGCTGCTGGTGGCGGTGTTGTTGCTCGCGCAAAAAGCGGTGTCGACTTTGCTGTCCCTGCCGCGCGAAGCCCGTCGCTGGCGCTTGCAGCAAAAGGAGCGCGCAGCGCATGCGGCACTGCTCGACGCTTTCATTCAGTTCATGGCAGGTCGTTACTTGCGGGCGGGCAAGTCGGCTGAATTGGTACTGGCCCGCGAGGGCGCGCTGCGCGATGCAGCCGAGCATCCGCTGGCGCACGCGGTGGCCTTGCGCGCTGTGGCGCATGTGGTGGCGGCAGAGTCCGCCCACGCGCTGCAGGACAAGGCCCTGCGTGACCAACATTTGCAACAAGCCGAGCAGGAAGCACTTGCCGCCCACGGTGCCGAGCGCCAGCCTCTTGTCGAAGGGCTCACTTTGCGTGCATCGCGCTGGTTGCTCGACGACCGCGATGCCCAGGCCAGTCTGGACAGGCTGGCGCAATTGCCCGGCGCGGTGGCACGTCGCACTGTGGCCATGCGCATCCAGCTCAAGGCGGCGCGCCTGGCCGGTCAAACGGCCCGCGCGCTGGACACAGCCGTGTTGCTGGCCAAGCACCGTGCATTCAGTCCATCAGCGGCGCAAAGCCTGGTGCGCAGCCTTGTCATGGACCTGATCGCGCGCACGCATGACGAGCGGGCTCTCGAGAAGTTCTGGCAGACCCTGCCGCCAGCGCAACGGACCATGCCCGAAGTGGTGGCCCAGGCGTCCACGCGCTGGTTGCAACTTGGCGGCGACCCGGTTCGGGCCCGCGCCTGGTTGCTGCCTGTCTGGGAGGCCATGGTGGCAGGCGCCTCTGGGCACAGCACCCTGATCGACAAGCAAAAGCTGGTGCAGGCCCTGGAATTGTCCATGAAGGATCCCTCTTCTCCTGATGCCCGCAGCTGGCTGGCACGCATTGAGTCTGCCCAGCAGGCGCGTCCCAACGATGTCCACCTGCAGTACCTGGCCGGCATGGTCTACCTTCGCCATCAGCTTTGGGGCAAGGCCCAGGGTTTGTTGGCGCAGGCGGCCAAAGGCTTGCCCGATGCTGGCCTGCAGCGTCGGGCCTGGGCTGCCCTGGCCGAACTGGCCGAACAACGCCAGGATCAGGCGGCTGCCCTGCAGGCCTGGAAGCAGGCGGCTCGTCTGGGCTGATGCTGGCGGGTGCCGGCGTGTGTGATCAGTGACCGCCCATGAAAAAACCGCTCCGGAGAGCGGTTTTTTCATGGGGTGTGCCGTGCTCAGAACGGCAACTTCATGTCGGCCAGGTCCTTGCGCGTTTCCACCATGACCAGCGGGCCTTCGTCAATGACCACTGCAGGGGGACGCTCGCGCGGTACATGTACCGGCTTGGGCTCGGCGGCAATGGCGGCCTGCACGGCAGCGACCTTGTCGGCGTTGGAGTTGACCCATTCCAGTCCGGAACCGGCAGCGATCTGCTGCAGGTCGGCCAGGGGCAAGCGGTAGGCCTGCACTTTGGGCATGCCCTGGGTGCTGGGCTCGGCCGCCTGCACAGGCGCGGGTGCGGGAGCCGCAGAAGCAGACACTGCGGGTGCGGGCACTGCCGGAGCGGTTGCCTGCGCAGCCTCTGACACAGGGCTGCTCTCTTCGGCAGCGTTCTGGCTGCGGTCGAAGTACGAACGCTGTGCTGGAAACGCCGGTGCCACGATGACTTCGGCTTCGGCCTGGTCTTCGGCGGGAGCTTGTTCGCTGCGGCCGTCGCCACGTTCGCGACGGTCGCGGCCATAGCGGTCGCGCGAGCGGCGCTCACGACGTTCGCCGTTTTGCTCGGGTGCTGCGTTGCCGTTATCGGTGGCAGTGGTCTCCAGGATCTGGGCTTCCTGCGGAGCGCTGTCGTCGGCGTTCAGGGTCTCGGCTGGTGCACGTTCGCGGCGCTCGCCACGCTCACGGCGGCCTTCACCGCGTTCGCGGCGGCCGCCTTCTGGGCGTTCGCCACGCGGTGCACGTTCGCTGCGGACTTCCTGCTGTTCGGTAGCGGTGGTTTCCGAGCTGGCTTCGCCGCGGTTGTCCTGTCGGCGCTCGCGCGGCTGGCGCTCGGTGCGTTCACCACGCTCGCCGCGTGGACCGCGCTGCTCGCCTTCGGGGCGCTCGCTGCGGCTTTCGCCCTGCGGGCGGCGGCCGTTGCGGTTGTCCTGGCTTTCGCCCCGCTCACCACGTTCACTGCGTTCACCACGGCGGCCATTGCCACGGCGGTTGCGGTCACCGCCTCGGCCCTCACGGCCTTCGCGGGCCTTTTCTTCTTTCTTTTCGGGCGCTGCGGCCGGTGCCGGTTGGGCAGGGCTACCACCCAGCAGGCGCTTGAGCCAGCCGAAGAAACCTCCCGAAGTGGCCGCTTGCGCAGCCGGTGCGGCGGCAGGGGCAGCTGGTGCCGGCGCGGCTTCTGCTTTGGGCGGTGCCACAGGCGCCGGTGCATCGGGCAGCACGCCCTTGATGACCGGGGTCTGCTTGTTGGTGGGTTCCTGTGAGCGGCGCGTCACCGTGGTCGGGTCCTCGATCTCTTCGGCCATGTTGTAGCTGGCTTCGATTCGGTCCAGACGTGGGTCGTCGTGCTTGAGGCGCTCGATCTTGTAGTGCGGGGTCTCCAGCGACCGGTTGGGCACCAGCAGCACGTTCAGGCGCTGCTTGAGCTCGATCTTGGCGATCTCGGGGCGCTTTTCGTTGAGCAGGAAGGAGGCGACTTCGACCGGCACTTGTGCATGCACGGCGGCGGTGTTGTCCTTCATGGACTCTTCCTGGATGATGCGCAGGATCTGCAGCGCCGAGCTTTCGGTGTCGCGGATGTGGCCGGCACCACCGCAGCGCGGGCAGGGAATCGAGGCGCCTTCGCTCAGGGCGGGTTTGAGGCGCTGGCGGCTCATCTCCAGCAGGCCGAACTTGCTGATGGAGCCGAACTGCACGCGGGCGCGGTCCTGACGCAGCGCATCGCGCAGGCGGTTTTCCACTTCGCGGCGGTTCTTGCTCTCCTCCATGTCGATGAAGTCGATCACGATCAGGCCGCCCAGGTCACGCAGGCGCATCTGGCGGGCCACTTCATCGGCGGCCTCCAGGTTGGTGCGGGTTGCGGTTTCTTCGATGTCACCACCCTTGATGGCGCGGGCCGAGTTCACGTCCACGCTGACCAGCGCTTCGGTGTGGTCGATCACGATGGCGCCGCCCGAGGGCAGCTGCACGGTGCGGGCGTAGGCCGACTCGATCTGGTGCTCGATCTGGAAGCGGCTGAACAGGGGCGCATCGTCGCGGTAGCGTTTGACGCGGGCGGCGTACTCGGGCATCACATGGCTCATGAACTGTTGAGCCTGTTCGTAGATGTCGTCGGTGTCGATCAGGACGTCGCCGATGTCGTTGTTGAAGTAGTCGCGGATGGCGCGGATCACCAGGCTCGATTCCTGGTAAATCAGGAATGCGCCTTTGCCCGACTTGGCGGCGCCGTCGATGGCGGACCAAAGCTTGAGCAGGTAGTTCAGGTCCCACTGCAGCTCGGGGGCGCTGCGGCCGATACCGGCGGTGCGCGCGATGATGGACATGCCTTTCGGGTATTCCAGCTGGTCCATCGCCTCTTTGAGTTCGGCGCGGTCATCGCCCTCGATGCGTCGGCTCACGCCACCGCCGCGCGGGTTGTTGGGCATCAGCACCACATAGCGGCCGGCCAGAGACAC
>JACCDU010061378.1_pt1 | contig 10432 bp, 20 predicted proteins | sample 7446081 | NCBI WGS metagenome assembly JACCDU01 (sample SAMN15323447, study PRJNA562643) | freshwater metagenome | isolation source: river surface water | place: USA:Blue River Watershed | collected 2017-08-17
GGATATGTGACTGCAAACGATTCAGGATTCAACCGCTATCCTGGCCTAGCACCATTTGACCCTATGACCGACTATTTAAATTTTCCGGGTGTAGGATTTGAGCGTGTTTGTGTGTATAGTCATAAAACAAATACCAGAGTAAGCAGTAACAGCAGAAACTATGCTATCCTGCACAATAGCATAAATGCTTGCATAAATATTGTTACAGAAACTTCAACTAGACCCTTTTTCCCAACTGAAAAAACACTACTACCTATTGCAAGTGGCCGTATGGGCATATGGATTGGCGAGCCCGGTTTGGTAGCACAAGTACGTGAGCAAGGGTTTGATGTATTTGATGATGAGATTAACCATAGTTACGATACTGTAACTAATCCAAAACACCGTATCCAAAAAGCAATTAACGATAATTTAACTATTCTGACTAAACCTTATACCATAGAGGTTTACAATTCAGTGCAAAATCGTTTACAATATAATCAAGATCTATTTTTAGGCAAGTGGTTAGACAGCACTTGTGAAAAATTACTCAACGACATTAAGGCATTAATATGAAAATCAAAGTAAGTGAAATATTTTATAGTTTACAAGGCGAAGGTCGCTTTGTAGGAGTTCCGTCAGTGTTCTTACGCACATACGGATGTAACTTTACTTGTAGCGGATTTGGCTGTAAGCCAGGAGAAAAGTCCGCAGGTGCAGATGAAGTTGCCAAGACTGTAGAACTATACAAAGACTTTAACAGTTTACCGTTAGTAGATACTGGATGCGATAGTTATGCGTCGTGGCATCCTGCATTTAAACATTTGTCTCCTACATATACCACCGAAGAGTTAGTTACACACATGACTGACTTAACACCTAATCGTCGTTGGGTACAGGAAAATGGCAATGATGTACATTTGGTTATCACCGGTGGCGAGCCATTGCTAGGTTGGCAACGTGCTTATAGCGAGTTGCTGAGTCATCCACGCATGTCAGATTTAAAGAACCTTACATTTGAGACCAATGGTACTCAAGAATTACACGCCGACTTTAAACACTTCTTATTAGACTGGACACTGAATCCACGTGGTACTCCGGGTGGACGTCGCGGTCCCGACGCATTAACATTTAGTGTTAGTGCTAAACTAAGTGCATCGGGCGAAAAGTGGGAAGATGCTATTCGTCCAGACATTGTAATGAGCTATGCTAACATTGGACACACATACCTTAAGTTTGTTGTAGAGACAGATGAGCACATTGAAGATGCTCGTCGTGCTACTCGCGAATTCCGTGACGCTGGATTCAAGGGACAAATTTACTTGATGCCACAGGGTGGTGTTGTTAAGCCATATGAAGCAAACAAAGTTCGTATAGCAGATATTTGTTGTGCTGAAGGTTGGAACTACAGTCCACGATTGCATGTGGACCTGTGGGGCAACGGCTGGGGCAAGTGATGCCAATGGATGAGGTACAATGCCCACCTAGGCACGAGGACTGGGGGCTAAACAGAGTTATTAATTGGCAATTAAGATTTTGTTTATTACCCAAAGAATGTTTTTTAACTGGTCAGCGCCTGTGGTTTACAAAGGCATACCACGGTATAAGAATGATTACTGGTCCGGGCGAACCTGTGATTGATCACTACTGGGTAGAAAAAGATGAATTTGTAATGTGGAAACTTCGAGTATTGGACTATGCTTAAAAAATTTAAAAAGTGGTTTAACCCTGCAACAGACGCTGAGCTAACCGAAGGTGTATTTGCCAACGAATATGCAGATACTACTGTTAGAATGAGTATTGTACAACAATACAGAAATAGATTTCCAGAACCATTGGAAACACCTGTAACACACCCGTGGAAATTTGATCCACTAAATCCGCCCCAAGGGTGGCGATATGACCCTTATTATGAGCTGTGGCTCGAAAGCAAAGTAAAATGACAACAACACAAGTATTAGCGGCATTTGCGGCATGGGTAGTATTAATTGCAGTAGTATATTCACACAGTGGTTGGACTAAGGTTAAAGAATGTTACGGTATGTGGTTTACACGTTCCTATTGGACTGACTACAACATTGTAGAGTTTGTGTCATGGGTAGCCAAGGCCATTATTATTATTCCAGGGCTAGTGTTTGGTATTCAGCTGTGGTGGTTGTATTTCTTAACACTGGCAACTAGCCTAACACTGATATGGGCCAGTAACAAAAAGTTCTTACCTACGCTAGTGGGATTTAATACTATGTGGGTTTGGTTAAGCCTAATGGTGTTGGCACAACATTTAATTAAGTAAGGAAAGATATGAGTATATTCGATAAATGGTTTAAAAAACCTGAAGCACCTAAGGTTGAAGAACCTAAGCCAAAGAAAGAAAAGGCCAAGACTGCTAAAGAAATTGCAACTGAAAACGGCGAGCCGTATGTTAGCATCCTTAGCGTAGAACTAGATCCAGAAAACATTGGCAATGGTGCATTTGAATTAGATTGGAATGACAAGTTCCTAGCCAATCTAGTACGTGCTGGATATCAACAAAAGCCCAACGAAGAAGAAACTGTAATCGTTGATCGTTGGTTCCAGGATGTTTGCAGAAACGTAATTGCAGAAAACTACGAACAATGGGAAGCCAACCAGCCAGCTGGTATGCGTCGTGTTGACAAAGAAGACCTAGGCGGCGGCAAAACATCAGTATCATGATTGTTTATGTAAATGGCGACAGTCATAGTGCTGGTGCCGAAGCAGTTAATACGCATTGTTTTGCTAACGACGATCCACTATATCGCGGTCTAGGTAGACAAGCACACCCCGATAACATTAAGGTAAGCTATGGCTGTAATATTGCCAATCATTATTATGCTATACTAGAATGTGACGCCGAAAGCGCCAGCAGTAACGATCGCATTATCCGAACTACCAGACAGTATCTGGCAGAAGGCAATCGTCCGGACTTGATTATCATTGGGTGGGCCACTTGGGAACGAGAAGAGTGGTTGCACAATGGTCAATACTACCAAGTTAGTGCAGGTGGGTTTGATACGGTTCCTCCAGAACTACATACGAGATACAAAGAGTGGGTAATTGAAAAATCACATACCTACGCACAAGATGAATTGTCTTGTTTTGAAAAAATAAAACAACTGCATACAGAACTGTTGGATTTAAATATTCCGCACTTATTCTTTAATACATACATGCATTTTGGGCATGTTGCATTAAATCACCAAATAATGTATAATTGGCATAACAATTACATAGATCCTTACAACCAAAATGGTACATATTATTATTGGCTACGCAATCAAGGCTTTAAATGTGTACAACATCACGATGTACACGAAAGCTATCACTATGGCGCAGATGCCCACAGAGCCTGGGCAGAGCATCTAATACCGCATGTCGAACATATTATACGTCAACGGTGATAGTCATACAGCGGCCGCTGAGGCCGTAAATACCTACGCTTTTGCCGCCGATGATATCAAGTACCAACACCTGGGAAACCGACCACATCCGGATAATTTAAAAGTCAGTTACGGCAATATGTTAGCAAGGCTGTTGGACTTTGAATTAGTCAATGATGCTGAAAGTGCTTGTAGCAATGATAGAATTCTAAGAACTACCAGACAGTACTTAGAGAACAATCAACCAGGATTAATTGTAATAGGTTGGACTAATTGGGAACGCTGTGAGTTTGAGTACGAAGGCAACTACTATCAATTTACTGCCAATACTCCACGTATTGTTTGGCCAGAACAAGTTAAGCACGAACACCTAAAATGGGTATTAACTCACAACAGTCAGCAGGCCAGCGAACGCTATCACGAACTGATTTATGAATTGCATCTAGATCTTATGGATGCCGGCATTCCGCACATATTCTTCAATTGTTTCCATCCATTTTATAAAACTGCACCCAAAGAATGGGACAACTGTTACATAAGCCCATATGGGCATCACCGGACTTTTGTACATTGGGCAATGGACAAAGAGTTCCCTACAGTAGGTGCAGGTTACCATTTTGGTCCAGAAGCACACGCAAAATGGGCTAAAGTCCTAGTGGACCACTTGCTTTTATCTAAATAATATGCTATTATAACAACATGAAATATCTAATCGTAGACACTGCTAATACCTTTTTCCGTGCCAGACATGCCGCTCATCGCCAAAGCGATACGTGGGACCGTTTGGGTTTTGCTATCCATGTTACCTTGGCCAGTGTGGCTAAGTGTTGGCGTGAACAACGTGCAGACCATGTTGTATTCTGTTTAGAAGGCCGTAGCTGGCGTAAGGATTACTATGAGCCTTACAAGAAAAATCGTGCCGTTGCTAGAGCCGCTCTCACTGAAGCAGAAGCAGAAGAAGATGCATTGTTCTGGGAAGCCTTTGATACACTAAAAACTTTCTTAACTGAAAAAAGCAACTGTACAGTTCTACGTCACGAGAACTTAGAAGCCGATGACTTGGTAGCTGGATGGATTCAAGCACACCCGCAAGACGAGCATGTGATTGTGTCAAGCGACAGCGACTTCCATCAATTGCTAGCACACAACGTAAAACAATATAATGGAATCCAAGATGAACTCCACACTACGGATGGCATTTTCGACAAAAAAGGTGCCCCAGTCAAAGATAAAAAAACAAAAGAACCCAAAAAAATTCCGGACCCTTCATGGATCTTATTTGAAAAGTGCATGCGAGGGGACACCTCCGACAATATCTTTTCGGCCTACCCTGGTGTCAGGACAAAGGGGACTAAGAATAAAGTTGGACTCCAGGAAGCCTATGCAGATCGCGATAGTAAAGGCTTTGCGTGGAATAATCTAATGTTACAACGTTGGACTGACCATAATGGCGTTGAGCATCGTGTGTTAGATGATTATGAACGCAATCGTGTACTAGTTGATCTATCTGCACAGCCCGACCATGTTAAAACATGGATTGCTGAAACTATTGCTACTGGTAGTGTTGTTAAAAGTATCCCAATGATTGGCGCACAGTTTATGAAATTCTGTGGCAAGTACGAACTTAATCGCATCAGCGAGAATGTTCAAAATTATGTTGACTTTTTATCAAAGGCATACGAAACAAAATGAAAGACCTTGTATTCTTCCTAGCATTGTTGCAACTTAAACATTGGTATGTTGACTTTGTCAACCAGACCATGGAAGAAGTAAACAGTAAAGGCCGGTACGGCGATCGTCTGGGCTTGTGGCATAGTGCCAAGCATGGTATTGGTACTGCTATGGTTGTATGGATCATTGGCGGGTTTGTTGCTATCCCTGTTGCTATACTTGTAGGGCTAGTAGACTTTGCAGTACACTATCACGTAGACTGGGCAAAAATGAATTGGGGCAACCGTGATATTCAGAATCCCTTGTTCTGGAATCACTTGGGACTTGATCAAATGGTCCACCAACTTACTTACATTATTTTTATGTATTGGTTGTTTGTATGATTAAAGGTATCAGTGGCAGTGGGCAATTTATTACAGTAACTAATGGAAGTTCGAGCACCTATGTTAATGCATACGGCGGAGCTCAAGGAGTAGGTAATGTACGTTTCAATACTACCAATCAAAATCTTGAAGTGTTTGATGGTAATTCGTGGGTAATGCTTAATATGAGTTATGCATCAGTGGGATTAACTGGCGAAGCTGAATCTCTTTTGATGTGGGCCAGAGAAGAACGTGCCGCAAGGCAAAAGGCTGAGACTATGGCCTTAACCAATGTTACTGTAGCCGACGCACTAAATCGTGTGCGTGAAGCAGAACAGCAACTTATAGTAATCGCCGCACTATGCGAGCAAGAGGAGAAAAAACAATGAGATGGTTAAAGAATAAATTACGCAACTGGATTAACAGCGACGACTATCCTGTAGCAGTAACTAGCAGTAACAAAATACGAGTATCAGACGAACCTGATGTTGACGGTATGCGATTTACTATCATGAAGGCCAACGGCGGGGTTATTCTACAATCACGTAAGTATGATCGCAGACGTGACGAAAGCGATTGCAGTACTTACATTATCACAGACGACGAACCATATGCTGAACGCATTGGTCAAATTGTATCAATGGAGATCTTGAAATCATGAGCGAGGTTATTGCAAAACCCGTAGTAAAAAATAAGTTTTGGATTGTTGAATCCGACGGACAAAAGATTGCAACTATACAAGCAGTTGAAGAAGGTGGCGTGGTATATGTACACGACAATGAACGTGAATCATTTCCCAGCATTAAACTGTTGACTAAAAAATACAATATTGAATTCGTCAAGGCCGAAAAGTCTGTTAAGTCAGAAGATCACGAAGTATACGGATATCCCTGTAGCAACAGACCGCACAATGAAATTTACGATGTGCAAAGAAAATTGCCTATCTATACCAAAAGTTTAAAATCAAAAAGCTATTTCTGTGCTGGGTACTATGCTGTGAGATTCAGCAATACCTGGGTAAAGGCCTACTGCCCAAAACTTATTACACTAAACAGATACGAATATGCCGGTCCTTACAAATCGCAAGAACAGCAACAGCTGGAATTAAGGAAGTTAAATGGACACGCTTAGTATCTATGTAAAAATGTTCAATGACCGAGTTAGGGTCATGAATCAAAGCAATTCTACCAATCTAACATTAACTGCACAAGACGCTCGTAATTTACACGCAGATATCTTTGCGTTATTGTCGCTTATAGCAGACTTAGAAGGCAAACTTCAGGCAAATTCTGAAGAAACTATTCAAGTAACCATGGATGGTGGAGGATTTAAATAAACTACGCATTTATTGGTGATAAATAAATGTATCAAGGAACTATGTTATGAGTCGACCAAAGCCAACCGTTATTATTGAGCATGTAAACAAGAACACCTACAAAAGTGATCAAGTGTTAAGCTCTGAAGGTATCTGGGCTGTGTTTTATGATAACAAACCAATTAATCTAAAAACGCACAACATTCTTGTGAGTTACCCAGGCCCTAAATACAAGAAAGTAAGTTTCAGTAACCCAGGGCATGCTATTAATCTAGCAAAAAAATTAAACACCTTATTCAAGACCGATAAGTTTACAGTGGTCTTACTAAGTCAAGGTGAAACCATATACCCATAAGCAACACGAAAAACAAGTTGAAGTTATAATCCTTGCGGGTTATGACCCAGCTAGGTTTGTTGGTGTTGAACATCAATGGTGGTATAACCCAATCAATCACAATAGTCTAAGATTGACCCATGTTGGGTTCAAGTGGTTTACACAGCATGCCAAATTAAAAAGCTACGAAATCAAATTGCCCGAAGATCAAAAAATCTTGCCCAAGCACTACTTACAATTAGAGAAACTGTTTGAGGAGCCGTATTATATCAAAGGCCGGGCCAGCATCGTAGTATTCGGAGAACGTGATGCGGTAATGTTACAACTGCATGCCGGCGACCTAACTTCATATTTGAATAATTTAGAAAGTAATCAATGATTGTACTAGCACCTATTAGTATTGGAGAACTCGTGGACAAGATCACTATCTTGGAAATCAAGTTAGATATTTTTACTGATAATTCTAAACGTGAAAACGTGCATCGAGAGCTTGATGAATTAAATACCATTCTAAACAATCTTACATTACCAAATATTACAGTACAAAGAAAAAAGCTCAGGACCATCAACAACGAACTTTGGCAAATTGAAGATGCCAAAAGAGAATGTGAGCGTACACAACAGTTTGACGAATTCTTTATTGAGCAAGCTCGTCAAGTCTATCTTAAAAACGATCAACGTGCCAGCATCAAACGCGAAATCAACGTGATATGCGGTAGCACAATCATAGAAGAAAAAAGCCACAAAACCGTTGTATAAAAACAACAGAGTTTTTGGTTGACCCAAAAATCCATTTAATCTATAATAGCAGTTATAGTACAAAAATGGAGCTAATATGTATTCCCAAATAACTGAAAAAGAACAGGTTGTGCGAGCCCTTAAAGGCCCACAGTTTGATCGTGAGCGTCACGGCAGTTTGTTTGATCGCGGTTCAGCAGACAGTTACTACAGTCGTGGGCAAGATCCACATTGGTATCCGTTGGGCAGTTACAACGGCGAAAAAGTAGCCAATTTAACTGAAGAAGAACGTGCAGAATATCTAGCAGGTTACGCATGGAATGAGCTACACGGCGACAAAAAGTCATGGGACTAAACGGTTGACCGTTAAATCCATTTAATCTATAATACAAAGTATAGTAACTAATAAGGGCCAGCAATGAGCAATTGGATCAAAGACGGTAAAACTATTGTTGCAAATTACTTGGGTCAGCAAGTCCAGGGTACTGTAGAATCCAGCCGTGTCAAATACGGCGGTAAAGTGCAATATACTGTCAAACTGGACCAACCTGTGCAATTCCGCTGGAGAACTGAACCTAGTACTCAAGTACTAATCGACAACGATGAAATTGTTGCTGAATTGGCTTAACTTGACCGTTAATTCAATTAATTGTACAATACAAAGACTATCAACTAAAGGAGTATTTTATGTCCGTGACTGAAAACCGTAGCGTTACCCCAAGTGAAGCCCGTAGCCGTGTTCTGCGTGCCTTTAAAGCCAAACGTCCTGTATTCCTGTGGGGTCCTCCAGGTATTGGCAAATCTGAACTGATTGCTGGTGTTACCGAAGATCTCGGCGGCTATATGATTGACTTGCGTCTGGGCCAATGTGAGCCTACAGACATTCGTGGTATCCCGTTCTTTAACAAGAACAAAGAAGTAATGGACTGGGCTCCCCCTGTGGACTTGCCCGATGAAGACTTTGCAAGTCAGTATCCTGTTGTGGTGCTGTTCTTGGACGAAATGAACTCAGCTCCGCCTGCTGTCCAGGCCGCTGGTTATCAGCTGATTCTCAACCGTCGTGTGGGCAAGTACAAACTGCCAGACAATGTTGTGATTGTTGCCGCCGGTAACCGCGAAAGCGACAAAGGTGTTACTTATCGTATGCCTAGCCCGCTGGCTAACCGTTTCGTTCACTTGGAAGTTCGTGCAGACTTTGAGTCTTGGTTCCAGTGGGCCGTTAACAACCAAATCCACCAGGATGTTGTTGGTTTCTTGAGCTTTAGCAAGCAAGACTTGATGGAGTTTAACCCTGTTAGTGCAAGCCGTGCCTTTGCTACACCGCGTTCATGGACTTTTGTTTCGCAGTTCTTGAATGACCAAGATGCAACTGACGCAGAGCTGACTGACTTGATCTCCGGTACTGTTGGCGAAGGATTGGCTGTTAAGTTTATGGCACACCGCAAGGTTGCTGGACAGATGCCCGATCCTAGCAAAGTGCTCAAAGGCGAAGTCAAAGAGCTCAAGGTTAAAGAAATCTCTGCCATGTACTCGCTTACTATCAGTATGTGCTACGAGCTTCAAGAACAGTACAAGAAGCTGGGCAAAGAGAAGATCACTGAGTGGCATGCTCAAGCAGACAACTTCCTTCGCTTTATGATGGATAACTTTACTACTGAATTGGTTGTTATGGGTGCTCGTGTTGCTCTTACTACTTACAACCTGCCAATGGTTCCAGGTAAGATGAAGAGCTTTGACGAATTCCACAGCCGCTTCGGCAAGTACATTATCGCGGCAAGCGGTAAGTAAAGAGTTCGCTAGTCACGGACAGGAGGCTGGTAGCAATACCGTAAGTCCTCCTTTTTATTATGAAAATAACCGAACTTGACAAACGACATACCGGCAACGAGAAATACAAGTATTATGTTGAGCCACAGCTCAGACTAGGAAATGTACAACTTTTCCACACTTGGCGAGCATGGTGTTGGGAATCATTTGGTCCAGGTATTGAATTGCGATTTGCAATAGACGATCATTCGGTACTTAGTGTGCTACCAATTGAACTACCCACTACTTGGGCATGGCAAACTGAGTTTGGTCATAAAAGGCTGTATTTTAAAGATGATGCTACACTATCTGCCTTTATATTCCAGTGGAAACGCACCTAGACCAAACTTGACCAATAATTCAATTAAATGTATAATATAAGAAATAGTAAAAGGAGTATGCAATGACTGTAATTGAAAAAACTAAACCCAAAACAGATCCCAAAGTAGATGCCGCGGCACGTGAAAAACTAATCACTGCTCGCATTGGACTTTTACTCCGTGCTCCGTTCTTTGGTAACCTTGCTACCCGCATGCAACTGATCAATGGCGACGACTGGTTGCCTACTGCCGCTACCGACGGACGCCGTTTTTATTACAATTCTGAATTCGTTAACAAGATGCCACTCAAGCAAGTGGAATTCCTTGTTGGACACGAAGTGCTTCACGCTGTTTACGATCACATGGGCCGACGTGGCGATCGCGATCCTAAGATTTGGAACATTGCCGATGACTTTTGCGTTAATGCAGATTTGATTGACCAGCGTATTGGCGAAAAGATTACTGTCTGCGGTGTGCTTTACGATCCAAAATATCGTGGCATGAGTGCC
>JACCDU011234836.1_pt1 | contig 10432 bp, 9 predicted proteins | sample 7446081 | NCBI WGS metagenome assembly JACCDU01 (sample SAMN15323447, study PRJNA562643) | freshwater metagenome | isolation source: river surface water | place: USA:Blue River Watershed | collected 2017-08-17
AGAGGGCCATGCGGGCGCGCATGGCGGTGCCTGGAAGATTGCGCTGGCCGACATGATGACGGCGATGATGGCGTTCTTCCTGCTGATGTGGCTGCTCGGCGCAACCCCCGAGGACCAGCGCCAGGGCGTGGCCGAATACTTCCAGGCGACCGAACTCAAGGAATCGGGCATGGGCGAGACCGCCGGCTCGAACGGTATGTTTGGCGGCCGCTCCATTATCGATCCTGAGTCGCTGCCATCGGATCCGCAGCAAGCGTCGCTGATGGAGCGTGTGACGCCGCGTACCGAAGCCGGCAAGGGCGATGACCGTGGCACCTCGCAGAACGACAAGCCCAATCCCAAATACGCGAAGAACCTGACCGAAGAAGAGAAGCAGCAGATCGCTGCGCAAGCGGAAAAGGAAAAGCTCGACAAGCTGGAGAAAGAGATCCAGGAACAGCTGGCCGAGAACCCGCAGCTGTCGGACCTCAAAGGTCAGGTCAGCTTCACGCGCGAAAAAGACGGCCTGCGCATCGACATCATCGACAAGGCGAATTTCTCGATGTTCGGCAGCGGCAACGCCAGCATGCAGCCACGCGCAAAGCAGCTGATCAATGAAGTGACGAAGGCGCTGGCCGGCATGCCGAACAAGATGGCCGTCAAGGGCCATACCGACAGCGTGCCTTTCCCCGAGGGCAGCGAGCGCACCAACTGGTCCTTGTCGATCGAACGCGCCGAGGCCACGCGCCGCATGCTGGAGCAGGGCGGTGTCGGCACCGGCCGCATCGCGCGCATCGAGGGCGTGGCCGACACCGCGCCATTCAACCCGAACGACAAGGGCGATCCGCGCAATCGTCGCATCAGCATCACCGTGCTGTACAACGACCCGCCGCTGGCGAAATAAGCGCGCTCAGTCGCGGCTGAACACCTTCACCATCCACGCATAGATTGCGGCGCCGGCCACCAGCGTCAGCGCTGCCACTTGCAGCGACCATGAAAAGCCGGTCGCATGATCCGGCGCGCGTGCCAGCAGTGCTGCGGCGACCGGCGGGCCGACGATTTGACCCAATGCGAATGCCGCCGACAACAAGCCGATGATGGCTGACGCCGATTGCGGATGCAGCCGGCGCCCGACCTGCATCGCAAAGAAGGTAATCGCCGTGAAGGGCAAGCCGACCAGGATACTGCCGAGCGCAAAGCCGGCCAGCGTCGGCAGCCATTCGCCCATCATCACGCCGGCGGCTTGCATCAGGTAACACCCCACCAGCAGCCAGCGCTGGTCCACATGGGCCGGTATGCGTGACGCCAGCACCGCGCCCACCGCCACACCGACGCCGAGAATGGGCCAGAACAGATCCAGCCACACCGAGCCCGGCAGCGCTGCGCGCGCAATCACCGGCAGAAAAGTCGCGGTGATGATGTAGCCGAAACCGGCCAACCCGTAGGCCAGCGTCAATGCGGCTTTCTCGGCGCTGCTGCTGCGCGATGACGTTGCCGCAGCAGCCGCTGGCAGCGGCAGTGTTTCGTCATGCGTGAACACCGGCCACACCAGCAGCGTCAGCAAGGCCGCAAGCACACCGAAGGCTTGCCAGCCGGATGCCGACGCCCAGCCCAGCTGCACCATCACCGTGGCCAGCAAGCCACTGACGGCAATCCCCACCCCGGGGCCTGCATACACGATGCCGCCCGCCTGCGGCGCATGCAGCCGCGCCAGATGGCCCAGACACCAGGCCGACGTGAACACGAAGGCGAACGATGACGCAACGCCGGCCAGAAAGCGCAGCCACGGCCACGCAGACGCTGCCGGCACCGCCATCGCGGCAGTCAGCACGCAGGTGGCGACCAGCGCTATACGCAACATGGCGGACGGGCGCAGCGGTGGCAGCGACAGCCGCTGCCACAGCGCGGGCTGAAACGTGCACAGCACGGCACCGAGCAGGTAACCCGCATAGTTCACGCTGGCCAGCCAGCTGGCGGCGGCAATGTCGAGCAAGCCGTCATGCAGCATCATCGGCATCAGCGGCGTGAACGCGAAGCGGCCGATGCCCATCGCGATCGCCAGTGACAGGGTCCCGGCCAATGCGACCAGCAATGGTCGATCCTGCAGGCGGGGGCGGTGGTCGGAAGCGTTCGGAGCGGTATTCACGCAGCGATTGTAGTCGCATCATGCACAGCCCCTGCAACAGGCGTTTGCGACGCAAACCAGACGCGCATTCAGCTTGTGCGCGCACAATCGCCGTCGCATCGTGCCAGCTAGACTGTCGCTGCACTTTTCCCACTCTGTTTGCTGCGTTCGTACGCACCGATCGTCATGGCCATCGAAGAACTGCTGTCGCCGGTCGTGCTGCCTCGCAGCGGCGTGCTCGCGTATCCGCGCGGCTGCGTCGCCGACCCCTATCCGTCGCCGGACGCACCGGAGCGCTTCCGCGCATGGTTCGAGGTCGAAGGCTGCATCGTGCTGCGCAATGCGGTGCCGCCCCGGCTGTGCCAGGCCGGCATTGACGCATTCCGGCGCGAGGTGCTGCCTGACCGTCTCGGCTTTTTCGAGCGCCATGCATCGGGCAGGCACGAGCGCCACACCTATACGGCCGCCGGTTTCATGCAGTACCCGATCATGAACCTGCAGGATCTGTCGGTGCGCAAGTACGCAGCCTTTCGTCGTGCCGGTCTGAACCTGCTTACGCATCCGGCGATACAGCGCGCCATGCGCGTGCTGTGCGGTGAACCGGCGCGCATCGTGCACACCATGTATTTCGATGGCAACCAGACCACCTGGGCGCATCGCGATGGTCATTACATCGACTCCGGACAGGCGGGCTGCATGATCGGGGTATGGATCGCAGCAGAGGATATCGATCCGCAGGCGGGTCGCTTCTTCGTGCTGCCGCGCAGCCACCGCGTGCGGGTGCCCGGCGAAGACGGCGACCCGAATTCTCCCGAGTACAAGCAATGCATGGCCGACTTCGTGCGTAATGGTCCGCTCGATTGTCTGGCACCGGTGCTGCGGCAGGGTGATGTGTTGCTGTGGTCCTCGCTCGCGATCCATGGCAGCCTGCCTACCACGGATCCGCGTTGCTCGCGCCGCTCGTTCACGGCGCACTATGTGCCGCAGTCTCATCCTTATCAGTGGAATGTGCGGCCGCATGCATCACGCCGCAGCATGCGCATCAACAAGGTGGAGGTGATCCTGCATCGCGACGACAGTCGCTGGTTGTCGCGGCTGCGCGATACCGTACGTGACGACTGGCCGCGCGTATATGGCGTGCTGCAGCAAGCACGCCGACGATTGACGGCCTGATCCGCGAGACGCGCGAATCAGAAAGGTACGGCGATCAGACGTGCACCGGTCGGAAGCACGCTGGTCAGAGTTACGCCAGTCGGAAGATCACCGTGGTCGGAAGATCGCGCCGGTCAGAACGGCGCATTGTCCGGCCGCTGGCATTTGCCGGTCATCAGTGTCAGCTTCTTGTCGTTGCCAAGGTCCAGCCACTGCTGGAACTCACCGCTCTTGCGATCGAGCACCGCATGTTCGCCCTGAATAGTGAGGCCATAGCGCTTGAACATCGCCTGCCGCACGATTTCCAGCTTGTCGCCATTCACATGCAGCGTGCCCTTGCGATTGAGCGAGATCGCATATTCGCCGGCATAGGCGCCGGTCATTTCATCGAGGTCGATCACGACCGGCAGCGGCAGGCGGCTGGTCTCGAACGGTTGGTCCAGCCCGTCCACCGGACGCTGCACGGTGACTTCGCACACTGCTTCGAGTTTGCCGCGTGTCTGGTAATGCGGCTCCTTGCTGTTGCTGCGGTTGATCGTGATCACGCCCATCAGGTAGGCGACCAGTACCACAGCGATCAACGCCGCCAGCAACAACAATGCGGTGCGAACCTTGCTCATTGCAGTGCTCCGTGCGACGGCGCGCTCAGGGGTGCGTTCTCGGTGCTGCTGGCTGCGGCCTGCAACTGCTGCTGCACATGCGCGAGCAGGCCGTCGCAGGCATCCTCGATCAGGTCCAGCACATGCATGAAGCCGGCCTCGCCGCCATAGTACGGATCCGGCACCACGGTGGCTTCATGGCGGCGGCAGAATTCGGTCAGACGGCGCAGCTTGCGACGCTGCGACGGCGGGCAGCGCTGCTCGGTCAGTGCGAGGTTGTCCCAGTCCATCGCCAGCAGCAGATGATGACGATCGAAATCGTCATCCCGCAGCTGGCGGGCACGCAGGTCCGACAAGTCGTAGCCGCGCATTGCGGCCGCGCGCTGGCTGCGCTGATCGGGCGGATCGCCCGGGTGGTAATTGTGGGTGCCGGCTGAGTCGACCCGTACGCAGTGCTCGAGCCCCGCTCGACGCACACGGTCGCGGAACACGCCATGGGCGGTAGGGCTGCGGCAGATATTGCCCATGCAGATGAACAGCACGCTGAAATCGTCTGAGCTTGCGTGCAGCAGGGATGTCGCTGTCATTGTTCTTGTCCTGGCATCGGCCCGGGGGGCGGGCGATGCGTCTCCTGATCGCGTTAGCGCTTATGATGCCACGAATTCCCTGACGGAGAACTGCATGACGCCCGACGCCACGTCCGACCGCCCCCTGCCGCCTGCTGCCGCCGATGACGGCACAGATGCCGGCATCACGCCGCGCAGCCGCGTGAAGGCGATCCTGGTCGGCTCGGTCGGTAATCTGATCGAGTGGTACGACGTGTATGCGTACACCGCATTCGCGCTGTACTTTGCGCCGGCGTTTTTCCCGTCCGGCGATCCGGTCGCGCAGCAGCTGTCGGCGGCGGCGGTGTTCGCTGCCGCATTCATCGTGCGCCCGCTGGGTGGCCTGCTGTTCGGCTGGGTCGCGGACCGTTACGGTCGCCGCCGCTCGCTGATGGTGTCGGTGCTGCTGATGTGCTTCGGCTCGCTGATGATCGCCGTCAGCCCGACCCATGCTGAGATCGGCGCTGCAGCGACCGTGATCCTGGTCGTCGCCCGGCTGCTGCAAGGCTTGTCGCAGGGCGGCGAGTATGGTGCCAGCGCGACTTACCTGGCCGAGATGGCGGGGCCCAGGCAGCGCGGTTTCTACTCCGGCGTCTGGTACACCACACTGATCGGCGGCCAGCTCGCTGCGATCCTGTTGCTGCTGGTGCTGCAGCAGTTCTTCCTGAGCACCGACGAGCTGCGCGCGTGGGGCTGGCGCATACCGTTCGCGATCGGCGCGGTGCTGGCACTGTATGCGCTGTTCATGCGGCGTGACATGCACGAGACCGAGCATTACCAGGCGGCCCGCAGCAGCGCAGGCCGTGCCGGCGCCACTGCGGTGTCGGGCGACGGTGGCTATGGCACGGGAACCTCGAATGACGCAGCCTCCGGCACCGGTACGATGAAGGCACTGCTGTCGCACTGGCGCGAACTGCTGCTGGTGGTCGGCATCACGATCGGCGGCACCAGTGCGTTCTACACCTACACCACCTACATGCAGAAATTCCTGAAGCTGTCGGTCGGCCTTGATGATGCTCAGGTGACGGCGGTGGTGCTGGGGTATCTGGTAGTCGCGCTGCTGCTGCAGCCGCTGTACGGCGCATTGTCGGACCGCGTCGGCCGCAAGCCCTTGCTGCTGTGGTTCGGCATCATGGGCGTGTTGTGCACGGTGCCGCTGCTGACCGCGCTGTCGCAGGTGAAGAGCCCGTGGCTGGCCTGGCTGCTGATCTGCGGCGCGTGGGTGATCGTGTCCGGCTATACCGCGATCACCGGCATCATCAAGGCCGAGCTGTTCCCGACTTCGGTGCGGGCGCTCGGCGTCGGCGTGCCGTATGCGCTGACAGTGTCGATCTTCGGCGGCACGGTCGATGCGGTCGCGCTCAGCTTCAAGCAGGCGGGCATCGAAAGCGGTTTTTACTGGTATGCGACTGCGTGCATTGCCGTGTCCTTGCTGGTGTACCTGCGGATGCCGGACACAATGAAGACGTCACGAATGGAGCAGCATCGCTAAAGACACTGGATCCCGGCTTTCGCCGGGATGACGTGTCTAGAGGTTTGACTTTCGAACGTCATTCCGGCGAAAGCCGGAATCCAGTGTCGTTCTATGGCTCACATGAAATTTCGCGTATGCAGTCCCGACAGCCGCTCCGCCTCGTCGGGCGCAAAGCCTAGGCGCGTGAGCCGCGCCTTGCGGCCGGTGCCCATGTCCTGCTTCAGCTGCTGCACGCGCGTAAAGCCCTGCGCAATCGCGGCTGGCGTGGTATCACCGGCGGCCAGCAGGATCAGCGCATCGAACACTTCCTCATTCAGTCCTGCGCTGGACGCCAGCACGTCATAGCGCTGCTCGACCGCTGCGCGCAGCGATGCGATATAGCCCGGGTCCTGTGACAGGCGATATTCGAGATGCGCCATGCCGAAGGCGACATGGCGTGCTTCGTCGCGCGCGACCAGCCGCGCAATGTGTGAGGTGATCGGGTCCGGCGCGTACTGGTGCAGGAAGTTCAGCAGGTTCACGAAGCTGCCCTCGCGCAGCACCGACAGCAGGAAGGCGCTGCTGGAAAAATCACCGGCCTCGAACAGGGTCTTCAGCGATGCCTGACCGCCGGCGCCGGACAGTGCCGGGTTCGGGCGCCTGAGCGTCGCGCGGCGCGTGAACACTTCCACATGTCGCGCTTCATCGGCGCACTGTATCGCCAGCAGCTGCATCACTTCGCGGAAGTGCGGATGCACATGACCAAGGTGCCGTGCCGGTACCAGCAGCGCGGCATTCTCGTTTTCGATCAGATAGGTCATCACCTGCACGACCGCATCTTCGATCTCGTCCGGCAGCGTGAACGGCGTGTCCCACGCGATGGCGGTCGCCGGGTCCCATTGCCCGGCCAGCGCCTGCTGGTACAGGTCGGCGGCTGACTCGGCCCAGATCGCGGACTTCTCGCTGAAACGGAAATCGAAGCCAGGGCTGCCGGCTTCCACCGTCGCGCCACGTGCGGCCACGCCCCAGTTGGCATGTGCATGCTCGGCGACGGCGCGCGGCGCGGTGCGATCGGCCGCACCATTCGGCTCGGCGCCCTGCCAGCGGCCGGACTGGAAAGGACCACGCACGATGTCCGCGTGGTCGCCCTCGAAAGTGACTGCATGGCCATTGCTGCGGCACCAGGCCAGCAGGTGCATGTCCCAGTCGGGCGCGCTGCCGGTCACGCGCAGCGTGTCACCGACCGCGAGCGCTGCCAGCGCGCGCCTGATCAGCAGGTGCGCGCCCTGGTCGAGTCCGAGCGACTCAATATTGATAGTCGGTTGCGGTGATACTGCCTGCAGCATCGTAGAAGCCTTCATCGTCAACAGCACGTTCGAGCGCAGCATAACCGGAAGTGCGGCCAACTTTCCACTGGCGCAGGCCCTCCAGCTCCAGCAGCGGGCGCACCGCCGGGTCGTCCCAGCGCATGCCGAGCAAGAGTTCGGTGAAGCGCGCAATCAGCTCCGAGGGCGCGTTCGGGCTGACCGTGAAATTGCAGTGATCGAAAGGCGCGGTGCGCGCGATCACTCTGGTCTGGCCCGCCGGCAGTGTGCCATCGGACGAGAACGCAAGGTGGTTACCGTCGATCATCCACGCAGCGGCGATCTTGCCGGCCACCAGCGCCTTTGCCGCATCGAGCTCGCCGCCGACATGGTCGCCATGTTTGCCGCCGAGGACATCGAAGCGCTGCGCGGTGTAATCACGACCGGCCACCAGCCCTTGCTGGCGCAGGTGGTCGAGCGGGATCAGCGTCGCCTGCGGCGAATCGATCGCGCCAAAGCCCACCGTCTTGCCCTGGAGGCCATCGAGCGCAGTGATGCCGCTGTCATGGCGTACGACCAGCACCGATGTCAGGTCGCAATCGGTGTCGCGCATCGCGATCGCGGACACGCTGACGCCTCTGGCTTTTGCGATGCGCTCGGCACGTACCCAGGCCAGTGGCGAGTTCCACGCGAGATCAAGGGTGCCATTGAACTGGTCTTCGACCTGGCGCTCGTAATTCGAGTACAGCACGAAGTCGAACGCGAGACCGTGCTCGCGGAACCAGGCTTTGAAGCCTTCCCAGATGGTGACAACTTTCGGTGCATAGGCAACCGCGCCCATCACCAGTACTTGCTTGCTCATGGTTGCCCTCGTTCAGAACAGCGGCAGGCCGCAGACGGCCTTGCCGATAAAGTCGTACAGCACGTCGGTGGTCGGCGCCATCACATGCGATGCACGCGCGTCGCGGAACAGTCGCTCGACGCCAACCTCCTTGCGGAAGGCCGCGCCGCCGCAGACGCGCATCGTGGTATCGGTGACTTCCAGCGCGGTTTCAGCGCAGGCTGCCTTCACTTCCAGCACGCGCAGCATGGTGTCGGCACGGCCGGTGCTAATGGCGGTCAGCGTGTCCTGCAACAGTGCGCTGGCCATGTCGGCCTTGATGCGTGCCTTAGCCAGATAGGCGCGAATGGTCGGCAGGTCGGCCAGTGCGCTGTCGAGGTGCTGGTGACGGGTCGCACCAACGTGCGCAATGGCGCGCGCGAGGCTGCCTTCCATGGTGCCGACCGAGCAGGACGCATTCAGCACGCTGAACCATGGCAGCACCACGCCCATCATGATGTCGAAGCCCTTGCCGTCTTCGCCGAGCGCGGCGCTTGCTTTCACCTGTTTGGCGGTGACGGGCGACGAGGCATTGCCGCGCATGCCGAGCCCATTGAACGGTGCGGCCAGCGTCAGGCCTTCGGCCTTCGCGTTCACTAGCCAGATGCTGCTCGCGCCCTCGGCTGCCAGCGGCTTCGACGACCATACGTATGAATCGGCTTCGAATGCGGACGTGATCCAGCTCTTGCGCGCATCGAGCACGACATCATTGCCGACCTTTGCGGCGGTGCTGGCCGGTGCCCAGAAATGGCTGCGCGATTCGGCTTCCGAAAAAGCGAGCGTCGTCAGGTGCTTGCCGGCAGCGATATCGCGGCGCACGGCCTCGGGGCCGAACTGTTCCAGCACCGCGACTGCGCAGTAATGCATGCAGACGATCATGGCGGTCGACGGGCAGGTTTGCGCGAGCTTCGCGACGACATGGCTGGCTTCGGCCAGGCCGAGGCCCATGCCGCCGACATCCTTGCTGCTGACCAGGCCGAGCAGGCCGGCCTTGGCGAGAGCATCGATCACCGGGCGCGGGAAGCGCGCGGTCTGGTCCGTTTCCGGTGCAAGCGATTCGAGTTGATTCGTAATGACGTGGTCGAGCGAGTCCATCCAGGACATGGCTGGTTTCCTTTTCTTCAGCGGTTTGGGGGGTAAAGCAGGCAGGGACCCGCGGCACGCGCGCGGTCATTGAGGCGCGAAGTATAGCCGAAGCCGCGACAATGTGCCGGGCTGCCGGGTGTCGGTCAGTCAGTCAAGCGTAGTTGGGCAGCAGGACTTTTGCTTACTGCGTGCAGGTACCGTGCAGTACTTCAGCGGCGACCAGCACGAAAGGCTTGCGATCGCCCTTGTCCTGCACGCGTACTTCGAAATACTGGCTCTGATAGCGGCCGCCGGCACGGGTGGACAGTACCTTGTACGAGCTCGTCGCGGAACCCGCATCGATCACTTGCACCTTCCAGCCGGCATTGCTGACGAAGCGGCCCATCATCACGCCCTTGTCACGCTGCACGATGAATTCGGCGCCGGCCACGGTTTCGTAATAGTTCTTGCCACCGGCCAGTGCTTCCAGCGTGCCGTCTGCGGTGACTTCCGACGCGCCGCTGACGGTGCAGCTGAGATCGCCGGCCGCGTGCGCCGTGATCGTGCATGCCAGCAGCATCGCAACGGGCAGCGCGCGCATCAGACGGCGGCTCATGCGTTGCCCAGCACGCGACGCAGCCAGTCGCCGATGTCGTCGATCTCTTCCTCGCAGACCGAGTGCGGCATCATGTACTCGTGCCATTCGATCTGATAGCCGAGCGAGGTCAGCAGCTCGCGCGACGCCTCGGCCCGGTTGATCTGCACTACGTTGTCGCCACGACCATGGGCCATGAAGATCGGTGTGTGCTGGTTCGCGGCATGGCGCTCGGCGGCGATCTTGTCGGCCAGCGGCAGGTAGCCGGACAGGCACAGCAGGCCGGCCAGTTTTTGCGGATGGCGCAGGCCGGTCTGCAAGGTCATTGCGCAGCCTTGCGAGAAACCGGCCAGCACGATGCGTTCCGGTGCGATGCCGCGCGCGATTTCGCGTGCGATCAGTTGCTCGATGCGTGCCTGCGACGCGCGCAGCCCGGCTTCGTCTTCGCGCCGCACCAGGTCCATGCCGAGGATGTCGTACCACGCGCGCATCACATAACCGCCATTGATCGTGACCGGCATCGTCTCCGCATGCGGGAACACGAAGCGCAGCGGCGGCAGCCCGTCGAGGTTCAGTTCGCGCACGATGGGCACGAAGTCATTGCCATCGGCGCCCAGGCCATGCATCCAGATGATGGCCGCGGTCGGGTTGTCATTCGTGGCGATCTCGACAGTC
>JACCDU010008852.1_pt1 | contig 10430 bp, 8 predicted proteins | sample 7446081 | NCBI WGS metagenome assembly JACCDU01 (sample SAMN15323447, study PRJNA562643) | freshwater metagenome | isolation source: river surface water | place: USA:Blue River Watershed | collected 2017-08-17
ACGGGAGCACTCCGGCAGCTGCCGAGGAGATGATACGTAAAGAACTCCCTCGGGCGATCGGGCAACTCGAATGTTGGGTTCGGCCATGCGCAAGCGATTACGCAACGTGTTGCTACTCATGCTGTTTTGTCTCCGTTTTTTGATTTATGGCCGAGAGAATAGGATTCGCCCTCTTATCTTTCAAGACACTATCTTGTAGTATGTGTATCTGTGGAAACGATAAATAATCAGTTCGACCTCAATTCATTGCGGGTGCTTGTTGCGCTTGAGGAAACGAGAAATGTCAGCCGTGCCGCTGACTTAATGGGCATGAGCCAATCGGGCTTCAGCACTGCCTTAGCGAGATTGCGCAAACGCTTGAACGATGATTTGTTCGTGCGCATTCCTGGCGGCATGGAACCTACGGCGCGGGCGATCACCATGGTGGAGGCTGCCCGGCAAGTGTTGTCGCATGTGGAGAGCTCACTACTTGAGAGGCCGGTATTCACTCCGAAAACGGCGCAATCTGAGTTCCATTTGGCGCTGACCGACATCGCAGAGATTGTTTTCATTCCTCGCCTGCTCCATCACTTGGAGAGGGAGGCTCCAGGCATCCGAATCGAATGCTCCTCACCTGGACAAGGGCAACTCAGAGACATGCTTGAAACGGGAAAGCTGGACTTGGCTTTGGGTTACTTTCCCGATCTCGAAGCCAATAATTTTTATCAGCAAAGACTATATCAACATACCTTTGCGTGCATGGTGCGCAAGCATCATCCGGTACTCGCTAGCAAGTTCGATCGAGATACATACTGCGCGCTCGGGCATGCGGTGGTTGCATCCCCTGCAAGATCAAATGATTTGCTGGATCGCCTTCTGGAGCGGCACAAAATTAAGCGACGAATCGTTGTCCGTACACCGCACTACTTAACGCTGCCATCAATCATCTCGGAAAGCGATCTTGTCGCAAGCGTACCCTTGGCTATTGCTGAGTATTTCGCTCGTCTTGGCGTAGTAGAAGTTTTGCCATTGCCTGTTGCACCACCTGTTTTTGGCGTCCAGCAGTATTGGCACCGGCGAGTTAATCAAGACGCTGGCCACAAATGGTTGCGGGAGCAAATGGTCGGCCTTTTTAACAGTAAATCTGATCCTTGGCTTCAAACAGAACATTCACTGTATGGGAAGATTCGCAGCCAACGTCAATAAATTTGAACGTGTTTAAATGCGTCACATACTGCAAATGGCGGCTTTCAGTATTGACCTTGGTGTGACCGCTTCTGGCCGGACTGCGTCACTCAGGGCTGACCGTCTCTACCCGACCCAATGCAGCCATTTAGGGACAAGCAAGCAGCCCCTCATGATAGGCCATCGACGTTTAACGAAGAAGCGCTTGGCCTACTCTTGATGAGGACATTCGGTTGAGCTCATGGTTGATGAATTGACTTACCTGAACCAATTCAACGACATCAATCCCAGTCTCAAAACCCATTTCCTTCATAAGGTACGCCACTTCTTCGGTGGCTACGTTGCCCGAAGCACCCTTCGCATACGGACAGCCACCCAAACCGGCAATAGAACTGTCAAACACTCGAATACCCATCTCCAAGGATTTCGAAATGTTGGCAATGGCCATCCCGTAAGTGTCATGGAAATGACCTGCCAAATTTTCTGCTGGGATTGAGCGCAGACAGACTTCCAAAAGTTGCTCCGTTGATCGAGGCGTGCCTTTGCCGATGGTGTCACCCAGGGAAATTTCGTAGCACCCCATGTCCCTCATCAGCCCAGCGACTTCGGCAACTTTGATTGGACTGATTTGTCCTTCGTAGGGACAACCTAGAACACACGACACATACCCCCTGACCTTGATTCCATTGGTCAGAGCCACTTCCATGACAGATCGAAATCTCTCCAAGCTTTCTCGGATGCTGCAATTGATATTGCGCTGCGAAAAAGCCTCGGACGCGGCGCCAAAGACTGCGACTTCGGTCAGTCCCGCACTGATGGCTGCTTCAAGGCCCTGCAGATTGGGCGTCAGTGCGCTGTATTGAACACCGTTGCCACGGGGAACACCCTGCATTACCTCAGCGGCTCCAGCCATTTGTGGAACCCATTTAGGGGACACAAAGGAAACTGCCTCGATATTTTTCAGCCCTGCACCAACAAGCCGCCGAATCAATTCGATACGAATCGCGACACTGACAGGCTGCTTTTCATTCTGCAACCCGTCGCGTGGACCAACCTCTACGATCTTTACCGACGGCATAGCTAAGTTCACTTGCCGCGAAGGGTTGCAAGTTCTTTCTCGGCCACATCGAGACGAACAGTGCCTTTGGCCACCAAAATCTTGGCCAACTGATCGACTTCGTCACCGATAGCGCCCGCCATCATGGCGATGTTGTGGGAGTGTAGCGACATGTGCCCTTTTTGAATGCCTGTGGTTGCCAGTGCCTTCATGGCTGCGAAGTTTTGAGCCAATCCCACTGCCGCAATGATTCGAGCGAGTTCACTGGCCGACTGTACATTCAGAATCTTCAGCGCTGCTTTGGCCATTGGATGCAACTTGGTTGCACCACCGATCAGTCCCACCGCCATGGGGATTTCAATCGAACCGGCAAGATCACCCTCTTTGGTGACTTCCCAGCGGGTCAAGCTGGAATAGCGACCATTGCGCGAAGCGTAGGCATGCGCACCTGACTCGACAGCGCGTGTGTCATTGCCAGTTGCCAAAACCACGGCACTGATACCGTTCATGATCCCTTTGTTGTGGGTCGCTGCTCGGTATGGATCGGCTTCAGCGAAGTGATAAGCCAGCACCATGCCATCACGGACTTCGGTGCCTCCTATGTCTTCAGCACGCCAAACGCAGCGTGCACGTGCCAGACGATGGTCAGCCAAGTTCGACAGGATACGCAGATAGGTTCGGCCACCAGTCCATTGAGCGATGGATGGGGCAAGCTTCTCGGCCATGGTGTTCACGGCGTTGGCCCCCATGGCGTCCAGGGTGTCAACAATGATGTGCGTGATCACCATCGGTCCAGACAGAGTGTCGATCACCCGAACTTCCAGTTCACGGAAACCGCCACCCAGCTTGATCAGCATCGGGTCGCAGGCATCGCAGATGGTCCGAATGTCCTCCTTGCGCTCAAGGATGGCAATCCGGGCGTTGTAAGGGTCGGACACATTGACCAGTTGAATCTGGGCAATCATGCGGGTCCCGGACATGGAGGTGATGAATCCACCGTTGCCGTAGGACTGTCGGGCAGCATTACAAACAGCGGCCACAACGGAGGATTCTTCGGTGGCCATGGGAATCAGCACGTCACGACCGTCGACCTTCATGTTGGTTGCAATGCCAACGGGGACGGTCATGGTGCCCACGAAGTTTTCGATCATGTGGTCGCCAATTTCCTGGTCAAGGTTGCCGGAGTTGGCAACCAAGGCGCTTTCTTCTGATGTCAGACCAGTGATCCCGGCGATCAGGGAGATACGCTCATCCACCGATTTTTTGTGGAATCCACTGATGCGGCTGGAGTAATTGGTTTTGCTCATTTCAGTCTTTCTTTTTTGAATTTCAATGCTTGCCCAGATAGGCCTCACGTACAACCGGATCGTTGGCAATGTCTTTGGAATTACCCGAGGTCACGATCAGCCCGTTCTTCAAGACATACGCTCTATCGGAGACCTTCAAGGCCTGATTGGCCATCTGCTCGACCAGCAAAATCGTCATCCCTTCGTCACGAACACGACGAATCACAGCAAAGATTTCTTTGACGATTAGAGGCGCTAATCCCAGAGACGGTTCATCCAGGAGCAGCAACTTTGGACGCGACATAAGTGCACGCGAAATAGCGAGCATTTGCTGCTCACCACCACTAAGCGTTCCAGCTTGTTGGTTTTTCCTCTCGCGCAGCCTGGGGAAAATTTCGTACTGCTTCTCCAGGTCCTTGGCGACCTCGGGGTCTCTTGTCGGGCGCAAAAAAGCTCCCAGGAGCAGGTTGTCTTCAACCGACTGGTCTGCAAATACCTGCCTGCCCTCTGGTGACTGTGAAATACCCAGAGCAACCCTCTGGTGCGAAGGGGTGGCGGTAAGTTCCTGACCCTGCCACTGAATGGAACCACTTTTGGCTGTTTCCAGTCCAGATATAGCTTTCATCAAGGTGCTTTTGCCAGCGCCGTTGCCACCAATGATGGAAACAACCTCTCCTGCGTTCACCTCCAAGCTCACCCCTCGCAATGCCTCGATGGCACCGTAGTTCACCACCAAATTCTTGATATTCAACATCTCAAGCCTCCTCTTCTTCGTCGCCAAGGTAGGCTTTGATCACTGCAGGATCGGTTTGCACGGCTTTGGGTGCGCCTTCAGCAATCTTTTCACCGTGATCAAGCACAACGACGTGATCAGAAACGGCCATCACCAAATCCATGTGGTGCTCGATCAGCATTACGGTAATTCCCAGATCGGAAATCTGACGGATCAACTGGGTCAGTTCCTGGGTCTCCTGTGGATTGAGACCCGCGGCAGGCTCATCCAACAAGAGTAGTCTTGGATGTGTTGCTAGTGCACGGGCGATTTCCAAACGTCGCTGCAATCCGTAAGGCAAACTGCCAGCAGGGACGTGCGCTCTCTCGTGGAGTCCGACAAACCGCAAAAGAGACATCGCTTCAGATCGTGCAGCAGCCTCCTCTTCTCTCGAACCAGAAGTGCTCAACATGCTTGCCGAAATGCCAGCTTCAAGATGTGGGTGAAGTCCGACCAGTACGTTTTCAAGTACTGACATGTGAGCAAACAAGCGCAAATTCTGGAACGTGCGTCCGATGCCCAGTTTGCAAACCTCACTGGCTGTCAGCCTGGTGGTGTATTTGCCGAACAATTCAACCGAGCCACGGTCTGGCCTGACGATGCCAGACAGGATGTTCAACAGAGTTGTTTTGCCAGCACCGTTAGGGCCAATCAACGAATGGATGTGACCAGGGCGCAGAGTCAAACTTACATCATTAGTCGGAATCACACCGCCATAGGCCTTGAACAATCCCCTCGCCTCCAAGATGACGGCTTCAGGGTTCCGCTCCATGGAATATTTGCATTTCCAGGTCTCTGTGGGCACTTCGATTTCGGGAATCTTCTCTGCCACACCCAATCGGCGAATGATCTTTTGCAAGGCACCGGCCAAGCCTTGTGGCATGGCATACAGGGCGAACAGTAAAAGTGCGCCGTAGGTGAAATGCTGTAACTCTGGCCAGCGAGCCAGCAATGCATCCAGCAGCGTCAAGGCAATCGCACCTAAGACAGGACCCCATACAGAGGGACCACCAAAAAGGACGATCAGCAGCAAGAAAATCGAAAGTCGGAAATTGATGAAGTCCGAATTAATGTACTGATTTTGTTGCGCCATGAAGGCGCCAGCCAGTCCGCACGTAACCGCACTGATCACAAAAGCCAGGACTTTGAAGCGATAGACATTGACGCCAACGCTTTCCGCAGCTACTTCTGAAGCTTGCACGGCCATCATGGCGCGTCCGTACTTGCCGTGCAGCAAATTGGTGATCAGATAGTGGGTCAGGAAGGCAAATGCCAGGATAAGCCACGCCCATTCCCGGATGCCCAGCATCTGGCCACCAAAGGACGGGGGCACGACGCCATAAATACCGGCTTGACCACCGAACGGCTCTTGCCACTCGGTGACGATTTTTTCTACCACGATGCCGAACCCGATGGTCACCATGGCTAAGGATGGCCCCTTAACCCGAAGCGAGGGGAAAGCTATCAACAGGCCGAACAAAGCGGCAACAATTGCTGAGGCGACAAGGGCAAGCCAGGGGTTCCAGCCAGCCTGAGCGGTCAACAATGCTGCTGTGTAAGCGCCTGCAGCGAACAGCCCAGCATGGCCCAGCGATTTTTGACCGCTCCAGCCGACCAGAACGTTCAGACCAGCGGCAGCGATGTAATACATGCCCGCGGTGAAAATAATCTTCAGGTAGAACTCATTGTCCAGAAGTGCCGGAACAACAGCTGCCAAGGCGATGGCAGCCAATGACAGTAAACGATGACTGTTCATGGTCAAACCTTCTCCATCGTTTTGCGACCAAACAGGCCTTCGGGTTTGACCATCAACACCAGGATGATCAGCAGGAACAAGGTGATTTCGCGCATTTCGGCACGCCACAGGCCAATCAAAGCCTCCAGGCACCCCAACAAGATGCCTCCGGCAATGCAACCTCGGGGGCTCGATAGACCTCCCACAATTGCGGCAGAGAAAGCCTTGAGTGCGATGCTCAAGCCCATGAATACAGAAGCAGTCGTGATGGGTGCAATCAGCAAACCAGCCAGACCCGCCAGACCAGACGACATGACGAAAGCCAGCACCACGATGGCTGCGACATTGATTCCCATCAAAGCCGCAGCCTGTTGGTTGGTTGCGACCGCTCGCACCGCTTTGCCGATCTTGGTTTTGCGCAATACATAGTCGAGACCAGCCATCACAGTCAGCGTGACCACGATGACCAAAATCTCCTGCGGTCGTACCCCAGCCCCAGCGATGCGGATGACGTCATCCCCCAAAGGCGAAGGCATGGCAATCGAACTGCTGCCCCAGATGGCCATGGCAGTGTTTTGCAAAATGATGCCGAATCCGATGGTGCTCATCACCCAGGACATGCCTCCCGAGCCAAAGAATGGTCGAATGGCTGTGTAGTAGAGAAGAACGCCGATCAGACCGACCACAGCGAGGGTCATGGCCAGCGCCAGAAGGTAGCGTCCGATGGTCACATCAGACGGCTCCAATACTGCCGTGTATGGTTTACCTGCAAGCAACAGCAGTGAACCCACAGCAGCAAATGCACCCGCTACCAATACCTCTCCCTGACCGAAGTTCAGAGTTTTGGTTGTGGTGTGGGTGATGCTGAATCCCAGCGCAACGAGGGCATAAATTCCCCCGAGCGCCAGTCCGCTTAGAAGTGCTTGCAGGAGGACCATTACCGTTTCAGATCAGAAGAGGTCAAAGACTTGGTGATGGCGTCCGAATAGTTCGTGACCTTGCCGTCCTTCCACTTGCCCAGCAGGAAGTCTTCAACACCCAGGCCTTCGTGATCGCTCTTGGAGAAGGGCTTCTTGTAGTTCTTGATGATGCCTTGCACATCCGGCATGCCACTTTCCAGAACGGCAGCAACTTTGGCGCCATCGGTGGTGCCCGCTTGTTTGATGGCTGCAGCGACCAACATCACAGAGTCATAAGACTGCGCAGCCGACACAAAAGTCACCATGGTCGGATAACGCTCACGCACACGAGCAGCAAGAGCGGCAGAGCGTGCGTTGCTGTCTTCCGCAGTGGAGGTCGCAAAAATCAGGTGCTCAGCCAGCTTTTTGCCAGCAGTGTTGACAAGCACAGAGCTCATATTGCCCCAAGTGCCAATGGCCGTCGGCATGTAATTGATCTTCTCCATGCTGCGCAGTGTGTGAGCGTTGCCATCAGCCAGACCATAAATCAGGACAGTGTCAGCACCGGCGTCACGAATCTTGGCCAGCTGGGAAGTCATGTCCGTGTCTTTGGGACCGAATTTCTCAACTGCCACTGGATTGAGGCCATGCATAGCCAGAACTTCCGTGGCATCTTTCACGCCTTGGGTGCCGAAACCTGTGGAATCAGCAATGAAAGCAATCTTTTTGTTCTTGCTGGACTTCACGGCGTAAGCCAAGAGCAGGCCGACCTGCTCCCGATCCACCATGGAAACGCGGAAGATGAAGTTTTGGGTTTCGTTTTGGTAGCGCTTCGTGATGTCTGTCGCAGTTGCCACCGGAACGATCACCGGCACTTTCTTCTGCTGAGGGATGTGCAACCAAGCCAGCGCGTTACCTGAGTTGGTCGGACCGACGACCACAGCAACTTTCTCGCTGTCAATCAGTTCGGTCATGTTTTGGATCGACTTGGGAGGAGTCCCGGTGTCGTCACGCACCACAGGGATCACTTTTTTGCCCAACAGGCCACCGGCTTTGTTGATGTCTTCAATGGCCAACTCAAAACCGTGACGAGCAGCCATGCCCAGTTCTGCGGCAGCGGTACCCGATTGGTCGGCGTTAAAGCCAAATTTTATGTCCTGGGCAAACGCAGAACCTGCAAATACCACCAGCGCAGTTGCCAGCACAGCTGACAGACGGCTTGTTTTCACCTTGTGATCCATAGATGTCTCCTTGGTTTTGGTCAGTTAGGGTGGTTGAACTGTATTTCTTCTGTACCCTTTATTAAAGGTACAGTTACTAAAGACAGTTCAACGACCGTACCCTTTCGATTGAAGAAGTGTCATAGTCCAACCAGCACTTGCATTTCTCTAACCATGGCCAGCAAACCGACCCTCCCCCAGAACCTTGCCGATTCCATCCGACGTCAAATCCAGGAAGGGGCATATCGAACAGGTCAGAAGCTTCCTTCTCTTCGCGAGCTTTCCGATCTGCATGGGTATTCCAAAAACACCGTCGTGGCCGCCTTTGAGTTGCTGGTTGCCGATGGCGTTTTGGAGCCGCGCAGGGGTTCAGGGTTTTATGTCTCTGACACCACCAAAACGCTGGCCCTAGAGGAAGAACCGAACTCCCTGGGTCGGGCTATGAACATCGTCTGGATGATGCGGGAACAGTTCAAAACCATCCCGGATGCGCATCCTTTAGGAGATGGTTTCCCCCCTACTGAATGGCTCTCTGACTTGCGCCTGGATAAATACCATCCGAAGGTAGTCCGTAGTGGAATGGGGACAGTCTTTCGGTATGGGAACCGTTTCGGCTACATGCCGCTTCGCGAGCATCTGGTGCACAGGCTGGAATCATTCGGTATCGGCGCCAAGCCCAGCCAAATTCTGCTGACGCAAGGTGCAAACAGCGCTATCGACCTGGTAATCCGCTACTTCGTGCCGCCAGGGGCCACCGTGCTGGTGGATGATCCTGGTTACTACCTGCTCTTTGGCAAGTTGAAATTGGCCAATGCCAACATCATCGGCGTGCCTAGACTGGCAGATGGTCCAGATCTGGAGGCCTTGGAGCAATTGATGGCGATCCACAAGCCGCGACTGTTCTTCACGCAGTCTTCTTGTCACAACCCCACCGGCACAGACATCTCCCCAGCCAAAGCCTTTCGGGTTCTGAAACTCGCTCAAGGACACAACGTGATGATCGTTGAAAACGACGCTCTGGCGGACTTCAAACCTTTATCAACCCCACGCCTTGCGGCGCTGGATCAACTGGAAAGAACCATCTACATTGGTTCTTTTTCCAAGTCATTTTCGGCATCGCTTCGAGTGGGCTACATAGCGTGCAGTGACGACTTGGCAAGTGAATTGGCCGACTTGAAAACTCTGGTTTCAACCAACTCCTCTGAATATTGCGAAAGAACGGTCAACGTGATCCTGCGTGAGGGTCACTATGAGCGGCACATGGTCAATTTGAGAGAACGAGCCACGAAAGCGACTTCTGTCGCTAGGGAGGTCCTCGCCCATCTAGGCGCGGAGGTATTGGGTAACAGTCCTCAAGCGCTCTATCTATGGGCAAGTCTTCCTGGACATGCAGATACCCATGAACTCGCCCAGAAACTACAGCAACAAAATATCCTTCTAGCACCAGGAAGACTCTTCTGTGTGAACTCAGAAGAGCCATGTTCATGGTCGCGTTTCAATACTGGAGCTCTCGCGAACCCTAAAGTCGCCAAGGCACTCGCCAATGCACTCAAGAAGATAAGTTAAGTGGCGAGAATTTCTTAAGCAGCTCACAATAGCTGTCACCCGATGGGTGAACATAGCAAACCGTTTTGGAAAGGTTGGTTCGCGAGTGTCTGCTAGCGGGAATGACTATCGAAGACAGCTTCTGGCCGGACTGACTCACTCGAAGTTGACCGTCTCTATCCGACCCAATGCAGACACCCGCACGCGCCTGTTAAAATAATTCTCGTCATTGGGGAGTAGCCTCTCTTCGCATTGAAGAGGCTTGCGTCAACACACTTGTTCAGCAGAACATGGCGCAAGCGGTTTACATGCTTGGCAAGACCTTTGACCACAACGCCTCCGTTTTTCTGGCCGGGGATGTGTTGTGGTCATCTGTCTTCGAACCGGCCTGGGAATCATCATGGAATCTCTTCTCGTCTCCACTGGCGTCGTCGCACTGGCAGAAATTGGCGACAAAACCCAATTGCTCGCCTTCATCCTCGCGGCTCGCTTCAAGAAGCCACTTCCTATCATCCTCGGCATCCTAGCCGCCACCGTCATCAATCACGGTTTGGCTGGGGCTTTAGGTGCCTGGATCACGTCAACTATAAGCCCAGAGGTGCTTCGCTGGGTGCTAGGTGCCTCGTTCATCGGCATGGCGATCTGGACCATGATTCCCGACAAGATCGAGGAAGAGGAAACGCAAGTCGCGCAGCGCTTTGGCATCTTCGGCGCTACTTTCATAACCTTCTTTCTCGCCGAAATGGGAGACA
>JACCDU010302227.1_pt1 | contig 10429 bp, 9 predicted proteins | sample 7446081 | NCBI WGS metagenome assembly JACCDU01 (sample SAMN15323447, study PRJNA562643) | freshwater metagenome | isolation source: river surface water | place: USA:Blue River Watershed | collected 2017-08-17
GAGATCTGCTGCGCTTGCATTGGCAGATCACAAGTGTGCGCCGTGCACCTGGAAAGTTAAAGTATTTGGCAGGATCAGAGTCGGCAATGGGGGCTTTCATTATGGATATGCGCCCAGAGCAATCTGCAGCACAACTTCGCGAAGTAGTTTTGTAATGCGAGTACTCGTAACTGGTGGAACTGGATACATCGGAGCTACCGCTGTTGAAATCTTGCTTTGCCAAGGCTTTGAAATCTCAATTCTTGATGATTGCAGCATGGGTCACGCCGATACCGTGCCAGCGGGTGTGCGTTTCATACGAGGATCGCTTCTGAATGCATCTGAAGTTGCGGAGGCGTTAACTGGTTGTGAAGCGGTGATGCACTTTGCTGGTAAGTCCTTAGTGGGTGAATCTGTGGAAAAGCCAGATTTGTATCAATCAGTCAATGTTGATGGAACACGAATACTGCTCGATGAGATGCGCAAGCAATCAATCACAAAAATTGTATTTTCATCATCTGCGGCAACTTATGGTGAGCCCAAGGTGGTTCCGATTCTTGAAACAGCAGAGACAAATCCAACAAACCCATACGGTGCAACTAAGTTGGCAATTGATCACATGATCACCAAAGAAGCTTCAGAACATGGAATCTCTGCAGCATCATTGCGGTACTTCAATGTTGCTGGCGCACTAAAGGCCGAGCGTGGATGGCTTGCAGAGCGTCATAACCCAGAGACTCACTTAATTCCTAATGTCCTGCGGAGCACTGATGCAAATCCAGTGAAGATTTTTGGCACGGATTGGCCTACAGCCGATGGCACATGTATCCGTGATTATGTTCATGTTATTGATCTGATCGATGCACACATCAAGGCTTTAAACTCTCTAGACGCAGTAGGTCATGAGATTTACAACTTAGGAAGCGGCTCTGGTTACTCGGTCCGTGAGGTTGTGCAGGCAGCAAGTGATGCGATTGGGCATCAAATTCCATATCTTGATTCGCCACGGCGAGCTGGTGATCCTGCAGTGTTAATTGCAGATATCTCCAAGGCAAAGAGAATGTTGAATTGGTCCCCAACTAGAGACATGACAACTATGGTCGCCGATACCCTCAATTCGATGGCCTAACCATGAGCGGTATTGAAAAAAAATTTCTAGAAACCTTTGGTGAAGAGCCAGATCTTGTGGCAGCTGCTCCTGGTCGCGTAAATCTCATCGGAGAGCACATTGATTACAGCGATGGATTTGTACTTCCCTTTGCAATTAAAGATCGAACCTTTGTTGCTGCCAGAAAACGGGATGACTCTAAGGTTCGCATCGCATCTGCTCAACGCAGAAGCAAGGTTGTAACCGTTGATATCAATCAGGTTAAACCAGGCTTAAAGGGTGAATGGGAGCGTTATGCGCTCGGGGTTTTATGGTCGATGGGTGTTAACCAAGGTGTTGATTTAATGATTGATGGCCACGTTCCCCTAGGTGCTGGTCTGTCTTCATCGGCAGCTCTTGAATGCTCAGTTGCTACCGCTATGAACCATCTCTTTGATATGGGTTACAACTTAGAAGAATTAGCTCGGCTTACACAAAAGGCTGAAAATAAATATGTAGGTGTGCCCTGCGGAATCATGGATCAATCTATTTCTCTGATGGCAACTCAAGGGTCTGCGCTTTTATTAGATTGTCGCGATTTATCCACCAAAAATATTCCATTTGATGTTGCATCAAGCGGCTTGGAGCTTCTGATTGTTGACACTCAGGCACACCATGCCTTAACCGATGGTGGATATGCAGAGCGGCGCACTTCTTGTGAATCAGCGGTCGCAAAACTAGGCATTACATCCCTACGTGAGTTAACTATGGAACAATTAGAGGCTTCCCGTTCACTCCTTACAGAAACTGAGTTTGTCCGGGCCCGTCATGCTGTAACCGAAATGCAGCGAGTTCTTGATTGTGTGGATGCTCTAGGTAATTCAGATTTCGAAAAGGTTGGGCGCTTGATTAATCAATCCCACGCATCATTGCGTGATGATTACACCGTTTCATGTCCTGAGCTAGATACAGCTGTTGATGCTGCGATATCTGCCGGTGCGTTAGGTTCCCGCATGGTTGGTGGTGGTTTTGGTGGCAGCGCTATCGCATTGATTCAGGCAGCGAAAACAAGGGAAACGATTAAGGCGATTGAAAGAGCATTTACAAGTAAAGGTTTTAAAGCGCCACGCTTCTTTAACTCTTTGCCAAGTCAGGGCGCAGAGCTACTTTCGCGCCGTTGATTACAAAGGGATAATGGAGAGAACTTCTACCCCACCGATTGCACCTAATACATTCAGTAGGTCGGTTGGATCATTTCCTGGCACCGCAACGGTGATGTCATCGTAACCACGACCATCCTCAGATTTCACAACAGCGAGCGCACGAATATCTCCGCCTGCTGCACCAATCGCTGATGCCAAAAGTCCCAATGAACCAGGACGATCTGGAAGAGCTACATTTAGTTGAAATAGTGCCATGGCTTAACAATACCCTGACACTATTTCATCCAGCTCACATTAATTAGATGGTGCTGTTCCTAAAGTGACCTTAAAGCTCTTAGATCCACCGGTTGGGAGTTCTACGATGACTGTGATGGTTGAGCCAGGAGCGTAAGAACGAATCTTCACAATAGCTCCAACCTGATCTGCGATCTTGACTCCATCTATTGCAGTAATGACCGATCCGGCAGGGATTCCCGCTTTTTCTGCTCCCTCATTAGGACTTAAACGTCCAATCTTTGCACCAGTACCTGTGTAGGTAGTATCAAAGAAAACACCGAGAACTGGGCGAGTTGATTTACCAGTTGCAACCAACTCATCAACCACACGTTTTGCCTCATTGATCGGAATTGAGAAGCCCAGCCCAATACTTCCACTGGCTCCACCTGAGGACAAAGTTGCAATTGCAGAGTTCACACCAATGATTCGGCCTTGTGAATCCAGAAGTGCTCCACCTGAGTTACCAGGGTTGATGGCCGCATCTGTTTGAATCGCGTTTACAAAGGATTCAGCGCCAAAAGTGCCAGCAGTTACTGGACGATTCAAGGCTGAAACAATTCCACTTGTCACTGTGCTGGCAAGGCCCAATGGAGAGCCGATAGCCACAACAGTTTCGCCCACACTTACTCTTGATGAATCACCAATAACAACAGTTGGTAAATTACCTCGATTAACCTTTAACACTGCCAGGTCATATGCGATATCTCGACCAACAATCTGTGCAGGGATTGTGTCGCCATTGAGAAGTTCAACGGTGATTGTGCCGGAGGTAGCCGCCGATGCGATCACATGGTTATTTGTCACGATAAATGAGGATGACCTATCTGATTTATAAACCCAACCGCTACCACTGCCACTTCCGGCGGCTGCTACTACCTTGATTGAAACTACTGATGGAGTAACTAGAGAGGCGATGCTTTTTACATCAACAGCTGGGGCTCCCAATGTCATCGCTGTTCGCGTAGATGAACAGCCGTTAGAGCCAGCAAGATAAATTGCTTGTGATCGCTTATCTACACAAACCTTGACTCCAGCAACCTCATTAGTTGTAGCGGTGGCTACACCTCCTGCAACGGATGCACCTACTAAAAAAGATGCGATTACCTTTGTTGATGTTTTCATGAAATAAACCTCTCTCAACGTCGGCGCTAAATTGTCACTCTAACCTGAGAGAAAGTTTAAAAACGACTTACTAATTGGTGCAACTTTTAAGCCAGTACGACCCAACCACTCTTTATCGCAACCTTGACTGTTGGAAGTGGGGTGGTTGCAGGACCTGCAACAACGGCTCCTTTTTTAAATGGATCAAAACTTGCATTGTGAACTGGGCACACTAAAAGTTTTCTTGCACTGAAGTACTTGGTGGCACCACCCTGATGGGTACAAATTGTCTGGTATGCAAAGACACCGGTCTTTGTACGAAATAGGAGTGCTGGCGCACCATTGGCTAATTGAAATGGGAAGGTTCCGCCGACTTTAACCCGGTTGAGTCGGACTATTTGCTTGGTATTGGCCTCGGCTCGAGTTCCCACAAAGGAGGCTGCGATGCCAGCAAGGCTCATTCGCAGAGCGGCCCTACGAGTGATCTTCATGCTCCCTGACTTGGATTCGAACCAAGAACCTGTCGATTAACAGTCGACTGCTCTGCCGTTGAGCTATCAGGGATTAATGGTGCAGGCGCAAACTCTAGCGCACCCGAGCATAAGGGCAAAAACTAGCGCCTGCAGGATTACAGAGTGCCGAGCGCAAGATCATGGAGAGAACGGCGGGCTGATTCCAGGGCCACTAACTGGGCAAAAGCTGCGTTGTACTCAATCTCATTTTCTACAGGGTTAAGTCGTTGGAGTGATGATTTGAGATCGGCGATCGAACGAGAGATCGCTACTTCGCGCAATCTGGCAACGATACTTTCGACATAGAGTCGAGTTGGCTTTCCATCTGCGCGAATAGGTTCCACTGTCAGTTCGGTAAAAAGTGCACGTAAGTTTTCATCAGCAATTGCCTCTGGGGAAAGATTTTCATGTGAATCGATCGCGGTGCGCATTGCACTATATGCAGGATGAGTAAATGCCCCAGACTCTATTGAACTCCACAATTCATCTTCAAAGAGTTGTGGCTCCTGCAATCGGGATTTTAGAACTTCACGTTCTAGTATTAAACGCGCTTCATTAGGGTCTGGTCTGAAGTTTGGTTGTGGGGAAACTTCTTGACCATCATTGCGGAGTTGTTGCGGAACAGACTTTGCCCCTTGCGCAACTGCGCGGGTAACAATCTCAACCTCAACACCTAACCAACCCGCAAGCAGACGTGTGTACTCTGGACGCAAAGATTTGTCCCGAATCTGTGCAACAAGTGGAGCGGCAGCGTTTAACGCATTAACCCGTCCCTCTGCCGTTTCCAACTTGTGATGAGCAAGCTCTGCACGAATTGCAAACTCAAACAATGGAACTCTACGAGCGATTAAATCCCGTAGCGCTAGATCACCTTTCTCTTGGCGGAGCTCGCATGGATCTAAGCCATCTGGTTCTACCGCCACAAAGGTTTGAGTTACAAACTTTTGATCCTCACTAAATGCACGAAGCGCTGCCTTCTGACCTGCAGCATCTCCATCAAAGGTGAAGATAACTTCACCACGGAAAGCATCATCATCCATAAGTAATCGACGAAGAATTCTGATGTGGTCTGCTCCAAAAGCGGTTCCGCATGTTGCGACCGCAGTTGTAATACCTGCAAGGTGTGCCGCCATTACATCTGTGTAGCCCTCAACAATAACCGCCTGACGTTTCTTTGCGATCTCTTTTTTAGCTACATCTAGCCCGTAAAGCACCTGGCTTTTCTTGTAAATTGGAGACTCAGAGGAGTTCAAATACTTGGGTCCCTGATCCTCTTCATCACTTGCTAATTTACGTGCACCAAAGCCAACGATGTCACCGGAGATATCTTTAATTGGCCACATTAAACGGTTACGGAACTTATCAATTGGTCCGCGCTGTCCCATCTTTGACAGTCCTGCCAGCTCGAGCTCATCAATGGAGAATCCAAGGCCACGAAGATGCTTTGTTAATCCATCCCATTCATCGGGTGAATAACCAACGCCAAATTGTAAACACGCAGCCTTATCAAAGCCACGCTTTGTTAGTAACTCGCGACCATGAGCTGCATTGGGCGAAGTATTGAGTTGCTCCTGATAAAACTTTGCCGCTTCAACATGTGCGGCAATTAAACGGGCTCGTGTACCTGAAGTAACAACAGGGCCTGAAGAAGGTGAATTGCTCTCTTCATAGCGCAATGTGTAGCCGATGCGATCTGCAAGACGCTCGATTGTTTCGGTAAAGGTTAAGTGATCAATCTTCATCAAAAAAGCAATGACATCGCCGCCTGTCTGGCAACCAAAGCAATGAAAATATCCCTTGCTTGGAGTCACATGAAATGAAGGTGACTTTTCATCATGGAAGGGACATAAACCTTTTTTCTGGCCGCCACCAGCGTTTTTCAACTGCACATAATCGGCAACCACTTCATCGATAGGGGCGCGGTCGCGGATGTATGCAACATCCTCTTCCTTAATGCGACCGCTCATGCCCTCACCTTACCGATTCGCTAGTAAGCGCGCATGCAATGCGTATGCGCCAGGATCGGTCAGCGCGGCTACCTGGTCAATGATGACTCGCATCTTGGCAATCTCATCAGAGGCCTCATTCCATGGCTTCTGGAAAAAGGAGTCCATTTCGTGTGGGTACTTCAAAAGCATTTCAACCAACTCTTTAATAATCACATGTTGCTTTGCATAGCGATCTTGGGAGTGGGCTGCATTGATTAAGTAATGTCCTGCAATCGCCTTGAGAAAATCAACTTCAATCTTTTGCTCACGCGGAATGACTAAATCAGCGCTGTAACGAGATAAGGGCCCATCTCCATGGACTTTACGAGTCTCAACCTCTGCCGCCAAAACAAAGCGGCCAATTAATTGGCTAGTCGAATCTTTAAGTCGAGCCAGACTTCTGTGGCTACCATCATAGTAATGAGGCCAAGCAGATAAAGATGACAATCGGGCATGCGCATCAATAGCCTCTTGCTCAGTTGCATCACTCTTGTAATCAGTAATCATCACCTTGTATAGCTGTGCAAAATCATTATTAAAATTTGTAACTGAAACCTGACCTGCAAAAATCGCATCCTCTAAATCATGAACAGAGTAAGCACAATCATCTGACCAATCCATAATCTGAGCTTCAATACACTTTTTGCCAACAGGTGCGTCTTTTCTCATCCATGTAAAGATCTCGACATCATCGTCGTAAACGCCAAACTTTCGAGGATTTTCAGATCGCGGCCATGGGTACTTGGTTGCGCCATCTAGTGAGGCTCTTGTTAAGTTCAGGCCAATACTTTTTCCATTTGCATCAACAGTCTTTGCTTCAAGTCGAACCAATAAGCGGAAACTCTGTGCATTTCCTTCGAAGCCTCCAAACTCTTGCGCAATATCGGCAAGTGCTTCTTCACCATTGTGACCAAAAGGTGGATGTCCTAAATCATGTGACAAACATGCGGTGTCTTGCAGATCTGGATCTGCACCAAGTGATTCACCAAGTTCACGGCCAATTTGGGCGCACTCTAAAGAGTGTGAAAGTCGGGTTCGTTGAAAGTCATTCTCCCAGGGAACAGCTACCTGAGTTTTTGCAGCCAGTCGTCGCAGGGATGCAGAATGAATCACACGTGCGCGATCGCGCATGAACTCAGTTCTGCCGGCACGCTTTGCTGGTTCATCAAGGAAGCGCTCTTGATCGTGGTTGCTGTAGCTCACGGAAGTACCTTAGTAACAATGTCTGCTTCGGGTAAGCGATCACTTATCTGGATCCCCCGCTTACCAACGGTTATATACGCCAGATACGCCGCTGCTTCTCGGATTAAGTATCGATATCCGCTGTTATCAATGGTATTTGGACCTGTTTGGACCGGTGAACAGGTTGCTAAAACACCTTGATCATTTGCCATCTTAATGGAACGGGCACAATGAAATGGATCTGTCACGATAATGACATCACTGACATATCGCTTCTTCATAACCGCTGCATATGCCTTAGTGCTACTTAAGGTATCTCGACCCTCTTCAACCGCAGTTATCTTTCGAGAAGAGATGCCGTTTGTGCGGAGCCAATACTTTCCTGAAGCAGCTTCTGTTGTGCGGTCTCCAGGTGCGCCAGCACCAACGGTAATAATTGTTGGCGCATACCCAAGCTTAAAGATTCGTTTTGCTTCAACCAGACGTGCCTCTAACGCTTCTCCCGGTTTTCCATTGAGTTGCGCAGTTCCTAAAACAACGATGACATCTGCCTGGCGCACAACAGGATTATTTGCTGCTCTCCATACTTGAGAGATTCCATAGGCAGGAAGGATCAAGGCAAGAATTATGATGACAGTAATTGTTCGACGGATCCATCTAAAGAGAAACATTTATCCGCCCGAAAACGCATCCTCTAGTTCAACATGAACTAGTTCATCTGGATCATTAAGCCAGCCATCGGGCAAGGTTGGTGGGCGACCATGACTTGTGCGACCACGAGGCTTTTCTCCAACCTCAGTTGGATATGGCTGATCCTCTAGTTGGTCAAGAAGATTACGCATCTCTTGCAGTGAAGAAACCATCCCTAGATCATGCCGAATCTCGCGTGGAACACGAAAACCCTTTAGGTACCAGGCCATGTGCTTTCGCATATCGCGCATTCCACGATCTTCAGACTCTAAGTATTCAACGATTAAATTAGCGTGACGGAACATCACCTCGCGCACCTCATGCAAGGTTGGCGTTACCTGTTTTCCTTCACCCTTAAGCGCAGATACAAGATCGGTAAATAACCATGGACGTCCTAAACAGCCTCGGCCAACTACGACTCCGGCACATCCGCTTTGTTCCACCATTGAAACAGCATCGCTGCCAGACCAAATGTCGCCATTGCCTAAAACAGGTACTCCTGTTGGCTTTAAATGCTCTACTAAACGTGCAATTGCAGACCAATCCGCTTTTCCTTCATACATCTGTGCAGCTGTGCGCGCATGTAATGCAACCCAAGCAACCCCTAAATCAGCGGCAGATTGCGCAGCCTCTAGATAGGTTTCATGATCACTATCGATACCAATGCGCATCTTCACCGTGACGGGAATACCGAAAGGCTTTGCAGCTTCTACCGCTGCCCCAACAATGCTAGTGAACAACTTACGCTTAAAAGGAAGCGCAGCTCCTCCACCCTTACGAGTAACTTTTGGAACAGGACAACCAAAGTTCATATCAATGTGATCGGCAAGGTTTTCCTTACCAAGCATGGTGACAGCAGCTCGCATCGTTGTCGGGTCGACGCTGTACAACTGAACTGAGCGTGGCCATTCATCCTTGCCAGGAACAATCATTCGCAAGGTTTCTGGGCGTCTTTCAATTAACGCTCGAGCGGTAACCATTTCGGAAACAAAAAGACCTGCACCTTGTTCACGACAGAGCGTGCGAAATGGAGCGTTGGTAATTCCGGCCATGGGAGCCAGAACAACCGGCGGATCAATGTAATGATCACCGTTTGCAAGAGGAAGTAAGAGTGGCTTTAGCAACCTAGTAAACGAGGTGCTAACCATGCTTCGACCTGATCCAGGCCGATGCGCTCTTGCGCCATTGTGTCGCGATCGCGAATTGTTACCGCATTATCTTCAAGTGTCTCGAAGTCAACGGTGATGCAATATGGAGTTCCGATCTCATCTTGGCGACGGTAACGACGTCCGATTGCACCTGCATCATCAAAATCAATGTTCCAGTTCTTGCGAATTTGTGCAGCAAGATCTCGTGCCTTTGGTGAAAGATCTGCGTTACGTGACAATGGCAAGACCGCTGCCTTAATTGGTGCCAAACGATGATCTAGCTTTAGTACCGCACGCTTTTCCATTTCGCCCTTGCTATTTGGCGCTTCATCTTCAGTGAAAGCATCCATCAAGAAGGTCAGAGTGCAACGATCTACACCTGCCGCAGGCTCAATCACATAAGGAGTCCAACGCTCCCCCTTTTCCTGATCAAAGTAAGAAAGATCCTTACCTGATGCAGCAGAGTGGGCCTTGAGATCGAAATCTGTGCGGTTAGCAATACCTTCAAGCTCGCCCCATTCAGTTCCGGCGAATTCAAACTTGTATTCAATATCTGCGGTGCGCTTTGAATAATGCGAGAGCTTCTCTTTTGGATGATCGTAAATACGCAAACGATCTGGGTTGATACCAAGATCTACATACCAAGCAAGTCGTGTATCAATCCAGTACTGGTGCCACTCTTCATCGCTACCAGGAACAACAAAGAACTCCATCTCCATCTGCTCAAACTCGCGTGTGCGGAAAATGAAGTTTCCAGGTGTAATTTCATTACGGAAAGACTTACCAATTTGGCCAATTCCAAATGGAGGCTTCTTGCGTGATGTTGTCATTACCTGATCAAAGTTAATAAAGATTCCTTGCGCAGTTTCTGGGCGCAAATAAGCAAGACCTGATTCATCTTCCACCGGTCCCAAGAAAGTCTTGAGCAAACCACTGAACTGCTTAGGTGTTGTGAACTGTCCCTTGTTTCCGCATGCTGGGCAGTTAACTTCAGTTAAAGATGCTGGCTTTTTCTTATGCTTAGCTTCGTACGCTTCTTCAAGGTGGTCTGCGCGGTAACGCTTGTTACATGCGGTGCATTCAGTTAATGGGTCGCTAAATGTTGCAACGTGTCCTGATGCTTCCCACACTTCCTTCGCCAAGATCACACATGAATCAAGACCGACAACATCTTCTCGGCCCATAACCATGGACTTCCACCATTGGCGCTTTACATTGTTCTTGAGCTCGACTCCTAGTGGGCCGTAATCCCATGATGCGCGAAGTCCGCCATAAATTTCAGATGATGGGTAAACAAACCCAC
>JACCDU010991279.1_pt1 | contig 10429 bp, 7 predicted proteins | sample 7446081 | NCBI WGS metagenome assembly JACCDU01 (sample SAMN15323447, study PRJNA562643) | freshwater metagenome | isolation source: river surface water | place: USA:Blue River Watershed | collected 2017-08-17
AGGTCTTCGCAAATGTTTCTACCATGTATGTGCAACGTGGTGATGGCCTAGTAGCACCTACTGATCCTTACAACTGGTTCTTGGCATTGGTCGCGGGAATCTCACCCCTTGGGCCATCTTTTGGCCTAGCCGCCTTTGTATTTGTTGCCCCCGCATTGGCCTTTTTCACAAGCTGGAAACTAGTTGGAGTTTTCTCCGCAAAACCTTGGGCACGAACCATAGCTGCCCTTGCCTATGCGATGAGCCCATTGGTGTTTGGTTCCGCCCAGCGCGGGGAAGTGGTTGAGCTAACGGCTTTGGTCTTTGCCCCACTCGCCGCCTTCCTTTTGGTGAAAGCTTTGGTTTCTTTCAACCCTGCAAGGGCTTGGCGTTGGACCGGATTAGCAGGACTAGCGCTCGCCGTCGTTGCAGTTTCGTCCCCCCTGCTAGCAGGGCTATTGACTTTGGTGAGTGTTGTCGGATTCGCCTTCTACTACCGACGAGCTCTAATTGTCATTTGGGCATTTGTTCCAGCAGGCGTCATTCTGTATCCCTGGGCGGGGTTTTGGCTCAACGCCGGAAAACCAGAGCTACTAACGAGCACGAGTTGGGCTGCAGCTGAGCCACTGCAAATCTTGGGGCCAGGGCTCTTGCCGTTTATCGGGGCATGCGTCGCGCTGGGCTTGCTTGGCTTCTTCCTAGCGGATGCAAACAAGGCTCTGATCCTGGGCAGCACTGCAGCTGTCTCATTGCTAATCGCTTGGTATCAGCCGGTTAGCTCTGCCAGCCCACTGCTAGGTTTTGGTCTGCTACTGCTTCTGGCTGGGTTTGCAGCAGGGTTTGATTCATTCAACAAGGTTGCAAAGGTCGCTGCTTCCGCAGCTGCGTTGTCGCTGGTTGTGGCTCAGGCAGCGCTGCTTTTGGCATCGAATCCAAACTTGATTAGCTTCGGCAATGAGCGCCAAATGCCTGCGCTCATTGTTGCTCAGTCCAATGTCGACAAGGGCATTGTCCAAACCCTCAAGATCACCGCTAAAGCAGACTCTGTTGATGCTGAGTTGGTTTGGGGCGATGGCCTTTTCCTCGAGGAGCAGTCCCTAGCTGCTCGCTATCTGAAGCCAGAGTTGGACAGCCAACCACTGGCAGCTTTGGCCGGATCTTTGATTGCTGGGAACCCTCAGGGGGTTCAAGACTTGCTTGACCAGGCCGGAGTGGGATTCGTCCTCCTAACCAGCCCAGATGCGAACCTGCTGGCTCAGCTCGAGGTGGGCGTGAGCTCCATGGAGTTCCTGCAACCAGCCGGCAAATCAGAGTTTGGATTGTTGTGGCAGACAGGTGTGCCGGCGAAGCCCGCGCCGCAAGGATTGAGTGAACACCCATACCGCGAGCTACAGCTCGGACTCTTAGCAGCCTTCGTGCTCTTGGCCCTGCCAACCCCAGCTGCAATCAGAGGTTCTCGACGTGCGTATCGGGGTGAACGATGAAGATTTTCCTTCGCCTAGTTGCATCTCTTGCCGTTTTCGGATCGCTGTCCGCACTTTATCTTTTGCCAGCTCCGCAGGTCCTAAGTGAGGCAACTGTCGACTCGCAGTTGGTTGGAGTTGAGCCGCTGCCGCTCCAGTCAGGCTGCCCAGGATCATTGGTTGAAGTCGGTGGAGTTCAAGGCACTGACCTCGGTGAGATTGCCCGGATCGGAGCGCCACTGGTTGCGGTTCATGGTGCTGAACTTGACCCAGAGCAGGGCTGGGCCAGGTTTGAAGTTGCAGGTTCTCCTCAGTCCACTCAGTTGCTATCGGCGAACCAGGTTCAATCGGTTGACCGGCCTCGAATTCGCGGTCTAGCCGCAGCTAACTGCGGTCAGCCCAACAACTTTGGGTACTTCGTGTCTGGTAACTCTGGCCCAGGCAATGAGTCAATTTTGATTTTGGGCAACCCAAACCAGGTCGAGGTTTTGGTTGAGGTCGAACTGACTTTGGCTACCGAGGTAATCTCCGAGCGAGTTCCGGTTGCCGCTGGTGCGCAGAAGGAGATCTCACTTGTCGCACTCTCTGGTGCGGAGCCAATCTTTGCACTTAGTTATCGAACCAGCGGCCTGGCTGTCTCCGCATACATGCAGCACCGAACTGTGAATGGACTTACTGCAACCGGTGTTGATTTGGTTGCCCCGCAGCTGGCTAGAAAAGCCGGTGTGCTCCCAGGCATTGAAGTTGTTACCGAAGGATTCGCTCCTGCTGAACTGAGGGTATTCAATCCGTCTCTAGAGCAAGCAGCGGTAGTGCTTCAGCTGAAGGACTCCGAACGGGTTGAGGAGATTCGACTTATGGTGCCAGCGGGAGAGCTTCTGAGCCAAAAGCTATCTCTTGCGGCGGGAGCCAACCTGGTTTCCTTCGAGTCAAACCAACCGGTGGTTCTAGCTTTGAAAAACCAAATTCTTGATGAGGGGCTCGACTTTAGTTGGATGGTTCCAACCGATGGTTTTGCAGAGCCCTTGAGGTTAGTTGTCTCTAGAACTAGCACTCTGTTTATCGCCAACCCTGAATCAGGGGATCTAACGGTGATTATTCAGGGGCCGGAAAATCAGTCCGCGATTGTGCCGGGCCAAGGTCAGGTTGGGATTGCCGTGAAGCCGGGGAGTTACCTAATCTCAAGCGCTGAGGCTTTCCATGCCCTACTGAGCATCAAGAACTCCACTGGGTATGCAACTATCGCGCCCACCCAGATGCGCAATTTTGGTGAAGAGCTGAAGGTATCGGTTCGCTAATCCGGATGGATTAGTTCCCAAGGGTCCTTGTCAATCAAACTCGCAGCCGCAGAAATCACGGCCTGCTCAATTTGCATCCTTGGGTCCATGGATCTTGCTTTTCCAAGCCGCTGAATCGGAATGCGATAAAGCGTGATCATCATCAATCGCTTGTTCGCACTCCACCGCTTTAGTGGCTCACCTTCAGCCAGGGCTGGAACGTCCTCGATATTCCAGGTGAGATTTGCCAGCTCGGGGGCAAAGCTCTCCTGAAGGTATTCGCAGGTTTCGGTTACGACGGTTTCAAAAAAGCTGCGACGCAGAAAACCGTGGTGAAAGAGCTTGGAGGGGATGGGTCTGCGCATGCCACGGCCGTGACGATCGCGGTTTGTCATCTCGCTGCCCATTGGCTCATTGTATTCTGGGGCCATTCAATTAGAGCCAAGAGGATTTTGTGGCCAACTTCAATGATTTTGTAAAGACCTATGACGTGCGCGGATTGGTTGGCAGCCAGCTGACCGAAGACGTGGTTCGCGCATTCGGTGCTGGTTTTGTAGCTGAGCTAGAACTCGCTGGCAAGCAACTTGTCATCGGTCACGACATGCGAGACAGCTCACCAGTTTTTGCGGAAGCCTTTGCCCAAGGAGCGATGCTGCGCGGTGCGAGCCCGGTGCTGCTTGGCCTTTGCTCCACAGACATGAGCTACTACGCATCAGGCTCAATGAATCTGCCAGCGGTGATGTTTACCGCAAGCCACAACCCTGCCAGCTACAACGGCATGAAGTTCTCTCGCGCTGCTGCCAGGGGGATATCGATGGACACCGGACTGGCCGGCATCTCAAAGTGGGCTCAGCACTTCCTGGAGGCTGGCATTGAACCGGTCGAAACCCCAGGGTCACTTTCACACGCTGATGTCATGCACGACTACGTTTCTTACCTGCGCAGCCTGGTTGATTTCTCGCAGTCAAGAAGACTGCGCATTGTTGTTGACGCAGCAAATGGCATGGGAGGACTTACAGTCCCAGCAGTCTTTGGCGATGCTGCAGGGTTAGATCCTTTGAACTTCGAAATCATCCCGCTCTATTTCGAGCTCGATGGAACCTTCCCAAACCATGAGGCAAACCCGTTGCAGCCAGAAAACCTGGTTGATCTGCAGCGCGCTGTGGTGGCTCATGGGGCAGACCTTGGTTTGGCTTTTGATGGCGATGCAGATCGCTGCTTTGCGGTTGATGAAAAGGGTGAAGCTGTTAGTCCATCCGCGGTAGCAGCCATTGTTTCTAAGCGTGAGATTGAGAGGGTAAAGGCAGCGGGAGAACAAAACATCACCGTCCTGCACAACCTCTTGACTTCAAAGTCTGTTGAAGAAGTGATTGCCGCGGCTGGAGCTAAGCCGGTTCGAACCAAGGTTGGTCACTCCCTGATTAAGGACGAGATGGCAGACACGGGCGCGGTATTTGGTGGCGAACATTCAGCGCACTACTACTTCCGCGATTTCTGGGGAGCGGACAACGGAATGTTGGCTGCGATGCACCTGGTTTCTGAGCTTGCCGGATCAGCTAAGACAATGTCCGAGATCTCAAAATCCTTCACTCCCTACTTTGCATCCGGTGAGATCAACTCGACCGTGGAAAACGTTGCCGAGGCACTGGAGCGAGTCAGAACTGCGTTCCCGGAGGCAAGTGAAGAGCGTTTTGACGGAACCACCTTTAGTTTCGCCAGCAAAGATATTTGGTGGTGGGCAAATATTCGTCCCTCAAACACCGAACCATTGCTTAGACTTAACGTTGAATCCAGCCACGAGGCCTCGATGGTAGAGATTCGAGACAAAGCAATCCAAGCAATTAGAAACAGCTAGTTTCGATACCAAGAAAGAGGCCCCACATGAGTGGCACCATTACGCAGATTGATTTCAAGGTCGCAGACCTTTCCTTGGCCGAGTCAGGCCGCCACCAGATTCGTCTAGCCGAGGCAGAGATGCCAGGTCTAATGGCGCTGCGCAAGGAGTACGGCGCAGCAAAGCCACTGCGCGGCGCACGCATCGCAGGCTCACTGCACATGACCGTTCAGACCGCTGTTCTAATCGAGACTTTGGTTGAGCTTGGTGCAGATGTCCGCTGGGCAAGCTGCAACATCTACTCAACTCAGGACGAAGCTGCTGCTGCGGTTGTAGTAGGTAAGGGAACCACTCAGGACCCTAAGGGAACTCCAGTGTTCGCCTGGAAGGGCGAGAGCCTTGAGGAGTACTGGTGGTGCACCGAGAAGATCTTTGACTTCTCAGCCCAGGGCTTTGATGGTCCAAACCTGATTCTTGATGACGGTGGAGACGCAACGCTTTTGGTTCACAAGGGTGTCGAGTTTGAAAAGGCAGGCTCGGTTCCACCGGCTGGCGTCGACGACTCTGACGAGTACCGCGTGGTGCTTGCAACCCTAACCGAGTCGCTAAAGCGTGACGCAAGCTACTTCACGCGCATGGCAAAGGACATCATTGGAGTCTCCGAGGAGACCACCACAGGTGTTCACCGTCTATACGAATTCTTCAAGCGCGGTGAGCTACTGTTCCCGGCTATCAACGTAAACGACGCAGTCACCAAGTCGAAGTTTGACAACAAGTACGGCATTCGCCACTCACTTCCAGATGGCCTAAACCGTGCGACCGACGTCCTAATGGGCGGCAAGGTTTGCTTCGTAGCTGGCTACGGCGATGTGGGTAAGGGCTGTGCAGAGGCGCTGCGCGGTCAGGGTGCTCGAGTAATCATCAGCGAGATTGACCCAATCTGTGCACTTCAGGCTGCAATGGATGGTTTCCAGGTGACCACCCTTGAGTCGGTTATCGACCAGGTGGACATCTTCATCACCTCAACCGGTAACGAGAACATCATTACCCCAGAGCACGTTCTGAAGATGAAGAACCTGGCGATCTTGGCAAATGTTGGTCACTTCGACAACGAGATTGACATGGTCGGAATCTCAAGAATCGCCGGAGTTGAGAAGGTTGAGATCAAGCCTCAGGTTCACGAGTGGCGTTTGCCAAACGGCCGTGCGGTCTTAATTTTGTCTGAGGGTCGCTTGATGAACCTCGGTAACGCAACCGGTCACCCTTCGTTTGTAATGAGCACTTCGTTCTCAAACCAGGTGCTGGCACAGATCGAACTTTTCGAGCGCGCAGCTGAATACGGTCTCGGAGTTCACATTTTGCCTAAGCATCTTGACGAGAAGGTTGCTAGATTGCACCTAGATGCGCTGGGAGTGGAGTTGACAAAGTTGACCTCATCTCAGGCAAGATACATTGGTGTAGCAGTCGATGGTCCTTACAAGGTGGATCACTACCGCTACTAGCAAGGAGGTCGCAGTGTCTCAAAAGATCTTGGTCGTTGACGACGACGATGCACTGCGCGAAATGGTCGGGCTGGTCCTATCAGGTGCCGGCTATGACCCAGCCTTTGCTGCCGATGGCCTAAGTGCAATCACAGCTTTCAATGACTCACAGCCCGATCTGGTGCTGCTCGACATCATGCTGCCTGGACAATCAGGTATTGAGGTGTGCGAGCAGATCAGAGCGGTGAGTGGAGTTCCGATCATCATGCTCACCGCAAAAGGTGAAACCGAGGACGTTGTTCGAGGTCTTGAAGCCGGTGCCGATGACTATGTTGTAAAGCCGCACAACGGAGCGGAGCTACTTGCCAGAATCAAGGCCAGGCTGCGCCCCCTTGGCGATGAGGGTGGCAGCATCCAGATCGGCGTATTGAGCCTTGACCCACGATCCTTCGAGGTGAAGCGTGGAGACACCAAGATTTCTCTGACCCCGCTTGAGTTCAAGTTGCTTCACACCCTCGCGACTAAGCCACAACAGGTTTTCTCCAGAGAGATGCTGTTGGAGCAGGTTTGGGGTTATCAATACAAGGCAGACACCAGGCTGGTGAACGTTCACGTTCAGCGTCTGCGCTCGAAGGTTGAGATTGACCCAGAGAACCCAAAGATTGTCATGACTGTGCGCGGGCATGGTTACCGGGTCGGCACTGAAACTGCGTGAGCTGGCTTCGTAAATCCCTAACCGCCAAGGCAGTGCTTGCCACCCTTGGCTTCTCGCTGGTCGCTCTTGTGACCTTGGGTGGCTTTCTCTCTTTCTCGCTGGCGAATTCGTTTTACCAAAACCGGCTTGAGCAGGTTCTGTCCGAAACTGAGCGAGCAATCGGCAGCGTTCAAACCACCATTGCCGCCGCATCACTAACCGATGAAACTGCGCTCCAGACCCTTATCAACTCGGTAGTGCCATCGCTGCAAATCACAGGAGCGTCTGCAAACCGACAGGTGGCGCTACTCAGAAGTCCAGGCCAGGCTCAATTGGATCTGTTTCAGTCCCCAATTTCTCCCGACCTAGATCTTGCTTCCATTCCAGAGGAATTGCGCGAGCAGGTCAGGGCTAACCCTGAGGTATTGAGCTATACGCCAATCACACTCAAGCGCGGGGATATCACATTTCCAGGAGTGACAGTTGGAGCTCCGATCAACATCCCACTCGCGGGCAACTTCGAGTTGTACTTGGTCTTCGACCTCAGCCCTGAGCAAGAGGCTTTGGCTCTGGTTCAAAACGCCTTGGTTATCGGAGGTATCTTCCTTATCTTCATCATCGGTGGAGTTAGCTACTTGGTTACTAGACGCGTGGTTAGACCGGTGGAGCAAGCAGCAGCTGCAGCAGAGCTCTTGGCGGAGGGTCAACTTGACGAACGTCTAGCCGAAAAGGGCTCAGATGTCATTGCTCAACTGGCGCGATCATTCAACAAAATGGCCGGCAACCTTCAGCAGCAAATTCAAAAACTAGATTCGCTATCTCGAATGCAGCGCAGATTCGTCTCCGATGTTTCGCACGAACTCAGAACTCCACTGACAACCATCAAGCTCGCGGGTGAGGTGTTGTTTGGAAATCGTGAGCGTTTGGAGCCGGCACTCTCTCGCTCCGCGGAGCTGATGCAGGCGCAAATCGAACGCTTTGAGCGACTACTTGCTGACCTGCTCGAAATCTCTCGCTATGACGCCGGAGCAGTTCAAGCCGAGCTTGAAATCAGAGATTTGAACTCCGTGGTTGGCGCAGCAATTGCCAACATCGAACCCCTGGCCATGAGCATGAATACTCCGATTGAGGTTGAGCTGCCATCCCAGCCAGTGGAGGCAGAGGTGGATGCCAAGCGCATCGAGCGATTGCTGGTCAACCTGCTCTCCAATGCGGTTGAACACGGCGAGGGAAAGCCGATTCGAGTTGAGGTTTCTCAGAACCAGCAGGCTGTAGCAATCTCTGTGACCGACTCGGGTGTTGGCATGACAAAGCAGCAGCTAGAGCGGATATTTGATCGTTTCTGGAGGGCGGATCCCGCACGTCAAAGATCTGTTGGCGGCACAGGGCTGGGCCTTGCAATTGCCAAGGAGGATGCAATTTTGCATCGTGGCTGGTTACAGGTTTGGTCAAAACCAAAGCGTGGTTCTAGCTTCCGACTCACCCTTCCCAAGCGAGCAGATCTTGTCATTGCAAGCTCACCATTACCCCTGCCTCCAAGGTCGGTGGAGCCATGAGAAAACTGATAGCTGCTGCGCTTGTTTTGGTGCTCACTGGTTGTGCTCAGATTCCAACTCAAATCGATGTCAAGTCCGGCCCAGAGATAGCCAACGAGATCGAGCAGGAGTTCGCCTACTACACCCCGTCAGGGCCGGTAACCGGTGCGGACCAACAGCAGATTGTTAGCGGGTTTTTGGCAGCTGGAACCGGTCCGCAGGGTGACTACTCCGTAGCGCGTGAGTTCTTGTCTAAGGACTTCGCTCAGCGCTGGAAGCCAGATGCTGCGGTCCTTATCCGATCTGGTGCACCGCAGTTCCGGGAGGCTAGCTCTGGTTTGCAATTTGTGAACCTAAACATCACCGCTCGATTGGATGAGCATGGCCGATACCAGGATTCACTGACCGCTGAGGATGTTTCGCTTCGCTTCCAACTGGTTCGAGAAGACGGTGAGTGGCGCATCGCCTCGGCTCCAGATCTGACTGTGGTTACGGCCCCGGTGTTCTCCGTTGTTTTCCAGCCCTACAGCGTCTACTTCTTTGATTCCCAGCAGCGCAGGTTGGTGGCCGACTCGAGGTGGTTCCCATCCAGAGCCTCAACTGGAACCAGATTGATCAACGCCATGCTCGCAGGACCATCGCGGTGGATGGAGGATGCCGTTCAGACTGCAATCCCGGCCGGGACCAAACTCACCATTGATGCTGTGCGAGTTCAGGATGGTGTTGCTCAGGTTGACTTTGATTCGAGTGCGCTGAGCGCTGATGCAATCGGCAGAAGGCTGATGCTGGCTCAAATTAGGGCAACCCTGCTGCAACTGTCAGGCGTCAATGAGGTTGCTCTATTTGTGAACTCTTCACCCCAAGACATCGTTCCAGCCTCCGTGACCCCGAGCCGAAATGGTGCAGAAGGAATTGCCATGATCGAGGGTGTGGTTCGACTTGGAGCAGGGGTGCAGCAGCCTTTGCCAGGGACTGCAATGTTTGTGCAGAACAATCAACCCAGCCACTTCGCCACCAACGCGGCGGCTGACAAGGTGGCGTTTGTTACCACCACGGGTGTTTACCTGGTCGGAGGAACCGGCATCTCAAGCAGAACTCAGCGCATTTCTGAGGACAGTGACGTTGCCGCATTGGCCTTCGATCCAGATGGCCTACTTTGGGTTTTCCCGAGGCGTTCTGGGGCGGAGCTGCAGGTGTTTGACGATTCAACCCTGGTCAAGTCCATAATTCTTCCGGCGTTGGGCGAGCGTAAGGCTGCTGAGTTCAGCTCCGATGGTGCAAGACTCGGAGTCTTGTTGCAGGCTGAGGGCGAAGCTCGCCTCGAGATCTTCTCGCTGACTAAAGACGTTCGTCTTATGCCCGATCGACTGTATCCAGGGGTTGTGACAGACACAGCCATTGGCACCCCAATCTCTTTCACTTGGCAAAATCAAGCCACAGTGAGGGTCTTGGAGCTTTCGCTCTCAGGCGCAACCACTTTGAGTGACTACCCGCTTGCAGGCCCAAGGTCTCAGTTGGCAACGCCGCCAGTGAAGGGTCGCAAGATTGTTTCGGGCTCTACCGAGTTCGCGACCTACATGCTCGGAGAAACCCAAGAAATCTGGGCCCTAACTGGTGGATCCTGGCGGAGAGTTGTGGCTTCGGCATTGGATATAACAAACTCTCGATAGCCGGGCTTTTCCACACAAACCAACTTCCCAGCTTGTCTCTGTCTCAATCGCTGGCAGATTCTTTGGATGATCGAAACCCTGCTCCAGTTACTAGCCCCAGTGCACTGCGTGTTCTGCTCGAAGGCAAAGACGCTGTTTTGTCTTAGCCACCAGCCTCCCCGCCTAGCCACGGCTGAAAACCTGCCAAATATGCAGGGTTACTTCGCAAGTGAGCTGGATCCAGCAATGCTCGCCGCACTTGCTGCCTTCAAGGATCGATCGATGACGGCCCTGGCACCGGTATTTGCAAAGATGATTGGGCCACTGATTGACGCTGAGCCATGGCAATCCGCGGATGTGGTTGCAGTGCCACCCTCTAGCTCAAAGGCTTACAGGTCCCGGGGTTTTGTGCCAGTTATCCAAATCCTGCGCCACTCAAAGAATTCAAAGCCCATCCTTCGATTGCAATTGACCAGGAAGATTCAAGACCAGAGATTGCTGGATGCCAGAGGCAGGC
>JACCDU011342801.1_pt1 | contig 10426 bp, 6 predicted proteins | sample 7446081 | NCBI WGS metagenome assembly JACCDU01 (sample SAMN15323447, study PRJNA562643) | freshwater metagenome | isolation source: river surface water | place: USA:Blue River Watershed | collected 2017-08-17
AACCGATTGGGTTGAAACGCATGAGCGAGTCAACAACAGGTCCACGAACTACCTTCGGAACCATGCCGTTGCCGTCAACCTGGCTGTAAGCCTTAGCCAACGCCTGACGACCCATGATGTGTGTGCAATACACGTCAATCGTTCCAGTCGAGCTGGTTCCGTTTGATGCGTTAGCGAACACCTTTGCGCGAGGGGTTTCAATGAATCGTACTGATTCAAAGGTTCCGATCTCACCGTTGTAGATGTTCTCGGTGTCTACAGCCACGTGTGGAGCGTTCCATGATGCCGCACCGGTTTCACGGCGAAGGTCATAAGAAACGTCTGGGTGGATGTAACCCATGTAGTAACCATTGAAGGTTGCAACGTTTGCAGCACGTAGAGCAGCAGTCTGCTTACGGATGTCGTTGGCTTCAATAATGTCCTCAGTAGCAACCGAGGTACGGCCCGTTGGGTCTGATGATCCACCGCCACCGTAGGCTACGTTGGTTCCACCAGCAAGCACTTCACGCACAACACTGTCGATTGAAACACCAGCGTTGTAACCGATAAGGTTCGCTGCTGCTGCATCAACATCCAAGAACGAGGTTCCACGGAGCTTTGCGGTCGTGTTGATTGTGTTGCCGTACTCAGCAAGAGTTACGGTCACTTGGCTGTCACTCATCGCTACAGGTGTAACGTCGGTGATTTCGTCAAGTGTGCTGGTTGCTTCTGCAAGGTCTGCGAAGATCGTGAAGATCACCGAAGAACCAGGCATTGACTGGTTGGTTGGTTGAACGTCTGCTGCCTGATCGAACAGAAGCTCTGAACGCAAAGCAAAATATGCTAAACGATCATACGCTGCCTGGTCGGTTGACAACGAACTTGCCTGTGTATAGGCCATGATGCTGTTTTCCTTTAGGGGTTGCCCCAAAGAATGTGAATCCTAAGGGGAGTGATTAGTATTTTTCTAACTCGGCTCTCGCCTGGGCCAGCAGTTGCATCACTTCATCCGTGGACTTTGCATTAGCAATACGTTGAGCGTAATCAACAGGAGGTTCGCTCGTCTGTCCAGCTCGCGCTGCCTGTGCCACCCGATTCCATGACTGCTGTTCAGCAACCACTTCCTTGTTCTGGCTAGGTATGAGACTTGCTTCTTCTGCTGCTTGTCGAATCGCCTCCGGTGTTATGTCACCGTCGTAGCCTTTAACGAAATACTTGTACTTCGGATCGTTCGGGTCTACGCCCGCTTTCACGAAGTTAAGTTCTCGTTTGGCTGCCTCTGCTTCTGCTAGTGCTTCGCGTAAAGCCTTTTTTTCGGCTTCAAGCTTTCTCACATGCGCCCGCAAAGGGTCCTTCGATTGCTGTTGGTCTTGCGTTACATCATCCTCAAACTCGTAGTTTGCATCTGACATGACCCACTCCTTCTGCCCACACCACGCTGGAGGTTACGTGATGGCTGCAAGTCTCACCCCTTTTGGCACATTGAAATCGGGGGGTTTCCAATGGTGTTCGTAACCGAACATTAACAGTATACACACACCTTGCTTGACAGTGTCAAGTATCCTATTGTGCTTTACCCACACCGAGAGAAGTAGAGCCTGATGTTTCACCAGTTGTCCGAGCAAATGACCCGCCACCAGCAAACTCACCAACACGCTGACGACGTTTACGCTCCAACTCTTGTTGCGCGGCGACATCAATCCCGAACGCCGCACCTGCCAGTTGTTCACCGGATAGTGCAGTCTCACCCGCGAAAGTCTGCTTTAGTTCGCCTAAAGCACCGACTTCAGCGAACCCTGCGCGAGCCTGCTGTTCAGTAATCCCACGTTGAGCCAAGTTCTCAGCAAAAGCACCCGTTAACTGGATACCACCCTGCTGTAGACCGCTAGCAGCGATCTGAGCCGCTCTTGCCTGGTTAGCCAATAGTGGTTCGCCACGCTTCGGATCAAGGAAGTATGCGGCCAACCCGCTGTCAGTCACACCATAGAACTCTTTGAATTGGCGTTTCACTTCAGGGTCAGCATTGACCACAGCGTTATACCCTTCTTGGATTCTATTGTTGAACTCTGATGGAGAAACAGTCCCTTCAATGAGCTTCCTCAGATCGTCCTCTGAATCATAGAAACCAGCAGGCAGACCATTTGACCTAATAACCGTTTTGTACGCATCCTCTAAACCAATGTATTCGGCAGGGCTAAGTTCAGACAAACCGGCTTTCAGACGTGCAGCATTACCAGCAAACCGTTTTTGATAGGCAGGCTGTTCACGGATAGCAAAAATGATTGCGTCAGGATTATTGATATTGACAGTTTCCTTAGCAATAATTTCCGTGTAAACATAATCAGCCAAGTCACCCAAACCATAGGTAGCAAGGACTGAAGCCATCGTTAAACGAGCGTCATCTTGGCGTTGTCTTGTTTGTAAATCTATTTGTTGTTGCTGAAACTCTCTGTCCAAACGCATCTGCTCGGCAATAGGATCAATCTCTGATTCCGGTGTTGCAGGTTGCTCACGGAAAACAGGCTCAGGAACAGCAGCATCAGGAATGTTTATGCCACCAAAACCTGATTCAGCAAGACTTGCCTGACCTTCAGGAGTAGCAAAATATGTTGCCAACTCAGTATTAAGGTTCTCCAGGTTCAAACCAAGATCAACGCCACCTAAACCTGTGTCACTCATTACGCAACCTTTCCAAATGCTCTAGCCAAAGTCAAAGCAATATCTGTAGCCTGCTGATTAGCTTGCTTCGTGTACTGCCAACCGAACTTAGGATCAGTCTTAACCTTCTCAATCCATTGAGACAACGACAACTGACCACCCTCACCATTGTCAAAAGCCTGCAAATACGGTCCCTCAAACATGTTGATCTGATCCTCAGGCTTCTCCAATAACTGTGAAGCATAAGTCTTGTATGAAGAACCAATCTGATCCAAAGTCAAACCAGCATCAAACTGGTCACGCAGATGAGGCATAGCACCCTTCCACTTTGCTTGCAACTGTTCACGCAAAGCATCCTCAGTCAAAACAATGCCAGTAGCAGGATCAGGTTTGCCAGTCAAAATCGCTTGCACTTGGCTATCAGAAATCTTGGTGTTCCATGCGCGACCAATACTGCGAATACGGTCAGCGTCAGCACCCTGCAACACTCGACTAGCCAACGCTGTCTGTGCGCCACCAGCACCAGGTTTCAACGCACCAGCATAAACAGCCTGTTGCAAACCCAAACCAGTCAAACCTAAACGTGCAGCATTAGTTGCAAGTTGGGTCAAAGTTGCATCATCAAATGACACATCACCATACGAGTTAGCGATCTCTAATTTCTTGTTGTTGATGATGCGTTCACGGTCAACACCGATTGCTTGGTCAAAGTTCTTTGCAGCAGTTTCAGTGGTCTGCCAATAAGTCGTTTGTTTGATTGCTTTCTGAAACGCAGCAACCGAAGCATCGGTCGTTAAACCCATGAACCTGCCGTTCGGCTTCGCAGCCTCGATCATCAGGTTAATCATGTCCTGACCAAAATGAGTTGTGGCGTTAGAAGCCAACCAATCTTTTGAATAGCCAGGGAACTGATCTTGCAATACTGCTTGCCAGTCACCGACTTGGAACTTTGGTGTTTCTGCTGTGCCACCACCGATGGTTCCACCCGCTCCAACACGACCTGCCCCCGCGCTTCCACCAGCACCGCCTACGCCTGCTCCAGCACCCGCGCCAGCACCCGCGCCTCCACCTGGAGCCGGTGGTGGAGTTTGTCCAGCCATAGCCGCATAACGTTGAGCCTGGGCGTTAACAGCGCGTTGTGAAGCACCAGTAGGTGCAACCGTCGCAGAAGCAGGTTGACCGCCAGTAGCAGCCGGTTGTTGCGTGTAGGTGATTGGTTGCGCTCCAGCCTGTGACGGTGTTTGACCACGCAAAGTATTTGCACGATCCAAGAACTCTGATAACTGGCGTGTTTGTTCTTCGTTACGAACGGTTGTCAGTTCTGCTGGTTGACCGTACAAAGTTGCTGTAGGTTTCCGAGTTCCATAAACACGTTCAGCAATACGAACACCCTCGTTAATAGCACGATTGATCTGAGAGTCAATTTGGTTAACCAAAGCAAAACTTGTTGAACGCATTGTTCGACCCGACTCATCCACTTCAAGAGGGATGTTCTGCGAACGCAACTCAATAACTTTAGGTGTAATAAAATTCTGAACTTCCTTCAACTTAGAAGCAATAAGAAGTTGCTGATCCATCGGTGCAAGTTTTGACTCTTTGCTACCAGGGGTATTGATCTTTGTACGCAGATCATTCACAGCTTTAACAGCGTTGTCGTAGGCTTTAAGTTCAGGGTCGTTAGGGTTAGTAGCAGCCTTGTATGTTTGCTGATATTGGTACACTTCCTCAGCAGATAGAACTGTTGGGTCCTCACCAAAAATTTGGTTAATCTTCACCCGATATTTGTCATCCCACTCTTTGCGTTGCTTCAATTCAGAAGGCAAAGTCTCATTCAACAAGGTGTAAGCCTGCGCTTTAGCAGACTCATAAGCAGTTAAGGTTGGGAACGAAGCAAGTTTTGTATTGCCGAAACCGCGTTCAAGGTCCTTGAATAGTGCTTTGACTTCTTTGATATCTGCCTCAATTTCAGCAGATGTTCTTTCAGTCGGTGGAGGTGGAACCTGGTTATTTTCAGCGGTCAGGTCAACCGAATACTCTGATCCGCTGATTGTTAAGTCTTTTGGTTTCGGAGCCATTACCCACCATTCCTAAGCATTTGAGAAACTATGTCAGCAGCGCGAGTAAACCCATAAGCCTGGGCCTGTGTAGGGTCAACTTGCTGTGGGGCCATCTGAACAAGAGTACTCGTAGAAGTGTCGGTTGAAACTTCTTTTGACTGGACAGAACGAATTGCTTGTTGCAGTTCTTCTTTGCTGAGTTTGCGACCCAACATGGCGAATGACTCATCTTGTAATGCTCGACTCAAATCAACTGATGATGTTGCCTTGCGACGTGAACCGCCACCACCCTTGACAGGGAACTCTTGGCGCACAAAGTTCAAAGAGGTTTGCCAGTCATATCCGTATGTGTTGGCTGTAAGGAGAAACTCTTGCATCGCTTTAGTGTCAAGAGGGGAATCTCCGTTATCTGAAGGTTTGCCCTGCCCGTCATAGAAACCACGCTGATACAACTCGGTCAACAGCCCCAACCGTTCAGTTGAGTTAAGTTTTGCTAATTCGGCAAGAGGATCATTTATAGGGTTGTATGCCGCACGATAGACCTGACCTTGTGCGTTAGCAAGATATGTTCCCGAATACAGGTACTTGCCCGTAGTAGTTCGTTGTGTCAACGGAACCTGGGACTTCAATGCCGGAGCAACACCTGTGACCTCACGCGGAATCGGTTGATTGTTACTACCACCAGTTACGACTACTGGTGCAGGCCCCACGCCCAACGGATCAGGGCTAACAGGTGCTACTGGTTGTGCTTGGTTTGATGTGTCACTCATTGGTCTACCTCAGATAGTAATTCACGTTCCCAAACACGCCCGAAATCTGGAACTTGTAAGGCAAGCGCATCACCAATGCTAGTCAAGTAGCCTCGCAACGGTTCAGCGGACTTGGATGTAGCCAAACCTTGCGCCGATCCACCAGCAGCAATCCACTGTGAAAGAACCTGATCTCGATAACCGAAATAAGTGTTAACCGCTTTAGCCACATCATTATCCTTTAGACGCGGATCAGCGACAGCTTGTTTCATTTGGACAACTTTCTTTTCAAACTCACCCACCGTGAACACAGGAACAACAGGGAAACCTGGATACTTTTTGTTCAACTCAACACGGATACCTTTGAGCCATGCTCGTTGCTCCTCGTTCGGATATGCCCCGACCTGTGCGCGATAAGCCTTGTATTGTGATGAAGCCAAACGGTATTGGGCTTGCTCGATAACCTGCTTGTCGGTCAACCGGACACGCTTGCCACCCTTGATTTGGCGTTGCCACACTTGGAAATCAAAGTCTGACCCACCAGGTGCAAAGAACGCTGCCACGTCAGGGTATGCCTTGATGACATCACCATTGGTTCGTTCCCAATCACCGAACTCTTTTGTGGCTTCCAAACCTTCAACAGTTGCCTTTGACTTGGATGACAGATACAGCAACGCATCCTCACCGTAGATACGCAAGAACTCGCTAACTGCGGTGTCATAGTTATCTGCCTGTAGTTTGTAGAACTCTTGGATGAGTTGTGATGCCATGATGTCGCCATCTTTGACAGGTACTTCAAACTCTGTGCCAGGTGCGGTAGGTCCAATGAACTGTCCAATGGCTCGCATCGCAGTCAAAATACGTGCCTTGCCTTTAGCGTCAGACATCAGTTCTTCTTGACCTTCAGGCGTATCTAGGTTGTAGTCACCTGAAGCAGCCAACGCCCGCATCGTGTCAATATAGGTGTTGCCGTAGATACCTTCCAGTTTTGATGGATCTGCTTCAATCGCGGACTGAAGTTTTTTCGCCCACGAAGGAAGCAACGATGCTGTTGTCCCACGACCATAAGGCATGAGGATACTGACAATTCCATCAAACTTTGGTGTATCAGGAATGATCTTGTCGGCAGCGATCTGACCTACAGGGCCTAACGCTGGATGCCAGTCCAAACCAACAGACACACGTTTCACAGTTCCCTGCAACGGTGCGTTAATGCCAGTAGCAAGTTTTGCTAGTTCACCGGATAGCGGGAAGTTGAACGAATACTGTTTTGTGGTTGGGTCTTTATAGAAAAACCCTCGACCGTTTCCATCTGGGTCGAAGTCTGTTGCACCTTTGAATAAGAGTTGTGCGCGACGGATACGGGTAGGGTCCTCAACCAAGAATTTGGCGTATGTGCCAACAACTTCACGCCATGCAGCACCGAACGGGATGACGATACGCATAATATCTTCAAGGTTGTTGCGTTCGGTCGCGTTGAACAACGCTTCTTTTGTTGAGTTAAGTGCGCTTAAACCTGCATAATCGTCAAGGTCTTTGATCGTTCCAGTGCCGTTAGCCTGTTTAGCAAGTTCCTGTATCTGCTTCCAGTTCGCTTTACTACCAACATAGTTCGCTGGCTTCATCTCGATAGCAGCAGAATTGTCAACAATGTCTTGGATCAACTTTTTCGCTTCAGCAGGGGTGAGGCTGTCAACATTTTTTGCTACCTGCTCATAGTAGAACTGGCGGTAAACAGGTGATCGTTCAAGCTTATTGACCACTTTGCTTTCATAGATTTGGTGGAAGAACCAGTCTGTTCCTCGACGCAACATTTTGTCTAACGGGTTTTTAGCCTCATCAACGACTTTACGTTCAGCATATTTAACTTTTGCTGGAAGATTATTTGGGACGCTTTTCTTATCCTGAATCATCTTGGTCAACTCTGTGCGACCACGCGCCAATTCGTCTGCGTCAACACCCACGCCTGTGAACTGGTTTGTTGAAACACGCTGCAACTGCCATCTGCCACCAGACTCGTTGGTTACAACCGCATATATCTGTTCTTTGGTTTTTGGGTCGACACCCATGTCAATCAATGAACCTCGACCTGGTGTTTGTGGGCCATCAATAATGTTTCTCGCCACACCGTCAAGTTCCACGGTCTTAGGGTCAATTATCTTGAAACCATTGTCAAACGTATCTGCCAAAGGAACACGCTTATAGGCAATAGCCATCATCAGTTCTTCATCGCCACCAGTCTTAACAAGCACACGACCCCTAGCAAGACGGTCAATCCATTCCTTCAACACATCATCAGTAACGTTGGTGATCTTGACCTTCTGCGAATAACCGCTTTCTTTAGCAAGGTTTATCCCACCACGCAAATAGTCCTCAATTTGCTTCAATGCTTCACGACCCTTTGGATCATTACGCAAATAGGTGATTAGATCATCTGTTGATATGCCTTTGGCTACGGCGTTCTCTAGCGTGTCCTTAGATATTTGGATAATCTCATCGCGCAGACCGTTCACCCACAGTTCAGGTTCAGACATTTGGCTAACAATCTTGTATGAACCGTTTTTAACCAAACGAATCTGTGACGGAACAATGTCGTCCAGGCTTTTGCCCAACGAAATCTTCATCGCTTCTGCGTAATAGTCCGTAGCGTCATCAAAGCCACTCACAGTTGATGTAATGAAATCATCAAAATCTCGACCGATGATCCGCTCTGCACCCTTTTCACCCATAGCCCATTGGATGTAACGCAAAGGATGGTTGAAGAATCCATCTTTACCGATAGTTGCCATGCGCACTTGGGCATCAAACATGTTTCGCATGATGTAACCACCAGTAGCAAGCGTGATTGGCTTCCAAATTTTGTTTTGCAAATAGTCTGCAATCTCCACAGCAGCCCTTTGGTCGCCGTCTTTCGCCCGCAACACTGCCTTTTTGATTACAGGGTTTGCGGTAATTCGACGGATAGCACGAATATCAGGAAGAACGTGGGCTGAGTTCAACAACTCAACGATGGAACCAGGCCCAACAAGCCTGAATTGCTCAATTTGTTGTGGGGTTAAGTTGCCAAACTGTGAAGCATCAATCACTCCACTTGAAATCAGCTGTTGGACAAATCCCGCATCAGTAGCGTCACCGGCTTCATCAACAAAATATGCTTTGGTTTCATCAATGTTCTGAAGAACCTTCCTAAAAACCTCATCAACAAGGAACGGGTCAGCACCTTCCGCTTGCATCAGCGTTCTTACTGTTGTATCAAAAGCGTCACGCGCAGCATCAACACCGGCTTTAGAGGTGTCTGAGTACGCATCAAAGATTTGGCGCATCAACTTTGTTCCTTCAGGTGTATCAGTAAATCCACCCTTAATCGTGTTCAGGTAGTTGCCGTAGTCCTTTACTGCTTTGACACGGTCTGCGCTAGAGCCGTGGATCACCAAACTGTCAGGCACTTCTGTCAACAAACGCGACTGCTCTATTGTCCTTCTGAAGTTGTTGTACATTGGTATGCGTTCACGGACGACATTCCCCCACTTTGCCCCAGGAATATCTCGAATATCTGTTGGCATAATGCCTTTTGAAACATTGTCCAAGATCGCTGACTGCTCCCCAAGCAACGCATAAACCTGATCTTTTGATCCAGCATTAGCAAGAGCCTTTGCTGTGTCCATGTCAATCTTGAAATCAAACACGTCACGCATGATCTTGTATGGGTCATCGTTCGCTGGATCGGCAAGTGTTTCAACAAGGCGAACGGCACGACGATCCGTTTTCATGAACTTCATAAACTTTGATGAGTCAAACGCTATTTCTTCAGCAGCCGACAGACCAGCCAAAGCGCGTGTACCTGAGTTGGCGATCTTTGTAGCAGCCGCTATTTCCTCAGCAGTTTGCAAACCTTTGATCGCAGCCTTTGAACCCTTTACAGGGGCAATAAGTTTTCCACCAACAACCGTTGGGTCAGCAACGACGTTAATTGCAGCATCCAAGAAACCTGATAGCACGTTGTATTGAACTGATCCAGGTTTGAACACTCCTGCGGCTGCACCACGCCCAATAGTCCAAGCACTACCGTTTACCGTTCCACGGAATTGTCGAGCGCGTTCTGCTTGCTTTTCTTCTGCTGTGCCACCAACGAACCAACCTGTTCCAGCCTCATCAGAATTAGCGACCATTGTTCCGAGGTTGGTTGACTTGAACCAGCCGTCCCATCCGGCAGGATCGTTTTCAGAAAAGATTTGTGATGCAACGTTCTGCGCCATTTCAGGTGCGAACTGCAAAGACGCAAAACCCCAACGAGCAGTTTCCTTGACCTTGCCGTACACGTTGCGTTCAAACCAAGATTGCTTCTTGGGTTTCTGTGGGTCAAGAAGTTTTGGTACAAGATTTGATTGTGCTTGCGAAGCAAGTTCAACGGCTTGCGGTGAAGCATTACCTTTAGCCAAAGCCAACACTTGACCTGGTGTAAGCCACGGACTGTTGCGGTAAATCTTTGCAGCGGCCTGCGACATCTGCGGAGTCGCATTGGTTTTGTATAGCGCGTGTTGCTGATCCCTGTTGGTTATGTAATCGTTGATTCGCTGTTCAGAAACAGCATCAATAAATGATGATGGCATTACAAACCATCACGGGTGTATGAGTCAATCAAATCCGCTAGATCATCGTTAGGGAACATTTGGTAAATCATTCGCAGTTCCTCTAAAGCGTTATCACCGGATGGTTGCGGGATTCCTGCTGCAACTGGACTTGGACCTGCACCGAAAGGTGCGCCAGCAGTAATTGGTTCTGTTGGTCGTTCTGTTGGTCGAGTCAACGCACCCAAAGTCCCAGGCACAGGACGCTGAACTTCTGTTGGTGGTGTCCCCATAGGTACAGCGCGTTGAGCGTTCATTTGCTCTGTTGCTTTACCATAGGTTTGACCTGTTGCAGCTTGGATTGCTACACGGTTTGTTCCTGCTTGAATGTCGCTCACTTACCCTCCTAGTTGTG
>JACCDU010559454.1_pt1 | contig 10425 bp, 26 predicted proteins | sample 7446081 | NCBI WGS metagenome assembly JACCDU01 (sample SAMN15323447, study PRJNA562643) | freshwater metagenome | isolation source: river surface water | place: USA:Blue River Watershed | collected 2017-08-17
AAGAAACTGGAATCTTCTTTGATGATTATTTCAGCAACAAGAATTGCCCCGGATGGTATCAGACAGCATTTGACGAATTAGAAGCAAAAGCAGAAGCGAGAATTGAGTATTGGAATCAAACACTCACTTCATGGCATTATCAAATTTTAGATTGGAGTGCAGAATGAACGAACGAATTGAGCAACTTGTGGAACAAGCCCGAAAGTATGCCAACGAGTATGTGGAAGATGAAGTTGAAAAGCAATTCCATAAAAAGTTTGTCGAGCTGCTTGTTAAAGAGACAATCACAGAGATGTGCCAGCAATTATATTGGCACGGTGAAGATCAATCAAACAATCCATCATTCTACAAAGCAATTGACAAGACGAAAAAACATTTTGGAATTTCTTGAAAAACGTGCTATAATCGAGCACACAGCAACTAACCAATGAGGTGAAAAGATGAACGACAGTCTGAACGACAGTCAGAAAGAAGCGATTGCCTATGCTCTGGAGACACTGCAAGAGCTTTGGTCAGATGGTTTCGGTGCAGTCCCTGAGTCTCAGCACGAAGCGGCAATCCAAGGGCTACAGAAGCTACTCGGTGACAAGGAAGTCAAAAGCTCTTTGATCGTTCGCCAAAAGCCGATGACCTACAACACAATGATCGGGCTTATGAAAATGCACGGTCTGGCTTCTGTAGCGTATGACAGCACAACAGAAGACATTGTAGATATTGTCCAGAAGTATCATGGGATTATTAGCAATGATTAAAAATACAACTGAAATCCTTTTGCCTAAATACGTAGGTGGTTATAAAATTACACCAAATTTTTATATTCACCTACAGCATAAACCGAAATGGTTTACTCGAAAAATGCACAAATTGCTTTTGAATTGGGAATGGTTTGACATAAAGGAAACATGCAAATGACGCTGACAATTTACTGGTGGGTATTTCCTACGTTAATCACCGTCCTTGGAATTATCTGGGCTTTGACCCTAGACGATGGCGGTGGGTGGTTTTCTGGTATAGGTAATCTTTTAGCCTTGATACCTGTTCTAGCTATTTCGACAGTTTCATGGATCATTGCGGCAATCCTAAAATAACATGAAGAAACTATCAGAACGAATCAGGCCAGATTCGGAAGCGGCTCCTTGGGTCATTGAAGAAATCAAGAAGCTAGAAGCTGAAAAGGAACTCTACTACGATCTAGGCTGGAACAGTGCCCTAGAGCTGGCTCGTACACAGCTTGAAACCAAGTTTTGGCGAGCTTTTGGACGGGATACCTTGTCCAGCATTGCCGTATATATTAAAACGCTCAAAAAGGAGATAAATCGATGACAAAGCAAGAAACTAAAAACGCATACAAGCCTGATCAATGGCTGGTTGTGAAAGTAGCAGATGATCTGTACAAGGTATTTGGTGTATGGAGTGGCGGCTATTTGCACGGTGACCAATGGCGGCTAAATAGTGGAATTGAAAAAGTAGAGCGCAATGGGTTAATTTGGACTTTTTATGGATACTCTGGAAGTACTTACGAAGTCCATCAAGATTCCTATGGTAGTACTGCTTACGGTTGGGGTGTAATTGACTCTGCAAAAAAACAACTACCTAATCTTCAAATTCTCACTAAAGCTGAGTTTCTAGAAGTTTTTGAAGACAAAGTGAACAATTTAGACACTCCTCTTAAGGAAATCGAAATCACATGGCTGTCAGATAGTCACGATTGTGATACTTGCGGTTTAAATTGGGCAGATGGAGCTATCGTTGTCATGCCAGACTCTACTAAAATAGAGCTAATCCCTGAAGCGAATTGCTACGAGAGTACGCATTACAACCCAGATGATGTGTATAATGCTATTCTGAAGCACCTTGGCTATTCGGTCAGGCACGAAATTAGCCCTACAAAATAGTCGGGTATTCGTAAAAGCCAAAAAACCGTGCTACAATAGCGCCATGTTCAACGACACTCTCTAAGGAGAATTTCCATGAAGCGCATCCCCTCTACTGACTACGGTGTTGCAACTGCCGAGATGGAGCATCGTGATTGCACTGTGCGGGCTTTGGCTAATGCGGCTGACATGCCCTACCAGCAAGCACATGCTCTGCTCAAGAAGCATGGCCGTAAGGATCGCCGTGGCGCTTACTTTCACACCATGATGGAAGCCTACAAAGAAGCTGGCTTCGTTGTTCGTAGCATTCATGGCACCACTGGTTCTGCCCGCTATGCTTCGCGTCTGACCAAGATGAAAGCACAGGAAGGCATCACCCTTGAGCGCGTTCTCGACCGCCTCAGTGTCGGTGAGTACATTGTCAATGTCACTGGTCATGCACTGGCTGTTGTCAATGGCAAAATCATCGATACGTTCGATAACCCTGCTGGCAAGAGGGTTGTTGCAATTTTCGAGAAAATCTGATGTATAATCTAGTCTTGTTCAACCACTCCTGAAAGGAAATTTCCATGCAATACTCCAACACTCTCGCTTCTATCGTTGATCAATCTGCTGGCAAGATGGTGTCTGTCACCTTTGTCAAGAAGGACGGTAGCACCCGAGTTCTGAATGGCCGCCTTGGTGTTACCAAGTACCTCAAGAACAGCAAGAAGGTCAAGCAATCAGCTGGTATCATCACGATCTACGATGTCAAGAATTGCGGCTACCGTAGCATCATGCGTGACAGCATTCTGGCAGTGCGTTCTGCTGGTATCGAAGCGGTGGCTGTCCGATAATAGCCGATAAGCCTGAAGGGTTATTCCCTTCGGGCTTTTTTCTTGTGCTACAATAGAAGCTCACAAACCAACCAAACAAGGATTCAAAATGCCTAACGTTCGTACTAATGAAGATTTTCTGAAGATTTACGAAGAAGCCTTTGCCGCAGGTCAAAAAGCTGTCGAAGAGCTTAACGTTGCGCCTATGATTGTCTCTCAGCGCGAGAACCCTTTGGATGACTCTTCACCAATCCGCAAGAGCTACTATGTTGCAGACGGTGTGTGCGGCTTTGCATGGGTTCAAATCAAACCCGCAAACAGCAAATTTGCGAAATGGCTGATTGAGCAACAAATCGCTCGCAAGTCGATCTATGATCCGGGCATCCGAATGAGCATTCACTGGTTCGAGCAGAGCTATCAGAAAAAAGACGCCTTTGCAAGAGCATTTGCCAAAGTTCTTCAAGGATACGATATCAAGGCAATTCCGCATTCTCGTCTGGACTAATTCCCTACAAAAAGCTCAAGTATTATCAACAGCTAAAAATCTCTGTTATACTTGAGCCTTCTTCAAAGGAAATCATCATGCAAGTCAATCTTCAAACCAAGTTCAAATTTTATACTGATCCGGGTCATGGCTGGCTGGCTGTTAAAGCTGACGAGATCAAGACCCTAGGCATTCAAGATCGCATCAGCCTGTACAGCTACACCAAAGGTCAGACTGTATACTTGGAAGAGGATTGTGACGCAAGCCTGTTCATCACTGAGTATCGTAAAGTAATGGGCAAAGATCCTGAGTATGATTTCAAGCATACAGATAAACGTAGCCCAATTCGGAGCTATAATCGCTATGGAGCAAAAGCACAATGAAGGACGAAAAGAAAGATAAAATCGAAAAGAGAGATCACTGGCATTTGACCGAATATACACTTCGTGTCAGTATCTACGATGTCCCAAGGTACGTCTACTTCTACAATAAACAAGACCTTCTTGGGGCAATTTCAGACTGTCACAAGTATGGCAAGACCGTTGCTTATGCTATCGAAGAACATCCCATTCATTGAATATCATGCCACGAAAAAAGAAAAAAGAACCAAAGCATAGGAATTACCTTGTGCCATTGGTCATGAAAAAAGCAGTCAAGAAACATCGAAACCGAAAGAAAGAAGCGAAGGATAATCATGAAGATTTTGATCGCGTGTGAAACCTCTGGCAAGGTTCGCAATGCTTTTCGTGCCAAAGGGCATGATGCTTGGAGTTGCGATATTCTCGATTCTATGGACAGCTCTGATTTTCATATCAAGGGTGATGCTATTGAAGCACTGCATTCTGATTCTTGGGACATGCTGATTGCTCACCCTCCATGCACCTATTTGGCGGTGTCTGGTATGCACTGGACAAAGCGAGGATACCGTGACCCGCAGTTGACAGAAGATGCACTAGAGTTTGCTTGGCAGTTTTTCAAGGCACCTGTCAAGTACATTTGCATCGAGAACCCCGTCAGCGTGATCAGCACCCGCATTCGAAAGCCCGACCAGATTATCCAGCCTTGGCAGTTTGGACACGATGCTAGCAAGAAGACCTGCCTATGGCTAAAGAACCTGCCTTTGCTAGCCCCTACAAGCCTCATAGAGCCTCGACTTGTCGATGGTAAGCGTAGGTGGTCGAACCAAACCGACAGCGGCCAGAATCGCCTTGGGCCTTCCCCTGAGCGCTGGAAACTGAGAAGCGAGACTTATCAAGGCATCGCTGACGCTATGGCAGACCAGTGGAACAATCTTGAATAACCACACAGATTGCCAGGATATTGCACAGAGCTAAAAAACCGTGCTATACTTCGCTTCAGAGTTGTTCCTCTACCTCTTCAACCAACCGGAGCCTAGCATGAAAGTCGCCGTTTACTTCAATTTGCACAAGAAGACCTTTAGCGTTCGCGCTATGCAGGGTGCTGACAAGGGTCGTGTGATCATGCACGCTGATCGAGTCACCCTCAAGGATGTGCAGTTCAAGGTGTCTGAAGCTGGTCGTCAGCGTGTCATTCGTGAAAAGCGCAAGAACGTGCATGCCTTCGTTGTCGGTGAGTTGGTGTCGGTTGACAACCAGCCTATCGTTGGTCAATTGATCACTTACAATCCCTATGTGTACAATACATTCGTGACTGCCTTCGACAAGACCCCGATCAAGTCTGCTCAGACTGCTCACCTGATCTGCGAAGACAAGAAGGCACGCATCTACGCCTAATACCCACAAAGATCAGTCAGGTATTTACACAAGGTCAAATTCTCTGCTACAATTGAGCCATCGTAACCAAACAGGAGCACACGATATGAAAGCCTACAAACATCTTGTAAAGTACTGCCTCTCTAAGAACTGCGTCATCAGTGTCTGGGATGGTGAAGAGTGGCAGATCAAGCGAAGCAAGTCCTACAAAGAAATCAAGGACGCAATCGAATCGGTGGAAGAAGCCAATATCACGATTCGTGATGCTGACACCAAGGAGATTATCGCTATCGCTGTGTGCAGTGCTTTTGGTCTTGAAGATGATGAAACCGTAGTTGATTATTCGGACAATCACTTCATGAATCAGTGGTGGGATGCTTATCAAATCTGAAAGGAAAAATCATGGGCCTCGATATGTACGCTTTTTCTGTCAATCCTTCGAATATCGAAGAGTACTCTGACACCGATTTTAAAACGGTAGAGGATGTAACGCCAAAGCAGATTTTCTACTGGCGCAAGTTCAATGCCTTGCATCGCTGGATGAAGGATCTGTACTATGCCAAAGGCGGGAAAGATGAAAATTTCAATTGCAATGCAGTAGTGCTGAGTGAGCAAGATCTTGATGCACTCATGGAGCAAGCCGAGAAGGGTCTTTTGCGGCCTCTGGAGGGATTTTTCTTTGGGGAGCAGGAGGTATACCCTGAAGACCTCGAAACCATCTCCATGTTCGTTGCTGTAGCCAAGACTGAAATGCACTTTGGTCGTGTCGTCTATTACACAAGCTTGTGGTGAAATGTCATACATATTGCACTGGAAGTTCCGTAACGATCACGAATGGTACCGTGTTTTCGATACCAAAGAAGATTTGGAAAATGCAGTTTATTCTTTTGGATTTATGCTGAATCCATATATTGTTGAGATATATTCACAACCGGTTGATGGTTTCATTGAAAATCAAAAAGAAAATCGTTTTTATTTTTTAAAGGAGAAAACCAATGAAAAAACAATCTGAAAATAAGTCAGCATTTGAATATCTCACTGTTGTCGAGCGAAACTCTACGGTAGAGATTGAGAAAATCAACAACGGGTATCTGCTCAGAATCCGTGGAAATGATGCTGGTGGCAACTACCGACAGGATGGTTTGTATTGTGCAGATCTTGTCGAACTGTCCAGCACAATCGAAAAGGTCATGGCTCTACCTGAAAATTGATCGGTAGTCAAGGCTTGGGTTAAAACCTCACTTCCCGCAGGGTTATTCCTTGCGGGATTTTTTCTGTGCTATACTTCCTTCACCAACTAACCACACGAAGGACTCGATCATGACTGCAATCTACAACCAAGCCGCCTACGACAACGCAGTGCATTCGTACATCATCATGAATGCCCAAAAGACTTTCTATCGCACCTATCCTGATGCGACCGATCTTGTCAACTTCATTGCCGATCAGGCCAGCTTCAGCACCTTCTACGCTTCGCTGTATGACGCCTTTAATCGCTTTGGCAAGCTGACCGAGAAGCAGGTCATGGTCGCTCGTGCAGGCCTTGAAAAGGCTAAGGCACGCATCCAGAAGCGTGAAGAGGACAAGCAATCTCTGAATGCCAACCGTCAGTGGCTGGGCCAAGAGGGCGAGAAGCTGACCGTTGATGTTGCTGTTCGCAAGATCATCCCCATCAGCACTGTGTATGGCACCAGCTACATCTTCATCTTCGAAGACGAAGCAAAGAACGTCCTGATCTACCGTGGCAACAGCAAGGCGCTGTACGATGTCTGCGAGGGTGCTTCCGTGAAGCTGGAGGCTACCGTAGGCAAGCATAGCGTCCGTGATGGTGTCAAGCAGACCATCATCCAACGCCCCAAGCTGAAATAACCCTACAAAGCCCTCTGGTATTATTCCAGAGGGTTTTCTGTTGTATACTCTAACCCTCAACCAAACTTTTGGAGTTCCTGTGAAACAAGCTCACGACACCTTTACAATCGACATGTTTGACGCCGATCTGGATGGCCTCAAGGCTAATCTGTACAGTCAAATCGATAACATCATGAAGCGCACTGACTTCGACCGAGTTCACAAGACAATGCAAGCCCTCGATTGGAAGTGGCTTGGCAAAAGTCCTACCGTAGAGGAAATCAGGAAGACTGCCTATCGTCTTCTGAACGATGCTGTGAAGTATGTTGATGAAGCCTATGAGTACTATGGCGAGATTCCGGGGCATTACAGCGTTGCCACTGGTGGCTTTACTGCTAGCATCTATAAAAATATGGATGGCGCTCTGCGACTTGAGCTATCCTTCCGTGTCGCGGACACTCGTTATCGATAATAACCCCAGAGTCTGCTAGGTTTTTCTGGCAGGCTCTTTTCCTGTGCTATACTAGAGGCTCATCAACTGGAGAACAGTATGAAGGCAAGAATCTACTGCACGCAACGCGACAATGACAGGCACTTCAATCAGAAGTTGCCTACCTTCCGCAATGGCTTCTGCTACATCGAGCGCAACGTTACATTTGTGCAAGACCCTAGTGGTGTGTACGAAGAGGGTGAGTATGGCTTTTTCATCGCAGGCGGCAAGAAAATTTTTGTTGTCGGCAGTGGCAAAGAATTCGAAATTGAATGATTTGAGTGCTATAATCAGATCGTCAAAATTCATCAACTGGAGAATCAAATGAACTTCCTCAACACCCTGACCCCTGAGCAAATCAAACAAGTCACCATCTGGGCCAGTGAAAAACTCATGGACATTCTAGATGGTGCCGATTATGATGGTGATGATTGGTACACCATCGATGAAACCCTGCCTGAGCTTGCAGGCAAGATCGACATCAACATCTATGATTGGGAAGATGACAATGAAAAAGCAACGATTCGATGTGTAGCTTATCAAGTCGTTGATTCGAAGACTGACTGCTCTGAGTGGATCGAGATTTTCTAATAACCCTTTGTTTTTGTCGGGTATAGGCAGAGCTGAAAAATCTCTGCTATACTGAAGGCTCATCAACAGAGGAATCTATCATGCAAAGCATTCAAAAGCGCACCAACTTCAACATGATTTGCAAGACCAACAGCAACAGCACCTTCTCCCGCGAAGGTCAGTACGTTGTGGCCCTGTACCTTGAAAAAGCTGTTGTGTCTGGCTTCGTTACCAAAAGCCGTGTTCGATATGGCGGCAAGGTTCAGCATACCGTTGTGACTGATCGCGCAGTGCAATTCCTGAATGAAGTTCGCCCTGCTGGTACAACCTTTCTGGTCGAGGAAGAAAAGCTGGTGCTTGCCAAAGGCACAGATCGAAAGTAACCCTTCAGAAAGCAGGGTTTTACGCACAAGCTAAAAAACTCTGCTACAATTCTTCCATCGCAACAACAAACCTGAAAGCCCGACATGACTGCTCAAATCACCAAAGACGCTCTGATCGAAATCACGAACAGCCTGATGATCGGCACCCTTGCCAATCAGTGCAACTCCTATTCGGATTGCCTTGTTCGCATCCGTGAAGCCCTTGCCAGCAAGACTGGTGAAGACCTGAAGCAGGCTATTCTGGAATCCATCGAGTTCTACGATAATCTGAACATGAGCTACGAAGAAGAGTATCGCAACAAGAAAAAATATTACGAGCAACGCGCACAAGCCTAAAATCTGCTGTACAATCAAGTCTCCAACGAACCAAAGGAAATCATCATGACCCGAGCAGAACGCAAGACCCGTATTCACATTGTTGTCAGTGTCACCGGCTGTGACTACGAAACCGCCCTTGGATACCTCATAGCAGAAGAGTGGTCTGTCGCTGACGCCATCCTTTCGCTGATTGCCGACACCTCTTCCAACTAAGTCAGGAGTCTGTTATGATCACCGCTTCCTACATGGATTTCAACATTCACACCATGAACCCTGCATACCGCGAGGCTGTCATCGCTGACAAAGAAGCTCAGGGGGGTTTCAGTTGCTACACCCCATTTGATTTTGGCAGTCTGGATGCCCCCATGAACATCGCCGCAGGTAGTCATTATTTCTACAAGTACACGAGCATTCCGGGTGGCACCGATATGCCTTCCAGCTTCTGGCGCGAATAAGGAGATAATCATGGCATGGGTTACCAAAGAAAATCTCGAAAGCAAAAAGCCGGTCATCAAGGCTATTCTCAAAGAGTACGGTCTGAAGGGATCGCTGTCTGGCACCAATGGCTACACCATGAAGCTGACCATTACCTCTGGAAAGATTGACTTTATTGGCAACTATCTTGAGACTGTCAAGGTAATGCACGATTATGAAAAGAATCATCTGAACGGTGTTGCAGAAAATCAGTATGTAGACATCAATCCCTACTGGTATCAAGAGCACTTCTCAGGAATGCCCCTAGAAGCCCTCCAGAAGCTCGTAGGAGCGATGAAAGAAGGCAACCATGACCGGAGTGACATCCAGAGCGATTATTTCGATGTAGGCTGGTATATTGCAATTTCGATTGGCAAGTACAACAAACCCTACGAGTTGATTTGATTTTGTTGTGTGTTTTGGGTTTTCCCTTGCCTTATGGCAGGGGATTTTTTTTTGTTTAAAAAACCCTTGGGGGTTATTCACTGATTTTTTTACAAAAAACCCTTGGGGGTAGTCAATTTAATTTTTGATTAAAAAACCCTTGGGGGTCTAGGTTTCGGATTCTCTTTTGGGGGCAACTGCCGATAGCCCGGAAAGTGCCGTGAACTCCAGAAACCGCTGAATATCAGGCGACCTTATATCAGGCGACCTTATATCAGGCTACCTTATATCAGGCTACCTTATATCAGGCTACCTTATATCAGGCTACCTTATAATCAATTCTACAATTGAGTATGATTTCATAATGTAAGACGGATTTTCACAATCTGAAATTATTCTACAATTTATTACAATTTCACAATGTGAGATGAATTTTCACAATGTAAAATCCTTCTACAATTTACTACAATTTCACAATGCAAGATGACGTTTCATAATGCGAAAAGCATTTCAATTCTAGAATGTAGAATCTTCCCGTATAGCATAGAATCCTTACAGTAAACTTACAAACCTGGCACTGTTGTTTTTATACAACGCACCTGGACGTAGGCATTTTGTTTTCAAATTGAATTGAAAACCAGAGTATTAATCGGCAAGATTCATGCCAGCACGATGATTCTAGGTTTTGCACTGGGTTTCCATACATGCCCCTAAAACGCGCCAGAACAGCCTACAAGCCGTTTTTTCGGTTCAAGCCACCACTGCACCAGCCCCCCTAAAAAAACGTCACCAAGAGGGTTTTTCATATTGTGAAAATCGGCAAGAAACAAAAATACTCATTTTCTATAAAACGAATACCTGGGTTTGCAATTTTTTCACCGTTACATCTTCTTACAAATAAAACACCTAGGGAAAACCCCTAGAAAGCCTAAAATGAAAACTTCTGTTTTCAAATCCACCAGGACAGCCCGAAAAGCATGATAGAATGCACCCATGCCGGTTAATCTTAACGGGCACTAGGGGAAACCCTAATAGTACTTTAACAATCTAGA
>JACCDU010813709.1_pt1 | contig 10424 bp, 6 predicted proteins | sample 7446081 | NCBI WGS metagenome assembly JACCDU01 (sample SAMN15323447, study PRJNA562643) | freshwater metagenome | isolation source: river surface water | place: USA:Blue River Watershed | collected 2017-08-17
CTTCCCCGCGCGTTGCGGTTGCCGTTGATGACGGTGCCAAAGGATGCGGAGCACGAGTATCGATTTTACATGTGGCACCGCGAGGAGGATCACATGCGCAAGTACATGCCGCGGATGCCGACGTCTGACGGGAGCGTGAACGCGGAATTGCATGAAGTTTCCTACACGCGCATGTTTGAGTGAGAAGATTGAGTGAGAAGATTGAGAAGAAGGGTGTAAAGAGCGTGAGAGAGTAATAAGAGTGTGCGTGAGTGTGTGCATCAATGCAGCATCAATACAGAGTCAAGCAAATGAGAGAGAGAGTTGCAATTGAGATGGTGTTGACGTCCGGTGAGAGAAGGAGAAAGGTGAAAGAAGGTGTCCTTTCCTAAACATCAAAACCTGCTAACCCGCGCAGGCAGTATCCGCAGGCCCAAGCCCGCCCGGAGCCAAGCTTTGTAACGAGGGCCTCTATGTTCGATTCCCACGGTCACCCCTCACGTTAGGGAGTTAACCCTAACGCTGCGTGCCGTTCCAATTACGCTCAGTCTTACCCCCCACGGTGAGAAGTAATCCTATAGAGTGTCCGTAACCGGAGGTACCCTGGCAGGAATCGAACCCCGGACCTGTCGCACCCCGGGCACCGGCGCTAAAGGTCAAAGGCGGATAGTGCCCCAAGGGCAAATTACGGTATATAAACCCATAAGAGAGTCGTACAAGCATTCATGACCTAACCAACCAACCAACAGAGAGCGGAGTCAAGCAACCATCCAAAAGACGCCCGCGAGCCGTGAACATTTAAGCCCGCGATAGACAGGATGCATCCCCGTGCGTAGCGGTTTAGCCGATGCTGACGGAGTTTGCGAGAGAAGCGTAGCCCGAGAATCGTGTTTACATGAGGCCCCGCGAGGAGGATCAGATGCGGAATTGCACGTGCAAGTGGGGAACACACGGATGTTAGAGTGAGAAGATAGAGAAAGAAGAAGTGTGTAAAGAGCGTGAGAGATCAACAAGAGTGTTAAGAGAGCGTATGTGTGAGAGTGGATAGCAGAGCACCAAGACAAGCAAGAGAGAGAGCGAGAGAGCGAGAGAGCGAGTGCAGTGCAACAAGACACAGCATTAAGACAAGCAAGTGAGGGTGCGTGAGAGAGAGAGATGGTGCGCAGCAAGGGCAGCATCAAGACAAGCAAGTGAGGGTGCGTGTGATAGAGAGATGGTGCGCAGCAAGGGCAGCATCAAGACAAGCAAGTGAGAGATTGAATGACAAGAGTGGAACTGAGAGATTCTCAGAGATGAGAGAGCTCAGAGATGAGAGAGCTCACAGATTCTGTGGAGAGTTGGTAATGAAAGAGTGTGCAGATGGAATGGATAGAGTGTTGTGCGAAAGAGAGCACAAACGCAAAGCAAGTAAAACACGTCATCGCGCGTCGAAGGTGTCGAGCAGGTGTCCGACGCCACATTCACGGAGGCTGTCCTCTGGCTGCCAGGAGACCTTGAGTGTTGCCTCCCACATGACAAGGTAGTAGACAGTGTCGTCAGGGCTGACAGTCTTGCGCAGGATGGCCAAGATCCGGTACTCCTTGTTGGGGTCCTGAGGAGGTTAGAGATGGAAAGGAAGGAGAGAGAGAGAGAGAGAGAGTCAAAAGTGAAACCGAATAGAGAGGTAATGGAATCAAGAAGAGTCAAGCAAGAAGAGTCAAGCAAGAAGAGTCAAGCAAGAAGAGTCAAGAATTGGAGAGTCAACTCACGGAGGGAGTCGTGTCGTGGACAAGTGGCTTTGGGATAGCGCACCACTCGTCGTCGTCGTCGTCGTCGTCGTCGTCGTCGCCGCTCGTGCTGGCGGTATCGTACTTGATGACCTTGTTGGCGTTGCACATTCTCCGGAGGTGGGCCCGAGGCCCTGTGCGTAAGTGAAAGCGAAGCGTGATCAATGCGAAAAGAAATGCATATGTGCACAAACGCAGCACCCCCGACCCGCATCTCAAGCCAAATCCCCCCCCCACCCCCCAATGAAAGGCTCACCGGCCTCGTTGTTGCTGCCACCGCCGTTGGTGCCGCCGCCCATGTCGTCGCCACCGTTGCCGCCCATGTCGTCATCGCCGCCCATGTCGTCGCCAGCGTCGCCCATGTCGTCGCCAGCGTCGCCCATGTCGCCGAGGTCGTCGCCGAGGTCGCCGCCGAGGTCGCCGCCGAGGTCGCGGAGGTCGCGGAGGTCGCGGAGGTCGCGGAGGTCGAAGTCGCCGAGGTCGAAGTCGCCTGCTAGGTCAAAAGAGCGTAGAAGCAAGTGAGATAGAGCAAGATGAAAGAAGAGCGGTAGCGCAAGTGTGTTCAAGGGTGTAGAAGACAACCGCAATGCCAGGCCATGAGCAATTCGAGAGATAGATAGCCCCGCCCCGTCCCGTCCCGTCCCGTCCCGTCCCGCGCGCAAAGAGAAGCATACCTAGTTCTGCGGCAAGTAGAGCAGCATCTTCAGCTTCCCAATTGGCCATCAACGCTTTGTGCTGTTGGAAGAGAATTCTCTCTTGTTCAGGCGGGATGTTTTTGACGCCGAACCTGACCTGGTGTCTTGGCGTCGATGGAGCGGGTATGTCCCCGACGTCCGTGAGCATATCCATAGCCTCTGTGGGGAGATGGGTGGTGGAAAAGAGAGGATATGTTGGCGCAAGGCCCCCGCCCGGTGCGCCGCATGTGCAGGAGAGAGTAAGCGCAAGCGTCACAAGAGAATACCTTTGTCACAGATGATGAAATCGTCAGGGACGGATGGGAAGTTGGTCCGAACGATATCGTTAATCTCAAAGTCGTTGTTGTTGTTGTTGTTGTTGTTGTCGTAGAAGATGGGGTTCTGTGAGAGGCGTAGAATGGGAAGTGGAAGAGAGGTGTTGTGAGAAGGAGAGATGCAAGTGAGGTGGTGTGTGTTGCAGAGAGCCAGGTTGCGCCCAATGGCATCCCAAGTCCCCATAGCACAATCCCAATCCCCATCCCAATCCCATGTGCCCATATCATGTGGCCATAGCAAAGACATGCACGCGCCATATCCCCCACGAAGAGAACATACCATGGTGGAAAGTACTTGAGTTGTTGAGTTGTTGATTGAAGAGAATGAAAGAAGCGTAGAAGAAGGACGTAGTGGGGTGTGAGTAGGGTGAGTAGGGTGAGTAGGGTGAGTGTTGTGACCGTGCACACCGTCAAGAAAGTTATACACACACCCGTGCATGCATACACACCCACACACACGGTCATAAACACCCCCCGTGCGTGCACACACACACACACACACACACACACACCCGTGCATACACACCCCCACGCACAGAGACGTGCGTGCACACACACGCACACACCCCCACGGAGATACACACACACAAACGCACCCCGAACACAGAGAGAGAGAGAGATACCACACGTGCTCCCAGCCGTGAACCCGTGCTCCCAGCCGTGAACCCGTGCTCCCAGCCGTGAACACGTGCTCCCAGCCGTGAACACGTGCTCCCGCACACACCATCACACATCCCGCGCACACCATCACACATCCCGCACAGCCCATCACACATCCCGCACACACCATCACACAGCCCCGTACACACAGGCCCGTACACACATCCCCGTACACACAGGCCGGACAGTGGCGATAACACAGCGCCCCAGCCGTACCTTAGACGCGTGGAAGGAGCGTGGAGGTAGGTAAGAGTAGATTAGAGGTTGAGCAGGTAGGTTAGAGGTTGAGCAGGTAGGTTAGAGGTTGAGCAGGTAGGTTAGAGTATCCTGAGGACAGGGTGACAGGGCAGGAGAGAGAGCGCAAGTGAGAGGCGTATACATGCGGAAGAGCGCAGCGATGGAGAGTATTGAGCATGTGTTTGCCAGGTAAGTCGAGACGCGCTGTCATTGGCGGGCATTGCAGGCGTGCGAGGCCAAGCAGTGAAGCGCGAAGGTGCGAGAGGATTCATGAAGGCCAATGATGAGATCGCAGCCGCGTCATACCTTTTGTATGGCGTAGGCGAGTAGGAGGAGATAGAGTGAGGTGGCAGCCGAGAGATGCGAGAGGTTTTGAGTGCAAGGAGGAGAAGATGGAAGCGTAGAGAGGTAAATGAAGTCTCAACCAGCGAGATTAAGTATCGGCGTGGTCAGTGACGGCCTGCCGGCCGATATTTGAAGGACGTTGTATGCAGTCCGAGGTCCACAGGCCGTAGTATACGTTGCGGAGTTGTAGGGTAGGAAATGCGAGAAGCCGAAGAAAGGAAGATGAGCCGAAGCCCCCGAGAGCTGGTGGCACGCAGAGTCACGAATGCAAGGCGTGCAAGCGGTGCAAGCGGTGCATTGGTGAGCCTGCGTGTCCCCAGGTGCGCCGCGAATGGAAAGAGATGTGAAATGCGGCGTGAAAAGGTGAACGGAGATGTGCGCAGAGCGCAAGAGAGTGTTTTAGAGGTTCCATGGCCTGGCATGGGCGTGCAGAGAGGCGGCCAAGGTGAATTGGAGCCCGTGCAAGCGCGTGGAGGATGTAAATACGTTAGAATGATGCATGCGCGAAGAGTAAGTGCATAACGGGTGGTGTAGAGAGGCATGCAGTGCATGCATGTGCGTGCACAGAGGCGGCATACACACAGCAGGAGGTGCATGGCGAGTGCCGAGTGGCGCCGAAAGCCGTAGAAAAGCATCGAAAGCCGTAGAGAGGAACGGCAGCGTGTATGAGATGGGGGAATCGTGCGTGGTGGGGGTGGGTAGGCATGCTCCGGAACCAGTGGATGTGAATCCTACCTAGGTAGGCATCCAGAGAAAAAGCGCAATATCGGACGCAGCAGAGGTCAGAAAAGGACGCGGAAAAGCGCAAGGAGCTGCCAACAGAGTCAAGAGTGCGAAGGGATGGGAGGATGGTGGAGGAGATGGGCGAGGCGCGCGTGAGGATGCGATAGATTGTGACGGTTGAGCCCTGGCTCCCGCCAGGCTCAATCCAGGGTTGCGCTGCCGCGCAACCCGCGCCCCCCCCGCTTATCTGGCTTATCTGGCTTATCTGGCTTATCTGGATGATCCATGGATGATGGGGGGGTGGCGTGAATGATGATAAATGATGGTCTTAGAGGGTGTTAACGGGTGAGCCCTGGCGTGCGCCAGGCTCACTCCAGGGTTGCGCTGACGCGCGCAACCCGCGCCGCCGCCTATCTGGATAAGTGCACGATGGTAGATTAACGGTCATGTGGGCGGGGCGACGTTATCTGGATGAGTTATGTGCATTAATCGGCCGATTAATGCACATAACTCATCCAGATAACGTCGCCCCGCCCACATGACCGTTAATCTACCATCGTGCACTTATCCAGATAGGCGGCGGCGCGGGTTGCGCGCGTCAGCGCAACCCTGGAGTGAGCCTGGCGCACGCCAGGGCTCACCCGTTAACACCCTCTAAGACCATCATTTATCATCATTCACGCCACCCCCCCATCATCCATGGATCATCCAGATAAGCCAGATAAGCCAGATAAGCCAGATAAGCGGGGGGGGCGCGGGTTGCGCGGCAGCGCAACCCTGGATTGAGCCTGGCGGGAGCCAGGGCTCAACCGTCACAATCTATCGCATCCTCACGCGCGCCTCGCCCATCTCCTCCACCATCCTCCCATCCCTTCGCACTCTTGACTCTGTTGGCAGCTCCTTGCGCTTTTCCGCGTCCTTTTCTGACCTCTGCTGCGTCCGATATTGCGCTTTTTCTCTGGATGCCTACCTAGGTAGGATTCACATCCACTGGTTCCGGAGCATGCCTACCCACCCCCACCACGCACGATTCCCCCATCTCATACACGCTGCCGTTCCTCTCTACGGCTTTCGATGCTTTTCTACGGCTTTCGGCGCCACTCGGCACTCGCCATGCACCTCCTGCTGTGTGTATGCCGCCTCTGTGCACGCACATGCATGCACTGCATGCCTCTCTACACCACCCGTTATGCACTTACTCTTCGCGCATGCATCATTCTAACGTATTTACATCCTCCACGCGCTTGCACGGGCTCCAATTCACCTTGGCCGCCTCTCTGCACGCCCATGCCAGGCCATGGAACCTCTAAAACACTCTCTTGCGCTCTGCGCACATCTCCGTTCACCTTTTCACGCCGCATTTCACATCTCTTTCCATTCGCGGCGCACCTGGGGACACGCAGGCTCACCAATGCACCGCTTGCACCGCTTGCACGCCTTGCATTCGTGACTCTGCGTGCCACCAGCTCTCGGGGGCTTCGGCTCATCTTCCTTTCTTCGGCTTCTCGCATTTCCTACCCTACAACTCCGCAACGTATACTACGGCCTGTGGACCTCGGACTGCATACAACGTCCTTCAAATATCGGCCGGCAGGCCGTCACTGACCACGCCGATACTTAATCTCGCTGGTTGAGACTTCATTTACCTCTCTACGCTTCCATCTTCTCCTCCTTGCACTCAAAACCTCTCGCATCTCTCGGCTGCCACCTCACTCTATCTCCTCCTACTCGCCTACGCCATACAAAAGGTATGACGCGGCTGCGATCTCATCATTGGCCTTCATGAATCCTCTCGCACCTTCGCGCTTCACTGCTTGGCCTCGCACGCCTGCAATGCCCGCCAATGACAGCGCGTCTCGACTTACCTGGCAAACACATGCTCAATACTCTCCATCGCTGCGCTCTTCCGCATGTATACGCCTCTCACTTGCGCTCTCTCTCCTGCCCTGTCACCCTGTCCTCAGGATACTCTAACCTACCTGCTCAACCTCTAACCTACCTGCTCAACCTCTAACCTACCTGCTCAACCTCTAATCTACTCTTACCTACCTCCACGCTCCTTCCACGCGTCTAAGGTACGGCTGGGGCGCTGTGTTATCGCCACTGTCCGGCCTGTGTGTACGGGGATGTGTGTACGGGCCTGTGTGTACGGGGCTGTGTGATGGTGTGTGCGGGATGTGTGATGGGCTGTGCGGGATGTGTGATGGTGTGCGCGGGATGTGTGATGGTGTGTGCGGGAGCACGTGTTCACGGCTGGGAGCACGTGTTCACGGCTGGGAGCACGGGTTCACGGCTGGGAGCACGGGTTCACGGCTGGGAGCACGTGTGGTATCTCTCTCTCTCTCTGTGTTCGGGGTGCGTTTGTGTGTGTGTATCTCCGTGGGGGTGTGTGCGTGTGTGTGCACGCACGTCTCTGTGCGTGGGGGTGTGTATGCACGGGTGTGTGTGTGTGTGTGTGTGTGTGTGTGCACGCACGGGGGGTGTTTATGACCGTGTGTGTGGGTGTGTATGCATGCACGGGTGTGTGTATAACTTTCTTGACGGTGTGCACGGTCACAACACTCACCCTACTCACCCTACTCACCCTACTCACACCCCACTACGTCCTTCTTCTACGCTTCTTTCATTCTCTTCAATCAACAACTCAACAACTCAAGTACTTTCCACCATGGTATGTTCTCTTCGTGGGGGATATGGCGCGTGCATGTCTTTGCTATGGCCACATGATATGGGCACATGGGATTGGGATGGGGATTGGGATTGTGCTATGGGGACTTGGGATGCCATTGGGCGCAACCTGGCTCTCTGCAACACACACCACCTCACTTGCATCTCTCCTTCTCACAACACCTCTCTTCCACTTCCCATTCTACGCCTCTCACAGAACCCCATCTTCTACGACAACAACAACAACAACAACAACAACGACTTTGAGATTAACGATATCGTTCGGACCAACTTCCCATCCGTCCCTGACGATTTCATCATCTGTGACAAAGGTATTCTCTTGTGACGCTTGCGCTTACTCTCTCCTGCACATGCGGCGCACCGGGCGGGGGCCTTGCGCCAACATATCCTCTCTTTTCCACCACCCATCTCCCCACAGAGGCTATGGATATGCTCACGGACGTCGGGGACATACCCGCTCCATCGACGCCAAGACACCAGGTCAGGTTCGGCGTCAAAAACATCCCGCCTGAACAAGAGAGAATTCTCTTCCAACAGCACAAAGCGTTGATGGCCAATTGGGAAGCTGAAGATGCTGCTCTACTTGCCGCAGAACTAGGTATGCTTCTCTTTGCGCGCGGGACGGGACGGGACGGGACGGGACGGGGCGGGGCTATCTATCTCTCGAATTGCTCATGGCCTGGCATTGCGGTTGTCTTCTACACCCTTGAACACACTTGCGCTACCGCTCTTCTTTCATCTTGCTCTATCTCACTTGCTTCTACGCTCTTTTGACCTAGCAGGCGACTTCGACCTCGGCGACTTCGACCTCCGCGACCTCCGCGACCTCCGCGACCTCCGCGACCTCGGCGGCGACCTCGGCGGCGACCTCGGCGACGACCTCGGCGACATGGGCGACGCTGGCGACGACATGGGCGACGCTGGCGACGACATGGGCGGCGATGACGACATGGGCGGCAACGGTGGCGACGACATGGGCGGCGGCACCAACGGCGGTGGCAGCAACAACGAGGCCGGTGAGCCTTTCATTGGGGGGTGGGGGGGGGATTTGGCTTGAGATGCGGGTCGGGGGTGCTGCGTTTGTGCACATATGCATTTCTTTTCGCATTGATCACGCTTCGCTTTCACTTACGCACAGGGCCTCGGGCCCACCTCCGGAGAATGTGCAACGCCAACAAGGTCATCAAGTACGATACCGCCAGCACGAGCGGCGACGACGACGACGACGACGACGACGACGACGAGTGGTGCGCTATCCCAAAGCCACTTGTCCACGACACGACTCCCTCCGTGAGTTGACTCTCCAATTCTTGACTCTTCTTGCTTGACTCTTCTTGCTTGACTCTTCTTGCTTGACTCTTCTTGATTCCATTACCTCTCTATTCGGTTTCACTTTTGACTCTCTCTCTCTCTCTCTCTCCTTCCTTTCCATCTCTAACCTCCTCAGGACCCCAACAAGGAGTACCGGATCTTGGCCATCCTGCGCAAGACTGTCAGCCCTGACGACACTGTCTACTACCTTGTCATGTGGGAGGCAACACTCAAGGTCTCCTGGCAGCCAGAGGACAGCCTCCGTGAATGTGGCGTCGGACACCTGCTCGACACCTTCGACGCGCGATGACGTGTTTTACTTGCTTTGCGTTTGTGCTCTCTTTCGCACAACACTCTATCCATTCCATCTGCACACTCTTTCATTACCAACTCTCCACAGAATCTGTGAGCTCTCTCATCTCTGAGCTCTCTCATCTCTGAGAATCTCTCAGTTCCACTCTTGTCATTCAATCTCTCACTTGCTTGTCTTGATGCTGCCCTTGCTGCGCACCATCTCTCTATCACACGCACCCTCACTTGCTTGTCTTGATGCTGCCCTTGCTGCGCACCATCTCTCTCTCTCACGCACCCTCACTTGCTTGTCTTAATGCTGTGTCTTGTTGCACTGCACTCGCTCTCTCGCTCTCTCGCTCTCTCTCTTGCTTGTCTTGGTGCTCTGCTATCCACTCTCACACATACGCTCTCTTAACACTCTTGTTGATCTCTCACGCTCTTTACACACTTCTTCTTTCTCTATCTTCTCACTCTAACATCCGTGTGTTCCCCACTTGCACGTGCAATTCCGCATCTGATCCTCCTCGCGGGGCCTCATGTAAACACGATTCTCGGGCTACGCTTCTCTCGCAAACTCCGTCAGCATCGGCTAAACCGCTACGCACGGGGATGCATCCTGTCTATCGCGGGCTTAAATGTTCACGGCTCGCGGGCGTCTTTTGGATGGTTGCTTGACTCCGCTCTCTGTTGGTTGGTTGGTTAGGTCATGAATGCTTGTACGACTCTCTTATGGGTTTATATACCGTAATTTGCCCTTGGGGCACTATCCGCCTTTGACCTTTAGCGCCGGTGCCCGGGGTGCGACAGGTCCGGGGTTCGATTCCTGCCAGGGTACCTCCGGTTACGGACACTCTATAGGATTACTTCTCACCGTGGGGGGTAAGACTGAGCGTAATTGGAACGGCACGCAGCGTTAGGGTTAACTCCCTAACGTGAGGGGTGACCGTGGGAATCGAACATAGAGGCCCTCGTTACAAAGCTTGGCTCCGGGCGGGCTTGGGCCTGCGGATACTGCCTGCGCGGGTTAGCAGGTTTTGATGTTTAGGAAAGGACACCTTCTTTCACCTTTCTCCTTCTCTCACCGGACGTCAACACCATCTCAATTGCAACTCTCTCTCTCATTTGCTTGACTCTGTATTGATGCTGCATTGATGCACACACTCACGCACACTCTTATTACTCTCTCACGCTCTTTACACCCTTCTTCTCAATCTTCTCACTCAATCTTCTCACTCAAACATGCGCGTGTAGGAAACTTCATGCAATTCCGCGTTCACGCTCCCGTCAGACGTCGGCATCCGCGGCATGTACTTGCGCATGTGATCCTCCTCGCGGTGCCACATGTAAAATCGATACTCGTGCTCCGCATCCTTTGGCACCGTCATCAACGGCAACCGCAACGCGCGGGGAAG
>JACCDU010486264.1_pt1 | contig 10423 bp, 9 predicted proteins | sample 7446081 | NCBI WGS metagenome assembly JACCDU01 (sample SAMN15323447, study PRJNA562643) | freshwater metagenome | isolation source: river surface water | place: USA:Blue River Watershed | collected 2017-08-17
CTGGGCCAGTCGATTGCCAAGGCGACCGGGCGCAAGTATGTGCGCATGGCGCTGGGCGGCATGCGCGACGAGGCCGAGATCCGCGGGCATCGCCGCACCTATATCGGCGCCATGCCGGGCAAGGTGCTGCAGTCGCTGACCAAGGTCGGCACACGAACCCGCTGTTCCTGCTCGACGAGATCGACAAGCTGGGCATGGACTTTCGGGGTGACCCGTCCAGCGCCCTGCTGGAAGTGCTCGACCCCGAGCAGAACCACACCTTTGCCGACCATTACATCGAGGTGGACTTTGACCTCTCGGACGTGATGTTTGTCGCCACCTCCAACTCGATGAACATCCCGCCGGCGCTGCTCGACCGGATGGAGGTCATCCGCCTGTCGGGCTATACCGAAGACGAGAAGACCAGCATTGCCCTGCGCTATCTGCTGCCCAAGCAGATGGAGAACAACGGCATCAAGCCCGACGAGTTGCAGGTGCACGAAGACGCGGTGCGCGACATCGTGCGCTACTACACCCGAGAGGCGGGGGTGCGCTCGCTCGAGCGCGAGCTCTCCAAGATCTGCCGCAAGGTCGTCAAGGGCCTGCTGCTCAAGAAGATGACGCCGCAGGTGCAGGTCACGGCCGAGAACCTGAGCGATTTCCTGGGCGTGCGCAAGTACAGCTTTGGCCGCGCCGAGCAAAAAGACCAGGTGGGTCAGGTGGTGGGGCTGGCCTGGACCGAGGTGGGCGGCGACCTGCTGACCATCGAGGCCGCGCTCATGCCCGGCAAGGGCGCGATCACCCGCACCGGCTCGCTGGGCGATGTGATGAAGGAGTCGGTCGAGGCCGCGCGCACCGTGGTGCGCTCCCGCGCCCGGGCGCTTGGGATTGCGGACGCGGTCTTCGAGAAGAAGGACCTGCACATCCACGTGCCCGATGGCGCCACGCCCAAGGACGGCCCGAGCGCAGGCATTGCCATGACCACCGCCATGGTGTCGGCCATGACCGGCATTGCGGTGCGCGCCGATGTGGCCATGACCGGCGAGATCACCTTGCGCGGTGAGGTCACCGCCATTGGCGGCCTCAAGGAAAAGCTGCTGGCGGCGCTGCGCGGCGGCATCCGCACCGCGCTGATCCCGGAAGAAAACGTGAAGGACCTGCAGGAGATCCCGGACAACGTCAAGAGTGGTCTCGAGATCATTCCGGTGCGCTGGATCGACCAGGTGCTGGACGTGGCCTTGGTGAGCAAGCCCGTGCCCCTGGCCGAGGAAGTGGCCGAGGTGGCCGCTGCGGCAACGCCGGCGCTGGCCCCCACCGAAGCCATCAAGCATTGAAGGGAAAAACAATCGACCTGCGCCCGAAGAGGGCGCAAAAATCGGTTATACTCTCTTTCGTTGCGGGAATAGCTCAGTTGGTAGAGCGCAACCTTGCCAAGGTTGAGGTCGCGAGTTCGAGCCTCGTTTCCCGCTCCATCTTTTCCAAAGGGAAGCACAGCTTCCCTTTTTTGTCCCAGGCGACTGTCTGGCACATGGCGCGGTAGCAAAGCGGTTATGCACCGGATTGCAAATCCGTGTAGGTCGGTTCGACTCCGGCCCGCGCCTCCACCTTATACTCAATGACTTGCCGCATGTTCCTCATCTGAAATCGAGGGGAGTGTATGGTCAATATTTGTCAAAACATGAGAATCTTGGGGATGACGGTACCCCTCCCAGCACCTGACGCCAGCCGGCCCAGGTGCTTTTTTCTTGTCCGATGGAGCCCATGGTGACCGCCCCCCTGTCTCCCCTGGCCGCCTTTGAAGAGAAGGTCTGGGTCCACCACAACGCCACGGTCGGCGATGTGCTGGCGGTGCTGCGCAGCGCACATGCCGCCGACGCGGATCTGGCGGCCCTGACCCAGGGGGAGCCCGGTGGCAGCGCCGAGGTTCGGGCCACGCGCCTGTTGGGCGCGGTGGTGGCCTGCATCGTCTCGCCCAAGCTGAGCTTTGGCGGCTCCGCGTTTCTGCTGCTGTTTGCCCTGATGCAGAACCTGAAAAACCTCATGCAAGCCACCGGCCTGCGCAGCGCCGACCATGGCCTGCGCCTGCTGGGCGTGCACACGGCCGAGGACCTCAAGGCCTTGGCGCGGACCGATCGACAGCGCTTGGCCAAGGCCTTGCTGCTGATCGGCATCGACGGTGAGCTGGAGGTCGACATGGCCTGGATGCTCAAGGCCGAGCCACAGCTGGGCTCCCTGTTGTACCTGGGCCTGCTGTCGTCCAAACCCGTGGTCACGCTGCGCGGCCATGAGCGGCGCACCCGCCTGCTGCAACTGGCCGACCAGTACCGGCCCAACATTCCCAACAGCAGCGATTACCTGGTCTTCTTGTCGAATGTGTGGATGCAGTGCTCGTATGCGGATGTGCCGGGCAAGCACCGCATCAAGGCCGTGCTCAACCCCTATGTGCGCCATTGGCTGCAAGGCATTGGCTGCCAGGACGCTGCGCTGCCGGCCGAGCGCGTGCGCGTGGCGCGGCCGCGCATGGTGGTGGCCGCCGAGGTCATGCACTCCAACCATGTGCAGTACCGCTACTTTGGCCAGTACCTGCGCCAGCTGCGCCAGCGCTTTGAGCTGATCCTGGTGACCGAAGAGGGCCAGGTGGACGACCATGTGCGCGCCCTGTTTGACGCGGTGCACACCTTCCAGCGCAGCATCGATCCCGGCTATTTGCGCCAGGTGCGTGAGCTGATCGTCAACCCCCGGCCCGATGTGGTCTTCTGGCCCAGCATGGGCATGCGGCACTGGGGCACGGCGCTTGGCAATTTGCGCCTGGCCCCCATCCAGTTCACCGCGCTGGGGCATTCGGCGTCCACTTTTTCGCCGCAGATCGACTACTACCTGACCGAGGCCGGCTATGTGGGCGACCCCGCCCTCTTTGGCGAGAAGGTGCTGCAGTTGCCCGATACCAGCCTGCGCTTTGAGCGCTCGCCGCATGTGGACTTCGCCCGCATCCCCCGCCGGCCCGCCGGTCCGCGCCAGGTGCTGCGCATTGCCTTGCCGTCCAACCTGCTCAAGCTCAACCCGGTCTATATCCGCACGCTCGAGCGCATCGCGGCGCAGGCGCAGCGGCCCCTGGCCTTTGAGGTCTTTCCCAACGTGATGGGCGCCGAACTGGTCACCACGCGGCGCGTGCTGGGCGAGCGCCTGCCCAATGTGACGGTGCACCCAGTGCTCAACTATGCGCGCTACCTGCAGCAGCTGTCGCAATGCGACCTGAACCTGAGCCCCTTTCCGTTTGGCGGCCTGCACAGCGTGATCGATTCGCTGCGCCTGGGCCTGCCGGTGGTGGCGCTGGAGGGGCAGGAGCCGCATGCCCGCACCGATGCGATGCTGCTGCGCCGTCTGGGCATGCCCGAGTGGCTCATCACGCATGATGTGGCCGCTTACGAGGCCGCAGCCGTGCGTGTTTTGCAAGACGATGCGCTGCGCCAGGACGTGTCCCGCCAGGCCCTGGCCATCGACATCGACCGCGTGATGTTTGGCGATGCCCACACGCCCCTGGGCCACGAGGTGGTCGATGCGGTTTGGGGCATGTACCAGCACCATGAGCGCCTGCAGGCCCTGCCGCAGCGGGTGCTGACCGAGCGCGACTGGGCCTGATGGCGCGGGCGCCGTTTGGCGCCACAATCGGGTGTTGCCTAAGCGCCGCCATGGGGGCGGGGCCGGGGCCTGACAGGAGTATGAGATGAAGATCAGTCTGTTCATGTTGTTGGTGGCCGGTCTGATGCCGGTGGTGTGTGCGGGCATCGCCAAGTCGGGCTTCAAGGGCTATGACAACCACTACCCGCGCAACTGGCTGCGCGAGCAGACGGGTTGGCGTGCACGCGCCGATGCGGCCCAGCACAACAGCCTGGAGGCCTTTCCGTTCTTTGCTGCGGCCGTGCTGAGCGCTTGGCATGCGGGCGTGGCCGTGGACACCGTCAACGCCTTGAGCGTGCTCTTTGTGCTGGCGCGCGTGGCCTACGTGTGGGCCTACATCACCGACCGCGCGTCGATCCGCTCCCTGGTCTGGTCGGTGGGCTACCTGACCGTGGTGGCGCTGTTCGTGCTGGCCCTGCTGGCCTGAAAAAACGCCGCGTCACAGGGCACAATACCGCCCTGGCCCCGGTGGTGAAACCGGTAGACACAGCGGACTTAAAATCCGCCGCTTCCGTAACTGGAGCGTGCCGGTTCGATTCCGGCCCGGGGCACCAATGCCGTGGGAACCGCGTAGGCCCAGCCGCATCGCGGCACGGGTCGCCCACCGCCTGCCATCCCATTGCCGATGGCCTGACCTCCCCCCGCTCCCCCTTGCACCGTCCCCGCTGGCCCTTGGCTTGAGGATTTGGGCCCGTTGAGCGCCAAGCCGTCGGGCCGCGTCTTCTGGCGTGGCGCCGTCGGTGCCGCCCATGATGCCGCTGGCTGGGGGGGGCACGGATCGGTGATGAACGCTGCGTGGGTCTCCCGGATGGACTCGGTGGATAGCCAGATCATTGCGGAGTGCGCCTACGAGCCCACCGAGGTCAGCCGCCTGGAGGAACCACAGGACATTTGGCACAGCGCGCGCATGGATGCTGCGGATGCAGACGTGTCACCGCTGATCGAGTTGGACGAACCCGACAACTTCACCCCCTCGCGCCCCGAGACCGAGGCCGATCCGGCGCCCTGGTCGCTGCGCGCGCCAGTGGGGCCCAGCCTGGCCGACTGCCTGAACGCGGCGCATCCTGCCTCGCAAGCGGTGCGCGATCTGCTGGCCACGTTCAACCGCGTGGCCCCGTCCTACCAGCAGTTCCGGGGGGCCCTGTCGCATTGCCTGGCCGATCATTGGCTGCCCGCCATGGCGCCTTTGCTGAACCAGGCGATCTTGCAGGCCGTCTCGCCCGCCCCCATCTGGGCCCTGTTCATGGCCTGGGCGGCGGCGCATCTGGCGTATCCGCTCAGGCCCGAGGCAGAGCGCTTGCTGGCGGACATGCTGGCCCAGATCGACCCCGTGGTCCGGGACGCGGTGCAGGCCCGCCTGCAGGCGGCGTCTGCGGCGGCGGCAAGCTCGCTGGCGCCAACCGCCTGATCGACCAGGGGCCCGCAGGGGCTCATGCCCTGAGCCAGGCCCTGCGCAAGATGTGCCCCAGGGCCGGCGGGCACGGCCGATGGCGATGTCGGCGCATGGGCTGGGAACAGGGGGTGAGATGGTGGTCGAAGCAGACGAGTTGCGGGACTTGCTGTGCCGCATGGACGAGGGCGCCGAGCGCTACCAGACCTGGGTGGGCTTGCTGATGCACCTCAGCAGTGGGGTGCATGGGCCAGGGGTGCCAGCGCTGCTGCAGCCCTTGATGGCGCTGACGGGCAACGCCCCCCTGGCCTGGGCCTGGCTGATCGATTGGGCCCAGACCGCCCTGGACCACCCCCTGGGCCCAGCCGCACAGCGTCATCTGGCCCGCGCATTGGCCCATGCCCGGCCAACCCAGGCTGCGCTGGCAGAACTGGCGCAGGTGCAGCTGCGGTTTTAAGGGCCTGACAAGGGGCGCTCCGCCCATCGCATCCCGCCTCAGGCCCTGGCTCATCCCCTGAGCCTGCCCCCGCTCACCATGGGCGCATGGTTTCAAGGGAGGGTCCACCATGTGGCTGTTCACAACATTTGGGTTTTTCAGTGTGGTGCAAAAAGAGGGCGACGACCAGTTGACGGTACGCAGTCGGGCGCGCGGGGACTTGTTGCGCTTGCGCCGCTTTTATCTTCAATCGCTCTCCGAGCCGGTGGCGCACCAGGGCACCGACTATCCCTGGCGTGCGCGCTGCACGCATGTGGCGCTGGTCGAGGCCATGCCGCGGATCATCGTGGACCTCACCTATCCCAACTTCAAGGACGCGGTGGCGCTCAGCCATGGCCCCGCGCGGGCCAAGCGCTACGGCAAGGTCTGGCACGCCCTGTACGGCATGCACGACGATTGGCCCGAGCCCGAGCGCCACGGCCATGAGGGCCTGCCCTGGCCCGAGCAGGGGCCCCATGCCGGGGCCCGCACCTTTGGCGCGGTGGTGGTGGACCGCTGGGGCCGTTTTTTGCTGCGCGAGCAGGCCGGCGCCCGCCAGGGCTGGACCTTTGCCACGGCCACGCCCCGGCCCGGTGAGGCGCCCCGGCAAACCGCGCTGCGTGCGGTCCAGGCGCAGATGGGCGTGGCCGCCCGCATCCTGCTGCCCTTGCCGGGCCAGTTTGGCAGCCCACGGGCCCCATGCCTCATCTTCCTGACCCTGGTGGGCGATGGCCAGGCCGACCTGGCCTTTGCATCGGACGAGACCGCCCGCTTGCGCTGGGTCTTGCCCGATGAGGCCGCGCAGTTGTTGGCCGCCAACGGGTCGGCGCGGCGGCCCAGCCGCGAAGCGCGGATGCTGGAGACCGCGCGATCGCACCTGCCGGCACCGGCCCCGTATGTGCGCACCATCGCCTGCCCCGAGGACTGGCCTTGCCACCCCATGCCCATGACGCGGGTCGAGCTGCCCTATCGGCGGCGCTTTGTGCCGGCCGAGATGGCGCAGATCGTGCGGGGCTTTGTGGCGCATGTGCAGGAGCAACGCTGGTGCATGTTTTTCGATGATGGGGTGCTGCACATTCACCGCAGCTGGACGGGGCTCGAGACCTACCGGGTGCACCTGATGCCTTGCGCCGATGGCTCGGGCGACTGGGAGGTGGTGCGCACCGAGCTGAACACGCACCCGGGCCTCTTGCGGGCTGCCCCCGCAAGAGGCCCTGGAGGACTTGCCGCGCTACATCGAGCCCTGTCTGCTCTCGTTTGGCGAGGCCAAGGAAATGGACTCGTTTGTGATGGCCTTTATGGAGGCCTTCAAACCCAATTACCTGGGCAATCCCAAGGTGGTGCGGGACCTGCTGGAGCCCTTGCTGGCCGCGGTGGCCGAGCATGCCGACCAGGGCTTGCGCAGCTCCAAGGTGACGGTGGCCCGCAACAACGTGGTGCGGGCCATGACCGACTCGCCGGTGCACACCCGCATCCCCTGGCACAGCCGCGAGGAACTGGGCCAGGCCCTGATCCACGTCTTTGCCTTGCCCCCCGACCCAGAGGGCCAGGTCGCCCTGACCACGCTGCTGCGCGACGCGCTCGACCAGGTGGTGGTCCGGCTGTGCGACTGGCATCTGCAGCCCTTGCCAGCCCCTCAACTGGCCGAGCGACAGGCCGCCTTGCGAACCTACCTGGTGCGGGTCTTGATGGGCACCCAGACCCTGCACCACGGCAGCCAGCGCTTTGCCGATCTGTTCCCCTGAGGCGCCCCGTGCCAGGGCGGCCCCCGCGCGCGGTCAGGGGCTCGCCCGGGCGCTGCTCACGAGGAGCGGCCGCGCCCTTCGCTGAGTTTTTTGCGCAGGAACGCGGGCATCTCTTGCGACTGGGTTTCATCGGCCTCGTAGCGCGACTCTTGGAGCGCAGCCAGGCGACGGGACATGCGCTCGCTTGAGTAGTGGACCTCTTTGGCCATGATCTCGATGTCCTGTTCGGCCAGGTGGCGCAGGTGCTCGATCTTGGCGCGCAGCCAAGGGTGCTCGCCAAAGCGTGCTTCCAGTTCGCGCAAGGCCGCCTGGGTGGCCTGCGCGTCGCCGCGCCGGGCCACGGCGCGCAGGGCGTCGGCCGCTTGCGCAAAGGCCACTTCCTGCAGGCGGTCGTGCACGCCCGGGTCCCGGGGCCGCTGCGCCAGCTCGGCCGCGTCCAGCGCGGGCAGTTGCAGCAGGCCGGCGCTCGTCTGCACGGCTTGCCCTTGGGCGTCGATGCCCTCGGCGGTGGCGGCCAGCACATCGCGCAGCGGGCCCACGCTGCCCGGGGCCAGGTGCAGGCGCACGGCCAGCCAGCGCTCCGAGCCCCAGGCCAGGTCGTCCAGGGGCCATTGGCCTTGTGCGTCGGCCACGATGGGGCTGAGCATCTCCAGGACCACGCCCGGTGGGGCAATCAGGCGCAGGCGGATCCGGTGCAGGCACATGGCCTGCAGCAAGGCCAGCTCCTCGTCAAAGCCGTCGAACAGATCGGTGGCGGTCTGCCCGTAATAGGTCTGGCCGCCACCGGCCCGCGCCATCTCCACCATGAGTTGTTCATTGAAGCTGCGCCCCAGCCCCACGGTGCTGGTGCCCACCCCGCGCGAGAGCCAGTCGCGGCATTGCGCCGCGATCTGCGTGGAATCGGTCAGGCCATGGTTGGCCTGCCCGTCCGAGAGCAGGATCACCCGCGAGACGGCCTGTGCGCTGCCGCCTTCGAGTTGCTGCGCCCCAGCGAGCCAGCCACCATGCAGGTCGGTGCTGCCGCCGCTGTGCACCTGCGCCAGCATGGCGCTGATCTGGGCCTCGGCCGGCGGCGTCTGCAGGGGCAGCAGCACATCGACCTCGTGGTCGTAGACGAGCAGGCTCAGCTGATCGATGGGGCTCAGGTGCGTGGCGATGTGCTGGGCACAGCGCAGCGCCTCGGTCAGCGGGGGGCCGTCCATGCTGCCCGAGCGGTCAATCACCAGGGCCAGGCGCTTGGGCATGGCGGGCTGGGCAATGGCGGCCTGCGCGGGCGCGCGCAGGCGCACCAGCACATCCACATGGCCCCCGGCGGCGGGCACGCCGTCTTGCAGGGGCGACAACAACAGGGTGGGGTGGCTCATCATCATCTCCTTTGAAAGAAAGGCGGTGATGTTGATGCCCGCAAAGCTCAGGGCACGATCCCGCAGGCTGTGGGTTTGCACAGCCTGCACCGCGGGCCCTGCCCGCGCAGCGTGCTAGCTGTCGGACCGATAGCGCGCGTGCATGCGCTCGATCTGGTCGACCACCTGTTGGCGCAGGCTGGCGGGGGCGATCACCTCGACCTCGGGGCCAAAGCGCAAGATGTCGCCGATCAGCTCGCGCGCGTCGGCGTAGGGCACGCGCAAGGTGTAGCGGCCGTCGGGGTGCAGCACCCCTTGCTGCTGCCGGTGCCAGATCTCGTGCTGGACCCAGCCGGCGCGCACCGCACTGAAGCGCAGCTCGGCCCAGTCACGGGCCTCACCGGCAAAAATGCCGTAGCTGCTGTCGAGTTGCTGGCGCATGGCGGCCAGGTCGATCTCTTTGGCCGGGGTGTCCAGGGCGTGGGCCGTTTGGATGGCATCGATCGAGAAGCTGCGCAAGCCCCGTCGCAGGTGGCACCAGGCGTCGACGTACCAGTTGTCGCGGTAATGCACCAGCTGCTGCGGCGAGATCACGCGCTCCAGGGTGTGGCCGCTGAGCCGGTTGTGGTGCCGCACCCGGACCTGGCGGCGCTCAAAGGTGGCCTTGCCAATGGTCTCGAAGGCCGCCAGTGGCATGCGCCGGCGCCCGGCGCTCAGTGCCCGCACCCGCTGTGTGAGCTGGAAGGGATCGAGGCCCTGCTGGCTGAGCATGGCATCGAGCCGCCGCCGCAGCGGCCGCAGCTTGGGGCCCAGCAAGCCCGGGTCGAGCTGCTCGATCATGTGCTGGATGGTCATCAGCGCCAGGATCTCGTCCTGGCTGAACCACAGTCCCGGCAGCTCGGTGCTGTCGGCCGGCACCTCCAGCCGGTAGCCCCCCAGGTCACGGTCGAACACGATGGGCGTGCCCAGCCGGTCGCGCAGCTTGGCCAGGTCCCGCTTGAAGGTGGCGGGCGAGATCTCCAGTGCTGCCAGCAGCGCGTCCCGGTCCATGGCCCGGCGATGGCTCAGCAGCGTCCTGTAGCGGTACAGACGGTCGATTTCGGACATGTGACCCCCCTTGCTCTTGTGAGGATCATTGTGCAGGAGCGGGGGCACGAAGGCCAGTGGGCGGGCCGGCGCTTGTCGGGCGTTTGAGGTCTGACCGCGGTCGGGCAGGGGGGGACCCCGCGCTGGGCGCAGGCGCTGGCGAGACGGGTGGCGCTGGTCTGCCCCACGGGGCTTGGGTTAAAATGGGCCCGCAGGTCCAGCGGAGTTATTCATTCTTCAAGGCGCCGGTGAACGAGGGCATTGGTATGCAGTTCCCTGGTTTCGGCGCGGGGCACCAGGAAAGACAAGATCATGAGCCATCCCAACGCCCCTTTTGAAATCCATGTCCACGGCGATGTGCCGATCAAGCCGGGCACCGACGCCAAGGCGCTGGCCGAAGCGCTGCGGCCGTTGTGGCATTACGCCGGTGCGCGCTCGCTCAAGGATGGCGCGGCCAGCCTGTACGAAGAAGAGCCCGGGCTCAGCTTTGACGCGGCCAACCAGTGCCTGCGCATGTGCTGGACGACGCGCGGCGACGACGAATTCCGCATGGTGCTCGACGACCTGTGCATGAACCTCAACGACGTTTCATCCGCCGGGGCGCAGATCGAGGTCAGCTTCTACGATGTCGAGTTTGACGAGGACGATGAGGCCGAAGGCGCCGAGGCGCGCGACGACTTCATGGTCTTGTTTGTGGGGCCGGATCCGGCCTCCATCATGCAGGCCC